>Ga0172371_10012191_pt1 | contig 11356 bp, 10 predicted proteins | sample Lak12m_FD_114543 | JGI IMG/M metagenome (GOLD analysis project Ga0172371, IMG submission 114543) | Freshwater microbial communities from Kabuno Bay, South-Kivu, Congo - kab_022012_12m | ecosystem: Environmental > Aquatic > Freshwater > Lake | place: Democratic Republic of the Congo: South-Kivu...
GTCGGTGACGTTGGCAGTCGGATTAGGTTTAGGCGCCCTCAGCGTCGCCGGCGACATCATCGGGGCAATCAGCAATTACACCATCGATGCCAGTTTCCTTAAAGTGATGATTGGTACCATCCAAGTATCGCCATTAGCGATTGCCACTCTTATTGCCATCTTACTGAACATATTCATACCGGAACCAAAGGCCGAAAAATAGTCATTCAGATAACAAAAAACATATCGTCCTTTTTAAACAAGAGCTGAAAGTCAATAACAATGTTATTGGCTTTTGTTTATCTTCGCTGATAACAAGAGTATTTACGCCAATTACACGTTATAATCGTAGCGATGGAAAAAGAATTAAAGTTGCTCTGGAACCAAGGCAAATTCGCCGACATCGTCACCTTGACGAATGGGGCTATTGATTTAACTTCACTCCTATTCCGCTTAAGGTCATTGGCGGAGCTTGGGTTTAATGATGAAGCGCTGCGTTTGCTTCAAGTCCACTTTGACGTTTTAAAAGCGAAACCAGGCATCATATTTCCAATCCATGCTGCGCTGATTAAAGCCGCGGATGACAGACCAAATGGCTTTAAAATACTTAAGACTTATCAGCAACTTCCCTACGATTCGATGGAGACCGAAGACGCGATGAAAGAATTTGAAACATGGCTCACGCGGCCGACGACAAAAAAGGCTTTCTCGTTCGACACCTGGAAGCAATTAATCGCCAATCGCAATTCGAGTAACGACGAACGCGCTTGCGAGGTTATTCCTGATAGTGATATTGTCGCTCATATTGATGATTTTTCGCTTCTATTAATCGCCCCGACCACGCCCATGGTTCGTTATCAAGCGTTGCTGCGGCTTATGAAGATTGATTACCAACATTCAGTCACCTGCGAATCCGACGGCTTGATGTATGAAGTCATTCCCGCCATGATTGAGTTGCCCGATGAAAGCGACGAATATCAGGCAATTTTCAAATTGCTGCAAGGACGTGAGATGAAGTTGGGGATTCCCGGCATGGCGACCGGGTTATTATACCAGTATGCAGTATCGCTATTCCCAGGAACTCCTCCTTATGAAGACCAAGACAATCTGATGGCCGCGTTGAGCGGCCTGGCGTGCCGCTACATGCATCTGCCCCAAGAGGGACCGAAAACCCATGTCCAGGCGCTGATGGAAGAAATCGAAGAGGCATTATTGCGGTTTACCGCCTCTGGCAACGCTTAGTAATTGTATATTTTTAAGTATTTAAGTATATTTATAGGCGTGTTATTGTTACCGAAGGAGAAATTACCATGCAACACGAAATCAAAAAATTAGAACATTCGCAAATCGAGATGCACATCCGCTTTGAGGAAACCGAATGGAAAGCGGCTACCAAGAAAGCCTTTGACAAGCTCGTCGCCAATTTATCGGTCGCCGGATTCCGCAAGGGTCACGTCCCGCCGGCCATCGCCAAACAGCACATCGACCAGAACAAGATGTACAACACGGCCATCGACAGCCTCTTAAACGATGCCTACCGCGAAGTCGTCACTGCTGAAAAGCTTGCTCCCTGGTCACGACCCAATGTCGATGTCACCAAACTAAGCGACACGGAACTGGAAATTAAGATCACCGTGTCTGTCGCCCCCGAGGTCAAACTCGGACAATATAAAGGGCTCCACGTCGAAAAGAAAACGGCCGAAATCGGTAAAGAGCAGATTGAAACCGAAATCAAGCGCATCCAAAACGAAAACGCCGAACTGGTCTTGAAAGAAGCCCCGGCGGCCTTAGGCGACACTGTCGTCATTGATTTTGAAGGTTTCGTCGACGGCAAGGCATTTGAAGGCGGCAAAGCCGAAAACTACTCGCTCGAACTCGGGAGCGGCCAGTTCATTCCCGGATTCGAAGAACAACTCGTCGGATTATCTTCCGGCGATGCCAAAGACATCGTCGTCACCTTCCCGAAAGAATACGCCGAGCCCCTCGCCGGCAAAGAAGCTACTTTCAAAATCAAACTTCATGAAGTCAAAGAAAAGAAGATTCCCGAAGTCGGTCAACAGCTGTTCGAAGAGCTGAAGATCAGCGAAGTGACCTCGCGCGAATCGTTTGAAGAACACGTCAAGGGTAACCTGCTCAAGAAAGAACAGGAAAACCTCGAAAAGGAATATTACGAAACGCTATTAGAAAAGATTGCCGCCGCCGCCGAAATCGATGTTTCCCACGATATCATCCACGATGAAGTCGACGCCATGCATGAACGCCTTGAAAAAGATGTCACCCAAAACGGCATGACCTTCGAGCAATACTTGGAAGTCAGCGGACAAACTGAAGAAACGCTGCATAACAAGTTACATGAAGAAGCCGAACGCAATATTCGCGCCTCTCTCGTCTTAGAGAAGATCGCCGAAGCCGAGTCGATCACCGTCTCCCCCGAAATCGTCGATTTCGAGATTGCCAAGATTGCCGATCAGTACAAGATGGAATTCGACAAGGTCAAGGAAATCCTGGCCAAGGACATGAACCGCTTCGTCGCTGACGTCAAGACCCGCCACATCCGCGATTTCTTGCTCCAAAACAACGACTGACATACACTGGAGGTAAGCAATGAGCACCGAAAAGTACCGCCTGCCATTATTAATCACACGTGGCATGGTTTTGTTTCCCAATCAAATCCAGGGAATCGAAGCCGGCCGCCCGTTTTCGGTTAACGCCGTCGAAGCCAGCCATGCCTTGCATGGCGACATGATTTTGATCGTATCGCAAAAAAGCCCGGACGTCGATGACCCGAACCGCGGCGACTTTTACGAATTCGGCGTCGTCGGCCGCATTTCCAATTTGCAGCAAAAGAAGAAATATCTCTCACTGCGCGTCATGCCGTTATCGCGCGTCAGTATCGAAGAAATCACCAATAACGGCAAATACTGGGAAGCGTCGGGCACCGTCCGCCTTGACGTCGAGGAAGACCATAAAGTCGAAGTCGCTTTGGTACGCAGCATCATCGCGAATCTCGAATCGATGCAGGTGATCACCAACCGCTTGCCGCGCGAAGTCGTCAACCAGCTCCAAAAAGGTGTCTCGGCCTCCGACATCACCGACATGCTCGCCAGTCTTTTACCAATGCCGATCGACCAAAAACAGAAAATCCTCGAGACGCTCAACCTAAACGAGCGGCTTCATTTGGTGTTGGAAGCCATCAATGAGGAAAAGGAACTGGCCGACATCGACAAGCAACTCCAGGAAGAAGTCCGCAAATCGACCGAAAAGAACCAGCGCGAGTATTTCCTGCGCGAAAAACTCAAAGCGATCAAAGCCGAACTGGGCGAAGATCCCGAAAGCGACGATTCGCAGGAAGCGCTCCTCGAAAAACTCGAAAAGGGCGAATATCCCGAACACGTAAAAGCCAAAGTCAAAGCCGAATTGCGGCGGGCCGAAATGATGCCGCCCTCTTCGCTTGAATCTTCGTTAATCAAATCCTACGTCGAACTGCTGCTTGACGTCCCGTGGTGGCAGAAGACGACCGATAACGACGACCTCGAAAACGTCCAAAAGATCCTCGATGAAGACCATTACGGACTCGAGAAAGTCAAAAAACGTATTGTTGAATACCTGGCCGTCAAGAAGATGACCGGCAACCTCAAAGCGCCGATTCTTTGCTTCTATGGGCCGCCCGGCGTCGGTAAGACTTCGCTTGGCAAGTCGATCGCCCGCGCTTTAGGACGGAAATTCTTCAAAGCGTCGTTGGGTGGCATTTCCGACGAAGCCGAAATCCGCGGCCACCGGCGCACCTACGTTGGATCAATGCCCGGAAGAATCATCAACGGCATGAAACGCTGCGGCGTCGTCAACCCGGTATTTTTGCTCGACGAAGTCGACAAACTCGCTTCCTCGTACAAAGGCGACCCAGCCAGCGCTTTGCTAGAAGTGCTTGACCCGGAACAAAACTTTGCCTTCAACGACAACTATCTTGAAGAACAATACGATTTAAGCAACGTCTTGTTCATCGGGACCGCCAACTATCTCGAAGACGTCCCCGCTCCCCTGCGCGACCGGCTGGAACTGATCGAGGTCAACTCGTATACCGAACTGGAAAAGATCGAGATCGCCAAACGGCACCTGATTGCCAAGCAGCTGACCGCCAACGGATTGACCAAGACCCAATTGACGTTTACCAAAGAAGCGTTGCAAGCCATCATTGATTTATACACGCGCGAAGCCGGCGTCCGCGAACTGGAACGCAAAATCGCCGCCATCTGCCGCAAAGTGGTCGTCGATCTGTTGACCAACCCCGATTTGACTAAGGTCAAAATCACCCCGGTCGAAGTCCGCAAATACCTCGGCGTCGAACTGTTCGACACCACCAAGAAAGAAAAGACGCCTCAGGTCGGCGTGGTCACCGGACTTGCCTATACGCCCTTTGGCGGCGACATCCTCCCGATCGAAGTCAATTTCTTCCCCGGAAAAGGCCATCTCGTCTTGACCGGCAAACTTGGCGACGTGATGAAGGAAAGCGCGACCATCGCCCTCGACTACATCCAGGCCAACGCCAAAAAATATGACGTCGACACCAAGAAATTCGCCGACAACGACATCCACATCCACGTGCCCGAAGGCGCCGTCCCCAAAGACGGGCCGAGCGCGGGCGTCGCCATGACCGTGGCCATCATATCAGCCTTAACCGGCGTTCCCGTCGACAGTAACGTCGGGATGACCGGAGAGGTGACCTTGCGCGGCAACGTGCTGCCAATCGGCGGACTGCGCGAGAAAACGCTCGCCGCCCTTCGTAGCGGTCTCAAAACGGTCATCATCCCTGACGAAAACCGCAAGTCGCTCGAAGATCTCCCGAAAGAAGTCATCGAGAAGTTGAACATCGTTTACATGAACAAAGTCGACGACGCGCTTGAAATCGCGCTCATGAAACCGAAACGTGATTAATTTCAAAGACGTCACCTTCATCAAAAGCACCCCGACGCTAGCCGAACGGCCTTCGCTCAGGCTTCCGGAAATCATCATGATCGGCCGCAGCAACGTCGGTAAAAGCAGCCTCATCAACGGGCTGACCGGCCATAAGGTGGCCAAAGTCTCTTCCACTCCTGGCAAAACGGTGCTCTTAAATTACTATTTGATCGATGACAAGTTCTACCTCGTCGACGCGCCCGGATATGGCTATGCCGCCAGCGGCAGCCGCCACACCGACAATTTCGCCGCGATGATGGAAGGCTACTTCGAGCATAATGAAGAACTGCGGCTGGCGTTATTGTTACTTGACAGCCGTCGCACTCCTTCGCAAGACGACCTCGACGTCTATCGCCTCGTGAAGGAAAAAGAAGTGCCCCATGTCGTCGTCTTGACGAAAACCGATAAACTCAATCAAAAAGAGACGTCCGCCTACAAGAAGATGATGGCGGTCAACGGTTATGACAAAAGCCACCATTGCGCCACGTCGATCAACGATCCGCAAAGCTACGAACCGCTTAAAAGTCTGATCGCCAAGGCAATCGAATCGGGCCTTGTTGCAAAATAGCGCATTACTGACTATACTTGGTTACATAGGCAAGAGGAGTACTCACTCCGCATTGAAATAGAGACCTTTGGGAAGGTGCGACAAAGGCAATGCCGTGACGAAGTCGCTTGCTGATTATGGAGTAATGATCCCGTATCCGGCGTTAACGGACTTGAGTGCGTCGAGCGATCGACGAATTAAGGTGGTACCACGCGTTTGCGTCCTTATATGTAAGGACGCTTTTTTTTAGGAGGACCTATGGCACTGGAAAAACGATACAATCCAAAAGCAATCGAACAGAATAAGTACCGCTTCTGGCTGGAGCGGGGTTATTTTCAATCCGGAGATTCTAGTAAGCCGCCCTTCTCGATGGTGATTCCGCCGCCCAACGTCACCGGCAAGCTGCATCTCGGTCATGCTTGGAACGGTACGATTCAGGATATTTTGGCCCGTTATAAACGGAGCCAAGGTTACGACGTCTTGTGGCTCGCGGGCATGGACCACGCCGGCATCGCCACCCAGGCGGTTGTCGAAGCCAAATTGCGTAAAGAAGGAACATCCCGCCACGCGTTAGGACGCGAAGCGTTTTTAGCCCGCGTTTGGGAATGGCGCGACATCTATGCCAAAAACATCCGCCAGCAATGGGCCAAGATGGGTTTCAGCCTCAATTACGACTATGAACGGTTCACGCTTGACAAAGGCATGAACGAAACCGTGAATAAAGTATTCGTCGATTTATACCATAAAGGACTGATCTATCGCGGCGAACGGATCATCAACTGGGATCCGGCCCAAATGACGGCCTTGAGCAACGTCGAAGTCATCCACAAAGATGTCGAAGGCGCGCTGTATTATGTGTCCTATCGCCTCACGGACACATTGGAGCCTCTGTTCGTGGCGACTACCCGTCCCGAAACGATGTTTGGCGATGTGTGTCTCGTTGTGCATCCAGACGATATCCGTTATCTCCACTTGATAGGCAAAACAGCCATCAACCCCGCCAACAAGAAGGCGATTCCGATTATTGCTGATAACTACGTCGACATCTCATTCGGCACCGGTGTCATGAAATGTACGCCCGCCCATGACCCGAACGACTTCGCGCTTGGTGAGAAGTATCATCTTGACATGCCGACTTGCATGAACAAAGACGGCTCGATGAACGAGCTCGCCGGCGAGTTGGCAAACCTCGATCGGTTCGATTGCCGGAAACGACTGGTGGATCGGCTGAGAGCGGAAGGCAATCTGCTCAAGATCGAGAAAGTAACCCACGCCGTCGGCTATAGCGAAAGATCGGACGTGCAGATTGAACCGATGCTATCGAAGCAATGGTTCGTCAAAATGCGGCCGCTGGCGGAACGGGCCATCGCCCATCAAGAAGAACAGCCGATCAAGTTCTACCCAGACCGATTTGAAAAGACGTTCATCCAATGGATGGACAAGGTGGAAGACTGGTGTATCTCAAGACAGCTTTGGTGGGGTCATCAAATACCGGCATATTACCATAAATATACCAAAGAAATACTAGTTAGCTTAAAACCGCCTCTTGATATGCATAATTACGAGCAAGATCAAGACGTTTTAGATACATGGTTCAGCTCGGCATTATGGCCTTTTTCGACCCTTGGATGGCCGCGCGACACGATGGCGCTGTCCCGATATTTCCCGGTCGATGTGATGATCACGGCCTACGACATTATTTTCTTCTGGGTGTCGCGGATGATCTTTCAATCGCTCGAGTTCACTCATAAATCGCCATTCAAAGACGTCTATATCCACGGGCTCATTCGTGACGACCAAGGCAGCAAGATGTCCAAATCGCTCGGTAACGGCGTCGACCCGATGGATGTCATCAACGAATACGGCGCCGATGCGCTTAGATATTTTTTAGCCACCAACAGCACGCCGGGCCAGGATACCCGTTACATTGAGGAAAAAGTAGCTGCCGCCGGCAATTATCTGAACAAGATATGGAATGCCGCCCGTTACATCCTGATGACGATTCCGGCCACGATCAAGCCGCGGGACCTGCAACCCGAAGGACTGAACCAAATCGACAAATACATCATGAGCCGGCTTCATGAGACAATCGGACTCGTGACGGCCAACCTCGACAAATACGAACTTGGCATGGCTTCCAACCACCTATATGATTTCGTCTATGACGATTTCTGCTCTTGGTACTTGGAACTGTCAAAGGTAACCTTATCGGGTAACGACATCGAGAAAATCAAAACGACGCACCAGGTGCTCTACCATGTCCTCCATGCGATTTTGATGATGATATATCCCTTCTCGCCGTTCATCGCCGAGGAAATATACACCCAAATGCCGAATCATCGGCCTTCAATCATGGAAGAAAACTATCCGGTCGCTTCACAAAGATACCAGGACACCGCCAGCATCGGTGACGTCCGTCTGCTTCAAAACATCATCAAAGATGTCCGTAACTACAAAGTCAGCCATCAATTGGCGCCGAACGTCGAGTTGGAACTGCACATCCATACCGCCGACGGCCGGTTCGTGAACGTTTATAAGCCGTATCTAGAAAGGTTCACGTTCTCGAAAATCATCGATTCCATCAGTGCCGCCATCGCCAATAACGCCCCCTATGTTTATTCCAGCGGGGAAATGGTGATCGTCGAAAGCATCAATAACGTCGATGCCCTAGCCAAGATAAACGCCGACATCGAGAAAACGCAATTCGAAATCGCCCGCGCTTTGAAACTATTGGAAAATGCCAGTTTCCGCGCTAAAGCAAGTCCCGCCAAAGTTGCCGAAGAAGAAGACAAACTCACCCAGCATCGAGCAACGCTGAAAGTACTGCTCGAAAAACGGGATTACATCAACAAGACGAACTAAATTCATAAAAGGTCTGCTATTGATAGGTGGAGGAGCATTATGGAACCTTTAACCTATCAGCAAATGGAAACGATTCATGCCGGAGAGCCGATTTCGCTCACGGCGGTGATGGCGGTGATGATCATCGCCATTTCGATCGTGATCGTTTACCGCCTGTTCATTTCCAAGCAAGGAAGCGCCAAAATCCCAGGCGGTTTCACGTTTGAGTGGAAATGAGCCGCATCGCCGACATTCCCCTTGAGAAACGGCCACGCGAAAAAGCCTGGCGCGCCGGCATCAACACGCTAGAAAGCGCCGAACTGTTGGCCCTTATCATCGGCAGCGGCGTCAACAACCACTCGGCTCTCGACATCGGTTACCAACTGGTGATGAATCCTAACGGTCTTATCGGATTATTACGGTTTGACCCACAGCAGTTTTTGGATGTGCCTGGCATCAACAAAGCCAATGCCATCAAATTGGCGGCCGTGTGCGAAATATCAAGACGGATGCAGACCGATCGAAGGGATGAACCATTGGTCATCAAGGAAGCGCGGCAGGTCTATAACCAATATCGCCTATGGCTAGGTTCGCTTGACCATGAACGGATGCTTTTGCTCGTACTGAGCAATCAAAACCGTCTCATCGGCGAGAAAATCATCTATCAAGGCGCCAGCCAGAAAGTCAATCTGTCGCTGCGTGATTTATTTGTTGAACTATTCGGTCATAAAGCCCAAAAATTCATCTTGGTCCACAATCATCCCGGCGGCAACTGCCAACCAAGCCAGGAAGACATCATGACGACGGTAGCCATAAAAAACGAAGCACGGAAACTGGGACTGACCTTGCTGGATCACATCATCATTTCGGACGAAGGATTTTACTCGATGAACGAACACCATCTCATCGACGGAAATTGACTTTTGCACCGATATTTTGAACATTCGGCGAATACGGTGATTCGGATGCGTTTTACCATTTGACTAGCAATATAACATGTGTTATATTACTTGCGTTGTCGCCTCACTAGCTACAACCGCCTCAACTTAGGCACCTAACTAATCGTTCCGATTGGCCTGGCGAGCGAGTCTCAGTGAATATAACACAGGAGGTGCCACATGTACGCAATTATCGAAACCGGTGGTAAGCAAGTCAAGGTCGAGGTCGGCCAGAAGATCTTCGTCGAAAAACTCGACGCCGAGGTCGGAGCGACCTACACGTTCGACAAAGTCTTGCTACTCGCCGATGACAAAGTCACGTTTGGAACGCCGCTCGTCAACGGCGCGAAAGTGACGGCTAAGGTCGAAAAGCAAGGCTTAAGCCGCAAACTCGTTGTCTTTACCTACAAAGCCAAACACAACGTTCACCGCAAACTCGGACATCGTCAACCATACACGTCGCTCGTAATCGAATCGATCAGCCGGTAACCCCATGATCAAAGCCACATTCGAATTTCTCGGCCAGGAGCACGCCAAGATCGTCATCAAAGGTCACGCCAAAAACGGCAAGGCCGGTCATGACCTCGTCTGTGCCGGCGTCAGTTCGATTGTGATCGGGGGTCAAAGCGCCCTCCTGCACGAAAAACGGTTCACCATCGTCAACGATGAAGGTTATGCCTCCATCGTCAGCAAGGAACCGCTCGACCCGCATGATTACGTCGTCTTGCACACGATACTGCGGCAACTTGAGACGATTGCCAACAAGTATCCCAAAAACATCCAAGTAATAACAAACGAACACCAATAACGACTATGAAAGGAAACTAACAACATGAGAATGTTTGAACTGAATATCCAACTGTTCGCCAGCAAAAAGGGCGTCGGCTCGACCCGTAATGGTCGCGACTCGGCTTCCAAACGCTTAGGCGCCAAGTTGGCTGACGGCCAATTCTGCCACGCCGGCTCGATCATCTATCGGCAACGAGGCACGAAAATCTATCCCGGTGACAACACGATGCGCGGTGGCGACGACACAATCTTCGCAACCAAGTCGGGCATCGTCAAATTCGAGCGCTGGGGCAAAGACCGTAAGCGCGTCAAGGTCATCGAACAAGCCGCCGAATAGCCAAACAGACCACATAATGTGGTCTTTTTTTTATGCCTCCGTTATACTACCTATAGTGAGGATTTAATATGAAATTAATATCACTTGTCGTCCCCATGTACAACGAAAGCCCCGTCGTTGCCATCTTTTTTGAGCGCGTCAACGAGGTTTTGGCAACTATCAAAGGGTATCGGTTCGAGATCGTCGTCGTTAACGACGGCTCCAAAGACGATACGCTTGCCTTACTGCGGGAACAACAGCAGAAACAAGCCAATCTCATCGTCGTCAACCTGTCGCGTAATTTCGGCCATGAACCGGCCGTATGCGCCGGTCTTAGCGTGGCCAAAGGCGATGCCGTCATTCCAATGGACGCCGACTTGCAAGATCCGCCCGAAGTAATCAAATTACTACTCGAACGGTTCGAAGAAGGCTATGACGTCGTCAACGCCAAACGCTCTTCCCGCATGGACGATTCGTTCATGAAACGGACGACGGCTAAAATATTTTACGATTTAATCGGCAAGATTTCCGGCAAGGTCAAGATTCCCCATAACGTCGGTCACTTCCGACTCATCTCCCGGCGCGTCTGCGACCAAATCAACAAACTGAGCGAGAAAAACCGCGTCTTTAGAATCGAAGTCCCCTATGTCGGCTATAAAACGACCGAAGTGCTATTTAAGCGGCCGAAACGGGCCGGCGGCGTCAGCCATTACAATTACAAATCGATGTTCAAACTGGCCGGAGACGCCATCGCCGCCAGCACCAGCGCGCCTCTGAATTGGCCGATTAAATTTACTGTTGCTTCTTTTCTTTTTACCGGACTATCAGCTTTGGCACAACTAATTATCTTCATTCTTGGCGCCACAAACGTCATCGTTCCGATTGCTGACTCGTGGCAACAGACATGGTTATTGATCAATATCGGTTTGTTCTTATTCACAATCGTGATGTTTTTCCTTTCGATCATGGCCTTGTATTTGGCCCGCGTCTTCA
>Ga0172371_10012193_pt1 | contig 11355 bp, 14 predicted proteins | sample Lak12m_FD_114543 | JGI IMG/M metagenome (GOLD analysis project Ga0172371, IMG submission 114543) | Freshwater microbial communities from Kabuno Bay, South-Kivu, Congo - kab_022012_12m | ecosystem: Environmental > Aquatic > Freshwater > Lake | place: Democratic Republic of the Congo: South-Kivu...
ATGAGTGGGGCCAAAATAACGAGTGCCATTATGATCTTAAGTCTTCCTCTTTTAGATATGATCTGGGTCATGGCTTTTAGATTCTTAAATCTCAAGGAGGTACCTTTTCTTAAAAGGCCTTTTATGGGAGGGAATGTACATTTGCATCACAGGATAATGGCTTTAGGATTTACTCAGATCCAGACCCTCTTCATAGAAATGACGCTTATTGCTTTGATATCACTTATTGCCTTTTACTTTGGTGGTTTTAGCGATTCCTTCCTGATACTGGTTTCGATCGCAGTGGTTCTTGTCTTTATCTTTACTGTCATAACTATTGCTGCAAAACGCAAACAAACAGCCAAACCCAAACAACCAGAACCCAAACCTCCCATAATTGATAATGGTCCCACACCAGAAGAAAAATACGCATATTGATTCCAATTTAACAGTTATTTGATATAATTCATTGTTCTCTACCTACCCCCTTGTGGGCCGATAGCTCAATTGGTAGAGCAGAGGCCTCTTAAGCCTCGTGTTCCGGGTTCGAGCCCCGGTCGGCTCACCATCATATTTACCAAAGCTCCAGACTAGTGATATAATCACGCTTCAATAATCTTATCTAGTAATGAATTTAGTAATACCATCGCCGAATGTGCCTATAGAATGTAGACTTCTACAAAGAGAAAGACACCTCTTGCCCATCTCAGGGAGAATCAATAGACCTGAATTCACTTCTCAGGCCAGAGGCAATCTCGATGGCTTGGTATGGGCCTGGAGCAATGTTAGACCATATAATCTTGTTAATGGTTCAAAAAGAATAGAAGATCTCATAGCTCAAGGAGTATTAACTGGTGAAAGCATTTCTCAAGCTGGGCTTAAACATCTATTATTGAAATTTGCTGAGACCATACCCTGTTTCTCTGAAAATTGTCCTTTGTATAAACAGGGATTATGTGAACCTCTGCCTCATCCATATCCTGCAGTATTTAAGCCTGAAGTGAGAGCAGCTACAGAAATTGATGATATTCTGAGATTTGCAGTATTTCCTATAGCTGCAGAGAATTTACGCCGCATGCCTATTACAAAAGACACTCTTCCAGTTGATATTTCACCACTGATCATTAATTTAGGCAATGCTCCATTAGCAGCTTAAACCCTGTCAGTTAATATAAATTTGGCGTTTGTGATATATTTTATTATCACATTTTATACTTCTTAATATGAATGATTTAATCATTATTGGCTCTGGTCCTGCCGGACTTACTGCTGCAATTTACGCTGCTAGGGCCAATCTTAAACCCTTAGTTTTTGCCGGACTGGAATTTGGAGGACAATTGATGGGAACAACTCTGGTGGAAAACTTCCCCGGCTTTATAGATGGGATCGATGGGCCAGTATTAATGCAAAATATGATGAAACAGGCAGAAAAGTACGGAGCAAAAATTGAATACACTAATGTTGATAGTGTGGATCTAAGCACTCCAGTTAAGAAAGTAGTAGCTGGTGGAAAAGAGTATCAATCTAGAGCAGTTATCATTGCCACAGGCGCCAGTGCCAGAAAATTGGGACTAGAAAGTGAGACTAAATATTGGGGTAGAGGTGTCAGCACTTGCGCTACATGTGACGGCGCCTTCTATAAAGAAAAAGTGGTAGCAGTGGTCGGTGGAGGTGATAGTGCCATAGAAGAAGCTAGCTTCATTACTAGATTTGCCTCAAAGGTTTACTTGATTGTTAGAAGAAATGAATTAAGAGCATCTCAGATCATGCAGGATAAGATCAAAGCCAATCCTAAAGTTGAGATCATCTGGAATAGTGAAGTGAAAGAAATATTAGGTGATGAAAAGTTGGTTAATGGTATTAAGCTATTTAACAATGTTGATAATAAGGGAAGTGTACTAAATGTTAACGGCATTTTCCTGGCCATAGGTCATATCCCCAATACCAAAATATTTAAGGATGTCTTAGATCTTGATGAGGAAGGCTATCTCATTGTTAGCGATAATACCAAGACTAAATACGAGGGGGTTTTTGTAGCAGGAGATGTTAAAGATAGATCATATAGACAAGCCATAACTGCGGCAGGAATGGGCTGTATGGCAGCTTTGGATGCGGAACGCTATCTAAGCTAATCTTTTTTAGAGAGATACCTTTTCAAGATCATTCTAATACTATCAAAGGCTATTTGTTCCCAGGGAATTTCATCATGGCCAAAGAATTTGGTCTCACTGACATCATCTGCTGGAATCGGCTTATCTCCCTTATTTAGCTTTGCCGTGTAAATAAGGCCAAGGGTATAGTCTTTAATGCCTTTGTAAAGATATCTGTCCCAAGTTGTCATGAACAACTTTAAACTTTTAATATCAAGATCTATTCCAGTTTCCTCTTTGGTTTCCCTAACAATGGACTCTTCAACACTCTCATTGACTTCCACAAATCCTCCAGGAAGATCCCAATAGCCCTTGAAAGGATCTGTGGCTCTTTTAACCATTAATATCTGAGTTTTGTCATTCTCAAGAATAACGGCATTGCAGGGAATGGGATTGAAATAGAAAAGCCAGCTGCATTCAGGACAAGTTACCTTCTTGTATTCAAAAAGCTCAAGTTTAGCTTTGCATCTGGGACAATACACATATGCTTGTTGAGGATCCATGGTTCAATAGTACTAATGGAACCATTATACCTTTTGGACCTGTTTTGTAAATATTACAGGTTTTGGGCTACATAGTCCCAATTGACTACATTCCACCAATTGGAAACATACTCTGCCCTTCTATTTTGATATTTCAAATAGTAGGCATGCTCCCAAACATCAAGAGCTAAAAGTAGTTTAACTTCACTAGTTGAGATAGGATTGTCCTGATTTGTGGTATTTATTATCTCCAGCTTCCCTTCAGGATTTTTAACCAGCCAAGTCCAGCCACTGCCAAATAGAGAAAGTGCTTTAGCTTCAAATTCCTTTTTAAACTCTTCAATAGAGGGGAATGAATCTAACAAGGCTTTTTCAACTTCAGGTAGCATCTTGGAATGTGGTGCCAAATTAGCCCAGAAAATATTATGATTGTAATACCCTCCACCCATATTCCTAACCGCCATTCTAATATCTTCCGGAATCGAATTAAGATCTTTAAGCATATCTTCAACCTTTTGATCTTTTAATTGAGGATATTTTTCAAGTGCTGCTACAAATTTATCTAAATATGTTTGATGATGCTTGGAATAATGCAATTCCATGGTGGCCGCATCAATATATGGCTCCAGAGAATCAAATGAGTAATTCAATTTAGGTAATGTAAGGTCCATAAAAAGGAATATTAACAAGTTATCTACGAATACATTTAAACGAATAGTTTTTCAACTCTTTACACATCTTGCAAATTTTAAACTTGTAAATCATAATTGAAGCATTATTGTTTTTCCTATGATCTCATTCAATCCCGGCCTTAAGCTAATACTATCTGATGTCGATGAAACTCTAGCTGATGTATACACTGACGCTGAAGCAGAAATGATAGCTAGGCTTGAAGATCTCTTAAGAACTAACAGACATCTTTTTTTAATTTCAGGAGGGGGATTGGAAAGCATATTAGAAAGGGTAGCTTTAAAGATCGATCCCCAATTAAGACACTTAATCTTAATCGGGCATTGCAGTGGAGCTGAAGTATGGGGTTTCAATAAGCAAGGGGAACTACGTGACAAGCCTTTCTATAGTATCTACGAAGAAAAGTTCAGCGAGGAGCAAAAACAACTGTTTCGTAAGTTAACTGATCAAGTAATTGCAGAATTCCAGCTTCAAAAACACCCCACCATGCCTGTGAACAAATTCATTGAAGTCAGTCATGGAGATCTCCATTCTATCATGTATGTAGATCGTGGACCTCAAATAACACTGGAGCTTGTAAATTCATACAATATTAAGTCCGAAGATGGAAAGATCGTTGATCTTCGCCTTCCTCTTGCTAAGAGATTTGAAGAAATATTCAATGCTAACGATTTGCCTATTGAACCCTCATTGGGAGGAGTATTCGCCTTGGACCTCAAGATCAAAGGGGTATCTAAAATCACAGCTATCCGATACATCCTAGATAATGACATGGCTATTCATGGTTATGATCTTGATCTTGCTTTAGGCAGAGAAGCCGAAGAGATAGAGATCTGGGGTGATAAATTCTCCACGATCAGTGGATCGGATAGATATATGTGCTTAGCAATGCCTAAAAAGGTTAGAGCGATAGATTTTCGAGAAGAACCTGTGAGTGAACTTCCTACAGGTTACAATATATTGATCTGGGATGGTGAAAAACGATTACATCAAGGCTGCTTAGAATATCTAAATTCATATTTTAATACTCATGGTACTAGGCCCTAAAGAGATTTTAAGATTAGTTAAAGAAAAAGATTTGATCACAGGATTATCTGACAGGGAACTATACAACCCTGAAAGCTGTACTTTTGATATCAGGATCAAGGAGATCTCTACCTTAAAAGGTGAGGCATTCTTAGGTATTAAGGATAGACAAACACCTCAGCATGTTTTACTTGCTAAATATGAGGGTAAGGAAGGCAATATCATTACACTGGAACCAGGACAATATTATGCTACTGAATCAATTGAAACATTTAAAATGCCGGACAACCTATTTGGCATTGTTAAACCACGCTCCACCCTATTTAGGTCAGGAATCATACTAAGAGCTGGAGTCATAGACCCAGGTTATGAAGGCCCTATTCATCCTGCCCTTTACAATGCCTCCCAGATCCCTTTCAAACTGGAGATGGGCGCCAGATATATTCAGGTATTTTTTATGCAGATCAAAGGAGATCTGGTTAGAAAATATGAAGGACAGTGGCAAGGCGGAAGAAAGCATGCTTTGATAAAAGAAAGGCAAAATTGATGCTTAAAGAAATTATCAAATTAAAACAGAAATTAGCAACTGATAATGTAAAAGGTATCGCTCTGGATATTGATGAAACTCTATCCTTTACTCTTAATAATTGGTTCCCAAGATTGCAGGAGAAATTTGGCAATCCAGAAAGCTTAACCACACTGGAATTGATCAGGAAATATCGCTATGTTCAAAACGTTCCCTATTGGCATACTCCAGAAATTTTTGAATGGGTTGTAGAAAATGTCTACAATGATGCCCTGCAGGAGGAATTGGAAGTAATTGGTGAAGCTGATAAATATCTGCCTTTGATTCATAAATTCAAGCCTGTTGTAGCATATATATCAAATAGACCGGTAGAGGTTGCCAAAGGAACGGAATCCTGGCTTAATAAGCATGGATTTCCTAAAGCACCTTTGCTTTTAAGACCTGATTTTATTCATTACTCTTTAGCCAATAACTGGAAAGCAACTGTACTTGATTATCTCTATCCTGAGATTGAAGGCTACGTTGATGATAATTACAATATCTTAACCTATCTTCCTGAGAATTATCCTGGTCATATCTTTCTCTATGATATGAAAGAATATGATAGTAAAATCAAAAATGTCCATCCCTGCCCTACCTGGGAAGATGTATATCTATCTTTAAAACAGACTTTCAAATGAAACAGAAAGGGAAATTAATAATCTTTGAGGGCTTAGATGGGTCAGGCAAGGGTACTCAATTACAGTTATTACAGCAATATCTGGAAGATGAGAATAACAAGGACTTGTCTCAGATCATCATGTTCAGGGAATATCTGGAGAATATATATAGTAAGAATTCCCAGTTCGAGATGTTCAGTGAATTTTTACAACTAAAAAAAAGAGCCTTTACTACTTATGATTTCCCCCGCTATTACGATAATTTCTGGGGAGGCATGGTAGGCAGGATGCTGAGTGGCGAATTTGGAGAGAATATTGATCCATATTTAAGATCTATCTTTTATCTCTTAGATCAGGCTGAAGCCAGTAGAAGTATCAAAAAGGATATTAACGAGGGCAAAATAGTGATCTGTAATCGCTTCATCACCTCCAGCTATATCTTCCAGACCGGAATGTTCAAAAACAAAGAGGAAAAAGACAGATATGTTGCCTGGCTGGAAGAAGCAGGATATAAACAATTAGGTATTGTTAAACCTGATGTAGTGCTAGCTTTGTATGTTAAACCTGAGATCGCTCAGGAATTGATATTGAAAAAGAATGCTAGAGGCTATTTAAAAGAAGCCAGCAAAGATATCAATGAGAAAAATCTACAAATTCAGATCAATGCTGGTGAGGAGATGTTAAGATTCTGCAAGGAAAGACCTGAATGGCATTTAGTTGATTGCATGGATGGGAATAAGATAATGTCTCAGGAGGAGATAGCCAGCAAGATCAGATTAATTCTAAGTGAATATATCAATTAATGAGCTTTTGGCAGGAATTCAAAAAACCTATCATTGGACTATCTCCCATGGATGGTATCAGCGATATGGCCTTTAGAGAAATTACTAAGAAATATTCTAAGCTTGATATCATCTTTACTGAATTTGAAAGTGTGGACGCCCTATTACATGCCCCGGTCGGGACCCTTTGGAAATTGATATACAGCAATGCTCAAAACCCAATAATTGCACAATTCTTCGGAATAGAACCAGAACTTTTCAAATTCGCTGCATATATGGCAATAGAGCTGGGATTTGACGGCGTAGACGTGAACATGGGCTGTCCCTCTAAAAATGTAGCCCAAAGAGGTGCAGGAGCAGGTTTGATTAAAAACCCTATACTTGCCAGAGAAATACTTGAAAATGTAAAACAAGGCGTTTACGCTTCATTAAATGGGGAAGATTTGCAGTTACCTGAGCAAATGAGACAAAAGTTGGATTTAACTAAAAATTACCTTCAAGAAAATGGTGTAAACATTGTTAAAAAGCTTAATGCCGGATTTTCCCTGAAAACTAGAATTGGATACAGTGAAGAAGAACTGGAAAGCTTCCTGCCTCAATTAATTAGCATTGATCCCAATGCTGTTAGCATACATGGCCGAACATACAAACAAATGTATTCTGGAAATGCTGATTGGGAGGCTATTGCTAGAGCTTCGGAATTAATTAAATCCCATGATGATAAAATCACGGTTCTGGGCAATGGTGATATTAAGAATAGAGAGCAGGCTCAGGAATATTGTAGTAAATACAATGTTGACGGAGTTCTAATTGGCAGAGGCTTTCTAGGCAGACCTTGGGCCTTAGGCTCTTTAACTCCTAATATTAAGGAGACCTTCGGAGTCATGCTTGAACATGCCAAAGAACATGAGAAATATAGTCCGGGAAAAATCTTGCCTCTAAGAAAGCATTTAGCCTGGTATATATCAGGAATAGAAGGCGCTAGTGAGTTAAGATCGCAATTAGTAAGAGTAGAAAATATTACCGAGATCGAAAAAATTCTAGGTCAATATCTTGACAAAGTAGAGTATAGTAAATAATCTTGTAAAATATAGAATTTATTAGCTTTTTAGCTTTAAAAACCTATGAACGATGATTACATGTACAAATCCGAAGATGAAGAAGATATGGATATTTCTTCCGATCTAGCTACTGAAGATGCTGATGATGATACCTTCTATGACCCCGAAGACGAGGGGCTAAGTGATTTCAATTTCGCAGATGATGAGCTCCCTGTTAGAGAAGCTCCTGAAGAAATTGAGGACGCTGCTTAATCTAGCCAATAGTCATTTACCAATTAGGCTTTAGCTGATATACTTAACCACGATATCTTAGCTAAATAATATTTTCATGGAAAAGCAATACAAATATACAAAATCTTTAAGTAAAGATGACGAGACCATAATAGAATGCAGCGTTAATGCTGAAAGATTTCAAAGCGTTAAGGAAAAGATCTATAAAAAAATTGCTGCGGAAGTTAAATTACCAGGTTTTAGACCAGGTAAAGCTCCTAAAGCTTTGATAGAATCACAGATCTCAGGTAAGGTTCTTGATGACACTCTAAACACATTGATCCCTGATGTTACTGCAGAAATAATGGAGGAAGCAGATATCACACCCTTAAATCAGGTACGTTATGAATTGGTCAAGGTCAGTGATGCCGAAGGATTAACATTCAAGGCTATGTTCGTGGCTATGCCTGAATTTAAGATAACTGAAGTTAGTAAGATCAAGATCAAAAAGGAAGTAAAACAGGTAAAAGATGAAGATGTAGCTAATGAAACAACCAGAATATTCCAATACTATAACAAAGCCCAGCCTAAAAAAGAAGGAGAAGAGAAAGCAGCTGATGTAAAGATCGAATTGAAAGATATCACTGATGAGAAGGTCAAGGCCTTAAACATAGGTTTCAATGATCTTAAATCTCTGCAGGAACAGATCAGAAAAGAATTGGAAAATTCTGCTATTAGAAACTCAGAAGTCAAATATCTTGACGATCTTTTGAAAGAGACCATTAGTAAAAGTAAGGTAAAAGCTCCAAAGTTCTTGATTGAACAAAGCGCAGCTTCCAAAGAGAAAGAATATCTTAAGAAATTGGAAGATCTTAATTTAAAGCTAGAGGAATTTCTAAAAGTACAAAAGACCTCTCTGGAGAAATTAAGAGAGCAATGGAAACAGGAAGCTGAAAATAGATTCAATGAGGAATTATTGCTTCTTAAAATAATCAAGGAACAAAAATTCAATGTAACCGATTCTGAAGTAGAATCTGAAATAGCTAAGATCACTGATCCAGCTACAAAAGAACAATTCACTACAGATGAAGGTAAGAGATATCTGATCACTGTATTATTACAGCAAAAGGCTATGACCTGGTTGAAAGATCAGGCTGCTAAGTGATAGAGTATTTCACATACTAACTATTCACTTGGTAATCAGGAAATTAGAATTAAAAAATTTTCGCAATCTTGATATTGCTCTTGAACCCTCTTCTGGATTCAATCTTATTCTAGGTCAAAATGGCGTAGGCAAGAGTAATCTGCTTGATGCTCTTTATCACCTGGCCTTAGTTAAATCCTTTAAACCCTATACTCAAAGAAATAATGTGAACTTCAATGCTAAAGATTTTGCCAGCATCAAAGCAGAATTGGATCAAGAGGGCTTGAATAAAGAATTAAAGATAGTATTCTCACTTAATGAAGATAGTGAAAGGAAACGTTTGGAAGTTAATTCCAAACCCACTACTCGCTCCAGGTTCATTAACAACTTAACCCTTATTCTGTTCGCCCCCCATAATACCAATCTCCTGGTGAGCACGCCTGATGTGAGAAGGAGTGAGCTTGATGATTTCGGCAGTGCTGTGGATTTTAAATATGCTATGAAACTAGCTGATTACAGGAATGTGTTAAGAACCAGGAATTCACTTCTTAAAGTTGTAAGTGAGGGATTTGGAAAATTGCAGGAGCTTGATTATTGGGATAATAAACTGGCACAACTGGGAGGAGAGTTGATCATTATGCGTCAAGAATTATTTTTTCTGCTTCAGCCTTTAATAAAGGAATTAAGCTCTAAGCAATTCGACCCTGAACTATCAAATATCGTTATCAACTATGAAAGTAAGATGAAAGGTGATGATCCCATTAAGTTAATGTCTGAAAAGATCATTCAGAACAGGAACAAAGAGATCGCTGCAGGCCAAAGTCTTTATGGTCCCCACAAAGACGATTTTAATATCACTACTAATGAAAAAGATCTTAAACTCTATGGTAGCAGAGGTCAGCAAAGAATAGCCACATTGCTTCTTAAGCTTGCCATGTGGCGCTATTTGGAGCAATTAAGAAAAATCAAGCCCATAATCTTACTCGATGATGCTATGGCCGAACTGGATAATGAAAACAGGCTTAAGCTGCAAGATATAATCAATGCTCTGGAAGCTCAAACATTCATAGCCACAACACATAAGGAAGATTATTCAACAAAAATGTTGAAGAAAATGCAGATCATCACTTTGGATTAAATCTTTAGAAGATCTTTGATTGCCTTCTCGTCCAGATCACTTTTAAGTAAGGTGTAAACATCAAGAGCATCGTTTTTAGCAACAGCTTCTTTACCGGCAAATGCTTGTAATTCCTGATCATCAGCCAAGTCTAGATTCACTGGAGCTCTTTGAGTTCCTACAAAACCATTACTGGGATTCATTACATTTAAAACATAAGTACTTTTACAAGTTTGACAAGTTAAATGTAGAACAATACCTTGAGGAGTAGTTTTGAGTAGCTTGTAATCAGCTTCTGAGTATTTGGCACCACAATTATCACAATGCTTGGGGGCTATTGTTAAAAAGTGCTTGATGAATTTTTCTCTTTCGTTGTTTAGCGCATCCATCTTTAAATAGTATAGTTTAAAATTCAGCCTTGGTCAAGATAATTAGCTACTGCTACTTTTAACGAATCCAAAGCAACACCGGCACACCTTAATCTAGATAATGTTAATTCTATTCCTAATAATTTTAAGACAGCCTCCATATCTAATCTGGATATATCATCCAATTGCTTCCCTAAAGCATATTCGGTTAGCATTGAGGCAGTAGCAATTGCTACTGAACAACCTTCGCCTTCGAATGATATCTTACTTATACAATTCTTGGCAACATCAATATACATGGTAATGGCATCACCACAACTTCGATTCTCCATTAATGCCTGGGCTTTAAAATTTTCGAGCTTCCCGTAATTACGGGGATCATGATAATGATCCAATAGCTTCTCCTGATATATGTTCATATCTATATTATACCATCAAGCTTAAAGCAGCTTAAACAGCTTAACCCCGCCACTGGAATCAATTGTGCTATGAACCAGCTCGAAATATTGTAGCTTATCGATAGGAATAGAAGGGATATTCTCATCTATGGAATAGTAGTTCCCGCCTCCACTTTTAACTGCTTCGTCAAAAGAAGGATATTCATTAACATCATTGCCTGCGATTGTATAAACCTTAGTGGGACTACTAGCTTGTCCATTAAAATTATACATCCGCACAAACATCCTTTGGTAATAGCTTTGGTCATAAAGCACCACTTTACTGCCCTCAAGTTCTGCCTGAGCTACTTTAAATTGGTCTTTGGCATTGGTCTGAGTTAGGAAATAGTAATATTTATTAAGATCTATCTTTTTTACAAGAACATATTTTACTCCTAATGACTTAAGCACATCCCTGGCTTGAGCCTCATCTTTAAGTAGAAAGAACTCTGTTGGTTTCAGATAATTACAAAAGTTAGGTTCAGCTAGTATCGGCTTATCTGCCAGATAAGTATAGAGATAGCCCAGTTGCCAATCAGCCATGATGCCATAACGCTCTTTTGGTTCTTCCAAATTCTGCTTCATCCAAACTGCCATTTCATAATCAGCATTACTAAAAGCCAAACTGGAACGCTGTGCCTGAAGGTCTTGGGTCCAGGCAGCTACATAAGTTAAAAAGAAGCCTGCTAAAAGGATAAATATATATGTAAAGGATTGGGGTTTC
>Ga0172371_10012196_pt1 | contig 11354 bp, 9 predicted proteins | sample Lak12m_FD_114543 | JGI IMG/M metagenome (GOLD analysis project Ga0172371, IMG submission 114543) | Freshwater microbial communities from Kabuno Bay, South-Kivu, Congo - kab_022012_12m | ecosystem: Environmental > Aquatic > Freshwater > Lake | place: Democratic Republic of the Congo: South-Kivu...
AATATAGATCGCATTCTAAATAAAAATATTTTTTAGTCCAATTCCAGAGGGTTATGTCTATAGTTAAATAGTCTGATTTTAACGAGAATATTAATCTGTTTTGAATAAATCTTTTTTTCAAAATTTCTTTTTTAAAAAGAAAAATAGTATTGGAAATACAAGCCCTATATTTTACTTTTTTAGAAGACAACTCATTCTCTTGTTCAAAGAAAGATTTTAGATGATCTTCTCTTTTTAAGTATCATATAAGGGGGATTTGGAGATTGGTCAACCTGGCATAATCCGTAATATCTAATGGGAATAAATATTTACGCGAAATGGGCAAAGGCGCGATTGGCTTCGGCCATGCGCTGCACATTTTCCCGTTTGCGCATTGCTTCGCCCTCTCCCTTGGCGGCTAACATTAATTCCGCGGCTAACTTTTCCGCCATGGGTTTTCCTTTGGCGCCGGCAGCGGCCCCGATCAGCCAGCGCATTGCCAAGGCCATTTTTCGCGGCGCGCGCACTTCAATCGGAATTTGGTAATTCGCGCCGCCAATTCTTTTTGATTTTACTTCCAAAACCGGGGTCACATTTTTCATTGCCAAATCAAAAATTTCCAAACCGTCTTTCTTGGTTTTCTCCGCCACTAATTCCAAAGCGCGATAAAAAATTCTTTCGCTAACCGATTTTTTGCCTCTTTGCATCAAATGATTGATAAATTTAGCAATGGTTTCGCTGTGATATTTTGGATCAGGCAAAATTTCTCTTTTGTATTTTCTTTTTCTTCTCGGCACAATGTTGATAAAATAAAAAATAAAATATTGTTTGTTGTCATTCCCAACGATAAGCGGGAATCCAGAATTAGTGCGATTGATCTGGATCCCCGATCAGACCGGGATGACATCAAACTACTTTTCTCTTTTCGTCTCTGCCACTTTCTTGGCGCCGTAACGCGATCGACCTTGTTTGCGACCTTGCACGCCCTCTGTATCTAAAATGCCGCGGACAACATGATAGCGTACGCCTGGCAAATCTTTTGCTCGGCCGCCGCGAATAATCACCACGGAATGTTCTTGCAAATTATGGCCTTCCCCGGGAATATAAGCCGTCACTTCCATGCCATTGGTTAAGCGCACTCTCGCGACTTTGCGCAAAGCCGAATTCGGTTTTTTGGGAGTAGTTGTAAAAACTTTAACGCAAACCCCTCTTTTGAACGGGCTACCAATTGGCTCCATACTCCCCCGCCGCTTAATCGCGTTAAAATTCCGATGCAAAGCCGGGGTTCTAAATTTCCTAATTTTAGTTTTTCGTCCTTTGCGGACAAGCTGGGAAATCGTTGGCACAAAGATTAAATCTTAATGAATAAATTGGAATTTACACAATATCTAATTTTTTCTCACACATCATCAAACGCACCATTTCTGAGTCTTAACTTAGCAAAATAAAAGGATCGCTAAAAAAGCGAACAATTAAATCAAAAATATCATAATTAAAAATAATAGTCAAATTGTTTTTGCTTTGTTCACCCCAAAGACAATCCGAAAACCCGCGAAACGATTTTAATCACGCCATCAAAAATTAAACTGAAAAAAGAAATTCCGGCCAAGCGATCTAAAACAATCAAAGCAAGCAGGAGAAAAGAGCCGCGCGTTTCCAAAAAAATTCTCCAATGTTCAAAACGGCTGGGCAAAATCGCGAAAATAATTTTTGAACCGTCCAAGGGCGGCAAAGGAATTAAATTGAAAATCATCCAAACCGCGTTTAAAATCACGATCATTTCCATGAAAACATAAAGCATATTGGAAGAATCCAAAATCTCCGCGCTCACCATCAATTTTGCCGTTAAGCCAAAAAAAATCAATAAAAACAAATTTGCCGCTGGACCGGCCAAAGCAACAAGCGCCGGCCCCCATTTTTGATTTTTCAAATTGTAAGGATTAAAAGGCACGGGTTTTCCCCAGCCAAAACCGATCAAAAAAAGCATCAATGACCCCCATAAATCCAAATGGCGCAAAGGATTAAGACTTAACCTGCCGCTGTATTTTGCCGTGGAATCTCCTTGCAAATAAGCGGAAAGGGCATGAGAAAATTCATGCAACGTCAAAGAAATCGCTATTGCCACAAGCCAAGCCAAAAGCATTAACGGTTGCGACAAAAAAGAAAATAAAAGCATCAAGAATAAATTAAAAAAATAAAAACTGAACCCTTTTTATTCTAACATAAAGCATTCGGACTTGCAAAATAAGGCTGAAAATGCTAATCTCGTCTTATGCTTAAAAAATATTTTATGTCTTCTTGCCAAATTTGCGATCGCAAAACAAGAATGGGCGCAAACCGCAGCCATTCCAACATCGCGACCAAGAGACTCCAAAAATTAAATCTCCAAAAAACCGCTTACCAAGGCAAGCGCGTTTTAGCTTGCGCCAAATGCATTAAAACATTGGGGAAAGTAAAATAAATTTTGATTTTGGTTCGCTTTTCACCCACTGGCTCGGCGCTCTGCTTTATTATTTTTTGGTAAAAAAAATCAAATTCTTTTCAAAATGAAAACTGCCTTATCGGCAGTCCGCAGATCAAGGCGGAATTGAAAAATTTATCTTCGGGGATTGGCGCAGTTGGCTAGCCCCGCCTGCCAAAGCCTGAGCCAGGGTATGGCCTAATGGTAAGGCGCATGCATGGGGTGCATGAGATTCCGAGTTCAAGTCTCGGTACCCTGACTTAGGCGATGGCGGGCAGGGCGCGCGCATGGGGTGCGTGAGGTCGCCGGTTCAAGTCCGGCATCCCCGACCAAACTTCGCATAATAACGAGTTAGGCGAAATCCGCCACCTCGCAATTAAATATATTCAAGTATGGTGAAGAAAATTTACGCCGTTTGGGTCTATGCAAAAGACTTGGACGAGTCCAGAAAATTTTATGAAAATGTCCTCGGCTTGAAATTCAAGTTTCAGCAAGAGGGATGGATTGAGTTTGATTTAGGAGAAACGTCTTTTGCAATTCTTCAAAGGTTAGCAGAACAAGGTCCATTGAAACCACAAAAAACTAGAGTTATGTTTCAAGTTGATGATATGCAAGCAATGAAAAATATTTTGATAGACAACCATGTTAAAGTTATGGGCGATATTCGGAACGAAGTTTACGGTAAGCTGCTAACCTTTGAAGACCCAAACGGCCACTGGTTAGAATTGTATGAGCCAATAAAGCCGGTGGCGGACATCGCCTAACAAAGAATATCCGGCTCAAAAATTTTTCACAAATATTTTTCAAGGTAAGAAAAATTCTCTCGACCCAAATCCCGCGCAGTGTAAAATTAAGCCAATAGCAACTTAAAAAGTTTTGAGAATAGAATAAGTTTTACGCCCTAAATACGGGCGCGGGACTTCGGATATTCTTAACGTTAGACGAAATATGCTTTTCTTTTTTCGGCTATCGCCCAATTGTTTTAAAAAATTTTCAAATTTCTTTTTCTTTAATTATAGAGGGGGATAAGGTGTTTTCTCCGCTACGCTACGAAAACGATTTAAATAAAAGTCCCGCCATTTTATTGGCGGGACAAATAATTAGATTTCTCCGCAGGGTAAGCTTGAACTGTTTCGAATTATTTTTTCAGGTTTTGTTCTTTCATTTTCATTGCAGTAGTAAGCTGAAGCTGTAATGTCTCCGTGTGCATTTCTGCTCCAACAATTTTTTCTATCGTGATTCTCAACCCTGTCCTTTACATCCTCAGATTCCCCAACATCCAAACGTGTATATTTTCCCTCACTATTTTTGTAATGAATTACATACACACCCGAAAGATTTTTTAAAGAATCGGTTGATGTGAACGGTCCTTCAAACTCATACCCCTCAATGGTAATACTCATAATTGTTTTTGATTAATTGTTATTTCCCCAAAACCTGAAAATGTGCTATCCTTTAATTATTAAGGTGGTTTGTGCGGATAACGACCGCACATTTTCAAGCGGGGTTCGACTATGCCCCGTTTTGATTTTGGGATTTATTCCATATATTTTAGCAAAAGTAGTTGCTATTGTCAAACTTTTATCAAAGCGTCAAACAATTGACAAGTGTCAAGTGAGAGATTATACTGAAAGTATAAGAAGAATTTAAAAAATATGCATAATATTCAACAAAAAATATTAAATTTCGCCAATAAATTAAACCTAAAACGAGACGGACTTAGGCAAATTGGCAGATTGGTCGGCGAATCACACCCTTTTAAGGTTTCTTATCACTTAAAGAAGCTTGAAGAAAAAGGTTTTATTAAAATTGATAAAAAAACTGGTAAAATAAAAAGAATAAAAAATGATGAACCCCATAAAAGTTTATTTTTGGCAATTCCCGTTTTAGGATCGGCGAACTGCGGAGACGCAAATATATTTGCCGAAGAAAATTTAGAAGGCTATATCAAAGTGTCAAAAAATATTATTAAAGCTGGTGACGGATTGCTTGCAATTAAAGCCTCGGGCAATTCAATGAATAAAGCCAATGTTAATGGTCAAAATATTGAAGATGGCGACTATGTTATTGTTAATTCAAAAAAACAACCTCAACCGAATGATTATGTTTTGGCAATTATTGATAATTGCGCAAATATAAAAAAATTGCTGGTAGATTCAAAAAATAAAATTATTTCTTTAATGTCCGAATCGACAGAGAACCACCCGACTATTTTTATACACGAAACTGATAAATTTTTAATAAACGGGATTGTTAAATATGTTATTAAAAAGCCGATTGTAAATTGGCCATGAATTTTCTTTTTTGGCGATTTTTAGGTATAATATAACTATAAAATCCTACATATGAATGAAAGAAAGACAGAAATAATCACAAGGGAACATTTTTCCAAATTTTTGGATACTATTGATATTGAAGAGCAATGCTCTGATAATCCAAAAATTGACAAGTTGTTAAAAGTCGCTTCAAAAAAAGGTGGCGGAAAGGGTTATCCTGAATTTATCATTAGCTACAAAACTAATCCTGATTTATTGATTGTTGTTGAATGTAAGGCAGATGTAACCAAACACGAAAGCAAAGATCATGATAAATATGCGGACTTTTCGGTTGATGGTGCCTTGCTTTATGCTTCTTATTTATCAAGAGGATTTGATGTTTTAGCTATTGCAGTTAGTGGAGAAACAAAACAATCATTAAAGGTCTCTCATTTTTTGCATTTAAGAAATGAGAAAAAAGCAACTCCAATTTTTGGTGATAAATTTTTATCCATTGCTGATTATTTAAATGGGTATTTAAAAAGTCCTGAAAAATTTAGACAAGATTATAATTCGCTTTTGGACTTCACAAAAAAACTTAATGAGAAACTGCATGCCCATAAAATTCTTGAAAGCCAAAGAAGTTTGTTAATTAGTTCGATTTTGATAGCTCTTGAAAATACTGCCTTTAAAAGATCTTACGCTTCCCATAAAAAACCAGAGAATTTAGCAAGCTCACTTATCCAAACCGTCTCCGATGAATTAGAAAGTGCAAATATTACAGGCAAAAAGTTAGAAAACTTAAATACTCAGTTTAGTTTTATTAAAACAGATACTTCTCTTTCTAAAAAAGAAAATGTTTTAAAAGAAATTATTGACGAGATTGACGAAAACATAAATACCTTTATAAAAACTCACAGATATTTCGATGTTTTGGGTCAACTCTATATTGAATTTCTGAGATACGCAAATAGTGATAAAGGTTTAGGAATTGTATTAACACCCCCTCATATCACTGAGCTTTTTGCGGATCTAGCACAAGTCAATAAAAATTCAATTGCTTACGATAACTGTGCAGGTACAGGTGGTTTTTTGATTAGTGCAATGAAAAGAATGATTGCAGACGCAAAAGGTGATGAAGAAAAAATCAAAAAAATTAAAGCAAATCAACTTATTGGGACGGAATACCAATCTCATATTTTTGCCTTGGCGATTTCGAATATGTATATACACCAGGATGGAAAAACAAATATTATAAATGGTAGTTGTTTTGATGAGAATATTATAGAGCGAGTCAGAGAAAAAAGACCAACGATTGGATTTTTAAATCCACCTTACAAAGATAAAAAAGGAGATACTGAAGAATTAGAATTTGTATTAAATAACCTAAAATGTTTAGTTGATGGAGGAATATGTATAGCAATAATTCCAATAAGCTCAGTAATTGCAAAAGATGGTATTAAATTACAACTGAAAGAAAAATTATTACAAAAACATACATTAGAAGCAGTTTTATCCATGCCCGAGGATCTTTTTCATAATTCAAAGGTTTCTCCAGTATCTGCTATTGTCGTATTTACTGCTCACAGACCTCATCCTATCGGTAAGAAAACTTGGTTAGGATATTTTAGAAATGATAACTTTGTAAAAACCAAAGATAAAGGACGTATTGATTTATTTGGAACTTGGGAAAAAATAAAAAAAGAGTGGCTTACATTATATTACAATAGAGAAACAAGGAAAGATGTAAGCATAGCAAAAGAGCTAAAAGCACAAGATGAATGGTGCATAGAAGCATATTTAACTTATGATTATAAAAAAATTACTGAAAATAAATATAAAGATAAGATACAAAAATATTTAGCATTTCGTCTACTCCATAATTTACTTGATTTTAAAATTGATAAACCAAATAAACTATCTATAACAGACAAATTGGTACCATTGTATGAAATTTTTGATGTAAAAAATGGGTTGGCCTCTTCAAATGTTGAAGTATTTGAGATTTCTGAAGGACACTCCGATATCAGATATATTAGACCGTCGCAGACTTATGAAGGAAGTATTGCAGGGTATGTAGATAAAACATTTATTGAAGATAAATATATATATCCTGATAATACTTTGTATGTTTCTACTGATGGACAAGGAAGTCATACATATTCCTATGTCTCATCTTTTGAATTTATCCCAAATAGTAATGTTTCTGTGTTAATACCAAAAAGGGATATGTCTATACAGGAAAAAATTTATTATGCACTTTGTATCTCAAATAACAGATATAAATTTTCTTATGGCAGAAAGCCAAAAGGAGATAGACTAAAGAATATATTACTACCCCTACGTCCACCCGAATATGTCTATAATGATATTTTTAATGAGATTTTTGAAAGTTGGAAAAGAATAGTAAAATAAGGGGTTTTGGGCTCGGGCATTCACCCCTTTAATTCCCCTCTGCCCTTCGCCCAAAACAGAAAAAGAAATTTTAAAATTTTTTAAAACAATTGGGCGATAGCCGAAAAAAGAAAAGGAATACATCAGCTAACAACGAGTATCCGGTTTCGACTTTACGAAAGTCTCCACCCAAATTTTTCTTTCAATTCGTTACAGAAAAACTTCGTATATCCCTGACGTTGTGTGAAATGTTAATTATTTTTTTATGGCATTTATAATTTTTCTCCTTACAGCATGAGCATTAACAATAATAACAATACCACTCTTAAAACGAGAAAAGTTGGCACTATGGAATTAAACCACCAAAAGGGCGACATTGGCGAAGCGACCCCGCTATTTTAGAAGAATGGGATAAACAAGGACTTATTGAATGGTAGGCAAACGGCGTGCCTCGCAAAAAAATTTATCTTGATGAAAAAGAAGGTAAAAAAATGCAGGATATTTGGGAATTTAAAGATCCTCAATATCCAAAATATCCGACAGAAAAAAGTTTGGATTTATTAAAATTTATCGTTGAAGCGTCATCAAACGAAGGCGATTTAGTGCTTGATTGTTTTTGTTGAATATGAATTTTTAAAAAAGAAATTCTAAGGTGATAACTTATTTAACAAGTGATCGACCAGGTCCTCTTAACGCAAAAATTGCTGGCGACATTATACCAATAACTAGTCAACGACTACGAAAAAATTGATTTGTTTATTTTCAGCCAAGGTAGCGACACTTCTGAAAAACATACATTAAAATTATGGCCAGCTTTAAAACTCATCTTTCTTTTGGCGCGATCATAGGCATTGCGATTACAATTTTTGTTTCTCTCTATTCTTTGGTCTCTCACAATAACCTCTTGCCGATTTTATTTTTCGCCGCGGTTTTAGGTTCTTTCCTGCCAGACCTGGATAGCGACGAAGGCCTCCCCTTCCAAATTGTTTTTGGCGCATTTTCTTTGGTCGGAGCAGGGATAACTTTTTAAGCTCTAGACTAGATAACCTAGTATTTTAAATAATATTTTAGGCTCTAGACTAGATAACCTAGTATTTTAAATAATATTTTAAATTTTGTTTAAGTTCTTTTTTTAAGATATCACGCTTCTTGCCATTTTAATTTATTTTAATTATCCAACAATTCGCGCTCTTGCTTTTTTATCCGCATAATGCTATAATCGTCGCATCAGTAGGAATTCTCTAATAAGTGGTCATTATTTTAAGAAAATTTTTTCTCTTTAAATAAACCCCCAACGAGAAGTTTAAGTCGTCCTACGTAATCTAATTAAATCTAAGTAAAAATCTAAAATGGCAAAAAAACTTTATGTTGGTGGTTTATCTTATGATACCACTCCGGAAACATTGAAAGATTTCTTTGCGCAAGCTGGCACTGTTGAATCCGTAATGATTATTACGGACAAAATGACTGGCCGCTCCAAAGGCTTCGGCTTTGTGGAAATGGCTAGCGACGACGACGCCAAAAAAGCGATTGAAACCTTGAACGGCCAAGAATTGGATGGAAGAGCTTTGCGCATTGATGAAGCGCGCCCAATGACTGATCGGCCTCGCGGCGGCGGTTACGGCGGTGGCAATGATCGCGGCGGTTACGGCGGTGGCAGAGATAAACAATGGTAATTCCGTAATTCTGATATAAAAAATCCCCCTTGAAAAATAGGGGGATTTTTTTGATTTTACTTTTTCGGAATGATATTTTTATTTAGAATTCATTTTCGCAAACTCAAAAAAGATGAAAACAAAAAGAATAATCATTATTACTGGAGCAAAGAGAGATAAATAATTTTTTTTCTTGGGGTGAAAGTAACGGAGCAGTAAAGAATTCGTTACCACCGAGACAGAACTTAAGGCCATTGCGAGTCCAGCGAGTTCTGGTTTAAGCACCAAACCCCAACCAATGAAAACCCGCATCGCGATCGGGATGCCGATGACATTATAAAAAAGCGCGAAAAACATATTTTGTTTAATCTTAGACATTGTTTCCTTGCTCAATTTAATCGCCGTCAAAACATCGCGTAAATCGTTCTTAATCATTACAATGCCGCCAGTCTCCATTGCCACATCCGTGCCCGAACCCATCGCAATGCCTAAATCTGATTGGGCCAAAGCCGGAGCGTCATTGATTCCGTCGCCGACCATTGCCACTTTTATTCCTGCTCCTTGCAGTTTTTTAATTTCAGCCGCTTTATCCTCTGGCAATACTTCAGCTAAAACATTTTTTATTCCTGCCGAGTGCGCAATCGCCCTGGCCGTGCGGCGATTATCGCCTGTAATCATAAACACTTTTATCCCGCCTCTCTGTAATTTTTTTATAGTTTCGGCCGCGCCTTTTTTAATCGTATCCGCGACAGCCACAAGGCCCAAAATATCTTTTTTTGTAACAAGAAACATTACGGTTTTACCCTCGCTCTCTAATTGACTCACTTTTTTTTCTACTAATTCTGTATTGAGACCGGCTAAATCATGCACTAATTTGCGATTGCCCAAATAATACTCTTCTGCTCCAATTTTCCCGGAAACACCATGACCGGGGATTGCTCGGAAATCGCTTACTTCTCGCGTGGATAATGACTCTTCTTTCACATATTTAACTATGGCTTCAGCCAAAGGATGCTCGGACATTTTTTCTAAACTCGCCGCTAGCGTGATGATTTTTCTTTCATCGTTTAAAACAGCGCCTACGATATCCGTAACTTTGGGCTGGCCATTAGTCAAAGTGCCAGTCTTGTCAAAAACCACAGCTTTAATCTTGCAAGCGGCTTCCAATGGCTCTCCCCCTTTAATCAAAATCCCGTACTCGGCTCCCTTACCCGTGCCGACCATAATCGCGGTCGGCGTAGCGAGCCCTAAAGCGCAAGGACAAGCAATCACAACAACCGAAGTGAAAGCCATTAAGCTAAAGGTTAAACCCATTCCTAAAATAAAAAACCAAGCGAAAAAAGTAATCGCGGCAATGGCTAAAACAATAGGCACAAACTTAGCCGAAATTCTATCGGCAAAGGCTTGAATCGGCGCTTTTGATCCTTGAGCTTCCTCAATCAAACGAATAATCTGGGCGAGAACCGTTTCGCCCCCCACTTTCGTCGCTTTAAACTGAAAGCTTCCTTGTTTATTCATTGTCGCGCCGATCACATTATCGCCAACATTTTTTTCCACCGGGATACTTTCGCCAGTCAACATCGATTCATCCACCGCGGATTGTCCTTTAACAATTACGCCGTCCACGGGAATCTTTTCTCCGGGGCGCACTAAAATTAAATCATTAACAATTACTTGTTCAATGGGAATATCTAACGTGCGGCCCTCCCGTTCCACCCGCGCGGTTTTGGGTTGCAGACCGATCAATTTTTTGATCGCCTCCGAAGTGCGGCCCTTCGCCTTTGCTTCCAACCATTTTCCTAAAATCACAAAGGTAATTAAAAAAGCGGCGGTTTCAAAATAGAGGTCGGGTATTTTTGATCCTCCCAGGCCGATTAAACTATTATTACGAAAGACATAGTTTACAAACTGCCCTAAACTGTAGAAAAAAGCCGTACTCGTCCCAATCGCGATCAAGCTATCCATATTGAATGTTTTCATTCTCAAACTGCTCCACATCCCTTTGTAAAATCTAGCGCCAATTACAAATTGCACGGGAATAGTCAAAAACAAAGAAATAAGACCGATATAAGGCATCAAAAAATTTTGACCGGGGAAAAAAGGGAAAAAATCAAACAGCATAAAATAAAACATCGGCGCGCTTAAAGCCAAACTGAAAATAAATTTTTTCCAATAACCCCGAATGGTTTTCTCTCTCTTTTTTTGTTCTGCTTCCGAATCGCTGGTTTTTTGAATTGCCGCCTTGTAGCCTGCCTTTGCCACAGCATTAATCAAATTTTTAACATTAGTATCGGCGTAATTATAAATTACCCTGGCTTTCTCCGCCGCAAAATTCACCGAGGCGCTTTGGACCCCCTTATCTTTTTTAAGCGCCCTTTCAATCAGACCAGCGCACGAAGCGCAATGCATGCCAGAAAGCGTTAAATCAACCTGTTTAATTTTTGAAGATGTTTTAGGCATAAAATTATGAACTAAAGATAATAAGAAACGGATTATGCTAGTTGATCAATCTTCAAATCTCCCTATTGATACTTAAAGAGAAGATCATCTAAAATCTTTCTTTTAACAAGAGAAAGAGTTGTTTTATGAAGTAAAATATGGCGCTTGCAT
>Ga0172371_10012197_pt1 | contig 11353 bp, 9 predicted proteins | sample Lak12m_FD_114543 | JGI IMG/M metagenome (GOLD analysis project Ga0172371, IMG submission 114543) | Freshwater microbial communities from Kabuno Bay, South-Kivu, Congo - kab_022012_12m | ecosystem: Environmental > Aquatic > Freshwater > Lake | place: Democratic Republic of the Congo: South-Kivu...
CCGGCCTCGTGGGCCGCGGCCACGAGCTTGCGGACCGGATTGCCGGGCGTGTCGCCGGGGTCGAGGAATCCGTCGTTCTGGTGCTGCCAGTCGGAGCCCGCGTTCGAGGCGTTGGTTTCCCAGTTGTAGGCGGTGATGCGGTTGCCGCCCCAGCGGGTGAGGGTGAGGTGTTTGCCTCGGCCCTGCCAGTCGGGCTGATTCGTGCCGTAGAGGTACGGCGAGATCGGCCACCGCCGGGCGCCGTCGATCTCGAAGAGCACCTTCGGCTCCGCCGCCGCGCAGCACACCGCGGCTGCGGCAACCCATGCGACCACGCCTGCCCCGCCCATGGTGCGGACCATGACGCCCTGCCTCGTCGTCCCGTAGTGTTACGGCGCTACCTCGAGTCGCAAAAGGGGACAGGCACCGTGGCGGTAACGTTTCTGCTTATGCCACACCGGGTTGCGCCACGGAGCCAGTCCCCCTTTCCGTAGGCTCGATTTGCCTGCCCGTCATTATATGTCAGGATGCGAAATGCGAGAACCAGGCGATTGCCGACGGCCCAACAGTTCGCCGTGCTTGCACCAGACCGGGCGATCCGCAAAGATGAAGAGGGGTCGGACATGGTGAGACTTGCTGGGGCGAGCGCGGACGGGTTGGGAAACCCGTCCTACGAACATGGAAGCGAGGTCCGACCTTGAAGCCGGTGATTGTTCTTCGCCATGCCGCGCATGTGCCGATCGGGTCGCTGGAGCGCGTGCTTGAAACGGCGGGCATTCCGTGGTATTCCGTCGACCTGTTCGCCGAGGAGCCCGGGGCGCTGCCGTTGGAGGCGGCGGCCGGGCTGGTGATCCTCGGCGGCCCCATGAACGTCGACGAAGTCGAGGCATTCCCATTTCTCCGTCCCGAACTGGACTGGATCCGCCAGGCCGCCGACCGCCGGTTGCCCACGCTGGGGATCTGTCTGGGCGCGCAGCTCATGGCGAAGGCCCTGGGCAAGCGGGTCTACCGGAACCCGATCAAGGAGATCGGCTGGTATGACGTGGAGCTGCGTCCGCCGGCCCTTGACGACCGCCTCTTCGCCGGACGCGGGCCGAGGGAGACCGTGTTCCAGTGGCACGGCGACACGTTCGACCTGCCCGACGGGGCGACGCTCCTCGCCCTGGGCGATTCGTGCCGCAACCAGGCGTTTCGCTACGGGCCGTCGGCCTACGGCCTGCAATTCCACGTGGAAATGACGCCCCGCTTGATCCACGAGTGGCTCGAAGAGCCCGACTTTTCGGCCGAAGTTGCTGCGCTGGATTACATCGACCCGGCGGCGATCCGGGCCCAGGTGCCCCGGCGAATCGCCGCCATGGACTCGTTCAGTCAATGCTTGCTCGGGCGGTTCGCCGCGTGGTGCAGGGAGCAGTGACGTTGGTGTCTGGCCTGGATTGCGCATTGCGCGACACTAGCCCGAAGCGCAAGCGCGGGACTTCTCTACCGAGTTGCCTTGCGCGTCGGGCTAGTGTGGAACACGCTGCTCTCAAATGGCGAGGATTGTGCACGATCCCGGTCGGTGGTTAGAGACCGACAAGGCTCACTGGGCCCAATCGTCGGTGCGGAAGGGTGAGGCGGGCAGACCGGCCTTGTTCGTCAGGTTGCAGTCGGGGTTGTTCGCCCACGCGTAACGGACCGCGGCGGGCGACTCGATCTCCGGGCTGGACACCACGACCGTGTTGCCGGCGATCTTGGCCTCGGCCCAAACGAATTTCTTGTCCGCGCCGGCGATGGCGAAGCCCTTGAGTTTGCCGCCGTCCCTGACGGCGAGTCCGCCGTCGGCGTAATCGAACTCGACGACGATCTTGTTCCCGTCGGCGTGCATCGACTTGTAGAGCGGCCCGCACGCGACAACATCCTTGCCGTACGTCTTGGCGAGCGCCCACTGCGCCAGCCGCTTGCCCACGTCCTGCTTGTTGCGGGGATGGATGTCCTTGGCCTCGCCGATGTCGATCGTCACGGCCATGCCCGTGTTCGGGACCTCTGTGAGCGTCTTCAAGAAGTGCTCGCGGGTCAGCGGCCAGCCCCCGACCGGCTCGGAGGGCTTCTGCTGCGGGGCCATGAAGTTGGGCAACTGCACGGAGAGGAAGGGGAAATCGCCTTGCTTCCAGACGCCGCGCCAGTTGGCGATCATGGTCTTCAGTTGCAGCCCGTAGAGCTTCGAGCCGGCATTCGACTCGCCCTGGTACCAGATCGCGCCGCGGATCGCGTAGGGCGCCAAGGGGGCGATCATGCCGTTGTAAAGGGACGCGGGACTGCTCGGGGAAAGCCCCGGCTCTTGCGGCGGCTGCGGCCTGCGAACTTTGGACGTTTTTCCTTCGGCCTTTGCCTGAGCAGCGGCCTTCTTCCATTCGGCAAACTGTTTTTCGTACTGGGCCTTGGCCTTGTCGGGATCGTAGCTCTCGGCCCGCCGCTTGAGGTCCTCGATCATCGGTTTCAGCTCGGGCACGGCCACGTGGGCCTCCGTGCTGGTCCATGCCTGGATCGGCGTGCCGCCCCAGGAGGAATCGATCAGACCGACCGGCACGTCGAGCTGTTCGAGCAGTTCGCGGCCGAAGAAATAGGCGGCGGCGGAGAAGCCGGCCACGGTCTTCGGGCTGCACAGCCGCCACTCGCCGCCGGAATTGTCTTGCGGTTCCTTGGCCGTCTTCCTGGCCACGGTGAGCATGCGGAGCTTGGGGTGGTCGGCCGAGGCGATTTCGGCCTCCTTGTTCATCACCCCGCCGACCGTCATGGCCATGTTCGACTGGCCGGAGCAGAGCCACACCTCGCCGACCAGCACGTCGCGGAACTGGACCGCGTTGTTCTTGCCTTGCGCCTTGAGCTCGACCGGCCCGCCGGCCTTCAATGCCGCGAGTTGGAGTGACCACTTGCCGGCGCTGTCGGCAGTGGCGGACTTCGACTGGCCGCCCACGGTGACCGTCACCTTCTCCCCCGGATCGGCCCAGCCCCACACCGGCACCGGCACGTCGCGCTGGAGGACCATGTGATCGCCGAAGACGCCCGGCAGCTTCACCTCGGCCCCGGCCACCGCCACCAAGCAGAACAGAACCAGGATTGCTCCCCAAGCCCTCCACCCAAGATTTTCGCGCATCGTTGTGACTCCTTGCAGGCGGTTATTGAAACCACGGTCCGATTCCGATTCTATCGCGGGCCCCGGCGCGACGCCAGCGGCTTCGGGACACGACGGGCAACACGAGCACACGTCCCCCGCCTATCCATCATTCGTCGGGAATGCGGGCGACGGCGTCTTCGAGAATCTGGGCTGCAAGCTGCATCGGGCTCACCTTGCGGCCTGCGTCACTAATGCGTTCCGCCAATCGAGCGAGCCGCCGCTCGGTGGCGTCGCTCATCGGGACCTTGGGGTGACGTACCCAATTGGCCTCGGTTGGACGCCCGGGACGCTTGCCTTGGCCCGGGGCAAGCCTGCCCTGGAGCTTGCCTACGATGTCAGCCAAGCGGGCCGCACCGAAAGCTCCTCCCCCGGTCTCGGGAACCCGCGCCATCGCCTTTGCACCCAACAACTCAGCGATCTTGCGTACATTCCGAGACATTTTACTGTCCGCCGGTAAGGTCCGCCTGCGCGCCTACGGGGATTCGGTATCGAGTGTGGAGGTCATCGTCGTACACTGGACAGTTGTCCTTTACTTGCCGCACACACCAGGCAAACAAAGCTCGGAGGTAAGCGCAGGTGTTCGGATTGTTGAGAATGTGGTCGAGGTCGAGAAGCGGAACGATCTTCGAGCCATCTGCCTTCTCGTCGAAACCTACATGACGTCGCTTGAGGTCGTTCTTGGGATGGAGCATTTGCTCCACGTCGCCCTCTGCGTCCGACTCCAAGACCAGAGCACCGATCGCCTTGTTCACGGCGCCACTGTGGGCGAAGTAATAGGCTTCGAGCATGTTGGCGAAGAAGTGGACGGCAGCGCGAATTCTCTCTTCCGGTCGGAGCATGGTATCCAACGCTTCCCGGTATCGCTGGAAGACCTGGGCCAGAACGGGACGACGTTTGTACTCAACATCGTCAATCAGAACGACAAAGTGGCAGGGCTGGTCACGTAGGAAACGTCGGGCCGGAAGCCCGATTTCTCTCTCGTCCTCGGACAGAATGTCCTCTCCGCAGCCAATCATCTTCAGCCTCTTTCCCGCTGAGATTGGCGGACGCTGAGATATCTTGCGCAGCACGCGGAAAGTGCAACCTGCTCGCGCCATGAGAGATCGGAAGAACTGCTGAAGGAACTCGCGTTCCCCTTCACCCGTAACGATAAGCCCGAAAGTGCAGAACCCACATTTCGGCGCGAATCCTTGAGCAGTTCCTACTCCGCCGTTCATTTCGGTGCTACGCTTTGTTGCGCGACCTCCTCGGCCATGTAGAGCGAACCCAAGGCATACCGATCAAGCAGGTCTTCGATGTCGGGCATATCGGAAACGCGAGTGGCTTCCGTGCCCGTTGCTTTGACCGATTGAAACACCAAGGTCTCCTCGGGCGTGAACTGGCTCATCAGCACGGGAGAATGCGTTGCCACGAAGACCTGGCGGTTCCAGTCGCTCGCCGCGAGTCGCGCCGCTTCAGAGAACACCACGATGGCGTGCGGGTGGAGTGAAGTCTCTGGCTCGTCGAAAAGCTGAAGCGAAAACCGGTAGCGCTGGTCGCCAAAAAGTGCCGTGAGCAGGCCCAACAGTTGGAGGTGGCCGTCCGAGACCCCGGATGCCGCAATCGGTTGCCGGCGTCCTTCTTCGACGAAGCTCGCATATACCCGATCCACGCCGAGTTGTTCGAAAACCAGTTCCCTAAAGGAACCCGGAAACGCCTTTCGCATAAAATCGACGATGATGTCGTAGCGGGTATCCAGGGCGCGGCGGTCATGAAGGTTTCTCAACGCGGACCAGAGGTTTTGCCAACGATCCCAGAGAAACGTGTGCTGACCGGTCTCCGAGCCAAGCTTGCGGAGCTGGAAAAAGTTCGCCGAACGAGAGCTGTAAAGGTGGATCGCTCGGAGGACTTCATCCAGCTCCCTTGCTTCCTCTTGCGGTTCGCAGAAAAGGAGAAAATTGGAGAAAGCCAACTTCTCCGGTTCGCGCAGCTTAACCTGCATTACCTGCTGCAACTGCTCGTGGTAGAGACTCGCTTGGTCGCTACCCATCTTGCGGTCCACAAGCATAAGGCGCCGAGTCTTCGACTGGAATGTCTCGCCAACGAACGGTTCAATGCGGCCTGAGGAGTAACCGAAAGTCACCGTATAGCTTGCCAACGCGGTCTCAATGGTGATTTCGATACGGTCGTCCGGAGCGGCGCCATCCCAGAGGACGCCGATCCCGTGGTGTCGGTCGGAAGCGGCTTGGTCGCTGCCGCGAATCGCGCAATCGCGGACAAACCAAAGCGCGTCCAAGAAAGTGGTCTTACCGACTCCATTCGGACCGAACAGCACGTTCACAGGCTTGGTGAGGAGCGAGACATCCCGCAGACAGCGGTAATTCTTGACTCGTATGCGTTGCAGTTTGGCAGCCATGTTCGTTCACATTCTACCCCGTCGCCTTCTTGCTCCGCGAGACGCCCCCGCGGAGCCATGAGGGTCAACGGACGTGAAGCACAATGCAGACGTTCACCCCTCCGACGAGCGGAGAAGTCGGGGCTGGGACGAGAACCGACATGAAATGACCACGCGACTACTTCGGCGTCAGCGTGCAGACGATCCGCCGGCCCTGCTGCGAGGGGGGGGCCTCCACCTTCGAGCAATCTTCCAACTGCTGGAGAATGCCGTCGATCACCCGGCGCCCTTCCTCCACGTGCGCCAACTCCCGGCCGCGGAACATGACCGACAAAAGGACCTTGTCCTTGTGGGTCAGGAATTCCCGCGCCCTGGCCACCTTGACGCCGATGTCGTGCCCCCCCGTTTTCGGCCGGACGCGGATCTCTTTGATTTTGATTTGGCGGGTATGGGCCTTGTGCTGCCGCTTCTTCTGCTGGTACTTGAACTTCCCAAAGTCCATGATGCGGCAGACCGGCGGTCGCTCGGTTGGGGCCACCTCCACCAGGTCCAGCGTGGCCGCGCGTGCAGCCGCCATGGCCTCGTCGATCGACAAGATCCCCAATTGCTGCCCGTCCGCCGAGATGACCCGAACGGGCGAGGTTCGGATCTGCTCGTTGATCCTTTGCTGTTTCGCTTCGATAGCCGGCAACCTCCTCGAAAAAAGTGTTTGCCCCTTACCACCAGCGTAGTATTCACGATCCGGCCGGCAGAGTCAACAGGGCCCGCCCGCACGGCAAATCTTTCCGGCGGCGACTCCTTTCGCGTGCCACTGCTTGCCCGCCGCCGAGAAACGCCAAATCCCGTGTGGCCAACGTGTCCCAGCGGCGGGCAAGCAGTGCCACACCCGCGCCTATTTACCGGATCGTCTTCTGTCGAATCTCCTCTTGAAGCATGGCCAAGGCCGCATCCTGGGCCATACTCCCGAGGTCCCCCTGGCGGCGGTGGCGGACGGAAACCGCGCCCGCCTCCATCTCCCGACCCCCCACGACCAGCATGTAGGGAACGAGCTCCAACTGGGCGTCGCGGATCTTGGCCCCGATCTTCTCCGGACGGTAATCGCCCGACACCCGCAGCCCCGCGCCCGCCAGCCGGGCCTCCACCTGCCGGGCATATTCTTCGAACTTCTGGCTGACCACCAGGACCCGCGCCTGCTCCGGCGCCAGCCACAACGGGAAGGCCCCGGCGAAATGCTCGATCAGCATCCCCGTGAATCGCTCCAACGATCCGAACGGGGCGCGGTGGATCATGGCCGGGCGGTGCGGCTGGTTGTCGGGGCCGATGTACTCCAGGTTGAACCGCTCCGCGCTGGGGAGGTTGTAGTCGAGCTGGACTGTGCCGAGCTGCCACTCGCGGCCGATGCAGTCGGCCACGATGAAATCGGTCTTCGGCCCGTAGAAGGCCGCCTCGCCCCGCTCCACCGAAACGTTGGCCAGGCCCATCTCCCGGCAGACCGCCTCGATCGACGTCTCGGCGCGTTGCCACGTCTGGTGGCTGCCGACGTACTTGTCGCTCTTCGGATCGCGGAAGCCCAAACGCACGCGGTACTCGTCGAGCCCGAGCGTGGTGAGCACCAGTTGGGTCATGCGGATGCAGCCGCGGAACTCGTCGGCCACTTGCTCCTCGGTGCAGAAGATGTGGGCGTCGTCCTGGGTGAAGCCCCGCACCCGGGTCATCCCGCTCAGCTCGCCCGACTGCTCGAACCGATACACCGTGCCGAACTCGGCCAATCGCAGCGGCAAATCGCGATAGCTCCGCGGCTTCGACTGGTAGATGCGGATGTGGTGCGGACAGTTCATCGGCTTGAGGAGGTACCGATCGCCGTCGATCATTTGGATGGGCGGGAACTGGCTGTCGGCGTAATAGGGATAATGTCCCGAGATTTGATACAGCTCCACGCGCCCGATGTTCGGCGTGTACACCGGCTGGTATCCGTTCTTCATCAACTCCGCGTAAATGAAGTTCTCCAACTCCCGGCGGATGGTCGCCCCCTTCGGCAGCCAGAGCACCAGCCCCGATCCGACGGTCGGGTCGACGGTGAACAATTCCAGCCGCTTGCCCAGCACGCGATGGTCGCGGCGCTTGGCTTCTTCGAGCCGAGTGAGGTATTCGTCGAGGTCCTTCTTGGTGAAGAAGGCGGTGCCGTAGAGCCGCTGGAGTTGCTCCCGCGAGGCGTCGCCTTTCCAATAGGCGCCGGCCACGGAGAGCAGCTTGAACGCCCCAATGGCCCCGGCCCGCGGCACGTGCGGCCCGCGGCACAGGTCCAAAAACTCCCCTTGCCGGTAGAACGACACCTTCTCCTCGGCCGAGAGGCCGTCGCCGAGGTGTTCCACCTTGAACGTCTGCCCGAGGTCCTTGCAGATCTGCACCGCCTTCTCGTGCGGTTGGTCGATTCGCTCGAACGGCTCGTCCTCGGCGACGATCTGGGCCATTTCGGCCTCGATCTGCGGGAAATCGTCCTCGGAAATCGGACGCTCCAGACGGAAGTCGTAGTAGAAGCCGTTCTCGACCGTGGGCCCGAACCCCAACTGTACGCCCGGATACAGGCGCATCACCGCCCGGGCCATCACGTGGGCACAGGAATGCCGCAGAATCTCCAGGGCCTCGGGGTCCTTCATGGTGAGCAACCTGAGACGAATCTCCCCCTCTAGAGGGAGTTGCGAATCCGCCCCAACCACCTTCCCGTCGACTTCCGCCGCGATCGTCGCCTTGGCCAACCGAGGGCCAATTCGGGCGGCCACGTCGAGGGGCCGGAGGGTTCGCGAAGGCTCGAACTGCAAAGGGCTTCCGTCGGGCAGGCGTACGATCAACATGGGCCAATCATCATTCAAGACAGGGGCCGCCCAACAGGGTTCGCGTCGATACCAAGGACGCTTCGCTAACTCCCACCCCGATCGGGTCTTGCGCCTTTCAAGTATATGCCGTGGCAAGCACTGCGAGCAAGACGAACTTCAGACCAGGGCCGGGACGGGGTCGCTCGTCTGCTGGCACGCCGTGTAAGGGCGCACGTCCTGCCCGTCGACCCAGGCGATCTCCAAGTCGTGGCAGAGATTCAGGTCGATTTCTTCGCAGGCCGTGTGATCGAAGGACTGCTCGCCGGGCATGCGGAGGCACCTCACCTTGGGCCGCGCAGGGCACTCGGCATTGAAATCGACCACCGCGCCTTCGATTCCGTTGGAGAGGGTGACCACCTGTCCGATCGGGAAGGGCGGCACGGTCCGGTAGAAGGCCGATTCCACCACGGGGTCGAAGAAACCTTGGCAGCGGTTGCGCATCTCGTGAAGGACTTGCACCGGCAGCTTGGCGTCGGAGTAGCAGCGCTGGCTGGTGGCCGCGTCGTAGACGTCGGCCACGACGATGATCCGCGAGAAGACGGGAATCTGCCTCCCGGTCAAGGGGGCCAACTCCTCGCGGGTCCTGGGATTGATCCGGCTGGGATAGCCCGTGCCGTCCCACCGCTGATGATGATTCAGCACGATTTGGGCCGCGCTGGCCGGGATGCTCCGCCGCACCATCTCGTAGCCGTAGGTCGTGTGCCGCCGCATCTCGGCCATTTCGGCAGGATCCAGGCGACCGGGCTTGTTGAGGATTTCCTTGGGCACGAGCATCTTGCCGATGTCGTGCAGCAGGCAGCCTAGTCCCAAGAGGTGCAGGTCCTTGGCCTCCCGGGCCGGCTTGAAGCGGCGCTCTGCGATCAGGTAGCGCTCCAACTTCATTCCCAGCAAGAGCGACAGGTAGCAGGCGTTGGTGGAGTGCGACATGAGGTAGTTGTCGAAGGCGTCGAGCTTCTGCAAGAGCGTGCTGCTCCCCGAGTTTCCTTTGAGGAACCCGAAAAGCTCGGCGATCGACTGCTGGAACCCGACGACGTCGAGCTCGGCGGTCGAGTCGCGGATGATGGCCTCGAAGTTCCGCCGCACGCGGAGGTATACCTCGCGTTGGTGCTCGCTGAGCCCCTCGTCGATAATGTCTTCGAGGAACTCCAACTGCTGGTGCCGGACCCAAACCTCATAGACCCCCAGTTGCTTCAACCGCGGCACCAGGTCCATCGGGATCTCGCGGTCCCGCTGGAGCAGATAGCGGTGCGGGTTGTGGGGCAAGGGAATGGGCCGGGCAAGGACCATTCCCGGCTGGATCGAATGAACCGGAACTCGAAGCATGACGCTTTCGATCGCGCTTGGGTGCCGGGTGGGGCTGCCGAGCCGAACCCACAAAAATGCACCAGCCCCTCACGCCCCGGGGAGCATCCGCCGGCACACGGCGCGGAGGGTGGAGTCAACAAAAAAGGTTAGCTTATGCCCCGGCACGGCACAAAAAGGGGCCTGACAAAAATGGCCAGCCGAACCGCTTTCCAGTGAGGCTGGTTCCGACTAGGAATAGAGTGATACCCCATTGCGGGGGGCCATTTCGCACCGCCCAATGCCGCAGTCGCCGACGACCAGCCAAAGAGCCACCCCTCCCTTGAGGAGGCGGAATTCGCCGTCCCGATTCCGGGGGCAAGGATTGGGGCCGGCTCTTCTGTTTCCTGGTAGGCCGGCCTTTCTGGCGGGGGCGTGACGGGCTGAAAAGGCCGTCCTCTAGGAAACGCCGACCCTTGCACCTGGAAGCGGAGGAACCTTCAGGCCGGGGTGAGGATTCGCAGCGAAGTCCCCTTCACCAAGTCCTTGACCCCCTTCCGGTATTCGATCATGTGCGGGGCGATCAGATGGGCTTCCAGGGCCTCGATGCTCTCCCACTTCTCGACGATGGTCACGACGTCAGGACGTGCCGGCGTCTGGAGTCCGATGCCTGTCGGCACATCCACCATCGGCGCGTACTCCAGGCACCCTGTCTCGGCCGAGACCTTGGGTACCACGCCGTGAAACTTGGCCAGGAAATCCTCGCAACGTCCTTCGACGACTTCGATGGTAGCGATCACGCAGATCATCGGTGCGGCTCCCGGGGCTGGAGATTAGGGATTGGGGATTGGACTGAAATGGCTAGGCGTCTTGTGCGTGTGAAGCGGAGTATCTGTTCAGCGTAGCCCTCGCAACTTCCCCCATTCCGGGCCGACACGGCCCGGCTCCAATCCCCAATCCCTAATCCCTAACCCCTTTGATACTGGCCTTCGCCAGGCAATGCCGCTGGAGGATTCCCGCGTCGGGCTCGACGCCGATGCCCGGCTCGGACCACAACGGCACGCGGAGGACTCCGTCGGACGGATCGCGGACCGCGGCGGGCGGGGCGGCCAAATCGGTCTGGAGCAGTTCTTCTGAGACCACCAGATCGGCCGGATAGGTGCAGTTGGTCTTGGAGGCCAGGGCCAGCCCGATGCGGGTCCCGAGCGCCGTTTGCGGCGTCGCCCCGACCCAGCACGGGGTGCACTGGTCGTGGCAGGCGTTGTGGATGGCGACCGCGGGCGTGAGGCCGCCGACCCGGCCCGGCTTGAGGTTCACGTACTTCGCACTGTGCAGCTCCAAGGCCATGTCGGCCTGTTCCTGGCTGGTGATCGATTCATCGAGGCAAATCGGGGTGCGGATCGTCTCCTGGACCATGGCGTGGCCCACGAGGTCGTCGAACGCCAGCGGCTGCTCGATCATCGCCAGGCAGAAATCGTCGAGCCGGCAGAGCATTTCCATGCGCTCCAGGCGCAGGGCGCCCTCGATGTCGATGTGGAATCGCTCGGAGGGGAACTCGCGCCGCACGACGTTGACCATGTGGACGTCCCAGCCCGGGCGGAACTTCAGCTCCACGCGGCCGTAGCCGGCGGCAAAGGCCCGGCCGATGGACTCCAGCAACTCGTCGATGGTCTCCATGCGATCGAACGAGGC
>Ga0172371_10012199_pt1 | contig 11351 bp, 7 predicted proteins | sample Lak12m_FD_114543 | JGI IMG/M metagenome (GOLD analysis project Ga0172371, IMG submission 114543) | Freshwater microbial communities from Kabuno Bay, South-Kivu, Congo - kab_022012_12m | ecosystem: Environmental > Aquatic > Freshwater > Lake | place: Democratic Republic of the Congo: South-Kivu...
CAACCTGATCCCCGCTTTCGCCGGAGACGGCGCTTCCCAGGGCGTCACGCCCGATTCCCATGCGTCACCTCGCAGGATTTCCCGCCGGCCAGATCCACCACCCCCTTCCCGTTCATGTGGTTGCCCACGGCGACGCAAGAGCTGACGGAAGCGTTGCCGAACAGGATCCCGCACAGCGTGGCACCGCCAACCCCGATCCCGTTCACGTTGTTGCCGGTGGCGCCGTAGTTTTACCAGAAATGCCGCGACGCGAACGCTCGGCCGGAGCCGGACTTCAGGTATTGCTCGAAGGCGAAGGCCTTGTCGGCGTCGCGGAAGTCGACCGAGACCACCAGCTTCCAGGGGCGGTGCTTGGAGGTGTGGGGGGATTCTCCGGCGTTGTGGGCGGTCAGGCGCGCCGGGAGGTTGTCGGTGACGCCGATGTACGTCTGGTCGGGGTGGGGGAGGCTCTGGAGGAGGTAGACGGTCATTCGAAGCGAAGCCTCCTGCCAGGACGAAGAGGACCGGCCAGCGGCGTTGTGTTCCGCTGCAGCCCGCCGTCGCCGACCTTGTTGACGCGTCGGCTATGGCGGGCACCCGCCTTCGCCGCTCGCAAAGGCTTCGCCTTCGCTCGCCTCAAGTCTACGACGGACAAGCCGGCCGAAATGACGGGCTTGCCCGCCGTAGCCTTGGCGAAGGCGGGTGGAGGAGTGTAGGTACCGGAACGAACCGTCTCCACCTATTTCGGAACGTGGAGACCGCGACGCGGAAGTCTCTGGTATCGTTCTTGTATTCAGGGTGCCGAACGCGGTTGGCGTAGAAACCGTGCCTGGGGCGGGGGGACGGGAGCAGCAACTCACGCGGCCCGGATGGCTGATGCTAGATCTTCGGACGACGCCCCGAGCGCCAGCAGCGAGCGAACGATCAGGTCGAGCGACACGGACGGGTCGCCCACCTCCATCTTGGCCACGCGCGATTCGCCGGAGCCGATGCGGTGCGGCTTATCCACCTGCGTGAGGTGCTGCTCCTGCCGACGTGAACACAGGCGTGCCGCGAGCGCACCCGGCGCAGCCGGCCGTTTTCCTTGCGCGCAAGGGGTCCCTTTGGCATAAGTCGTGCGGATGCTCTCACCTACACGCGCGGAGACGAACCGATCGTGGCTTGGTTCCGTTCCATCAGCCTTCGCATGACGTTCGGCACCGGCGTGCTGCTGCTCATGGTCCTCGCGGGGGTGTACGGGTGGCGTTACCGCGTCGTGGTGGGCGATCGACACCGCGAGATGGCGGACGACGCGGAGATGACCGCGCGGGTCATCCTGCGCAGCTTCGAGGCCATCGAGCCCGGTCGCCGGCCGGTCCACACCGACACGCTGGCCCGCAACCTGATCGACCTGCCCGGCATCCACAACATCCAGGTGGTGGCCGCCACCGGAAACGTGGCGTACTCGCACCACCCCGAAGAGGTAGGGCAACGCTTCGAGCCTACCCGGGACACGCCGTGCCGCGACTGCCACCACGCGACGGGGCTCACGTCCACCAGCCGCGAGTACCAGGGCCGAAAGGGCCAACCGCTGTTCCATCGGGGCTTCGCCATCGCCAACCAGCCGGCCTGCCGCCGTTGCCACGAGGCGTCGCTGCCCACGCTCGGCATGCTGCTCGTCTCGTTCGAGATGGCGCCCCATGTGGCCGACGTCGCCCGACTGCGCGCCTCCATGCTGTGGTCGGCGCTCGCGGTCCTGCTGGTGGCCGTGGTCGCCATCTCCGCGTTGTTCTCCCGATTGGTGCGGCGCCCGTTGTCGAGGCTGGAGGCCGAGATTCGCCGCGTCGAGGCGGGAGACCTGGCGGACGGCCCTCCCGTGTCGGGCACCGACGAGATCGCCGCCGTCCACCGGTCGTTCCAGGCCATGGCGGGGCGGCTGCGCGACGCCCGGGCGTCGCTGGAGCGGCGGGTCGAGGCGGGCTCGCAGCGCATCGACAGCCTGAGCGGAGAGCTCGACGTGCTCTACTCGAACCTGATGCACCTGGAGCACCTGTCGGCGTTGGGCACGCTGTCGGCCCAGATGGCGCACGAGGTGCGCACGCCCCTGAACGCCCTGAACCTGAACCTGCAGCTGCTCGAGCGCGGCCTTTCGCGCGTGTCGGGGGTCGACCCGACCCTCCTGGAGCTGCTGTCGGACATGGGGGGCGAGACACGGCGCGTCGTCGACGTGCTCGCGCAGTTCATGGCCCGGGTTCGCAGGCCCCCGGAAGAGGACAGCCCGGAACCGCTCGGGCCGATCTTGGAGTCGGCGGCTTTCCTCATGGCGGCCGAGGCACGGCGCGAGGGGCTGGTTCTCGAGCTCCAGATCGAGCCCGGCGCTCGGCATCGCTCGGTCCGCGCGAACCCGCTGCGCCAGGTGCTGACCAACCTGCTCGGGAACGCCATCCACGCGACGCCAAGGGGCGGCCGCATCCGGCTGTCGGCCCGCCTCGACGCGCAGCATGGCGCGGTCGTCCTCGTCGACGACTCCGGCCCCGGTGTCCCCCCGGAGCTGGTCGAGCGCATCTTCGAGCCCTTCTTCACCACCCGCGGCGACGGCACCGGACTCGGACTGGCCATCGTCCACCGCGTAGTCGGCGAGTTGGGGGGCACGGTGGAGGTGGGCCGGTCCGACCTGGGCGGCGCGTCGTTCCGCGTCACCCTGCCGGAGGGAGCACGGCCATGACGAACGTACCGTCCCGCCTGCTGTTCGTCGACGACGACGCGGCGACCCGCAAGGCCATGGGCCTCGGCCTGAAGCAGGACGGATTCGAGGTGGTGCTGGCGGCCTCGGCCGAGGAGGCGCTGCCCATCATCCTGTCGCGGCCGCTGGACGCGCTGATCACCGACGTGGTGATGGGCGGCATGAGCGGGCTGGCCCTGCTCCGGAAGGTGCGCAGCCTGAAGCCGGGCCTCCCGGTCATCGTCATCACCGGCTACGGCAGCGTCGAGGCGGCCGTGGAGGCCATGCGCGAGGGCGCCCGAGACTACCTGGCGAAGCCGATCCAGTTCGATCACCTGGCGCGCGTGCTGCAGCGCGTGCTTCACCGAGGCGACGACGACGCGACGGCGACGACCGGGGCGGCGACCGTCATACTGGGCACGTCGAAGCCCATGCGCCGCGTATTACAGCGCCTGGCCACGGTGGCACCAACCGACGCCACGGTGCTCGTGCGCGGTGAGTCCGGCACGGGCAAGGAGCTCATCGTGCGCGCGCTTCACGCCGCGAGCCCCCGGGCCCGCCGCCCGCTGGTCGTCATGAACTGCGCCGCCATCAGCGAGTCGCTGGCCGAGAGCGAGCTGTTCGGGCACGAGAAGGGCGCGTTCACGGGCGCGGCAGCGCAACGGAAGGGGAAGGTCGAGCAGGCTGACGGCGGCACCCTGTTCCTGGACGAGGTCGGTGACCTGTCGCCGGCGCTGCAGACCAAGCTGCTCCGGGTGCTCCAGGACCGCGTGGTCGAGCGGCTGGGCGGCTCGCAGTCCGTCCGCGTCGACGTGCGCCTGGTGGCGGCCACCAACCGCGACCTGGAGCAGCTCATCGCCGACGGGCGCTTCCGCGAGGACCTGTACTACCGCCTGAAAGTCGTGACCATCGACGCGCCGCCCCTGCGCGAGCGCCTGGACGACCTCCCCCTGCTGGTCCACGCGTTCCTCGAGGAACTCTGCCGCCGACACGGCCGAACCCCGGTGCCGGCCCTGGGTCGCGGGGTCCTCGACGCGCTGCGGGCGCATCCCTGGCCCGGCAACGTGCGCGAGCTGCGCAACCTGGTCGAGGAGCTGGTCATCCTCACGGGAGGCGATCGCCTTCACCTGGCCGACCTGCCGGCGCACCTGCGCCTGCGCCGCGACGCGCCGACGCCCGACGCCCCGCCCCTCGACGGCCTGCGGAGCCTGGACGACATCGAGCGCGAGGCCATCCGGCGCACCCTCGAGCGCACCGGCGGCAACAAGACCGAAGCCGCCCGCATCCTGGGCATCGGCCTGAAGACGCTGTACCGCAAGCTGGGCGGCGAGTAGCGCGCGCCGCGAACGCGAATTGTCATTTCGACCCGATCTCCATACAGCCCGGCGACACGCCCGGTCATTTCGACCCGACCTCCCGACCCCGCTCGTTCCGGCCGTGTCGATTCGACCGGCCACGCCGCACCTCCCGGCGATGCCAAGCGCCACGAAACCGTGACGGGGTGCCGCCTTGCTCGCGATTCGCGGGGGGAATGGGTCTTGCTTCCAGTGGGTGAATACGGCAACCCGCTTCCGGCCCGGGGGCCTGAGCCGGGCGGCTTCCGTTGCCGGATTGCAAGGGGGAAACATGCGATTCAGAAACAGGTGCGTGTGGCTGGCGCTGGTGGCGGTCCTCGCCGCCTGCGAGGGCTCCGCGGGCCAGGACGGCGCCAACGGCGCCTCGTGCGCGGTGGTCGACAACGACGACGGCTCCAAGACCGTCACCTGCGGCACCACCACCGTCACCGTCCATGACGGCTCTGACGGCCAGGACGGCCAGGGCTGCACGGCCGAGAAGATCGAGGGCGTGACCACGATCACGTGCGGCGACCAGGTGGTCACCGTGACCGACGGCTCGAACGGTACCAACGGTACCAACGGCGTCGACGGTACGAACGGCACCGACGGCCAGGACGGCGCGGCGTGCACGGTGGCCAAGGCCGACGGCGTGACCACGATCACGTGCGGCGACCAGGTCGTTACGGTGACCGACGGTGCCAATGGCCAGGACGGCACCAACGGCGCCAACGGCCAGGACGGCGCGGCGGGCGTGGCGTGCTGGGACCTCGACGGCGACGGCCTGGGGGATCCCCTCACCGAAGACGCCAACGGCGACGGCCTGGTCAATGTGGCCGACTGCAAAGGCGCCCCAGGCGATCCGGCCGTGGCGGCCTCGAATGCCCTGTGCCTCACCGCCGCGTGCCACGGCGACCCGACCCTGTCCAAGAAGATCATCACGGCGTCCGGCGGCACCGAGACCATCCCGCTGTACGTCGACGAGGCCCTGTTCGCGGCCACCGTGCACGGCGACCAGAAGTGCGCGGCCTGCCACAACGACATCAACGCGGCCGGGGGCGCGCACGCGCCCGTGGCAAAGACCTATGGGGGCTGGGCCCGCTTCAGCGCCAGCCAGGCGGTCGAGGCCTTCGCGACCCACGAGGTGGTGCGCACGCGCAATTACTACACGGCCGCGGCCCGAAGCTGCCCCACGTGCCACACCGAGCAGGGCGGCTATGAATACAGCGCGCACGCGATCACTCCCAAGCAGCGCGCGGCCCACATCGACGCCGAGTTGACGGCCATCGCCACCACCGAGGAGGGCAAGGCCACCACCATCGGCGAGGACTACGAGCTCGGCAACTGCAACCGGTGCCACGCCTCGTGCGCCACGTGCCACTTCAAGTCGATGATCACGCGAAAGAACTCGTCGGCCGCTCCCATCACCGACTTCTGGGACCAGGTCCAGGCGACCGACAGCGCCACGGGCTTCAACGCCAACATGTCCGAGTTCCAGATGGACTGGACCACCAACGTGGTGTCCCACGACTTCCGCGCCAAGGACTACTTCGCGAGCGACCCCGAGGGGGTGTGCGAGGCCTGCCACACCGGCTTCCAGCGCCCCGCCGGCAACGCGTACTACTGGCTCGACGAGGTCGCGGGCACCTGGGCGAAGGTCAAGGCCACCAACGTGAAGCGCCACCCGCAGGCCACCGAGTTGGCCATCTCGGGCGATCCCGCGCTGTCGGCGGCCACGGGCGGCGCAAACACCGCCCACGCCGCGTTCGCGTGCGCCGACTGCCACGGCACCGCGTCGTCGACCCTCGGCGCCGCGGGGAACATCCACGGCCTGCCGGGACTCCCGTACAAGTGGTCCGACGCCGGTGACGTCCAGTGCGAGTCGTGCCACGCCGATTACGTGCACGCGGAGGGCACGGTCGACCTGCACGTGAACGGCTCGTTCTCGAAGGGCACGCGGGTAGCCTGCATCGGGTGCCATACCTTCGGGCTGGCGCGCGACTTCGAGATCGCCACCAACGGCACGTCGAGTTCGCACGAGGTCTTCCTGGACCCGAAGACCGGCGAAGTCCGGCCCGTAGTCAAGAAGAACGGGCACGCCATCGCCTGGTACTCGCACAACTGGCAGACCCTGAACCCGGGTACAGGGCGGACGGATCCCGCCGGCGGTTGCGCCCAGAAGTGCCACTACGATGGGAACCTCGTCGGCGCAGGGTTCTGAAGCATCCCTTCCCTCGTCGTCCTCGAGACGCGGCGTCCCGCGTCGTTGAACCGGCCAAAGTGGCACGCTAATTGCTATTTGACACGCGACGAAACCTCCATCGCTCAGTCTAGGGGAGAGCGACGGGAGTACCACGCAGAGGAGGAGTCCGATGAGGGTGATTCGCGTTCTGGTGTTTTCGCTATTGGGCACGTTGGCCGCCTGTGGCGGCAGCGAGGGAGACCCCGGCCAGGACGGCGCTCCGGGAGAGTCGTGCACCGTGGCCAAGGAGGGCGCGGTCACGACCGTCACGTGCGGCGACACGGTGGTCACCGTGACCGACGGCACCAACGGCCAGGACGGCGTCAACGGCACCAACGGCCAGGACGGCGTCAACGGCGCCGATGGCCAGAACGGCGTGGGCTGCACCGCCGAGAAGGCGGACGGCGTGACCACCGTCACCTGCGGCGACCAGGTCGTCACCATCGTCGACGGCGCCAACGGCGCCAACGGTACCAACGGTATCGACGGCAACAACGGCGTCGATGGCCAGGACGGCGCTTCCTGCACCGTGGCCAAGGCCGGCGGCGTGACCACCATCACCTGCGGCGACCAGGTCGTCACCGTGGCCGACGGCACCAACGGCGTCGACGGCACCAATGGCACCAATGGCGTCGATGGCCAGGACGGCGCCTCCTGCACCGTGGCCAAGGCCGACGGCGTGACCACCATCACCTGCGGCGACCAGGTCGTCACCGTCACCGACGGCGCCAACGGCGCCGACGGAACCAACGGTACCAATGGCACCAACGGTACCAATGGCACCAACGGAACCAACGGAACCAACGGAACCAACGGCGTCGACGGCCACGACGGCGACGGCTACCTGCCAAAGGCCGCCGCGGGCGTGGTGGGCTTCGTGCGCGACACCGCCGGCGACCCGGTCGTGGGCGCCACCGTCTACCTGGTCCCCAGCGCCGACGTCCCCACGGACGCCCTCGACCTGTCGTCCGTCGCCAACGCCCGGGCCAGCGCGGTCGACGAGCCCCTGGAGGACACCATCGGGGCCAATGGCGCGACCTACCAGAAGGCCGTGACCGACGCCCAGGGCGTGTACCGCGTCGAGACCGTGGCGGAGGGCCGCTACTACGTGGTCGCCGTCCCCGCCGCGGACGACTCGGGCCACTTGCCGGGCGGCGACCAGTGCCGCCAGTCGCTGCTGTCCACCGAGTTCGTCGGCGCGCAACTCGACCTCACGCTGTCAACGCGCCCCTCGGACGCGGCCGAGTTCGTGGGCGCCAGCGTGTGCTACAGTTGCCACGGCATGGTGCACGAGAAAGAGACGTTGCACATGCTCGGCATCCAGGTGGCCGGCCAGCCGGGCCCCATGCAGAAGCTGGACCGCTTCCCGGACTTCAATAAACCGTTCGCCGACAAGTTCACCGTGGCCGGCACGACCATCCACTTCTACGCCTACGATGCCGCCAAGGTGAGCTGGAAGGTGTCGGAGACCAACCCGGGCGCCGGCGTCAGCTTCACCGCGCGCATGTACACCGACGGCGCCGGCAACTACTTCGTCGACCTGACGGACGTGGCGGGCACCAGCGGCACCGTTACCTACCCGGTCGAGATCACGTACGGCGGCGGCCTGTACAAGCAGCGCTACGTCACGAAGATCGGCGACAGCCGCTACGTGCTGCCCATTCAGTACAACTACCAGGGCCAGGCGGTCGAGGCCGGCGTGCCGTCGGGTCGCTGGGTATGGGCGCACTACAACGCCCAGAACTGGTACGACGAGACCAACAAGAAGCTGAAGGTCCCGGCCCTCACCAAGGCCTTCGACAACAACTGCGCGGGCTGTCACTTCACGGGCGTGCAGGTGGTCGGTGACGCCACCGCGGGCTTCCTCGCGAGCGGCGTGGTCGACGAGAAGGGCGAGTACGACTACGACGGCGACGGCCAGGCCGAGATCATGAACATCACGTGCGAGTCGTGCCATGGACCGGGCTCGGAGCACTGGGAGGGCGCGGGCCAGGGCAAGGCCATCGTGGCACCGCAGCTCCTCACCCCCGAGCGCGAGGTCACCATCTGCGCGGCCTGCCACACGCGCGTCAACGGCATCGGCGGCGGCGTGACCGAGGCCCCGCTGGACGTGAACGGCCGCATGCCCGTGGCCGGCATCAGCCGCGCCCAGTTCCTCACGAACCACGTGTCGAAGCTCGACGACGGCATCTGGTCGGCCACCACCGGCGACGGCCTGCACGCCGTGAAACACCACCAGCAGGTCAGCGACTTCCTGAAGAGCGCCAAGTACCGCAACCCCTACGATCTGGTCACCTGCGCGTCCTGCCACGACCTGCACGGCAAGTCGGGGCTCGACCACCAGATCCGCGACGTGGAAGACAGCGTCACCAACGGCGAGGGCCTGTGCCTGGCTTGCCACGGGCCGTACTTCCCGGCGGGCGCCACCACGCAGGCGCGCATGCGCACGCACTACGCGGCGCAGGGCATCGCCGACGTGAACATGGGCAACATCTCGTGCGTGCAATGCCACATGCCGAAGACGGCCAAGTCGGGCTCGGGCACCGCCGAGCTGACCATCGACGGCGTCACGTACTACCACGGCGACATCTCGTCGCACGTCTTCGACGTACCGCTCCGGGCCGACATCGCCACCAAGGGCAGCGAGATGATGGCGATTCCCTACACCAACAAGTGCGGCGCGTGCCACCTGAGCGCCCCGTAGGAACGCGTCCGGGGGGCCGGGCGGGTCCAGACGCCCGGCCCTCCGCGTTCCCGCCGGCGGCTCCTACGCCAAACCCGAGGCCAGCAGGGCCGCCACCACCAGCAACAAGCCTCCCGTCACGCGCTGCACGCCGCGCAAGGTGACCTTGCCGAGCCAGCGCTTGCCGAGCAGCACGCCCGCGAAGGCGGCGACGCACCCCACGCCGATGACGGCGCCTCGACCCTCGTCGAACAGCGAGCCCCCCCGCGCGCCGACGATCAGCGCGGCGTACGCCGACAGGCGCGTCAGGTCGACCAGCAGGCCCAGCCACGCGTTCGTGCCCACCAGCGCGCGGGGCTCGACCCCTGCCTTCGCGAGGAACGCCGAGCGCAGCGCGCCTTGATGGCCCGACAGGCCGCCGAAGAAACCGGACGCCAAGCCCCCGACCAGCAACCAGCGCCGCTCGAACTCCAGGTGTTCGAAGCGCGGGTGCAGTTCCAGGACGGCGAAGCCGGCCATCAGCGCCGCCATCAGCAGCTTGAGCGGCGTGACGGCCGCGACGTGGCTCCCAAGGTGGTAGGTGACCAGCGGCTCGAAGCCGGACACGCGACCCAGCAACCACGCACCCGCCAGCGCCGCCACCATGGCCGGCGCCCCGAAGCGCAGCACAAGCGGCCACTCGGCGTGACGCCCGACCGTCGCCGCCTTGAACACGTTGTTGGCGCCGTGAACGACGGCAGTGGCCGCCACGGCCAACTCCGGAGGGAAGAACAGGGCGAACGCAGGAAGCAACAGCGTGCCAAGGCCAAAGCCCGAGTACAGCGTGAGGATAGATGCCAGCAGCGCGACGATCGGGACGATCACCCATTCCATCAGCCCCACCTCCTGCCGGCCGGGGCCCCGTGGAGGGTGCGGCTACGAGAGCCCCCAGGCCACGAAGGTTCCGGCGAACCAGACCGACGCGAGCACGAGCCCGACGCGGGACCAGGCGACGTGACGATCTTCGCCGGGAACGAAACGGCCGAATCGCCACACCGCAACCCCCAGGAGCGCCAACATGGCCCAACCCTCCGTCGAGAGGTCCGCGAGCGCCGCGGGCGCGGCCAGCACCTTGCTGGACAGGCGGCCGGCCGTTTCGAGGCCCACGGGGTTATGGAGGGCCAGGGGGAGGTACGAGAGCCACGCCGTTCCCTTGGCGGCCGCCTTGGCCAGGTGGGCCAGCGCCACGATGGGCGCCACCGCCGTGGCGACTCGCAGGAGCACGTCGGCCGGCCTCGATCGCCGTTCGACGAGCCACGCGCCGACCACAACAGCGCCCCAGGCGAGCGCCGGGAAGAGGCCCAGGAACCACAGGGCCTCCCACCACCGGACGGTCAAGGCCGGCAGCGCCGCCGCGAGTGCCGCAGGGACCGCATGGAATCGGTCCTCCAGCCACGGCACCTCGCCCATGACCTCGTGGGACACGAACCCGAACGCGATCACGACGAAGGCGACCTCGGCGGGCTGGAGCAGGCTAGGCCGACGCTGGGGCGCGTCGACCGCCACCACGCCAAGGCCCACGTTCCGATTGGGACACGCCTTGGCGCACTGCAGGCAGAGCACGCAGCCATCCGACGCTCTCCGCGCGAACACGGCCAGCCGAGAGGGGCACGACCTTCCATCCAGCCGGTTTCGCCGCGCTTCACGCACACAGTCACGCGTCGCACACGCCGCGCACACGGCGTCGTCGCGCACATCCAGTCGCACGGGCGACACCCGACCGTACACCGACAACAGCGGCGCAGCGGGGCAGAACGCGCGGCACAGCGCTCGGGCATCACGAAACACGAGCCCGACCAACCACGCCCCGCCCACCAGCACCAGCAGGGTCAACGCCGTGGCATGCGGCACCCGATGGATCGAGAACCCCGCCACGGCCGCCTGCAGGGACAGGTAGGCCCCAACGGCCAGCCACCCCCCACGCAACAAGCGGCCAAGCCTCGCGGGTTGCAACCCACACCACCGCGACACCGCTTCGCCGCCCCGCGCGACCAACTCCAACGGGCACACCGTGCACCAGACCCGGCCAGCCACCAGGGCCAGCGCGATCATGCCCGGCCACCACAGGCCCCACACGATGAGCGTGATCAGGCTGGTCTTCCGAAGGACCAGGAGCTCGTCGGGGCGACGGTCCTGCCCCACCCCCCAGCCGAGCCAGGCGAGCGCGAGCACCGCGACCAATGCCCCGGCCTGGAGCGCAATCGGGAAGAAGGAAGAATCCAACAGGCGCTCGCCCAGGGCCGTGCGAAGGACGTCGAAGCGGACACGAATGGGGGCGGGCATATGGCACTGGACCGTAGAGAAACTGAAGAACGGGCTTTGCAAGAAGCGCGCCGACAGCGGCTGGTTGCGTAGTAGATGTGTCTCGCGTCC
>Ga0172371_10012200_pt1 | contig 11350 bp, 4 predicted proteins | sample Lak12m_FD_114543 | JGI IMG/M metagenome (GOLD analysis project Ga0172371, IMG submission 114543) | Freshwater microbial communities from Kabuno Bay, South-Kivu, Congo - kab_022012_12m | ecosystem: Environmental > Aquatic > Freshwater > Lake | place: Democratic Republic of the Congo: South-Kivu...
CTAAATCCTTCTTCCAATCTTCATTAATCTTAGCAACTTTATCTTCAACTTTTTCAGTAGTAGTTTTAGAAGTAGTTTCTTTCAGTAATTCTTCCAACGGAGTATCATCAAAAGGTAATTCTTCAGGTTCTTCAGTTGTAGATTCTACAAAATCATCTACAGCCTGTTTACTTGTAGTTCTTGCATTAGTAGCTTCTTCTGATTCAGCTTCAACCAAATTCTCTTCTACAGTATCAGAAACCTTTTTAATCTCTTGTTGAATAGTCTTAGCTTCTTGCTTAATTGACTCAGGTTTAGTTAGTTCTCCAATAACTGAAGATAGTCCTTTATTAAATTCATCAATTAAAATTTCCTCTGCTGTTATATTAATAATATCCTTATTAATTGCCCCAACATCAACAGGTTTAGCAATAGATTTATTCTCGCCTATCCTCTTATTAATATTGCTTAGTGCAAGCTCAGCAGCTTTTCTAACATTATCTTCAATAGATTTATTTTCAAGTGTAGCTTCCAATGAACCTTTAGCAAATAGTAATGCTACAGAATCTACTGAATTATCAACATCTGTTTTATTATCTTGTGCCTGATACCAAGCATCTTTAGATAATACATTAAACTTCTGTTTCTTAATATCATTTAATTCCTCATTGTTCTGTAAAACTTTAGCTTCAAGATTAGCATATTTCTCAATCAGAATTTGCTTAGCTCTACCGTCAATAGGAGATTCAAATAAGTTGGTATAATATTTTTTATATAGTGCTTCATAACTCTCAATTTTCTTAGTAAGATTCGGTAACTCTTTAGAAATATTCTCCTTGGAGTCTATACCCATAGATTCCATAGTTTCTGCAAACTTACTATCTTTAACCTGACTTAACAAAATATCAACATTACCTGCTTTAGCAGCATTAAATGTTAAATCTCTTAACATATCTTCTCTGACATTATTCATTAATTCAGCCTGTTCATCCGAACTGATATTTGTAAAATCATGTATTACTTTACCATCAGGAGATGTAAGTGGAGTTTTATTCTTAATAGCCTGTGCTACTTTACCATATGAAGATATTTTAGCACTTCTACTTGCAATCTCAGATACTTTGTTTTTAGTAATATTATTTCCTTCATCAAATCCCAATGCACCTGCTACGCCCTTAAAAGCCATTCCACCAAGCATACCCCATATCATAGAATCCTGCATCTCCGCAGTACCTAGATACTGACCTATCCTATCAAGTAAGTCACTACCATCATCTTTTTGCAAACCGAGTTTAATCTTACCATACCTCATTGCTTCAAATTGTGAAGCAGTATTTACACCTTCCTCAATACCCTCAGTCCACTCAGCAAGTCCAATTTTAGCAGGGTCAATAATTCTATTACCTACCTTACCAATAAAACTTTTAGGTACATACTTTGATTCGGCTAATATTGCATCAGCAGCAGTAGCTACTTTACCGGATACTCCAAGATTACGGGTTAATCCTTTAAACGGTCTTAGTACTGAACCAAGTTGAATAATATCAAATGCAAGGTTAGCATAGTTGGAATTATAATCCAATGCCGCTGATTTAGAGGCTATATCACGGGCAGTTTCTTCATCCTTACCTTGAGCTATACCAAGCTCATACACTGATTTAAAAACATCATTAGCTTCTCTGAAGTTTTCAGCATGTCTCATTGTAAGAGCACCAAGTCCTGTACTTGCAATACTTGATATAGTTGTACCAAGTTTAACTGCTTTAGCCAATGCTCCTACAACTTTAGATACAGCCATACCCGGAACCATCATGCTTAATGTAGATGTTATAGATACACCATTCTGAAACCACCATCCGCTATCTCCAAATCTTTCACCAGTCTGATAAATTGGTGTTGCTTCTTTAGTCCAATCAGATATAGATTTACCAAGTTCAAATAATCCATTGGTAAATTCATTCTCTGTATCATTAAGGTGATTATATATCATTTCAGGAGCATCTAAGATAGCTCCTGCTGACATTAAAGTACCACCAATAATTTCACCAATAACGGATTGATTTAAAAAGTTAGCTGCTTGGTCATACCAAGGCTGGTTCTCAGCACGTTGCAAATAGAACTGTTCAGGGTTTTCAATATTCTCTCTTGGAATATATCCATCATACTGAGACTCCCCTTGTGTGGGGAGTAACGGTGCAACATCTGGTACTATTGTTTCTAAGTTATAACTACTTCTAACTTTTTTAGGATTAATCACAGGTAACTTAGGTTGCTCAAACTGAGCATTATATTCTTTAGCTTCAAGCATATATTATTCTCCGTTAGGTACTTCTTTTATATTAACAGATTTATTAATATAAACATTCTGAGACTCTATTAGTGCCTCATCAGTATTAGTATTAATAATTGAGAGTAGCCCAGCATATCCATTTATCATATATTCCTGAGCATATCTTACACCAGCCTCTGTATCTTGAGATATTCCGATAACTTTAGGTTGTATAATTGGTCTACCATTCCTATCAACAGTAAAATCAGATGCTATTTCAATATAAACTGGTTTACCCGTTTTATAATCAGCACCAACTGTGATTACCTTACCACGCATATTTCCCTCCTCATCCTTAGTCATTGGAATAGGTTTTGTAAATGCGCTGTACAACTCAACAATAGGTCTCTTATACTTTGATACTTCAGGAGTAACATCATATCTTATAGATATTTCTTTACCATCTTTATCAGTTACAGCAGTTCTTATCTTAGCACTTCCACCCATAAAGTCATATACACCATCTCCAAGGGTTTTTAATACTGAATTAAATTCACCAGCCTCTTTACCTGTAGAAATATTAAAACCAAGTTCTTCTGCAAATTTAGAAGTTTCGTCAATTGGTTGCCACCCTTTACCATCACTCCTATCAATCTCTATATTCATATTTCTAAAATCCTTTCTTTTACCGTCTGGTTGGAAGAATCCGTTAGCTCCAATAATACCAAGTCCTGGATGAATTTGGAAGTTTCTGCCAAATACATTAGCGGAATTTACAGCAGCTTGATTATAAAAGTTAAATACTTCTTCATCGGTTCTTGCCCTCATCTTACCAGTCTTAACATCTCGAATAACACTCATCCCGGATGCTTGTAGAGATTTACGCATAAAGGTAATTGCTTTATTCATTGCTGTATTTCTTCTTAAAGCATATATTCTTCTTGATGTAGATGCTCCTGTATATCCAACAACTTGCCCGTAAGGATTTGCTACAGCCCTGTCCTCCGGAATTTTTTTCTGTATCAGTCTACCATTCTTGTCAAACTCTACATCGTTTGAGGACATCCCAACACTATTATCTCCAATAAATGATTTTAATAAATCATTGATAACATCTGTAGTTTGAACATCTCCAGCAACAGGTTTAAATAATGGGAGAGGATCGCCTCCACTATTAGTAGAAGCGGCTCGTCTTTGTTCCCACTCCCAAGCTTCATCAGATACTAAATTTGATTGAACATCTTGTTTATAAGCTCCCGAGGTTTGGTAATTTCTTATCATTAACTGTTGTAGTGCTTTTTCAGTATCTCCACCAAATACGTCTAATAATTGAGGCATGGATTTAAGTTGCTCCTGAGCCAACGCTATTGCAGTAGGTTTACCCGGAAAATACATATTCTCTCTTTCAGAATCAGACAATCCTGTAGTTTGTCTGGTTAGTATTTTACCTGCTGGAGCACCTTTTCTTGTCCAAGTTAATTCTCCCGGTTTAGTTAATGTACTTAACTGACTTGCTAAGAATGCTTTATCAACTTCTTCTGCATTGATACCTACAGCTTTAAACCTATTAGGGTCAACAAATCTTCCAGTATTAGGATCAACTATAGATTGCTGTCTTGGGTCAGCACTTAACCAAGCATTCGGGCCATAAGCTAATTGCATCTTTTCATACATATCAGCAGCTTTAGCTTTAGCTTTTAATGCATGAATACCCGGCATTACTTCAGCATTAGCTTGCATTACAGCATTACTAACTCTTGATGGACTTACAAAATCTGCATCAGTAGCATTTTTCAATAATTCCTGAACTCTTCCTAATGTAGCATCTCTATCCTCTTTAGTGAAAAAAGGTAAATCTCCCATCTTATCAATAGCCTGTTGTTTAATAGCAGTAGCTCTTTCTAAATCACTCTGAGCTTTATTAAGAATATTAGCATAAAATTCTATATTCTTTGGTGTATACATTTGTACTACAGACTGTTGCTGGGGTTGAATGAATCTAGCCATTATTATTTCCTCCTTTTAGGTGTAAGAGTTTTAGATTTTAACCATTTCATACGTCCTGTAGGAGTATTAACATCATATGTATAATCACGATTACTACCCATCAATACATTCATCATAGCATCACTCTCTTGCATAGCCATATAATCTTTACCTGCTCCAGCAGCTATACTTCCAATATTCTGTAAAGCATTCATTCTTAATGCCCTTGCAGCATCTCTCTCCTGTGCATTAATTTGCTCATCATACCTTTCAATCTCACTATTAGCAAGCTGTTCCCTCATATTAGTTTCAATATTAGCCTGTTGTTCAGCGAGTAATGACTGGTTAAACCGGTTACTGTAAGCACTATTTAATCCTGCTGTTGTACCAGATAAATAATTCATCATCTGTCCAGCATCTGTAGCACCTACACCTCTTGCAGTAGCTAACCCTAAATTTCTGGAACGTCTTGCTTCATTACGCTGCTCGGCTAAATTAATTCTATCAAACTTAACTCTTGAAGAATTAATAGTTTCAGGTTTAGTAAATAAAGCTGGTATATTGGTAAGTGCTTGTGCAGCATACCCCAATGCCGGTAATGTGAAATTTGATTGGTATGATGAATCTACTTGTGGAGCAATAGATTTATGGTCATTAGTAAGTAAAGCATCTTGAATATTATTTAAGGTCTTAACTTCTGGTAAACCTTTTGGTGTCATTTTGGTAATCGGCATTGCTGAATTACCTTGTCTATATCCAGTACTTAAAATAGATTCTGGCTTATCAAATTCTGTAGAAGTATTAGCTCCTAAATTAATTAAATAATCTTCATAAGTTGGTACATCCCATTCACCACCTCCTCCATACATAATTCCACCATTACTATGCCATTTAGAAGCATTTCGTGCAAAATTGGCTCTTTTAACTTGTGTACTTGAATAATCTTCTTTATTAGCTAATATATGTCTTGCAAATTCCTGTATTTTCATACCAGCTCTACTTGCAGACTCAGTAAACTTACCTCTATTAGCCTTTTTAATATGAATACCTCCATCAGCCATATGATTAGCTTCTGATACTATTACAGAATCATGTAACTTAACTGCTTCTTGTACCTCAGCTAATTTCTTTAACTCCATTTCTTCTACCTTTTTATCATAAGGGTCATTAGGTCTAAGACTATACTTCTTAGAAATTCTCTTGGATTTTGTAGCAAAGGTTTGATTAGTTCCAGGATATTTTATTCTATCCGAAAATATAAAATCTGATTGAGTATCCAAGTTAAACATTGTTTCACCACCTTCTACTTCATCTTGACCAAGTTGTATTCCACCCTGTTCATGTGTGTTACCCTTAAAAGTTCTTAAACCACCTTGAGCATAATTCTTATATTTATAAAGACTATCTGCTTCATTTGTAGCTTGTTGTATTAAATTTTCTTGCATTTCTCCTGAATAATGAGTTAATGCATTTATTATATTGCTCGGAATTTTATTTAATCTATCTTTCCTAATTTCTTTTGGCATATCTGAGTATTTATATGCTTTTGGATTAATCTTTTTAATCCTTTTATAATCTAACAGATTAACATCCCAAGGAACTACCCCCATATCTGCATATTCAACTACCTTTTTATTTGATAATTTCATTCTATCTCCTCCACCTCCAAACTTCTTTGGGCCAACTAATCTACCAGTTAATGCTGATAACCCAATTCCACCAGCAGCTTGTGCTAATGGAGATAATACTTCCGAAGCACCTCTACCTAAATCTGTTTTATACATATCATCTGATATTACATCAGATGCACCAATTGTTGACAGTAGGGTATCCCCCATTAATCTTCCGTAGTCTCCTAAATATTGACCTAAACCTATCTTTTTCTTTGGTTTACTTATGGAGCTATATAATTCTCTTGAAGCCATAGTTGTAATAATTAAAAGGTGTTGTACATTTACACAACACCTTGAGGTTACAAAATTAAACTTTTATTAAAATAAATGCAAATTATTCATAATGAAATTTATATCATTAAAGCATAGGAATTAAAAAATACATCGTTATATCATCTAATCTTAGATTGGCATTATTGGTAGGAGTATTTGCTAACCTAACCTTAATATGGTTATCTAAGTATCTAATACCTTCAATATATCTGGGAAGTTGTATTCTCCACGTTCTAAATCTCCTTCTAAGATTAGTAGGTTGTACAAGTGATACAACTCCTGAAGCATATGAATTTGATAATTCCATATAATTAAATGTGTCTAATGGATATTCTGTTGTAGAGTTACTACTTGAACTTGTAAATTCTATATTAGTAAACACCTTATTCTCAACTCCTCCAGAAATGAATTCTATATATCCTTCAACAGGAAGTGCTCCAAAAAATTCATTTGGTACAGATTCTACGCCAAATTGATATACCAGACTATTTCCATTTATACCAAATAACTTACCATTATTAAAAATATATATTGTAGGAGTATAACTATATAGGCTTTCAAACGCCTGTAGTCTCTCATTAAATGAAATGGTATATACTGATGGAAATGTTAATAATACTCTTCTAGTAGATTTATCAAATACTCCTATAGCATTAGTTACTGTATCTAATTCTTGACGTTTAAATAATGGTGCTACATCGGCTACATCAGATATTGATTCTTCCTTACCTTCCTGAAACATCATAAATTTTCTATTTATATCATCATACCAGTATAGAGCTGCTCCAGAATCTATGATAGATTTTGTAAATGATGCCCCAGACATTTCTGATGTATATTGAAAATATTCTAATACTGAACCTACACCTAATATTAACTGGGTACCATTGGGGTCAGTAATTACTTTTCTATCATTAAAACTAAATAATCCAAATGCTTTTGGTTGCCAAAACATAACTTGGTTACGAAATACATGTAACTTAGTTAAAGCTCCGTTAGATGTATTAATAGTAATTTTATTATTAAATTTAAACGAAGTCCAACTATCTATATATTCTGCTGATATATGCCTATCACTTGAAGTAACATCACAATCATTATTTTGTATTGTTCTAAAATTAAGTGGTTTAGCTAAATAAACCCTACCAGTTGCTTGTCTTGAATATACAGTATTATATAAATAGTAATCTGTAAAATTAGATGGATATGCCCCAGATGGATTACCATCAGGCCACTCCTGAAACCCTTTTTGTACAGTCTCTTGAATCTTACCATTAGTAGCAACTTCATGGCTTTTACTTTGACATAAATCCTGTCTCATATCAAGATTTATAATACTTTCTACTGGAATAAATGCGCTTGATGGTACAGATGATAGTAATACCCAAGAGTCTAATGAAACCATATCTTCATGGCTTAAACCTTCTCTAACAAACATTGACATTAACGAATCAAATATTGTTATAAAAGTATCTCCTCCATATATACTACTATTAATCAATCCTCCAGTACAGGATTTTATTTTACCTGCAAGAATATAAGAATTATTTTGTTTAGCATTATAGTCAAATCCTCCGTATTGAGATACCAAATCTCTCTCATAATTTACTATTAGATTATTAGTATAACCTAGAACATCCCTATCTTCTAAAGCTAATGCCAAGTTACTTCCACAATAGGAGTATGGAAAATCATAATTTCCTCCCCAACCATCATCAGGTAAAAACATAAAATTATTAAGTCTTATAGTTCCTACACCGGTATCTAAGGTATAGTTAGTACTATCAGATACTTCTGTTTGAATACTATCTGTTACTAATTTACTTCCAGATAATCTTGTCGCTGTATTAATAAATTTATAAACTCTGTTTACAGGAAAATTTTTAACTTCTTCAGCATCAGTTTCATACAAAAAACTTACCTTGTCAGTATTGGTTCTGTTAAAATCTTTTTTAAACTTAGTTTCTGGTGCATGAAAATATAGTAATCCTCGTATATTACTATCAGCATCATAAGATGCCATATTAAACTCATTTAGATTATTACTACCCTGAATAAGGCTTTTAAAATTATTCCATATTCCTACAGTTGTTAATCCTTGAGCACGTACAGTTCTATCAGAATCTTCTCTACGTGTCCTTACAATAGCAAATTTCCAATCGGTAGGTAATCCTGTAGTATCTACGGAAAACTTAATTCCTAAAGCATTGGCATACATTCCTGTACCACCAGTGCAATTAAAATAAGTATCAAAATAGTAAGATGCTCCAGATTGTGTAGATTGATTTGTATAATATACAAGATTACCATCCATTTCATTAACTGCTGGCATTTTAATATCACCTATCCATTTAACAAATGAGTGCCTACCTTTACCATCAAAAAATACTATACCAAATCTATATACTTCATTTCTTTGATAACCAACTAATTCTGCTTGGTTTATTGGAGAAGCATAATTGGAATAGCTAGTATTATCTGAATAGCCATCTTCTATGTAATCTATATTAGTAGAGTCTCCCCACTTTTGTCTATTACCTGCTACAGGAGGAATTATTACATGTGCATAATTGGATAGGTTGTCTATTAACATAGGCCTGACAAAGAAACTGTATTTTATCTTTGGCCCTTGTCCACCTAATACAGTACCACCAACCTGATATCTATAAGTACTTATTTGTAAATCCTTCTCTAAATGACAATCGTGTGTTTCTGGTATAGATTCACCACCTATTAAATAGGTACTAGTAAATTGTGTATAAGAAGATTCTCCTACATTCTTAATGGCAGACAGCCCAACTTCAGGTGTAGTCACCATTCCAAATCTGTAAGCCCTTGCATCCCAATAACTTCCATATACATCCTCTATATCAAAATATTTATCTGTAATATTACCAGCTATTAAAAAATTATCCTTGGTAGTAAGAGTTTTAGGACTAAATATCTTTGTACCTATACTATTTAGCTGCGCAGGAGTATATACAGATAACACTGAGTCCCCTGAATCAACTATTTTAATACTACCACTCATAGGAATACTTCCCTCATAAACTACGTTTACTTCAGGGTCTCCCTCTTCAGTTGTATAAAATATAGCAATTAGTTTAATATAATCAAACTTGGTATCAATATTCTCAATAGATATCTTAACTGCTTTACCGGCTTGAACCCCATTATCTATACCTTTATAAGTCATAGATAGTGGAGAAGATTCATTAGATTCTGTTAAATGAATAAGCCCTGATAATGGGGATATTACTGTTTCTGCACCATATAAATTATATAACTGATATCCATACTGTACCATCCCAGAATAATACATACCTCCAGAAACAACTTCCAAAACTTTAGGTTGTGTTAGATTAACACCTGGAGTAATACTTAGAAGCTCAATAGGGTATATTAAAGTTTCTTTAGACTCTATATTCATATGGTATAACTCATCTAATGAATTAGACCAGTATATTTTAACAAAATCTTCATCATCATATCTTCCTACAATCTCAGATATTATGTAATCAGCTAATGCATCATACATTACTCCATTATACACCATGTGCACACTTGGTACTAAATATCCATTTATTACATTCTCAACAGCTCCTGATGAATCAAGTCTATACTTCCATACTTGCCCATATTGTTCATATTTGGTAAATAATACAACCCAATCTCTAATAACTCCACTAGCTATTATTTCTGTAGAATTTATTGTAGGTACAGTATTAATTAGAGTTAACCCATTACCAACATAAGTTAATCCACCAGATGTATCATCTAAATATACAATAGTTATAGTATTTCCTTTGATTCCTATATATAATTTACCATTTAATATAGAATTTTCTAAAGAAGTATCTGCCATAATCTCACTATACACCAGATTAATACCTCTATCACATACTATAGCTATAGGAATATTACCAGTATCTGTATAAAAAGTTAATGTACCATTTGGGGTATTCGTAGTATCATCTAAAGCAAGTGTGTATACAGGTCTTGTTATAGGTATTGATACTAATAAAGAAGTTCCAGGCTCATCTGTCATTGAACCTGTAGCAGATTTAGAATCTACTATAACTCTCTTATTCATAGCCTCATAATAACTCTGTGGGTCAGCTTTATTAGGACTACTACTTTGCCTCATTCCTTTAAAAAATCCAAATCTTTGCTGCATTATATGTATATATTAGGTCTTCTTATATGACTATATCTGCTTGTATATGCTTGTTCCTGATTACTAAGTGTTTCATAATTCCATGTATTTTGGGAAGGTCTTGTAACCAATCTAAGTATTTGATTCTTTAATGCCTCAGCTTGCTCATACGAAGGAAGTGAAGATTTTGTTCTGGCAGAATTAACATAGAATAACCAATCTTGTTCCAATGCTCTGTATTTATCTGTAGATAATTTATCCTGTAACCACATACGTCTTGCTATACGTTCTGTTAAAAAAGCTTCTACAGCCTTTAGATACATTACATCATCTGGTATCATCGGAATGCCATTTTCATCTGTAGGAAATGCCCAATAAGCAACCTCTAAATAACCCTCTTCTATATTGGTAAATACATAACCATTATTTATAGTATAAGTTATATTTGAATAATGATTTATATTTGGGTCGTTTTTACTCTGTAAAAAGTTTCCAGTATCTCCTACAGTAGGTAATTTATTGCAATACTCTCTTATACTAATTAATTTATGAAAGTCACAGGGTAACTCCCCTCTACCATTAACTATTTGTACAGGAGGATAATTACCCCAATCTTTATTATCATCAGTAACTTTTTTAATATAAGAATTTGGAACATTAATTAATTCCTGAGCTATAAAAACCCATTCAACAATATCAGACCAACTGATTTCATCAGTAAATCCTGTATCTCTAATAACATTCTCAACGATTCTTTCTATACTAGTGTATCCTGGGTTTAACATATTGTGAATATTTAAATGCTGTAATTTATTTAGGTTCTATATATATATTATCTACATGTTTCAAAGGTGAACTAAATTGATTTAATTTTCTGAACAGCCGCAGCCGCAGCACCTATTTTATCTAATTTTTCCATATTATATAAAAGAATTTAAAGAGTTTGTTGCACTTGACATTAATCCATCAAAGGAGTTTTTGGAATCATCAGAATCATTATCATCTGACTCTTCC
>Ga0172371_10012201_pt1 | contig 11347 bp, 9 predicted proteins | sample Lak12m_FD_114543 | JGI IMG/M metagenome (GOLD analysis project Ga0172371, IMG submission 114543) | Freshwater microbial communities from Kabuno Bay, South-Kivu, Congo - kab_022012_12m | ecosystem: Environmental > Aquatic > Freshwater > Lake | place: Democratic Republic of the Congo: South-Kivu...
GCGATGGGCTCGCCGCGCACCAGGCCACGCGAGTGCAGGCCAGGCTCCAGTTCGCCCGCCGCAAAGACGACGGCGTCCCCTGCGTGGGTGCCGTCCAGGGCCGCCAGGAGGCTGTCCCTGGCCATCGGGGCGAGCACAACGGAACGCTGCAGCCTCGCCTCCACCACGCAGCGCAGGATCTTGGCGTGGGCCTCCGCCGTGGGCGTGCAGTACACAAACAGGGGGACCGCGGCCGCGGGCGCCTTGCCGGCTGGACCGCACCCGGCCAAGCCCAGACACAGCAGCAGCACCCCCACGGCGCTACTGCAGTACGCCGTCACCGTAGTAAGGCAACGCATAGGGCTCCATGGAGGTGTGGTAACCGTGCTTGGCGAAATGCTGCCGGCCGGCCTCGGAACGTGCGAACTCCACGAACCGGGTGGCAGCCTTGGGGTCGCGGGACCAGGCCAGCGTGGCCAGCGGGATGGGCACCTCGACGTTCTGCTCCTGGGGGATGACCAGGAGGTCGGTCCGATCCAGCACCGGGAAGGCCATGGCATCCCAGTTGATGGCGGCATCCAACGCCTTGAGCACCAGGGCGTTGCTCAGCTCCATGGCGGTCGCCGTGCAGGCTCCCTGCCGGTCGATATTGGCCTTGACCTGGTCCCAGAGCCCGGCCTTCTCGAGGATTTTCTTGGCGACCAGGCCGCAGGCGACCGTGTCGGGGTGGCCGATGCCGACACGGACATCGCTGCGAGCCAGGTCGGCGAGCGCGTGGATGCCCTTGGGGTTGCCCTTCTGCACCATGACCACGGCCACGAAGTAGGCCGCCGTCACATCCGAGGTCAGGTGCCCATCCTTCGCCGCCTGGTCCACGTAGAAGCGCTCGCCTGGCATGTAGAGGTCGCCGGTGCGGGCAAAGGCAAGCATCGACAGCAGGCACCCGGAGCCTGCGTAGGTGACCTTGACCGGGGTCCCGGTGCGCTGGGAGAACTCCGTGCGAAGCCCTTCCATGGCAGGACGCAGCCCGGCGCCGCAGTAGACGAACAGGCCCGGGTCTCCCCCGCTGCCGTCACCGCGGAACGAGTAGTAGGCGCAGACCCCGACGACGACCAGCAGGCCGGCGCCGATCAGCAACGGACGTTTCATGCGGCTATAGTTCCCTGCCGGCGGCTTTGCCGGCCCGTGTACCGTGGCATCTTAGCCGCCGGGGGGCCCCACCCCCCAAGCCATCCAGGAAGGGTGTAAGAATTCGGGGGGGGGGGGGGGGCGCCAACCCGCCTGCCGGGGCGGGCCGGCGGGAAGGTCGCACTTGACGGCCGGCGGCGCCGGGCTATCATCTGCCCCGTTCCGGCGCCCCGGGCTCCCCTGATCGCGAGGCACGATGGCGACACACCTGCAGGACCTCCATCCGGTGGTGCAGGCTCTCCTGGCGACACTGTTCACGTGGGGGGTCACAGCCGCCGGAGCCGCTCTGGTGTTCCTACGCCGGGATTTCAGCCGGCGAACGCTGGACGGCATGCTCGGCTTCGCCTCGGGGGTCATGGTGGCGGCGAGCTACTGGTCGCTGCTGGCGCCGGCCATCCAGATGGCCGAGGCGGACGGCCGCGTTCCGTCCTGGATCCCGGCGGCGTCCGGGTTCCTTGGGGGAGCCCTTTTCCTGCGTCTGGTGGATGCGCTGCTGCCCCACCTGCACCCGGGCTTTCCAACGGCGCAGGCAGAGGGCATCAAGACGACCTGGCAGCGCAGCGTGCTGCTGGTGCTGGCCATCACGCTGCACAACATACCCGAGGGCCTGGCGGTCGGGGTGGCGTTCGGGGCTGTGGCCAGTGGCTTCCCGGGTGCCGACCTGGCCGGGGCCGTGGCCCTGGCGCTCGGCATCGGCCTGCAGAACTTCCCCGAAGGCACGGCCGTTTCGATGCCGCTGCGCCGCGAGGGCATGAGTGCCGCCAAGGCCTTCTGGTTCGGGCAGCTCTCCGGGGTCGTCGAGCCCGTGGCCGGCGTGGTGGGCGCGGCGGCGGTCATCATCTTCCAGCCGCTGTTGCCGTATGCCCTGGCGTTCGCTGCCGGAGCCATGGTCTACGTCGTGGCCGAGGAGCTCATCCCCGAGTCCCACGGCGGCGGGCACGGCGACGTGGCGACCATGGGCGTCATCACGGGATTCACCATGATGATGGTTCTGGACGTGGCGCTGGGCTAGCCTGGCCCGCCGCCCGGAGCCGTCGCTCCGTGGCGCTCACCGACGAGCCAGTCGGCGAGCTGAATGCGCACCCGTGCACCCGTCGCCACCCCGCCACCCCGGTGCTGGCGGCGAAGGATGTACCCGACGGTCCCGCAGACACAGCCGCGTGCCTGGCCACGGCGCGCATGGACGCCCTGCTGGCCGCCTGTGAGTCGCCCGGGTAGTGCCTGCGGGCGCGGGCGAGGTGACGTGGCTTACTGGCCAGCGCCACCACGACCCGCGGCTGGGGGCGCGGGTCCCTGCCGAGGGGCGGGACGGCGGGGCTGGAACCAGTCGCGCAGGCGCCGTTCAGCCCGGGGCAAGGCCTGCGCGAGGGCGCTTCGGCGGCGCTCCAGGACGACCAGGAACGCGTCGGCAAGCGGATGCCGGGCACGGCCGAAGCTGGCCGAGGCCTGCACCAACTCGCCAAAACCCAGATAGACGACGCCGCGGCAGAGCTCCAGGTTGGGCACGGCCTCCGGCTTCAGGCGCTGCAGTTGCTCGTCCAGGCTGAGCTGCCGGAGGTGAAACGAGACCTTCTCTTCCGCGTCGCCGGTCCGGCTGACCCCCTGGACCTGGAGGTCCTGGACCGTCTGCACGATCAGGGTTCGGCGGTCCGTCCTCTGACCGTCGCGGAGGCCGATGGTGACCTCCTTGCCGACGTCTGCCGCAAACGACGCCATCAGCCGCTCGGGGAGATGGATGGCACTGGTCACGACGGGGTCGAGTTCTTCCACGCGTGCAGCCCCCACGATGGGCGTCAGGCGAACGCGCTCGCCGGCCCAGGCCTCGTGCGCCTCCTGCAGCTTGCGCGCCAGGATCAGGTCTGCGATACGCTCCATGGCGGCGCTCACCGCGGCCGCCGAGCGGCTGACGGCCGGCGCGGGCGCGACCGGTGACGTGCCGGCGTCGGCCCCCGCCACACTCGCCGTCGGGACGGCACGGGGACCGGGCAGCAGGGCCATCAGCGCATCGATGCGGCGCCGGTCCGCCAGGAGCCAGATGCTGAGCAACTCCACCAGCAACGCCAGGACCAGGACCAGCGCACCCACCACCAACCACGTTCGCGGTGCCGGCACGGCCCGCGAGGGCGGCAACGAGTGCCCCGACAGGACCGCCTCGATCTGCGCGGCCATCACGGCCCAGGAGCGCGGGCGCCGGCGCCGGTCCTTCTGCATGGCGCCCACAACCAGCGCCTCGCACGCCGCCGAGACCTCCGGACGCTCGCCGCGAACCGTCGGTACGGGTGCCGTCAGGTGCTGGTTCATCACCTCCAGAGGGTTCTTGCCGAGGTAGGGCGCATGCCCGGTCAGCAGATGGAACATGCAGCACGCCAGGGAGTAGATGTCCGAGCGGCAGTCCATATCGGACGCTCCGCGTGCCTGTTCGGGGCTCATGTGGGTCGGCGTGCCCAGCGCCACGCCGGTGATGGTGAGGCTGGTCTCCTCGCCGACCATCTTGGCCACGCCCAAGTCCATCAGCTTGACCTCGCCGAAGCGGTCCAGCATGATGTTGGCGGGCTTGATATCGCGGTGCAGGATGCCGAAGTGCTCCCAGGCATATCCCAGTGCCTTCGAGAGCTTCAGCGCGATCCGCAGGACATCCTGCTCGCGGAAGGGCCCGTCACGCTTGAGCTTCTCCTCGAGCGACTCCCCCTCGACATAACCCATGGCCAGGTAGTAGGTGCCGGCGTCCTCGCCCGCGTCAAACGCCGTGACGATGTTGGGGTGCTCGAGCTTGGCGGCGGTGCGAACCTCCAGGAGGAACCGGTCCACAAAGGCCCGGTCCGTGGTCAGCGCGGGCGGCAGGATCTTCACCGCGACCTGACGGTCCATGGACAACTGCGTGGCTAGGTAGACCTCGCCCATGCCACCGCGGCCCAGGAGCCGTTCCAGCCGGAACCCGCCAAGGGTCGTGTCGGGGCCGATGCGGGGCGGCGGGACATTCACCGAAGTCCCGCAGTGCGGACAGTCGGCGAAACTCCCGCTCCACTGTGCATCCGCCTCGACCCGGCTGGCACACTTGGGGCAGGCAAACTTGAACAGCATGCGCTTCCGTGCGTTGACAGACAACCACCAACATCCCGCGCGGACCCGCCCGCGAAGGCTGGATGAGCACGCAGAAAACAGCCCGGCAACACCCCTAAAACGCCCCAACCGGACCCCCTATTGTAGCTTGTCGTGCCGTGCGGGCAACCGGCGCTATATTCAGGCCCGATTTGCCCGAAAGACCCGACTCATGCAGATTCTGTCCCCAGCCATCGATGCGCAACTGGCCGGCTCCTCGTGGATTCGCCGCATGTTCGAGGCCGGCATCGAGCTGAAGCGCGTCCACGGCGCCGACCAGGTCTACGACTTCAGCCTGGGCAACCCTGACCTGCCACCACCACGGGGGGTCCGCGAAGCGCTCACGGCCATCGCGCAGGACCTGGACCGGCCCATGGCCCTGGGCTACATGCCCAACGCGGGCTACCCGGAGGTCCGGGCCCGGCTGGCTGAAGCGCTGGCCCGGGAACAGCAGGTCGAACTGCGGGCCGAACACGTGGTCATGACCTGCGGCGCGGCGGGGGCCATCAACGCGCTCTTCCGGGCCGTCCTGTCACCCGGGGACGAGGTGGTCTGCCCGGCGCCCTACTTCGTGGAGTACGGCTCCTATGCCGGGAACTTCGGGGCTGTGCTCCGGCCGGTGGCGTCCAGGCCTCTGACCTTCGAGCCGGACCTGGCGGCCCTGGCTGCCGCACTCACGGAGCGGACCCGGGCGGTGATCATCAACTCGCCGAACAACCCCGCCGGCGTGGTCTATGACGGGGCGGTCCTGCGCGAGCTGGCCCGCCTGCTGGAGGCCCACGTCCAGCGCTGCGGCAGACCCGTCTACCTGATCTCAGACGAGCCTTACCGCTTTCTCACCTATGATGGGGTGACGGTGCCGCCGGTCCTGCCGTTGTACCGGTTCAGTGTGGTGGTGGGCTCGTTCTCAAAGAGCCTGTCCCTGGCCGGCGAACGGGTCGGCTACCTGGCCGCCAACCCGGCCATGGAGGGGGTGGAGAGGCTCCTGGCCGGGGTCATCCTGACCAACCGCATCCTGGGGTTCGTGAACGCTCCTGCCCTGGGCCAGCGCCTCATGGCCGCCGCCCTGGGCGACGGCGTGGACGTCGGCATCTACCGCGAGCGCCGCGATGCCATGGCTCGAGTCCTCGATGCCGCCGGGATCCGCTACACGTTGCCCAAGGGGGCCTTCTACTTCTTCCCCATGGCTCCCCACGGCGTAGACGACAAGGCCTTTGTGGACCTGCTGCTGAAGCACCGGGTCCTGGGGGTACCCGGAACCGGCTTCGGCTACCCGGGTTTCTTCCGGTTGACCTTCTGCATAGACCGCCGCGTCATCGAGCGCTCGGCAGAAGGCTTCCGCCTGGCTGTGGCCGAGGCGAAGGCCCTGGGCTGACGACGCTCCGCCCCAAACCGCCGAGAGCTTCCAGTGGTCTGGAGGCGCGGATCCCCGTGTCCGCGCGGCGGCTGGCGGAGAGGCCGCCCTCCAGGCGTTCCCGGCGGGACCGGGAACGTGTCTCCGCTGTGCACATGGGGCGTCGTCAGGCGCAGCCACGGCGACCACGGTCCGCCACCGCAGACACCCACTTGGGACCGCCTGCTGAGCCGTAAGTCTCTCGTCTATAGGAGCTTTAGGCAGTGGCGTTCAACCGCCAGTGACGGCAGATCCGTCACACGGCCCGCGTCAGCAGCATGGCCGTCTCGAAGTGGGCCGTCCTGGGGAACATGTCGAAGAGGGCCAGCTTGGACACCCCATAGCCGCCCTGGCGCACCAGCCGGCCGGCGTCACGCGCAAGGGTTGCCGCGTTGCAGGACACGTAGAGGATCTGGGCTACGGGGAACTCGCACAGGGCGCGGACGGCCACTGCGGCACAGCCCTGACGTGGCGGATCCAACAACACCGTGGTGCGCCGGCGGTTGCACTCGGCCAGGAGGGCCGGCAGGACGGCCTCGGTGGTGGCACGTCGGCAGCGGCATGCCAGTCCGTCCCACTGGCTGTGGTTGTACTGGGCGGCCTGCAGGGCATCGGCGTCGCTCTCGATGAGGAAGCGGTTCTGGGCGGCCGTGCCGATCGCCAGGGAGAACGTGCCGACACCGCTGTAGGCATCCACCAGGGTCCGCGTCGGCTGGGCCGAGAACCACTGGGCCACGCAGCGCACCAGGGGGTCCGCCACGGCTGAGTTCACCTGCCAGAAGGACCCCAGCGGCACGCTCACTGGCCGATCCAGGAGCCGTTCGTGCAGCCAGGGCACGCGGCGTGGCGCATGGCCGAAGTAGAGGGCCGTGCTGCCTTCGGCGGCCAGGCGCAGCGTCAGGGGCGCCGGCCGGGGCTGGCGCAGGACATTGCGGCGCCCCTCCTCGGTCAGCGGCGCTCGCCGGAGCAGGTCGTTCAGCGGCGCCGCGGCCAGTGGGCAGGAGTCCACCTCGAAGAAGGTGGTGTTGTCCCGGGCGCAGTAACCGTAGGCCAGGCGGGCAGCGCCCTCGCCATCCGGGCTGCTGAACGCCTCCACCCGCAGCCTGTTGCGGTAGCCATAGACGACCGGGGACGCGCACACGGGGTCAGGGCTGGGCAGCTCCCCCAACCCGCCGACACGGCGCATGACCTCGGGCAGTTGGCGAGCCTTGACGGCGACCTCGGCGCCATACTCCAGGTGCTGGTAGACACAGCCGCCGCAGTGCTGGTAGTAGCGGCATGGCGCCGCACAACGCTGCGGGCTGGGCTCCAGCACGTCCACCAGCGTCGCCCGCGCGAAACGGGGGTGATCGACCTCGATGCGCACGCGGACGCGCTCGCCCGCCAGGGCGAAGGGCACGAAGATGGCCTTGCCATCGTCGCCGCGGCCAACCGCGTCGCCACCGAAGCCCACATCCGAGAGAACCAGTTCCCGCAGGGCGTGGTCGTCCGTCATGCCGAGGGTCCCTTGGCGTCGACCGTCTTGCCTCGCCACGTACAGAGGGTGCTCGCCACGCAGGCGTCACAGCGAGGTCTGCGGGCCGTACAGGTGTACCGGCCATGCAGGATAAGGTAATGGTGCGCGTCCTGCCGGAACCGGTCCGGCACCCGGCGCATGAGCGTGCGCTCCGCCTCGGCCGGGGTCCGGGCCCGCGCCAGCCCGGTGCGGTGGACCACCCGGAAGACGTGCGTGTCCACCGCGATGGCCGGCTGGCCGAAGGCGGTATTGAGCACCACGCTGGCGCTCTTCGGCCCGACCCCGGGGAGCGACTCGAGGTCCTCCCGCCGCGCCGGTACCTGGCCCCCGAAACGGTCCGCGAGCTGAGCGCAGATCCCGATGACGGCCCTGGCCTTGTTCCGGTACAGGCCAATGGTCCGCAGACGCTCTGCCAGCCGCTCCTCGCCCAGCGCACGGTAGTCCTGGACCGACCGGCAGGTCTGCCAGAGGTCTGCCGTCACCCGGTTGACCGCGCGGTCCGTCGTCTGGGCCGAAAGAACCACGGCGACGAGGAGGTCCAGGGGCGTGGACCACTGCAACTCGCCGCGAGGCACGATCCGAGCCGCCAGACACTCGAAAAACGCCTCGCACTCCGCCGGCCTCAGCAGCCGGCCAAGCTGACTCGGTTGGGGTGCTCTGGCTGCCATGGCGTCCGGTCCCCGCGGCCCGGCCGCTACCCGCGGCCCGCTCGCGACGGGCAATATAGCCTGCCGCAGCGGCCCGGAGGGCTGCCAGCCGACCGGCAGGCCACCCCTCGCCGCCGGGCGGTTGTGGCCGGCGACGCACGGTTGCAATGTGGTCTGGGCTGGGCTAAAGTCCGCCCATCAGTGGATTCCCGGCAGGCTCGGGGACGACCCCTGTCGCGGGCCCCGGCCGGCGCACACCAGGAGGCTTAGGGGACGCCATGGTCAGATCAGCCCTTCACGACGTGCTTGCGACCGGGGTTGCCGAGGGTGCATCGGACTGGCACATCCGGCAGGACGCCAATGTCGTACTGCGGGTAGACGGCAAGCTGGTTGAGGTGGACTTCATCACCACCCAGGAGTTCCTCGAGGCAGCCATCCGGGAGATCACCGACGCTAGCGACCTGGAGTCCTACCGCAAAAACGGCGACGCCGACTTCGCCTTCGAGGAGGAGGGCGTGGGCCGATTTCGCTCGAACCTGCACAAGCAGCGGGGCAAGATGGGCCTTTCCCTGCGTTACGTCAAGGGCAAAGTGCCCACCATCGACGAGCTGAATCTCCCGGCGGTCCTTCGGACGATCGCCGAGAGCAACAACGGCATCGTCTTCGTCACCGGCACGACGGGTTCAGGCAAGTCGACCACGCTGGCGGGCATGGTCGACCATATGAACACCAAGCTGAGCTGCCACATCATCACCATCGAGGACCCCATCGAGTACACCTTCAAGGATGGGACCTGCATCGTCGAGCAGCGCGAGGTCGGCCTGGACGCCATCACCTTCGACTCGGCCCTGGTGCACGCGCTGCGCCAGGACCCGGACGTGATCATCATCGGCGAGATGCGCAATACGGAGACCTTCGAGACGGCCCTGGCGGCGTCGGAGACCGGGCACCTGGTGATGACCACGCTGCACACCAAGGATGCGGCCCAGTCCATCAACCGCATCCTGGACATGTACCCCAACGAGGAGCGGGACTCGATCCGCAACTCGCTCTCCACGGCCCTGCGGGCCATCATCTGCCAACGCCTCGTGCCGCGGGCAACCGGCAAGGGCGTCATCCCGGTCACCGAGATCCTCATCACCACCCCCATCGTGCGCAAGCTGATCCAGGAGAACCGTCTGGCGAAGCTCTCCACCGCCATCGAGGGGGGGGAGGAGGACGGCATGGTCAGTTTCAACAAGTGCCTCCTGAAGCTGGTCAATGAAGGGGTGATCACCGAGGAGACGGCGCTGGAGTTCTCGGACAACCCGCAGGCCCTGAAGATGAACCTCAAGGGCATCTTCCTCTCCGACGGCGGGATCATCAACTAGTGCCAGCGGGCGGAAGCTCCTACCCATGCCCTGAGGCGACGGCTGGCCGGCGCCACGGAGAGGCCTGATGGCCCCACGGCTAGCCCGCTGGCAGGCGAAGCTCCGGCTGGGCCGCCGCGACCCCCCGGGCGCGGGGTCCCCTGGAGGCGAAGGCGGCGGTTGGGCCCGGCATCGAGCTCCCTCCCCCCACTATGCCTGAGCCTCCCGTCCGGCTGGGCACACGGCCTCGAACCCGGGGAAGCGCCAGCGCTCGGGGAAGCCCTGGCACTGCCGTGGCTTGACGTCGTGCACGCGACAGCGGTTATCGTCGGTCAGCAGGATGCAGCCGCCGTCCGGGCGTTCCACCAGCGTCAGCGAGCGGCGGTCCACGGTGACGGTCGTATACTGCTCCACGAAGGCGCGGGGCTCCAGGCCGAGGTGAGCGGCGATACGGTCGACCTCGGTCCCCGTCAGGCGGACGTACCCCGGCCAGCGACAGCAAGCCCCACAGCGGCGGCAGCGGTACGGGCCGGTCCCAGGAGTCTGTGTGGCGGGGACGTTCATCGGCTTGGCGACCCCCGGGCGCGGCGGCGGCCGGCGGGGCCTGTCAGCGCGGGAAGTAGCGGTAGGGGATAGGCTTGTTACCGGTGCAGAAGAAGTAGACCGCGCCGACGACCATGAACACGAGGGCGCCGCAGATCTCGCCACCGATGACCCCGATGGCGAACGGTTTCAGGCGCTGCACCAGGCGGTTGCCGCCGAAGCGCAGGGCCACCTTCTTGACCATCCACCCCATGAGGAAGGAATTCGACATGGCCGCGAGCGGGTAGGTGGCCCAGATGAGGAAGAGGACCGGGTGCAGCGGCCACCGCGGCACCCGCAGCCGCAGGATGCTGAAGACGATCACGCCCAGGAAGCCGGTCCCGGCGGCCCACAGGAACGCCTTCTCTGGCCTGGCGTCGCGGAGGCGCTCCCAGCCGGACAGGCACTCGGAGCTGTCGAGCTGATCGGTGGCCTGCAACTGCATCAGGGCCGGCTCGGCCGCGCGGAACGGCATCGTGGGAATGCGGTAGTAGGACCAGTGGTACTGGGTCGGGGTCCCGAAGTCGTAGGAGGCCACCAGGACGATGGGGATGGCCAGGGCGATGCCCACTAGCCACAGGGCGGTGCTGCTGGAGGCGACCGGCAGCACCCGCAGGCGGAGGGTGTCGCCGATCTTGAGGCCATTGCTGATGTAGGGCATCAGGGCCTGGCTCTGGTCGATGCAGAGCACCCCACAGACCAAGGCTGAGATGACGATGCTGGTGGGCCCCATGGCATAGGCGCCGAAGAGGGGCATCAAGGCCCCAAAGGGCTGCCAGCCCGGCTGGATGAAGAACAGGCCCGTCTCGGCACTGATGCGGGCGACGATGAGGAAGGTCATCACCATGAGCAGGACGGTGCCCACGGCCACGGGCCAGGCCAAGCCCAGGCGGATCACCAGCGCCAGCAGCCCAACCAGCGTCAGCACGAACAGCCGCCAGCCCCAGACCGCCCCGGCATCATCGCCGAACCCGCGCCAGCGTGTGAGCGCCTGTCGCAGCGTCTGCCAGTAGTGGTGCCGGCCGGCATAGAGCAGCATCAGCGTGAAGGCCGTGTAGCTGCCGGCACGATGCCAGCCCTGCCAGCCGCCGATATCATAGTCGGTGTTGACACTGATGCCGGCGCCGACCATGGGGATGCAGACGCAGGCCCAGAGAATCTGGGACATGCCCAGGGTGAGGGAGATCTCGGAGTTCAGGAAGAAGGCGAAGGCGATCACCAGGGGGAAGACCTCGAGGCGCAGCAGGCCCCAGGCCCAGGGGTTGCGGTACAGCGCCGGCCACTTGGCGCCAAAGGACCACAGCCCATAGCTCAACTGCACGGGTACCAGGTAGTCCGGGAACCACTGGCAGAGGCCATTGTTGAGGCGGATGAGGAACATCATCGCGAAGCCGATCCAGAACGCCCGCTGGCGCAGCATGGGGCCGAAGGCGCGGCCCTCCTCGCGTTCCAGGAGCGAGGTGGTGAACACGGCGATGGGGTACTGGAGGTGTTCGTGGGCGGACCACTGTCGATGCACGACGAGGGCCATACCCACCATGCACAGCGAGCTGAGGATGACCATCGGCAGCCAGGTCAGCATCGGTCTGGCCCA
>Ga0172371_10012202_pt1 | contig 11347 bp, 10 predicted proteins | sample Lak12m_FD_114543 | JGI IMG/M metagenome (GOLD analysis project Ga0172371, IMG submission 114543) | Freshwater microbial communities from Kabuno Bay, South-Kivu, Congo - kab_022012_12m | ecosystem: Environmental > Aquatic > Freshwater > Lake | place: Democratic Republic of the Congo: South-Kivu...
ACGCTGATCTGCGGGATCACGCCCGAAGACGTTACGTTGCGGAAGAAGATCTCCGCGTATCCGCCCAGGCTGACCACCCCTTCCTGGATGCGTGCACCCCCGGAGTCGTTCAGCCCGATCACCGGCGCGCCCGCCCGCATCGCAAGGTCCATGATCTTGACGATCTTCCACGCGTACGCATCGCCCAACGCTCCGCCGAACACCGTGAAGTCCTGAGCAAACAGATACACAACGCGGCCGTGGATGCGCCCGTAGCCGGTAACCACGCCGTCGCCGTACGGCCTGCTGTCGTCCATGCCGAAGTCCCGGCACTGGTGCCGCACGAACATGTCCAGCTCGGTGAACGTACCGGGGTCCACCAGCGCAAGTATCCGCTCCCGCGCAGTCATCTTGCCCTGCTGGTGCTGCTTCTCGATGCGTTCGGCCCCGCCAGCGACAAGTGCTTCCGCCCTCACCCGCGCAAGCCCTTCAACTTTCTCCTCGGTCCCCATCCGCTTCCTCCGCGCCAAGCCGGAGGAATTTAGCTGCCTTGCGCAGGAACTTCAAGCGTTCAGCGCATGATCTCTACGCGGATGGAGAATCGCCAGGTGAACTTGTGCGCCCTCAGGTCCACCACCCTGCTCCCCTCCATGGTCAGAAGGTTGGCCGCAGCGTTGTAGTCGAGAGTGGAATAGTCGATCTCGAGCTTGGGATGGAGCTCCTCACGCACGGCCTCTATCTGTGCGAAGATCCCCTTCTCGCAAGTCGGGTCCCCGACACATTCGATGGCCAGGTCGTCCGAGACCCTGCCAAGGTCGCTCTCCATCCCGTTAATGTCGATGAACGCCGCGACGAAGTGGTACGCAACGAACGCCGCGGCAATCGTCGCCAACGTCAACAACAGGTTCACCACCGCGCTGCCATGCTCACCATTGCGTGCCCCGGCCCGTTTCATTCGCGTCCTCCTATTGTGGCACTCCGATAGTCCTCCCACACTCCCATCGTTACCCCGCGCTCCCTGCGCTCCCTTTCGCCGGCAACGTATCCGTGAAGATCGTGCCGGCCCCAACCTTGGAGCTGACATCCAGCTTGCCGCCGCACCTTGCCACCAGGCGATGCACTATAGTCAACCCCATCCCCATCCCCTTGCCCGGCTGTTTCGTGGTGTAGAAAGGAGTGAAGATCTTCTCCAGGTGCTCCCGCGGAATCCCGGCACCATTGTCCTCAACCGTGATCTTCACTTCGTGATCCTTTAATACTGCACGCACGCGAACCCGCCCGCCGTCGGGCGTGGCGTCAACCGCGTTCTGCACCAGGTTGCCCACGATCTCGTGCAGCTCCATCGGCACGCAGAGTATGCGTGCACCGCCCGACGCGGTGAATTCGATGTCGCGCTTCGAGCCGTCCGACGGCGCAGCCATCGCCACGACGTTCTGAATCCCCTGGTCAACGTCATAGAGCTGTTCCTCTCGGTTCGCCCCCTCGTGTGCGAATTTCAGCAACAGCTCGACCGCATGGCCGATCCTCTTGTCCCCAGCATCGACCTGGTCCAACATCTTGCGTGCCCGGTCCCCTGCCGCAGCGACCTCGTCGGGCGACGCTGCCTGCCCCACTCCCCCCAGCGTCCGCCGCGCCACCGCCGCTCCGTTGACTATGTAGTTGAGCGGGTTCTTGATCTCGTGGGCCAGCCGCGCCGCAATGACCTCCAGCGAATCCAGCTTCTGCTCTACCATCCGGTCCGCCTGCTTGTCCTGCGTGCGCAACAGCGACGCTACCACCGCAAGCAGCTCCTGCGCGCTGAAAGGCTTGGCAATATACTCGTCCGCACCTGCCTGCCGGCCCGCTACCCTGTCCTCAGTTGAGCCCCTGGCGGTGAGCATTATCACCGGGATGTGCGACGTCGCCGGGGCCTGCTTCAGGGCCGATGTGAGCTTCATCCCGTCCATCTCCGGCATCATGTAATCCGTAATGATCAGGTGGGGGTTCGTCTCCCTCGCTGCTTCCAACCCCAGGCGACCGTTCGGCTCGACCCTGACGTCGTAGTGCGGCTTGAGCAGCGCCTGGAGAAACTGCTGCATGTCGCGCCCGTCCTCGACCACCAGGACACTCTTCCGGATGCCTCCCTCCCCCTCGCTGGAAACGGGGACGGACACGGGCATGGAGGAAGCTGCCCCGCCGCCGGCCGCGTCGCGGATGTCCACCAGCCGGTACTCACGGCGGCGCTCGATCGGCCCGCGTGCCGGTTTTCCGCCCGTCCTGGACTCCGGCAGCGCGGAGGGGAGCCCCTTGCGCTCCACCACGTTCGATTGGAAGTGGCCACGGCCGCGGGGAAGCGTCACGTGCATCGTCGTGCCTTCGCGGACCCTGCTCTCGGCCCAGATCCGACCACCGTGCAGCTCGGTCAAGTCCCTTGCCAGCGCAAGGCCGATGCCGGTGCCCCCGAACTTCCTCGTGTTGCCCGAGTCCACCTGCCTGAACCGCTCGAAGATGGTCTCCAACTTGTCAGCCGGGATCCCGATGCCCGAGTCCTCCACCGTCACGTGCAGGTCCGCACCGGACGCCTCCAGCCGCACGCGGATGCGCCCCTTCTCCGGCGTGAACTTGACCGCGTTCGCTATCAGGTTGAGGAACACCCGCTCAAGCCGGTCCGGGTCGCCCCATGCCTTGGTGTCGCTTCCCGAGCACTCGAACGACAGGTCCAGCTGCTTGCTCTCCGCAAGCGGCCGCACGTCCGCAACCAGGGATTCAAGGAAGACGCGCAAGTCGATCTCGCAGACCAGAAGCTGCAACATCGCGTCGTCCAGCTTGGCCAGGTCGAGCAGGTCGTTTATCAGGCGCATGAGCTTCATGCCGTTGTGACGGACCAGCGACAAGGACCCGATCTGCTCCGCCGTCAGGTTTCCCGCCGAGCTTTCCAGCAGAGCTTCCACGGGCGAAAGCACCAGGGAAAGCGGCGTCCTCAGCTCGTGAGTGATGTTCGCAAAAAACTCCGTCCTGAACTTGTCCAGGCGGGTGAGCTGGGCGTTCGTCCGCTCGAACGTACGGTTGGCCTCCTCCATGTCGAACGTGGCGAGCGACTCGCGCATCCGCAGGCTGTAGTTGAACGCCTGACCTCCGATCACCACTGCCATCGTCGCAAGCAGGAACGTGTTGTTGACCGCAAATGCGAGCGTGTCCTGCGGGAGCTGAAGGACCAGCGTGGGCACGAGGTAGGCAACGTAGACGGTGGCGAACACCTTGAGCGCCTCGCTCAGGGTCCACGTGAACAACAGCCCCGACGCCACCACGACCAGGCATATTCCCACGTAGTAGGGCGAGGGCGCTGCCTGCGGGTCCAGCGCATCGTGAACGTGCACCGTGACCACCATCAGCAGGGCCGCTGTGGCAGCAAGCCCGGACGTGAGCGCGACGTGCTTGGAAGCCGCACTCGGCCGTCCCAGCAACGCAAGAATCACGCCCAGAGCGATTGCCGCGGCAAGCCTGACCAGCAACAGCGCCGCGAAGTGCTCGCCGAACTGGAGCAGGTCGAGCACGACCAGCAGCGGAAGCGCACACAGCATCACCAGCGCAGCCCGTCTCCCGCCCGCGACGTTCATCTCGGCCGAGTGCTGCTTGAACCTCCCGACGGCTTCGGGAAGCCTCGCGAACTTCGTGGTGAACCCCCTGGTCGCAGCCAGTGCGTCGCGCTCGGAACGGTCTCTCCGGTCGCCGTTGCCGCTCTTCCCCTTCTCCCTGGTGGCTTGCCTCATGCCCCGGTCGTCCCGACGTCTATGACCGGCAGGGTCACGGAAACTCGAGTCCCCTTCCCGGGTATGGAGTCGACGTCCAGCCTGCCCTTCAGCGCTTCGACTACCTGGCGGCAGATCCCAAGCCCAAGGCCCAGCCCGGATTCCTTCGTCGTGTAGAAGGGCTCGAAGAGGCGCTGCTTCACTTCCTCCGTCATTCCTATCCCGTCATCCTCCACGCTCAAAACGACGTGGCCGCCTTGCACCCCAGTGCGAAAGCCGATTCGCCCGCCGTTGCCCGTGGCGTCCATCGCGTTGCGGGCCAAGTTCACCAGGACCTGCCGCATGCGGTTCACGTCCGCCATGACCGGCGGCAGGTTGCCCGGGGTCTCCACCACGATCGTCCTTGCCTTGGCCCTCGGGTCCGTGCGGATGAGCCGAAGTGAAACATCCAGGATGTCTTTCACCGATGCAGGTACGGGCGCCACCTCGGTGGGCCCCTTCTTGGTGAACGCATTGAGGGCGCCGACGAGATCCAGCAGCGCCTGCGCCGTGTCCCGCCCGGTGCGGGCATAACCCGCCATTTCCGGCGGCAGGTTCGCATTCTCCAGCAACTGCAGCAGGAGCTGCACCCCGGCCATGTGCCCTTTCAGCTCGTGCCCGATGCCTGCGGTGAGCTGGCCGACAGCGGCCAGCCTGGCGGAATGCATGAGCTGGCTCTGCGTCCGGGCCAGGTCGTCCATAGCTGCCTGAAGGCTCAGGTTCTTCTGGTGCAGCACGTCCGCAAGCTTGCGAATTGCCAGCACGTGGAAGCGGTGCTCCAGCCCTTGCTTCACTACGGTCATCAGCTCGTCCAGGTTCCACGGCTTGAGGATGAACCTGTAGACCTCGCCGACGTTGATCGCTTGCAGGATGGCGGTCACGTCGCTGTAAGCGGAGATCACGATCCTCACGGTCTCCGGCCATTTCTCCCGGATGGCCTTGAGCAGGTCCACCCCAGACATGTCGGGCATTCGCTGGTCCGTGATGACCATGTCGAACTCCGACTCGGTCGCGAGCTTGAGCGCCTGGAGCGGGGAGGTCGTGGTCACGACCTTGTACCGCTCCGACAGGACTGCTTCGAGGACCACCAGGTTCCCGTCGTCGTCGTCCACCGCGAGCACGCGGCCGGGTACCATGGATGCTGCAGCCAGATCTCCCAAGTTCTGCCGAATCAGGTCTTCTACGCCCATCGACATCGCCTCTGCCACCGCGAAAGCGTAGCCTTTGTTGTGCCTCGCGGCAACTTTCTGTACACTCGCCGCGGCATCGCGCGGAGGGGTGGATGCGGCTCGGTAGGTACGTGGTTTGGGCGGTCGAAGTCGCTCTGGCGGCCATGAGGTACGTGGTTTGGGTGGTCGGAGCAGCTCCGGCGACTTTGAGGTACCTGGTTTGGGTAGCCGGAGTCGCTCTGGCGACCTTGTCGGTGCTGGCGTCGGAAGGCTCCGGCCAGGATCCGGCCGCTGCTGCCGGCTCGGAGAGTCTGGTGCTGAAGCCTGCGTTCTCTCACGCGGTCGGGGCATACTCCAAGCCCTTTGCGGGACACAACGGGAAACACCTGCTCTATTCCGACGGCACCAGGATAACCGGCCTGGACACGCAGACCTCGCTGGTTCGGTGGCAGGGCGGCGAGCTGGAATCCGTGCGGCAGGTGGTGGACTTGCCGGGCAGGATCATGCTGATAGGCGAGCACGTCCAGGTCATCGACAAGGAGAGGGGCCAGCGCATCTGGGACTTCCCGCTCAACTGCTTCTCGAAGGATCAATGCAACGCGGACGTGCTGGCGCGCACGAGGGACAGGCTTCTCGTGGGCGGGTTCGGCGCCCGATACAACATGGTCCAGATAGTCGGCATCGAGGACGGCAAGGAGATCTGGCCCAACTGGGTCACCACGTGCTTCATCTCGCTCGCAGGCATCGCACTGGATTCCGTGATCCTCGTGTGCTCGACGGACAATCCCCTCATACAGAGAGTCGAGCTTGCAACCCGGCGCACAGCATACACAACTCTGACTCCGGCCCCTGGATTCAAGGCGGAGCAGGCGTGGTACAGCGATACGTACGTGTACGTCGTCGGTGCCTTGGACGAACAGAAGAAGCTGTACGTGTTCGGCGCCGAGGACGGCAAAGTCGCGGGCAAGTTCAACATCAAGTCGTCTGGAAACGAAATGGGATTCGTAATCTCGCCCGACGCCGGCAGGTTCGTGCCGTGGCAGGACAACGGCAGCGAGCGCACCTTCTGGGGCATCGACGTCGCCACGGGCAAGTCAGCATGGCAGACGAAGCTGCCTTCGGGGCCAATCGCAGGCCAGGTCGGCTCCGCCCTGGCGGTGCTCGGCAGCAAAGACGACACGGTCTCTCTGCTCGGCCTCGACCTCGCAACCGGCAAGCAGTCGTTCGGCTTCCCCCTGCCCTTCGACCACCCCGTTTCCACCCTGATAGACAAGACGCTCTACGTCGTGGAACGGAACGGCGGCCGTTTCCTCGCACTGGACCTGGCTACCGGCGGGGTCACGCGGTTGGGCACCCTGCCCCCGAACGCAGCGCCGACCGATGAAACGCTCTACTTTGCTTCGACGGACTCCGGGTTCGTGGCCCTGGCAGGGAACCAGGTGACGCTGTTCCAAGGTACGTCGATCCCGGCTCAGGTCGAGCAGATAGTGAGCAAGCTCGATGCGGGCAACGAGGCCGCAGCCCGAGACCTCTACGAGGCCCTCCAGCCGTTCAAGCGAACACTGCCCGAGGCAGCGAAGGCGTCCCGCGAGATGGCCAGGTACAGGTTCCTGAACGCAAGGCTGAAGCTGCGCGGCAAAACCCCGGAGACCGGCGTTGAACCTCTCTCCGTCGTCCTGGATGACGCCCCGTCCTGGACGGACGCGGAGCTGACCGAGATGCTTCCCGACGTGGAGCGGGTTGCCCTGGAGTTCGCAATGTCGGGCATCCGCTCCGAGCAGTTGGACGAGGCGCTGCTCAACGCTCTGTCGCTGCTCGCCGCACACGGTGAGGTCGTGAAGGGGATAGCTTCCGCCAATCTCGTGGAGACCGCTGTCGCACTTGCCTCTGCCCTGGCTGACGGAAGCTGGAAGCTGAAGGCAGCGGAGCAGGTTGGCATCTTGGAGGAGTCGAAGAACACGGCAGCGTTCTTTGACGGACATCCCTATCGGACGGCGAAGGAAATCGAAACGATCCAGACCACGCTGGAGTTGGCGGACCAGTCGTATGAAGAAGGCGACCTGGCGATGGCTGCCGACCTGCTGAAGGAGCTGGCATCCAACGTAGCTTCCGAGCGCCTGTTCGGCCAGACCTACGACCCGTGGCTCGACGCGGCCGGGCTCTACCTGCTGCCTCCCGAGGACCAACAGAACAAAATCCCCGGCGTCCTGAAAGGTCTCAAGTCCCGCTTCGAATCCGGTAAGAAGACCATCGAGCGGGAAGCATCGAGAGACATCTGCGAACGTGCCTGCGACCTGGCCGCGGACCTCTGCAAGACCTCCAACTGCGTAAACCCGAAAGATTGTCCCCGGAGCCAGGACCGTTGCCGCTCCGAGTGCGGCCGCAGCCGCATGCTGTGGTCCCCTCCGAGCTTCAATGTCGCACCGACGTCAACCACGTTCTACAAGTGCAGGTGAGACCCGTGATGCGCGTTCTTCTCCTTGCGTCGGCCCTTTGGGCCTTTGCCTGCTCCGCGGAAGGGGGCGGCACCGACGCATCCGCGGACGCCGCAGATGCGGCGGCAGATGGTGCGGGCGAGGTCGAGGCATGCATTGCGTTCAAGGTGGTTGGGCAACCGTGCGATGATGCGTGCGAGTGCCTTGGGGGGCAGTGCGTGCTGAACGAGTTTGCGCCGTTCAGGTTTTGCACCCGGCCTTGCGACGACGCACAGCCTGGAGCCCCTGCGCCGTCCGGAGCCCCTGTGCTGCCCGGAGCGCCCTGTGCGCCGGAGCCGGGCCTGGACAAGTTCACTTCGTTCTGCGTCGAGTTCCCGTCCGACTTCCTCGTGGGGCCGAGACAGTTCTGTGCGCCTCTCTGTTCCCAGCAGTTCGACTGCGCGAAGCTTGGTGCGCCGTGGGAGAGCTGCGAGAAGCCGCACTGGAAGGGCAACACACTCTACTCTGCCTTGCCCGACCAGGTCTGCATGGCCGCGTCCGCACAGGGCCACATGCCTGTTGACCCCGATACGTGCGAGGGTTGGGAGCCGCTCTTCGACGAATTCGCCGAGGAGCGCCTCGGCTGCATCGGCTTCTGCGACTTCCTCTCCGCGTGCCAGCTCCTGAAACCCGGTTCGCCCAAAGCCTGCTGTGCATGGAACTGTATGCAGGGCGTGGTCGTGGACGGGGTCGTCCAGGTCAAGCACTTCAAGGACGATGTCCGCTGCTTCTTCGACAACTTCCTGCCCTTCCGGGGAAGTGCGCTGGCCTGCACCCAGCCCGTGGACGTGTGCGGGGAACCGGAAGTGCCGTAGTACTGTCCACCTGAAGCAACGCGTTCTGCCACGGCACATCTCCACCCGAGCCAGGGTCGTTGACCCCGGCCTATCGGAGCCCATGGGTAACGAACACGCCGGTGGTTCGCCCGCCCGGTGGGCGGGCTTGAGAGGATTGGGATGATCGAAACGGCCCCAGAAGGGGGGAGACGAGAGGGGTGACCAACGCGGCAGACCCGTCCCGTGATCAGTCTTCGCAGCGCTGGTCCTTCTTGGGACAAGTGAAGCGGATGTGCATGTGGTGGTGGTGGCCGGATACGTGCTTGATGACGGCTGCGGTGCCCTTGCCGCGGGGGTACTGGAAGAGCCTGGTGAGCTCACGCTTGCTGACCTTGGCCTTCTTCAGATACTCGTAGAGTATTCCTTGAATCCTGTAGTCGATAAAGATGGCGGTGACCTTCTTGGTGTCGAGGAAGGTCCGTATGAGCGCCCAGGTGAGCTTGACGTCGATGTTGCTCTCGTCAGTGGCAAGCATGTGGGTGACGGGCTGCAGCTTGGCCTTGTGCATGTAGCCGAGGTCCACGTCGCGGCCGCTCTGGTGGGACTTGTGCGGATCCAGCTTCCCCCCACCCTTCCGGCTGAGGTTCCCGACGACGATCATGGGGGCCTCGGGGTGCTTCTTGCGAAACCGGCCGAACCCTTCAAGCAGCAACGTGATTGTCTCGTTCGCTCCGTACACGTTGGGCCGGCTTCCGTAGGAGTATCCGGGGCCCGGCGGCATCTTCTCCCCTTCGACCAGAGAGCCTGACGAGCAACGCCCGACCGACTCGCTGGGCTTCTCCGGCATGGCGACGAGGTATGCCAGCTTCTGGCCCGGCTTCACCAGGTCGCGCCTCAGCCCGTTCACTTTCTTCAGCTCCGCGACCGTGCTGCCCGTTCGCTTGGCGATCTTCCTGAGCGTGTCTCCCTTCTTTACGATGTAGTAGGCTGTGCGCTTGATTCTCATGGGCACCGATGCCCTGATCTTCAGCACGCTTCCGACCTTGATCATGTCGTTCTTGCCGATGAGCTTGCGGTTCCATTTCCGGACCCGGTCCATGGACACGCCGAACTTCCGCGCAATCGAATAGAGAGTGTCTCCCTGAACGACTTGGTACTCGTGGTAGAACTCCGGAACCTGCGGTGCCTTCTTCTTACTCCTGGCCTCCGCGAGCCCGGCAGAGAGCATGGGCACGACCAGGCAAATCATGACAACTGGCAACAACCGGCTCGGCACTGCACACCCTCCGTCCCGCTCGTCGGATAATGCGGTCCGCCCCGCTTCCGTGTCAAGCGGGCCGAGCAGTGAGAACCTCCTTGACTTCAGGTAGCAAAACGGTACCATAATGGTATTGTGCGGGGGGAGGAGTGAATCGACGATGAGATCGCTGAACATAAAGAACGTACCGGACGAGATTCACGTGGCGCTCAAACAGTTGGCGCACCAGCACAGGCGGTCGCTGAACGGGCAGGTGCTGAAGCTGTTCGAGGACGCGGTTGGACGCGGGAGGAGCGACTTACGCCCAGACGCGGATGACCTGCTCAAGCGGGCGGCCGCATTGCGCAGCCGGTGCAGGGGTGCGCTGACCACGCGGGAGATCGAGGCGGCCATCCGCCGGGGACGGCCGTGATCATTGCGGACAGCAATCTCCTCTTCTCGCTGGTGATGCAGGCCCCCGGAAGCGAGACGGCGGATGCTGTCTGGAAGCGGGATTCGCACTGGAGCGCCCCACCTCTCATCTTCGCCGAGCTGCGCAACATCCTGCTTGGCAACATCCGAAGGGGACTTGCATCCGGGGCTCTGTGCCGTGATGCGTTGTCGCTTGCTGCCCGGATAGTCCCCTCTGACAGCGTCCAGCCCGTGGACGGCGGCGCAGTCTTGGCTCTTGCAACCCGCTCCGGCCTCAGCGCGTACGATGCGGAGTTCGTCGTCGCGGGTCTTTTCCTTGAGGTACCCGTGGTCACCTGGGACAAGGCAATCCTCCGGGCATTCCCCAAGATCGCCATCTCGCCGGAGGCCTTCGTCTCCCGGCTGCCCTAAACATGATCGCGGTGACCGGCAATCATGTTTAGATTCCAGCGAAGCCGCTGGTGCCGGCAGGGCGCGTGGACCGGTACTTATCATCGACAGTCGAGGCGAGAGTGTTTAGCACGTCGAAGTCAAAGCTGATGTGCCGGGTTTGGTGGCCCAGGGGCGAACCGTGAGCAGTTCCGGGCGAGCGTTGACAACGAGCGCCTGCTGTGGCTCACGGCACGTTGTCGCAACAACACCCCTGCGTATACAGTAGGAACGCCACTTCCAGCGTCGTGCTCGTTCCTCAGCCGGTGCCGTCCGTGAGGCGCCCGGAGTACGTGACGAAGTCGGGAACGGCAGCGAGAGTCAGAGTGGGGAAGAGCAGCAACGCGGCGAATGTGATACATGCAGTCTTGATCATGGGATACTCCGAGTGCAGGTGCTCCGGTGCCGGCAACCGACGCGTATCCAGCCCGGCGTTGGATTGACTGCCCGGCCCCAAGGGCGTAGATTCTTGGTGACGGAGGGGGAAACTGCAATGGAGTCGTTGATCAGGCTCGACATTGAGGAGTTGGCAGAAGGCGGATTCGTTGCGACGAGCCCGGATGTGCCGGGTTTGGTGGCCCAGGGGCGAACTGTCAGCGAGACAGTGGACATAGCGCGTGACGTCGCCCGCAGGATTGCGGAGAGTTGTATCGAGCACGGCGATCCTCTGCCGCCAGCATTCCGCAAGCGGATATCTTCGACGAACTCGCTGGAAATACCAGTAGCACTTCCTTGATGGGCGAGCTCGCCGGGTTCAACTATCGCGAAGTCACTCATCGGCTGCGCTCGCTCGGGTTCATCTTCGATCGTCACGCCAAGGGGAGCCACGAGATCTGGCGGCACTCGGACGGGAGGAAGACCACTGTGCCCCACCATCCCGGGGACATGCCCGAGGGCACCCTGCGGGCGGTGCTGCGCGCAGGAGCCATCCCGAAGGAGGCGTTCCTGTCGGCCTAAGGGCCCGTCATTAAATTACCCCATTGACCCGTGTCAGGAACGAGATCATGATGTGGGGCATGAATGCGCGAGAGAAAGCCGCCGCCGAGGCGAAGATTCGAGAGCGTTATGAGAAACTGAACGGCAC
>Ga0172371_10012204_pt1 | contig 11346 bp, 3 predicted proteins | sample Lak12m_FD_114543 | JGI IMG/M metagenome (GOLD analysis project Ga0172371, IMG submission 114543) | Freshwater microbial communities from Kabuno Bay, South-Kivu, Congo - kab_022012_12m | ecosystem: Environmental > Aquatic > Freshwater > Lake | place: Democratic Republic of the Congo: South-Kivu...
TATCCTCTTACAATCAGTTCGTTTTTTAGGTTTTGAATATACTCCACAGTATCAAATCCTATTATTATCTTCCTTTTTTATTAGATTCATGATACTCAAGAATCTCTTCTAATAAGTTCTTTACATCATTTGATACTTCTACCAAAGCATAATCTCTATACGATTCTGGTCGTGAATATGTTTTAATGTAACCTTTACCTACTTTCCAATATTGAGCACAATAATTTAACCATCTTAAGAAAAGTTCTTCTTCACTTATGTTATCCAAATCAACTCTATGTGACTTTAATCTTGCTTTAATAAGTTCTACACTTTTGTAAATCTCAAATCTCTGAAGATTTTCTTTTCTTTCAGGAAGATATCTAAAATCTCTCTTTTTTGTCCATAAACCTTCTCTAAAACGAGTTCTTAAAATTTTAAATTTTTGTACTAGCGCGTTATATTCTTGTTCTGTTTTAATGTTTGAATGTGCAGCAAAATCTGCAGTAAAAACAGGTTCTTTACCGCGTAAAAAGAGCTTTACTAAAGTTAACATTTTCATGAATTCTGGTACAGTTTCCTTGTCTTTAGGGAGTGGTTCAAACATATATTTTAGCATTTGTTCACTAAGATCATAAGAGTCAAATTCATCCTCTTTATCAATAACTTCAGCTTTGGGTTCTTTTTTTCTATCAATATCAATTCTAACATCCTCAACCTTAATTTGAGGTCTAACATTAGCATTTTCAGGTTTACTATCAGGTAACAATCTTCCATCAGCAGTCATTCTTTGCCCAAAGAATTCATAAGTCTTTGGTGCTTTTGGTTTTCTTGATGATCCTTTAGGTTTTGGCATAAAAGAAATAATTCATTTTATCTTTATAATAGTATACGTTTGTGATATACATAACTTTAGGCAATCTAAAGAGATTCTTAGCAAAAATGAGTAATATTCGGCATAATTGCCATTATGCCGTATTTCCACGAAGGAATCTAGGCATTGAGAAATAAACAAGTGTTAAACGGGCTAATAAATATTAAAAAATAAGAAGTTATGTAGACCCAAAGGGTCTAATAAATTTGTTAAAATGTACCTTAATCTGAAACTTTAACTACAAAATCCTTTTTGTATTCTCTGTTTACAAATTCATAATCATTATAATGCTCATAAATTGTAAGTCTTGCAGGGTATTCCCTTGCTCTTGTTGCTACCTTTGGATAAATCTCAAAATACATCAATTTTTGTTGTCCAGGAGCAAATTCTCCTAATCTTTTTTCAATAACATTAGCAATTGTTGTTTTTTCTACACTTAAATCGCCTGCAACAGCTAACTTAAATGACAACAATTTGGTTTCTTTTTCATCATTAACAAGCTCTACTCTCAAAGTAATTGGTTTCTTATCTTTTAAGCTCATTCTGAAAGGCATTAATACGCTTTTTACGCTAACCATATAATCATCCCCTTAATCCCTCGTGAATATATAATTTATATGTAATAAAGCAAGTACGATTTTATAAACCTTTTCACAATATGATTCTTTATGTTATTAATCTATTTTTCTAAGGAAGATGAGTTCTCAATGAATGTACTAAAAACATTAGTACCTGATGTTAAAGAAGATTATCTTATGTATACGAAAGAGGTAATCTTTTGTATAACCTCAAACTTTTTGTTTGTAACAAATGAGACAATTGAAAAAGATTTTGAAAAGATAAAAAAAGATTTTAATCTTAATGGAAATCAAAATGATTTAGAGATTTTAGTAATATCAAAACACAAATCACAACATGATCATCATCTAATAACCTTACATTATACAGGAAATTTTAATAATGCAGAGTTAGGTGGCCAAGATTACACTTTATCCATAGCAAACACACACATATTTGGAAAACTTTTAGAAAAGATAAAAGAAAGTAAAAATCCAAAATTCTTTATTGAAGCAACACATCATGGTCCTACATTAAAATATCCTTCTTTGTTTTTTGAGATCGGACCAAATGATGAATCATACAAAAATAAAAATAACATTGATAACTATGTTAGCATTTTAAAAGATTTAATAAATGATGCAAATACCCCTGGTAATAATGCAAAAAAGAAAACATTTTGTTTGATTGGAGCTGGGCATTACATTGATTTTGAGGAATATTCTAAAATATTGCAAAAAATAAAAGAGAAAATGCCATTAGTTGATACAAATGAATTAGTTGTTGGTCATATAATGCCAAAATATGCATTAAACCAATTAATTGAAAACAAAGAAAAGTTTGAAATTCTGATAAAAGAAATGATAACAAAATCTAATGCCAATTTTTGCGTGATAAATAGGAGTTATGCAAAAAGCTCTGATCTAATTGCAGAAATAATAAAAAAAGAAGGAAAAGAAGTAATTAAGATTTAATTTTATTTAACTAAATCTTAGTTTTCATATCTTCTAAACCTGATGCTTTGATTGAATGATCTGGCATCTTATGTTTCTTTTCGATCTGTTTATGCCAGTCCTCTAATCCTTTGTGTTTTGTTCTTGTATTTCTTGGTTTCTCTGGTTTGTAAGATTCACCAAACGATTGATGATATTTCCAACCATCTAATCCTTCACGCTTTTTGTTACGTTCAAAGAAATAATGGTATGCAATCATTCCAATTATTATCAAAGCAAGGATTATTATTACAATTATCATCCAAGGACTTAGAACAGTTTCTACAATTCTTTCAGCAGGAGTTTTTACTTCTTCGTATATTGTTTCTCCTCCTTTTACTGATTTCATTATGTAGAATCTAAATGTGTTATTACCTGTGTAATCATCGCCTACAATTCTCATTTCAAACAATGAATTTGTATCAACATCTAAATCTTCAAATGTGTATTCATCTTGCAATGATATTTCTGTTCCTTCTTGTATTACAACTTCGTTAGTTGCAAACAATCCATTTGCTCCCATTAACTGGAATCCTTTTGAAAATACAGCTTTATTTTCAGTTACATTTACCAATTCAATCTTGAAGTTTCTGTCGCTACCAATGTTTAATATTCCTAAATCAAATAAAAACATTACAACTTCGTTTCCGTTTAATGTTACAATATCTTCTGGTTTTAATAAGTAAATATCTTCTTCTGTTTGCAAACCAACAACGTTAAAGTCTACATCCAAGTAATCTAAGTAAACTTCTTTTGTTACACTATTTGCAATACTTGTACCTGATGCAACATCAAACCTTATTGTTACTTTGTTTGAGTTTGTTTTTTTGATATCATCAATTAATCTTTGGTAGTTAGCAACATCTTGTAAATCAAAGTCAAATCTGTGTGTGAATGTTCCATTTACAAAGTCTGAATCGCTAAAGCTTATTGACTTTAGATCTAGGAATGTTTCACCAACTTTAATTCTTAATATTAGATTCATGTTCCCAATACTTGCATTTCCTGTTTTTCCCAGTTTTGCATCAAATATTGAGTCATTGTAACTTCCAAATGTTGAATCAATTATATTAATATCTACAATTACTTTTACTTCGCTAGCGCCACCGCCGCCGCCATTTCCACCAGAGCCGCCCCCGTCTCCATCGCCATCGCCGTCTCCTCCACCACTTGTTATTGTAAAGGTTTCAGTTCTTGAGTTATTATCGGCATTAGCATCAATACCCTCATAGTTAACAATACATTCTAAGTTATGATCTCCAGTTGTTGCAGTCCAATTTAATGTTACATTCATTGTTTCTTCGCCATCTAAACCCGAGGTTATATTTTCAAAGTCTTCAATATTTTCGTCAACAAACAACATTACATTGAAGTCATCTGTTGCATTTGCAAGGTTTAGGTTTTCTAAGCTACATCTAACAGCAATTGCTCCTGCAATTGTTGTATTCAATGAAATGTCTGTAACAGTAAGATCTGCTTCTCCAATTATGAATTCTTCAGTTCTTGAGTTGTTATCAGAATTTTCATCAGAACCTTGGTAATCAACCATACATTCTAAATCATAGAACCCTGCATTTGCGTCCCAGTCTAAAGTTACATTAATTCCTTCTTCTTCAGGAATATCTGCAGATACTAATTCATGGTCAATATAATTTCCATCAGCAGTTAATATTACATTTAAATCACGTCTTGCTGTAGCAATTCCCACATTGTCAACTCTACATCTTACTGCAATTGGACCTACATTTAACGAATTTACTGAAATATCTGTAACAGATAAATCTACACCGCCTATTGTTTCTTCTGAGATCATTGAATCGTTTAAACTATTACCATCTTCACCATCGTATGTAATTCTACATTCAACGTTATGATCTCCTGCATCTGCAGTCCAGCTAAATTCTTTTGAATCAAAGTCTTCAGGTTCTAAGTTTTCATTCTCAACTTCTGAATCTATTAATTCTTCATCAACATATAATGCAATGTTGTAATCTTCCGTTGCGGTGAAGTGCCCAAAGCTCTCATAATTACAAGTTACATTAATCAAACCCACGTTTGTACTATCTAATTCAACAGAGGTTATTCCTAAATCTACGTATGGATCATATAAAGGATAATTATCCGCATATATCCCTTCATTTGAACTAATATCAAGTTCTTCTTCACAGAACCCATTTGTTCCGGGATCACATTGAACTAAGTCTTGACTGTGTCCGTTCCCATCTTCATTTATCCAATAATTTCCACCTAAGTAATGCCCGCCCCTTAGGTTTGTTCCCAATGTTGGTGCTAAATTAAATTCAACTTCAACATCTTCATCATCAACACCGTCAATGTAAACGCCGTTAGTATCTTCGTAAATTACATTGTTATAAAATGTTGCGGTCATTGGAGCTTCAGTGTAAACAAAATAATTTACGTTTAAATTATTATCCTTTACTTCCAAGTCTTGAACATGACCCAAATTATAAATCATCTGGTTTGCATCAATGTTATTATCTTGCAAAAGTGCTGAAATCAGGGTTACATTTTCATCAATTCCTAATAAAATATTTGAATCTATTACACAATCTTCTATACTAAAGTTATACAAATTTGAATCTCCTACAATTGTTAAAAATGTATCCGAGCTTACTTGCAAACCATTTATACTGAAATTATTAAGATCAGCATTACCAACGATTATTGCTGGACTGTGTATGTTATAAACATCATTTGGATCAAAGTTTACTTCTAAATATGAGTCTAAGAAAAGATTATTCTCATCTCCAAACCCAAACAAATTCAAATCTGACATACCATATACCGCGAAAATAATTCCATCCAAATCCAGATAGTCTTCTGCAAGATCTATATTAATTTCATCAACATTACTTGATTCAAGAGTGTATCCATGCTCTTCATAATATTGCTCCATGGAATTTAAATATCCAAAGTCAATCAAACCAATCAAGGTAGTCTTTTCAGCAGTTCCCATGTCTAAGTCATTTATATTTATTACTGTAGACATTGGATCCAATAAAACAATCATTGGCATATTTTGGTAAATAGGCCAAAAATCTGCATTAATATCATCTATATTAATATCGCTAAAATCTTCTAAAATATCGAGTGATGCATTATTTATATCTAAATCTAACCCTTCAAAATTAAAGTTAACTTCTTCATATCCGGTAATTATTCCATAGTATAGGAAAATCCCTGAACCATTGACATAAGAATCATCAAAATCCACATTCAAAATACCTGTCGGTAGACTTATAATTTTGTTTATATCCTGATCAATATCAAAATAAAGTCCGCCCCCCATTGTTGCAAATAACATTATAGGTTCATCATAAGATCCTGCATTTCTATCGAGTTCTAAGTTACTTATTGTAAAATTTAACGTATCAGATACAGGGGGTAGTCTATAAAATCCACCATACATTTCATTAAGAACTGTAACTCCGGACCCAAATGTAGACCCCGCATAATTTACGTCTATATTAAGATCTAAACTGCTTGCATACATATACAAATCAAAGCTTGATATTGCATCATCTACATTAAAATCGGAATTAATTAAATCTATGTTAAGTTTACTAAAATCTACATTATCTTCTTCGGTTTCAATTCTTAAATCTATAGCATCAATCTCTCCATGTATGTTTGAATCTTCAATACGAATTGATTCCAAATCAAAATTCTCACTATCGTCTATCTCAAAATTTATTAAATCATATCCTCTTGAATGTATATTTGAATTATATACATTTATAGAACCTATATCTATCAAACCATCTGAATTAGATGTGCGTATGTTTACAAAATCAAGTACATTGTACAAGTTAACATCATATTCTGAATCATTGGTATCTATATTGTAAAGATTTAATTCTTCTAGTTCAAATGATGCCGATGAACTGCTGTAATAATCAAATAGTTCATATACGTAATTAAAATCTGAACCGTCAAAATCAAGATTTAAGATACCGCCTGACCAATTTAGATCAGAATCCATCTTCACTTGAACTACATTAGTACTATTATTAATAAACGAATTTGTTACGTAAATATTGACCTCGTCAAAATTATCATCAGGTACAAAATCATTAAGTTCAACTATGCCATAAATATCTTCAAATTCACAATTATTTAACACTATTTCAGAAATTGGATTAGTAATAGATACTAAGATTGAAGGATAATCAATACCTATTATTTTATGACCATTACAATCAATTGCAAAACCTTTTTCTAAACCATCTACAACAGAATTAATGTCGAAACAGTTTTCATGATTAACATCAATATCATTTTGCAAGAAATACATCTTATCTAAATTCGCATCAGATATTGCACCTAAACAATCAGTTATGCTTGCGGAGTCATAAATTGTAAAGTCTTCAAATCTTGAGTTGTTACTTTCGTTTGATTCTTCGCCTGAGTAATCTACAACACAACCTATGTTGTAATCTCCTACACTTGCGGTCCAAGGACCAAGTGTAAATCTCACCATGTTCTCTGAACCAATAATATCACTGCTTTCAATATAATCCTCTATGCTAGAATCAATGTATAAAATTACATTAAGGTCTTCGTTTGTATCTGCGTTTCCTGAATTTGTTATATCACAATAAATATTAACATCTGTTTCATAAAGATCTGTTAATAAAACGTCTGTAACTGTCAAATCAGCTTCACCAACTTCTTCTTCTAAGAAGGTTACTGTTATTATTTCCGAGTTGTTATCTTCTGAATTTGTATCATCATCAGATGATAAAACACAATAGAAATTATAATCTCCAGCAGGAGTTTCTTCTGAATCACTATTACTTATTGTGAATTCATAATAGGTACTTTCACCTGCATTTAGATTTGCACCTGAATAATGTTGAATAGAACCCTCCATAAGTTCTTCGCCAATCAATGCTTGCAAATATAGATTTAAATCATAACTACTTGCATTATCGTCACCAAGATTTGTATATGCACAATTTATATCTGCACTTTCACCAAATTCCAACTCATAACTATTCGCATCTATTGAATCCATTCTTAGATTAAATTCTTCAGGTGCTTCCTCATAAACAGTTAATGGAAGATAATCATAACGATTATAATCCCCAACCATCATTATAAATTCTATATAAACTTCATAATCATTGTCACAAATACCGTAAGGTTCTTCTACATCTGTTTCACAGAGGTTATTTCCTTCCGAATTTAACCAAAGATTTCCTCCAGTGGCATTCGAACCATCATCTAACCAAAGATTTCTGTTTTCGGGATCATCTTCATTTAGTACAATATTAAAGTCAAAATTTGGTGTGCTTGCTCCTCTTATTTGTAAATCAGGTAAATCAGATCTTTTATCAACAAATCTATTATTATAAAATACCCCTGAATAATCATTTACATAGTGTGAAGTGGTCCAAGTATTGAACAAATAAGTGTATTCCACATCATTGTTATGTATGTTGAAATCATACGCATTTGAATCACTATCTAAGTAAAGTAAAGTGTCAACATTTCCATCAAATCCTGTTATTGTTAAATTGTTTACATCAGAGTCAGTTAAATAAAATAGTTTTTCTGCATTTGTGAATTCTGAATTATCAAATGCAAATGTTACTGAATCATCTGAAAGATTTTTTAGTTCAAATACATTTGCATCGCTTGTAAACAAAACATTACTGTCTTCAAATGTTATTGTGCCTACCTCATAGAAATTTTCTGCAGGGTACAGGTCGTTTAAGAAAACAAATGGCCATTCTGAATTGTAAGTTATATTTGCATTTCTTATAGTTAAATTTCCTACGTTAATGTCACCAGCCATTCCTGGTCCAAAGTAATCAATAGTTTTGAAGAATGAAACCTTATCTGATAATGTTAGATCTAAGCCATTTAAATCAAATGTTATTTGGCTGTCATTTGCAAAGATAGGATAATAAAATCCAGATAACGCACTTCTAGGTTCACCGAAACCCATCTCTAGTTCTGTTTCATATGCTGGGCTGTTACCATACATGTTAATTCTACCACTAACTGATAGCTTATTCAAATCAATATTATCTACCGAGCCACTCATATTCATACTTGTAAAAAATATAGAGTTATTTAGGTCTGCGTTGATGTCATATACGTTTATTTCGTTTAGAGGTGATTCTTGGTCATTACCAAAAGACAAAAATGGAGAAAAATAGCTAACTCCTTCACATCTCGATTCAATGTATGATCCATTAAAATTAATATCAACTGTGTTAACATAATTGCTATCTGTGGCTACGTAAATAAAACCCATTAAACAATGCTGAATGATATCTGAATCAAATATGTTCAATTTATCAGTTCTAGACCCTATGCTTACAATTCTTCCGCTGTCAGAACTAGAGCTTTTAAGTAAATTTAAATCTCTAATTGTTACTTCTGCAGAACATCCAAAATTAAAATGTGTTTTTGGAGTTAAATCAAAGAAAGATCCAGAGAAATTGAAATCAATAGATCCTCCTGAGAAACCAGTGCCTATGCGAACAAATTCTTCAATATCATTAGAGCTTACTGTAATATTTGAATCAATTATATCAACGTGCTCTAAACGAGTGGTACCATCAACGTATAATAATTTACTGTTATTGTTGTTATTTAGGTTTATGTTACAATTTTTTATAATTAATCTTGTTAATTCTGTATCATTTTCTGTAAAGTTAATAAAGCGGTTTTCCATATCCACATTAAATGTATGTCCATCACAATCAATTGTAACATTTGAATCTTCGCCACCAACAACATCAAAAGTTACGCACGCACTAGATTCAGGCATATTGAAATCTGAATCAAAGATGTATGTTTTTCCCAAATGATCTTCAGTTATTGTGCCACTTGTACCAATCTCTGAACATGATGACACAGAAATTTCCATAGGGGCTGTTGCTAATGGCAAGTAATCTGTAATATTGCTTCCTTGATTATCTGTGAATGTGTAACTATCGTCACAAATTCCGTCTAAATCTAAGTCTTCACAAATATCTGAAAAACCATCTTCTTCTGTTGTGCCCCAATAGTTTCCTGCAATGTTTAAACCACCCATTACGTTGGTTGCTTCGGTTTTAGGAATGTTAAAATCTATATTATCAAATCCATTCGTTGATGGCATGACTTCATAGAAGTTATAATCGGCCCCATTATCTATGAAGGCATTATCGTAGATTGTTCCTTGAACATCTTCGCCTTCGTAAGAATATATTATGTAATCCGAGTATGTTAGACTATTGTTGTGCATATTTAAATCTGAAATGTTTGATTCTCCTGAAAAGTCACCTATGTTGATGAAAGTATTTGATTCTCCAATATATCCTGCAATCTCAAAATGTAAAATATTAGAATCATCTATGTAAATTATTTCTCCGGCAACATCTACTGTTGAATTAGGACTTGAAAAGTGAGAGTACTGCAATGTTGCGCCAGGGAATAAAAATTTAAATTCTGAGACGTCTATGTTTGTGTCTAAGAATGAAAAGAAACTTCCATTCTCAACATTGAAATTATTTACATCAAATGTTATCCCGGTTGATTGAGTAGTATGATCAAATGTAATAAATGATTTTCCCACAGCGTCAAATGTCATTTCGTCTTCTGTGTGAACCATAAAAGAACTTGTTGATGCTGAATTCTGTACAATAATTTGTATGAAATCATTTGGATCTGTGTAATCTAGATAAACATTATTGCCACCAAACCCAAATCCATTATAATAATTGTCAAATACAATTCCATTGATATCAAATGTACTAGATGGATTTTGATCTTTAACATACACAATGCTGTGTAAATTGAAGTCTGATGGAATTCGTAAATCATAAACATTAATGTAATCAACATTAACTGGAATTCCGGTATCATCTGCAAAATAAATTAATCTTGATGGTGCATCTAAATATTCTGAATTCTCAAAACGAATGTTTGAACCACTAAAGTTAACATCTAAATTATGATCTTGATCAATACCTAACCACAAAAAGTCTCCGGCAGTTAGATTAACATCACAATCAATGAAATCTAATTGACCAATTTCAACATTGTCATCGCCACCATTATCTCTTGCGAAGAAGAATGTTGAACCATTTAATTCTGTTTTTGTTGCATTTAAATTATAGAAACTTAGGTTTCCAATGTAAGTATCCCAAAAGTAAACAAACCCCTTGTCAAAGGATACCGGCGTATTTGTAAAGTTAATATCCATATCTGAAATAACATAATCTCCCATATTATTGGACATGAATCCATAATTGTAAATAAAGTTAAGATCTGAATCTATAATGTTTATTGCATCAATAGGAGTATTTAGGAACGGAGGATTATTATGGAATTTTATCATGTATTCCATTCCTGAAGCATTTGCATCTAAATTAAGATTGCTTATTGTAATGTTGTCAATATATGAATAACTCAAAAACATAAATGTTGTGTCATCAAGAGTTACTTCAGATCCCGTAAAATCAAGAGTTATAGTATCTAGATTACCTAACTCACTATTTTCATGGTAACGAGTGTCAATGTATACTAAATTTCCATTGTCATTATTCATGTAAACTGTAGAATTAAGTATGTTTATGTTATTCACATCTTGTGCAGATCCTAAATGTCCTGAACCGCTTATGTCTATAACTCCTGCAAAAGAATCGTTTTGTAAATCTATATTACAGTTTTGCAAAGTAAATGTATCTATCGAGTAACCACTACCTGAAGACATTGTAGAAAATACGCCCGAGGAAACAATTTCATCATATTTGTAAATAGTATGGCCATTACAATCGATGGTTATTGTAGCATTAGGTATATCTTCTGTTAAATAGAAACAACCGTTGTCAGAGCCACCTGCACTTTCACTAATATTTATATCATTCTGTAAGAAAAGAGTTTTTCCCACATAATCTGTATTTATGTCCATACAGCCAGTAA
>Ga0172371_10012205_pt1 | contig 11345 bp, 12 predicted proteins | sample Lak12m_FD_114543 | JGI IMG/M metagenome (GOLD analysis project Ga0172371, IMG submission 114543) | Freshwater microbial communities from Kabuno Bay, South-Kivu, Congo - kab_022012_12m | ecosystem: Environmental > Aquatic > Freshwater > Lake | place: Democratic Republic of the Congo: South-Kivu...
CATCTGCCTCATCTTCCTCAGTGTGGCTACCACGAAGCAGATTTGCCGAAGAATGAGTCAGGCCAACATTACTAGTACCAAAAAACGAACAGAGCCGTTGCCAAATGCTGTTTGCAGTCGCCATTGTGGGTAGGAGATAAAGTATTTTGGCGCCGCCAAGTTCTTGCGCGTTTTTAGATGCCCAAAGTAATGCCGCCTCTGTTTTACCACTCCCAGTGGGAGCTACTGCAATCAAGTCCCCGGAACACGAAGCGCATTTTTCTTGGAAAGGCCGTAAGCTCGAATATTTTATGCCTTTTTTAAGACAATGGCTCGAGAGCTCGGAAACGATTGCATTTCGATCTTGATCGATGCTGTAGTTGACGGTGACTTTGCCGGAACCATGCCAGTCGGCGTAGTGAAGAATACCCTTTAAAGAGAAGTATATCGTTCTTACTCGATCTGTGGATTCTTGCTCGATCGCTTTTGTTAGGATTCCAGTTGACAAAATACCTGCGAGGCCATCATATGGGTCAATCTCGCTACATTTGGCTGAGATCTCTGGTAATTCCCAACCTTCAATCTCAAAAAGTCGCTTCGCTAAGTCCAAAGCTTCAGCAAGGCCATCTTTGTAAAAGATTGGAGTGCCGGCCAGTCTTTCGCGTTCGAAAGAAATGAGATCTGAGTCTAACCTACGGTGATGCCCTACAATAGCCAGCGCCTCAACTGGAACTTGAGAAAGAAGCGCGGCTCGGTTGAGTTCGTTCCAAGCGTACGCAGAACAAACAAAAGAAGCTAGTTCATGTCTGTAGTTTTTTCGTAAATCAAATTTTGCGTTACTTTTTTTTGCTCGTATCATTTCCTGAAATGGAACTGACATCTTGCCTAAATCATGGAGCGCGACGGTTAAGAGTGACCCCTGGAGAAAGCGTTTTTCATCAAAAGCATATAGATTAGCAAGTCGATGAATGAGCGGTCGGAGCGAAGTTACCGTTTCTTTCCAGGCATTATAGACAGAGCAAACGTGCTCACCATAAGTCTGATCTGGTTTTGCCCAGAAGTTCATTTACATCAGGACAACATTAGTTCCGTTAACTTCAAATGCGGGGATTGGTTGGTTAAGGGATATAGGGGAACCAACAAAGGTAAAAAGTTGTCTCTGAGCAACCCTGCGCTCATCGTCGTGAAAAACAAACTCCGTAGGAAGCAGATGGACTTGCGGCGATCTAACTGACTCTGTGATTGGCGTATTTTCCAAGTCTAATAGTGGCTCATATACAGCTGTATGATCTCCAGGCAATATCGTGTTTTGGAAATTCTTGCAGGGCCGTTGACTAGCTTCAACAATCTCACTCGCACTGATAATTTTCAGTAAGTCATCGCTGCTGCCAGCTGAAAGAGCATAGTACGGTTCGAGAAAAGCTACCCGTAACCGGCTTACTTCCTTTTCGTCGGGAGATGCCAATAATAATTGCATGGAAAAATCCACCAGTAATTCTCTTAGCAAAACGTCGCCTATTGTCACCTTTTGGGATACTTCAGTTTTGACTTTGTGATATTTCCATAAATCCCGAGTTTGGCCTTGATGCGAACCAAATATACCAAGTTTCAAATTAATATCTTTGCGAAAAGAGAATGCTTCCTCTAATGAAAATCCCATTGCAGCTCCCATCATTCCAATCAGAGTTGTTATAGGCGGTAAGGGAAGCGTCTGTTGGAAAGTATGGGATTCCGGGATCCTAAAGGAAGCCGTTATGGCCTTGGCATTTAGAGAAAAAGAGTACAACTTGGAATCTCCGTCTATTTTGCGCCGAAGTGTTGATCTGCCCAACCTCCGACTTTGTCGAAAGCGGCACCAATCGACATAGTTCCGTCAGGGATACCAGTGAAAAGGCCAGTGCGTGCACCGAAAACTGAGTTTATAATCTCGCAGGAATAATCTTTCAAGGTTTCCTCGAGAAGTAATCCATTCACACCACCGTCAATTGGAACAACTGACTCCAGAAAGATAGGGTTCTTTGCTTTCAGGGCCGCCGCAGCTACGAACTTTGGGGAAATATCAGCAAGGAAGCGTGTTTGCCGCCCAGATGCCCAAAGGTTCTTTAAAGACTGCACCAAAGCTTTGACTCGCTTGGCCTTTTCGGGGCCCTTGAGGTCTTTTCTAAAACCATCGCCTGTACCTACCCGATCCAATTCGATCAAAATCGTCCCGCGGTATAAACCTGCATGCACCTCGGTTTCGAAAATGTTCGGGTCACCGCCGGCTTCTACACCCATGTAGTTCGTGCCGAAGTCGAGGTCGCCCTGATAATGATCAAACGAAATCAATGGGGAAACGCGGACAACCGATGTGCGCTTAATCGATTTGCCTTTGCCCGCCCCGTCACCCTTCTCGGTTCCCATATAACCAAAAAGGTCGTCATCTATATATATTTCCGGTTCCTGCTTAGTGGTTGCAGCTCCTTTTTTGGTGGACGAAGCCACACCTTCGGATAATTCCCAACCAAGGGTGGCAATTTGATCTCGCAAGGCGCGTCTAACGGCCTGCGCGGATACATATGGAAACTGCTCAGTCCCACGCGAGATTTTCTTAATGCTGGAAATGTTGTCAGCTTCCTTGTCCGAGCCGTTTAGGCTCGCAAATGATACAGGTGTTAAATACGTGATCGTAAGAGCTTTCGCGTTTTTCATTTTTCTTCTCCTTTTTGCGAAGAGATTGCTGCATTGAAGCTATTAAGGGCAGCTATCATGCTGAATTGCTTAAACTCATTAAAGTTCACGTCTGTTAGTTTGCCGGCATATACATCGGGCGGAACGGTTAAGTTGAATTTAAACTGCAGACGGTTAAGCTCGTTAAGAAAATCTGTTTTTCGGCGCGTCTTACGCAGTCTGAAAAGATCACCTTTTTTACCCCCATTTCCGACCGACATACCCAACCTTTTACCGAGCTGAACGGCTGTTTCTTGTTCTTCATTAGTCATTGAATCCTCCCCTCGGATTATGGGTTCGTAAGCAATCAAGAAGTCAAGTAGAGGTTTAATGAAGTTGATCTGATTGCAAAAAACATGCTGCTCAGTCAATGATAGAACCGACTTCTTCTTTAGAATCCGCTCACAAATCCTATTGCGAAGCAATGTCTTGTTCTCGAATTTAGACTGGGAAAAATCGACATATAGACGCATAATTTCTTTAATGACAATTCCCTGGGTTTCGATTTTATGAAGAAGCCGGAAAAAATAAACAGAATCGCGAAAAGGCCAAACCATCTTAGCCATAGCCGTTTGCCCTTTTGCCTGTGCGGCCAGCACAACAAATTCAAGTGGTGCTTTTGCCATAGTCATGTTGAGCATTTGAGCCCAGTCCAATGAAGCGCGACCATCGCTTTTTGGAGTTTGTTTAAGGAGCTTGCTGTAAATGGTGTAAAGAAAGGCAAACGAACCTTCGTAGGGCCGCTGAAAGAAACCGTCCGGTGCTTTTTCAAATCCGAGTGGATGTTGAAAGTTTTTTCTCAACGCTGGATCATCGTACAAGGTATCTTGAAGCAAGGAGAGGGTATCAACCATTTTTTGAAACGAGCCCGAATATGGGAAAAATGCAAACAGATTGTCACCGGGCTTCATATAAAAGCCCGCAACAGGAACGAACTTGCCCCTGAATGAACATTTCCAACAAACTTTTTCTGGTGCGCCAGCCTGCGAGTTGAAAGAGAGGAGGCCACTTGATCCCGTTATTAATGGAAATGTAGTTTGGCTAGCATCTTCAAGTACATGACAAGGTTCTCCACAAAGATAGCAAGCGCCTTTTGGCGCAGATGTGCTAACTTTAATTACAACTTTTGGGCGGACTGCATTCGGGCCGTCGACTAGCAATCCGCTTGTGGTAACATCCAATCCATTATTGTCCAGAAATTCTTCTAATCTATGCTGCAAGTGAGAATGAGTCGCTGGTAGTGTGGCCCGTGTCCTTTTAAACTGTTTCTCTGCAACAGAAATCATTTTGGTGTGTTTTGATTTCCACTTAATAGAGGAACCTGTGCGCCTAGGAGCTTTGTCATAGATTAAACCAGCAATACCAACAGATTTTCGTTTTGGAAATGCAATAAATTTATCTAAGTCTGTATCGTAGAAGAAGTTGTAAGAAATCCGGTCATCTCGCTGTTTTTTCGTCGAAAGATTGTAATAACGCTCTATTAATAAGTCATAAGCATCACTAAGTGTGCGCTCTATTTCTTTTTCTGTACCTGCTAATGTTAAACTATCTTCATTCGAATCAACTTGAATGGTTGGTTGAACCTCACGCAGCAAGCGCTCCATGCCAACCAAACCGGCATCGAGCCAGAAGTGGCCTAATTTGCGGAAATGAATTTCCACATTAGTCATTGAACACTCACCATTTCAATTGCGCCGAAACCGTGTGATGAAGACTTGCCGATGCCCCAATGCTCGGGTAATTCGAAATTAGTAGAAAATTTACCCGTAAAACCTAACAATTTGGTTCCTGGTTTAATAGGAAATATTCCGGCAGGTTTTAGGTCGACAGAAACTCGAATGAGTTCGGTAACGTCGTATCTCACGGCTTTTGAAAGCGAAATAAGATTTCCGATAAGGATGCGACTGAGTAGAAGAGTTGTTAGTTTGTCGCTAGAACAGAGCTTATCGTATTCTTTTTTGTTTCGGCCGTTTAAGCCCAGCCAGGGGCTGATAAAGCGATATGTCTTTGACTTGTTTGAGATTCCAAGAAAGCAACCGCTTCGTTTGAGTTCATACTGTTTGACTGAAACTAAGCTATTGCCAATTTGGATCTGAGGCGGTGGCTTGATTGATGCCACAAGGTAGGAACCCAGCCCTAGCCCCGCGAGGAGCCCTTTCCCATCTACAATTTTGTATTGGATGAGCGGATGCTGGTACAGAAAACCTTTTTCTCCATGATGATGAAATGCCTCGTGATTCTTATACTTTCTTCCGAAGAAACCACGTAACATTCGACCGTCTCTATCATTAAGACCCGGGCTTGTCTCAAGCCATAAATACGCCGAGTCAAGCTTGACGGAGCGTAATTTGTCCGTGCATGAAGTTGTGGAATCAGAAGCCAAAGTTACCTCAAGTTCCTATCGTTTCTGGTGTTGCGCATCGAATCATACCAATCCCTCCGGACGGAAAAAGATAATCCGCTATCCACTTGCCACAAGCCCCTATTTTTGTGGGGAGCCAAGTATATGAAAGCTGGTGAATTAAGTAAATAGAAATCGTTCCATAGGAATCAAAACTTCCCTCCGACGCTACTGTGATAATTCCGGAGCATGTACTCAACGTCCCATTGCTTTCCCACTCCTCTCGACTTGTTCAGCAATCGATGAGAGGAGAAAAAATGGAAATAAGGGAAAATCCGCAGAATATGGCGGCGTCCGAAGGGGTCTTTCAGTTGGAGCAAGGATTGAATGATGTTTAGTGAGTTGGCGGATATGTGAAATTTATCCCAAATCCTTGCTATCGGAACAATAATTACGATAAATTGATGTAATGTATTAATGTGAAGTAAGGAGTATTGGCAATGGTAATGAAATCGACTCTTACCAGTAAGGGGCAGACCACTATTCCCAATCAAATCAGAAAACAGATGGGCTTGAAGGCGGGCGACGGGCTTATCTATAGCATTGAAGGCGACCGCATCGTGGTGAAGCCGGTGAAGGGCACGCTTCTGGACGTGTACGCTTCAGTGAAGCCGAAAAGGCGCCCGGAAGACTTTTCCCGCATCCGTCGCCAGGTACGCTATCAGCGGGCTAAGAAGATCGTAGACGGGAAATAAATCGAAGGCGCTGAAGCCATGAAGAACAGATGAAGAAAACCTGCTTTCTGGACGCCAATATTTTCCTGCGTTTTCTGACTGGTGACGACCGGCGCAAGGCGGAAGCATGCCGCCGGCTAGTGCAAAGAGCCGTAGACGGCAAACTGAACCTCACCACACATCCGCTGATTCTGGCCGAGGTCGTCTGGGTGCTGGAGTCGTATTACAAACTGCCGCGCGGAGAAATAACCAAAAAGCTGCAGATGATAATGAATACGCCTAACCTCACGGTTGCAGATGCGCATGCTTTTGCCCAAGCCGTCGAGCTTTATTCGGATTCAAAAATCGATCTCGCCGATTGTTTCGCGGCGGCTGTAGCCACGCAAGAAGATTGCACACTGGTCAGCTATGACCGCGATTTCGACAAACTTGAAGGTATTCAAAGGGCAAAGCCGGAGGACATCAGCTGAATAATAGCTGACCTGCGCCGCCGTTAAAGACGATTTTAACTTCTTCGCTCCGGATTTTATCCATCCGCCGCTTCTGCTATACTCTTCCCTTCCGCTGCATAGCGGCGCCGCGGCCTGATGAGGCCGGCGTGCCCGCGCTGAATATCTCCCACTCCTGCTCCATGCAAAGGCATGGGGCCGCCTAGACCGAAGGAGGTGAGTACCACGAGTAACTACGAAATAATGCTTCTGCTCAATCCCGAAGCAGAGACCGCGCGCCAGACGGAGATTCTGGACCGTATCAAAAAGACGGCCACGGATGGCGGCGGCTCGGTTGATAACGTCGAGGAATGGGGCAAAAAGCGTCTCGCCTACGAGATCGACCATATCCGCGACGCCTTCTACTACGTTATCACTCTCACCATCTCAGCGGCTGCGCTGGACGAGATCTCGCGCATCCTTAGAATAACCGACGAGGTGATCCGGTTCATGCCGGTGGCCCTCAAGGAGAAAGTGGCAAGTGAGAGCTAAAGGAGGCCTACGATGGCCAGCATCAACCGTGTCACCCTGGTAGGAAATCTGACTCGCGATCCCGAGCTGCGGACGACGCCGAACGGCAAGTCGGTATGCACGCTGGGGCTGGCGGTCAACGAGCGTTACAAGAACGACACCGGCGAATGGGTGGAGAAGCCGAACTACTTCGACATCGTCGTCTGGGGCGCCCAGGCGGAGAATTGCAGCCAGTACCTCAGCAAAGGCAGGCAGATCGCCGTTGACGGGCGGCTGAGTTATCGCAACTGGGAGGCCCAGGATGGCTCCAAGCGCTCCAAGGTCGAAGTTGTCGCCAATACGGTGCAATTCCTCGGCCAGCGGCAGGACGCGGGATCGTCGACTGGAACACCGGTAACAACAGGGGCGCCATCGGGGCTCAACCCCGACACGTCGGACTTCGACACGCCGTCGAAAACAAACGACGACGACATACCGTTTTAATAAATTAACCTGAGGAAGGATCTATGCCTCCATCATCATCAAGAGGATCAGGACCCAAGCGGGGTAGCAAGCGGCCGTCCTGGCGGGCCGGAGGCGGCTCCCAGAGGCGCAAATATTGCTATTTCTGCAAAGAGAAAGTCGTTGAGATCGACTATAAAAACTATAACCAGCTGCGGCGCTATGTCTCCGATCGGGGCAAGATCCGCGCCCGCAGGGTAACCGGTACTTGCCGGCGCCATCAGCGTCAGCTGGCAATCGCCATTAAACGCGCCCGCGAAATGGCGCTCCTGCCCTATCTGGTCAGGTAAACCCGAGGTTCAATACACGGGAGAGTCAGGTAGCGACATGACCACCTACTCGAGAGCAACCCTGTTCGACAGTGGCAAGGCGGTGGCGTCATCGGTCGCCCTGGGAATCGTGATTGCACTGGTGCCGGTGTTTTCGTTGATTGCCGTACCGGCGATTCCGATTCCTGCGGCGTTCATTACCTCGCGCTATGGCGTCATGGCGGGACTGCTTGTCAGCCTGGTAACCGGCGCGGCCTGCATGGCCTTGACCCTGCCGCTCGTCGGCGTCTATGCAGGTATGCTGATATTCATGCTTACGGTCGTCGCCGGGATCGGCGCCGGGCTGGCGCTGCGGCATGGTTTCTCCCAGTTCCGGCTTTTCATTTCGATGGCGGCGATTTTTTTCGTCACACTGGTCATATGGCTGGGGGCAACCCTGCTGATTATCGGCGAGGGTCCGGTAACGGCCATGAATAATCTCGCCGACGCCAATGTAGCAACCAGCAGCCAGCTCTATCAGGCGCTTGGCATGAGTCAGCAGGATATCGATTCGGCGGTCGCCGATGTGCACGATTTTGTTTCCACACTGCCCTATCTGGCGCCTGCTGTTCTGCTGGTGGCTTCGATTGTCTTATCCGGGGCCAATCTGGCGCTGGCCAGGCGGGTGTTCGAGCGGTTACGGCAACCATTCCCGCGGGATTTCGTTTTTCGGGACTTCCGGGCCCACTGGGTGTTCGCCTACGTGTTCATCATCGGGTTGGTTTGCCAGTTGCTGGCGCCGTATGCGCCGGAGGTTTACGCCGATACCGTCGACAGGGTAGGGGCCAACCTCTATATAGTCTCGGAGGTCCTTTTCTTTATCCAGGGAATGGCGATTGCCAGCTTCTTTCTCTGGGCTTACCAGGCTTCCAGGCTCAAGCGGGTGGCTGTCTTTACAGCGCTGATACTCCTGGAAGCAGCTTTGTCGCTGACGATGTGGCTGGGGGTATTCGACACCTGGCTCGATTACCGGCGGCGCTTTATCAAGAAAAATCTTTCACGCAAATAGCTAAGAATTGACTTCAAGAGAGGAGACCGGAAGAACATGGACGTGATATTGTTGCAGGACGTTGAAAAACTGGGCGGCAAGGGTTCGGTCGTGACCGTTTCCGACGGTTACGCCCGCAATTTTCTTTTGCCTCGCCAGCTGGCGGAGCAGGCTTCGCCAGGACGGATCGAAGAAGTCAGGCGCCGTCAGCAAGACGCGGAACACAAGCTGGTTCGGGATGCCGAGAAGGCCGATGACGTTGCCGATCTTTTGGGTAAAACCGTTCTTACTGTAACCGCCCAGGCCGGCGAAGACGGCAAGCTCTTCGGCTCGGTGACCGCCGCGGACATCTCGAAGGAGATTCTGCGCAGCCGGAAGGTCAAGATCGACAAAAAGAAGATCAATCTCGAAGAGCCGATCAAACAGACTGGTGATTACATGGTTGAGATTGAAGTGCACACCGGAGTCAAGGCCAATACCAAAGTGATTGTCGCCGCGGCGGGCAAGGAATAACCTGGTTTATAAATGGCGCGGGAACTGAAAACAGCCGCATCAATGCCGCCACAGAACCTGGAGGCCGAGGTCTCGGTGCTGGGCGCGATGATGATTTCGCCGATGGCGATAACCAACGTGGTCGAGCGAATCCACGATACCGATTTCTACCGCGATTCCCACCGGGAGATTTACCGCACTATCACCGAACTTTTCGGCAAAGGCAGCCCGGTCGACCCGATCACCGTGACCGAGAACCTGGCGCTCAGGGGTGTCCTGGAGCAGGTCGGTGGCAAGGCCTACATCCATACCCTGGTATCAACGGTGCCGGCCGCGGCCAACGCCTCGCATTATGCCGCAATCGTCAGGGAAAACTCAGTGCTGCGTTCACTGATCCAGGTTGGCAACCGCATCGCCGAGCTTGGCTACGAGCGTCCCGGTGAGGTCAGGGAGCTGCTCGACCAGAGCGAGAAGCTCGTATTTGAAATATCCCAGGAAAATATCCGTGGCGAGGCCAGGCCCCTCAAGGATCTTTTAGCGGAACAGTTCGACCGCATCGAAAAGCTGCATGAACAGGGACGGAAAATTACCGGCGTCTCGACCGGCTTCCCCGACCTGGACAAGCTTACCTCGGGCTTTCAGGATTCCAATCTGATCATTCTGGCGGCGAGGCCGGCCGTGGGCAAGACGGCGCTGGCCCTCGACATCGCCCAGAACATAGCTCTCAAGGAGGACATCCGCGTGGTCATCTTCAGCCTGGAGATGAGCGACTCGGAGCTGGCGCAGCGCATGATGTGCGCCCAGGGGCGGGTTGACAGCCATCGTCTGCGCACGGGAGCGGTCGGGCCCGACGACTGGGCCAAGCTCACCGAAGCCTGTGCCCGGCTTGAGCGGGCGCCGATTACCGTTGTTGACACCCCCGGCACCAACATGCTGGAGATCAAGGCGCTCACCCGGCGTCTCGCCAGCCAGCAGGCGGTCGGACTGGTGATCATCGATTATCTGCAGCTGATGATGTCTGACGGCCGCTATGAGAACCGCCAGCAGGAGATCACCAAGATATCGCGCTCCCTGAAGATAATGGCGCGTGAGCTGAAGATACCGGTGCTGGCGATTTCACAGCTTTCCCGGGCCGTGGAATCAAGGACCCCTCCACGTCCGGCGTTGCCTGATTTACGTGAATCCGGAGCCATCGAGCAGGATGCTGACATGGTGCTCTTTATATACAGACCGAAGAACGAGGCCGGTCACATGGAGAGTATGGCCGAGCTAATTGTGGCCAAACACCGCAACGGACCAACGGGGACAGTCGATCTTGTTTTCCAGGACAAGTACACTTCATTCGGCAGCGCTTCACGCGTCTGACCTGCCGGCGCCGGCGCGGTCGATTTCTCACCGTGAGGTGAAAGTCGATCTGGTCAATCCGGTCGGCCTGATCAGGCGGCTGGGCCTCCCCGGCAGCGGCTCCTACGTTTTTCTGGATAGTGCCGGTGGCAACCCGGATCTCTGCCGTTACTCCTTTCTGGCCTGGAGCCCACGCCTGACTCTCACCATCAGGCAGGGAATCGCCACACTTCGCTGCCCCGACTCAACCTGGATCGACGAAGCCGCGCCTGAATCGTTCCGTGAAACGGTCGTCGACGATCCGTTTGCCCTGATACGGGAACTCCTGGGCACGGTTTCTCCCGGTAGCCCCCTAAGGGCAAGTGAAAACATACCCGTCCCCATAACCGGCGGCGCTTTTGGTTTTGTCAGTTATGATGCCGGCAGATACATTGAGAATTTACCGAATCTGGCAGCTGATGACCTCGCCTTGCCCGATTTCGATTTTATTTTCCCCCGGAGGCTCATCTGTTACGACCATTGGCGGAACACGGCGCATCTCATTTTTGAGGATGCGGCGCCCGGTGAGCTGGAAGAAGCAGAGAGCGCCCTGCGACGCCAGCAGGCAGCCGGGGCGGCGCCGGCGCCAGATAACATCGGCCGTCATGCCTACAGCCTCAGCTCGGCTACCCGGTCAAATCTGACGCGGACGAGTTTCAAACACATGGTGCGTCGGGCCAAGGAATACATTCTTGCCGGTGATATCTTTCAGTCGAACCTGTCCCAGCGCCTGGAACTGGATTACAGCGGCGACAGTCTCGATCTTTATGATTGTCTGCGGGCGGTGAATCCGTCACCATTCGCCGGTTATCTGGAATTTGATGAATACCAGATCATTTCATCTTCTCCAGAGCGGCTCGTCCAGCTGGAGGGTCGCCAGGCGCAAACCAGGCCGATAGCCGGCACGCGCCGGCGCGGCGCCGATTTCTCCGAGGATAACAACCTCAGGCA
>Ga0172371_10012206_pt1 | contig 11344 bp, 8 predicted proteins | sample Lak12m_FD_114543 | JGI IMG/M metagenome (GOLD analysis project Ga0172371, IMG submission 114543) | Freshwater microbial communities from Kabuno Bay, South-Kivu, Congo - kab_022012_12m | ecosystem: Environmental > Aquatic > Freshwater > Lake | place: Democratic Republic of the Congo: South-Kivu...
GAATTCCAAGCTGCCTTTCCGGCCATCACTTTTTCGCCGCACAGCGACGTAGGGCGCCAGAAATCCCAGCACGTCGAAGTCGGCGGCCAGTTCGCTCGTCTCCCAAACCCGGCCGTGCTTGGCCTCCAGTGCCGTGCGGCTACCGGGCTCGGCGTTGATGTCGATGAGCCGCTGATGACGAATGATGTCCATTGTGTTTGTCATGATTGCCTCCATGTTGATGCTCGGTACAGCTTGGTCCGGCTCGCTGGCGAGCATGACTGTGATCGTGGGTTGCCCCAACTCGTTTGGCCGGTAGACCTCCTTCAGGCGCACGGGAACGGTCGGCATGCCCGCCTCGTCCGGGAGAATCACACTAAAGTAGAACGACGGCTCCGGTACGGCCCATGTCGGCATGGCCAACGCCAGGGACCCAAGGATGTCTCGCAGCCACGCGGTCTCGTCACGGTCGGAGTTCCTCGATGGTGCGGAAACGCACGTCTGCCAGACAGCTCGGGTCAACGCCACGGCGCAAGGGATGCGTGCTTCTCGTGCGAATGGGCTCACGTCCACGAGGATTCCGCCGTCCGGCAGTTCGATGAGTTTCGGTGTTGTTGTCATGCTTCCTCCATCCATGTTGTGGGTCCGGCATGGCCGCCGGACCGCGTTCATCATCGCGTTACCGGTCGCCCGACTTCGCTTTCCGCTCGGGCGGGCCTTCGCCCAGCGTTTGGGCCCGCACGAGCGGAAAGCGACGGACGCCGGCTGCAGCTTGGCCGCCGGCGGGGGAAGCGAAGCAAGGTAAGTGATCAGGCATAGCCTGGCACGGCCTTGCCTTGAGGCGGGGGGAGCGGTCAAGCCGGGGCCGCCGTCAGCGACGCGATGACGAACGCGGTCGGCGGGAGCTGGGGCGGCCCAAACTGGAGAAGCAACCACGCGGGGCAACCGCGATCAGCGCAGAGGGACGAAGGTCGCGCTGCGATCCTACCACCCGCATGTCGGGTGGGCAGCCGGAAGACTGGCAGGCAAATCAGCCCTGCAAGGGGCTCGCTACTATCGCGATCATCCTCTCTGAATCCTCCGGGATTCAGCAGCGAGGAGATCCAACTGCTGACGAGTCGGTTTCACCAGCCAACCCGCGATCGCAGCCACAATCCAAAGCGAGGGAACGCCAAAGAACATCGCGGCAGCCATAGTCCACACCCAATCCATGAGACTCAACGCGACGAATCGTCGGGCAACCAGAAGTCCGGCGAGTGTCATCCCGCAGACCAAATATGCGGCGCCTTGGTGCATGGCGTGCGTCGCCCGGAAGCACATGAGCCGCGTCTTGGCCGCCTTAAGCTCGGCCGTAATACCTGATTCTCGGTTAGGCTCACCACTTGCCACTGGCATTCACCTCGATTTGTTTGCCTTCAGCTGATTGCCCCGACTGATCGAAGCAGTTCTCGTTCATGCTTGGCTCAGACAAGACCGGCCAGCTTCTCCGCACAGTCGCTATCGAGGACGAGGTAGTTCACCAGGCCCCGTTTGACACACTGTAGGACGATTTCGGCGCGGACCGCGCCGACAGCGAGGACGGTGACGCCGGGCAGGCTGTTCTCGCGGGCCCGGACGGCACAACGGCGGAAGTGGGTTTCCTTGACGCCGGTCCATCGCTCGTTCACGGTGGTGACGTACTCGCGGTCGGCCTTGTTGGCGGTTGGATTCACGATGAAGGCGCCGCCGAGATCCCCGAAGGCTCCGCGGCGCAGCTTGGATAAGTCGATGTCGCCTTGCCGGAAGAATTCGCCGCTCCAGAACCGCCCCGGTTGGTCCTTCGAGCCGACCGAAGTGAAAATGCCGTCGAGGTGATCGATCAGCGGACGCTTGCCCTCTTGGATGGTCACTTGGCCTTTGGATTGCCGGCCGGATCTCGCTCGTCCGGCGCCGGTGACTGCTCCGTCCAGCCAGTCATCCGGCACAGGGAATATGTCGCCGTAGGAGCTGGCCGAACAAGCGAACTCCAAGACGGCGTTGAATTTCTCTTCCGGATAGTGCTCCGGGCGGAAGGCCGGCACGAAGTCCAGGCACAGCGGTTGCCTCGTCGGCGTGCGTTCGCTGCCCTGCGGGGTTCCCTCGTTGAGGATCCGGTGCATGGCGGCGGCCAATCCCGAAGAACTGAACTTGGCAGGGTCGCGGAAAACGGAACTCTTGGGCTTCTCCCACGGGCTCAGCGGTTCGCCCCAGAGGGGAACGCAGACGACCGGCGTCCTAGTCTTTGCCGGAGTCGCGGACAGTTCCGCCAGTCCGTTGGCCAACGCCGCGAGCGTGCGACCGTAGGTGACGCCAAAGACTTCGCATTGGCGGATCAGGTCCAGACAATATGCCGCCGCTTTGCGGCCAAACATGACGACAGCCTGGTCCCAGGACGGGTCACCCTTGATCTCTAGCCCAGTGGGGATGATTTTAAGTTGCGTCAGGGATGCGACGCCGTCGGCGTAGGCTACGTCTTTCAGTTTCTTCAGGAGCGAGTCGCTACCGTAGAGTTCGCCTCGAAGCCGCATTTGCTGTTCGGCGGCCAGCTTGCACGTGACGGTTTCTTCTAACAGGCCACTCTGCCTGGCCTGATCGACCAGCCTGGAGACCATCGACGGACTGAGCGAGAGCATGCTCGCAATCCGCTTCTGCGCCTCGCCTTCCGCATAAAGGTAGGCGACCTTTTTGAGCGTAACGTCCTGGCCTTCGGGTGGTTCGGAACGGGCAGCTCCGGTCATCATTACTCCCTCTTGCAGGAAATCGGGGTCGAGGATTGGCAACGACTCTCAAATCGTAAGGAGAAACGAAATTCGATTCAAGTGGTGCCGCCAAGAAAAATGAAATCCGTTGCACACGTTGCAAACGATTGAATATCCAGTAGGTCTGCCTAGAATCGCCGATAGGGCTGGCAGCGGGTCCCCGCAACGAGCCCTGTGTGTCTCGAATCCGTTCTCTTTTCGGGAGGCAGCGATGAACGAACTGGCACTTGGGTGGCGGACGTTTCCGGGTGACGACTATCGGCGAGTCCGGCAACTGGGGATTCTGCGTGTGGTGACGGCGCTGTACGACGTGCCGGCTGACCAGATTTGGCCTCTGGACAGGCTTCGGCGGGAGTTGTGCGATGCGATCGAGGCGGCCGGGATGCGGTTCGATGTGGTCGAATCCCTGCCCGTCGCCGACGAGATCGTGACTGGCGGGCCTGCAGCCGACAGGTTGCTCGACATTTGGTGCCGCTCGTTGGAGAACATCGCCCGAGTTGGCGTCCGGGTGGTCACCTACAACTGGATGCTGGGGCCGGATTGGTGTCGGACCCATCAGCTAACATTGCCGGACGGCTCGGAGACTCTGGCCTATGACGAAGCCGCGGTCGAATCGGACGCTGGCATCCGCCCGTTGCCGGGGTGGTTGAAGAACGTCGATGACCAGGACATGCAGAAGAGGCTGGACCAACATCGCACCGTGGAACCGGACCAGTTGTGGGACGGCTTGGGGCGGTTCCTGCGGCGAGTTGTTCCGGTCGCCGATGCACTGGGCGTGAAGCTGGCCCTGCATCCGGACGATCCACCGTGGCCGGTCTTTGGCATCCCGAGGATCATCACCGACGCGGCTGCCCTGGACCGGGTGCTCGGTATCTGCGACTCGCCGGCCAACGGTCTCTGCTTCTGTACGGGGAGTCTGGGGGCGAGCCTGGATAACGACCTGCCGGCGATGATTCGTCGATTTGGTGCGAGGATTCACTTTGCCCACCTGCGGAACTTGATCGGCACCGGACCACGTTCGTTCTACGAAAGCGCTCATCACGACGGCGACCTGGATCTCTACAACGTGCTGGCAGCTTTCTACGATGTCGGTTTTCGCGGGCCGATGCGGCCCGATCATGGCCATCGGATCTGGAACGAACAGAGCGAACGTCCGGGCTACTACTGGATTACGCGGGCCATGGGAGCATCCTACCTGCGCGGTATTTGGCAGGCCGTGAGCGGCCATGCAGGCGGGGCTGATGTAGGACTGTGCGGCCCGGATCAGACGGATCGGACATTGGCTCGCCCAAACGTGCCAAGCAAACGGCCTACATCCTCTCGCCAAGTTGCTGGAATGGTGGACAGCGCGGCCCCAGCCGCAGTGAAAAGGCGAGGCCGGTGACGCGTGAACTGGGCCTCAACCTGACGGGATGGATCGGGATTGACGCACCCGGGGGTGGGGGCATGCACACCCGCGGTCGATTAACCGTTTTCAAGGCGTTTTGCGGATTTAGGGACGGGAACCCCTCCAAAAGCAACCAACGAGCAAAAATTCATAACCCGTCCGGCCAGGACAGCCGGGGTGGGAGTCTCCGCCGGATGGGAACGGCGGCGCTCGCCCCTGCACTGTTCAGGTTGGCGCGGTCACACTGCGTTGGTTCGCCGCGATCGTTGATCGTCGGCGAAGCTTCGCCTGAGCCCGGCCACTGGCCCGCCCTGGAGCGTTTGCGGCTCCAGAACGACGACTTCCCAGAGGAGAACACAAACCGAAGAGAAACCTTTGTCACTCGTCACCGGTCTCCAAAGTGCGGCCATGCGCATTTCGCAGACGATGGTGTTTCGATGGGCCGACTACTCGATTCGATGGTGAGAAAGACCAGGGACAGCTTTGATCCGATCAGATCCCTACCACATCTGCTGGGGATTGTCACGCGTTGGTGGAAGCCGTGACAGCAGAAGGTTCAACTCGCTTCCCGCCCAACGGCGGGCCGTCCGGGCGTTCATCAGGAGCGGCAAGTCGCGGGGCTGGGTTTGTCTGCCGGAAACCTACGAGGACGTCGGCCAGTCCGGCCGAGCGCTGAACCGGCCGGCCCTGCGACGGCTACTGGCGGACATCGCGGCGGGCAAGGTGGACTGCGTGGTCGCCTACAGCGTCGATCGCCGAACACGTCAGTCTGCCGACCAGACGCGACTAGTAGCCCGATTGCGTCGGCATCAGGTGACGGTAGTCATCGTGTGTCCCGTGACCTTCCATGCCATGGGTGGCAAAACGATCGACGCCGTACCTGCGGCGGAGCCCCCGTCCGCGCGCCTGAAGCGCCGTGGGACCATTGGCCAAATGATCGGGCGACGGAGCGGCGAGAAAGACGCCAAGTGAGGGAATGCGGTGTCGTCGTCCACGCGGCTCCAGTTCCGCGAGTGTTGCGTCCACCGGCGGAAGCCCGGGTCGCTCTCTTGCCAATTGGCCCCGGCGTCGCGACGTGGGCACGGGGGCGACGTACGCAGCCACCTGGCCACGATCCGGCAATTGTCCACGCCGTCGCCATCCGGCTGGCGTTTTCGCCTGAAGAATCTTCCACGAAGCCGTTTCCTTCAGGTGCTCTGGGGTTCGTTTTGGAAACTCCATCCACGACCTCCCTTTCCCATCACCCGCTTCCTCCACCCGGAGGATTGGCCAGCAGCGCATCAGCCGTGCGAAATCCCTTATCAGTCACCGCGAAGACTTGCCCGTTGTGCCACCGGTCCTCGATCAGCCCCTCGCGGAGCAGCTCATCCACCCACGCACGCCCCTCTGCCTCCAGGCGACCGTCGGTCGTCTCGATGAGGCCTCCGCCCCTGTCGCCGGTCCCGAGGCGGAACCCGTGTTGGGTGGAGTTCATCGTGACCGTCTGCCGCTTCGCCGAGGCCGCCGCCAGAAGGAGTCGCTGCGCTCCGTCGGATAACAACGGGCGACGCGTCTGTACGGCATCGGGCTGCGTGCCGGGCATGGCCTCGATCAGGGCCCGGACGTAGGCGGCCGCCGCCATCGCAGCGTAGCGTTTCCAGGCGTCCGTCTGTAAGTGTTTGGTTCGGACGTCGCAATAGTCACAGATCCCGCGGACCACCAGGTATCCCGCCTTCTCGTATTCCCAGGTGGCGTCGGCGACTCCGTACCCCTCCATCTCCACGGCCTTGACCTTGTGCGCGTCCCGCAACTGGTCTCGCTTCCTGAAATCGCCCTGCACGACGTTCGCAGAGGCGATCGGCCCAAGAAAGACGCGGGGCCCTGCCTCCGTGACAACCGGGTGCTCAACCCGGTCGCCCTTCGCGTCAAGGATCACGTCGGTTGAGGCATCGGGGACCGTCAGCGACCGCGCCGCGAGACCATTGCGGAGGTACGTGTCCCATGGCCGCCGGCCCGACAGCTTGTCCTGTTCAAGCATTTGGGCGGCTTCAAGCAGTCTCGCGTTGGGCGGACGCGGCGCGTGCCGTTCTTCAAACACCCGCCCTTTCTGTTTTCCAAAGTCGTACTGGACCACACCCTTTCGGCTGGAGACCACGACATCGCCGAGCCGCACGTGCTCCTGGGGATCCGCTGGGCTTGGCACTCCTCCGGCGATCCCGCACATTATGATCGCATCGAGCCCGTCGAAGTCCATGAGCATTTTTGACGCGCGCGAGGCCGCAGACGTATTCCCCACGTCCATCGTCTGAGCAATGACCACCTGATGGAGACCCTTTCGGAGCGACGGAATGTCGCCAAGCAGGTATTCACGGCCGCCGCCAGGCCCTGGCGCGCGGTGCCGGATCTCGTTCGAGATCATGGCCCTCATCGCGTCAAACTCCTCCGCAAGTGCAACGATGATCCCGATGCTCGGCAGCGGCATTTTCATCCCCCTCTTGTCTGTTGGGGCCGACAGCAACTCCGCGTAAGCCGCCAGCCCGTAACTGTCATTCTGCGCGATCGTCACGCTGAACCTGCGGATCAGTTCCTCTGGCGTACAGCCGGCTTTCTCCGCCATTGCACAGAGAGTCCCGATGGCTCCATCTGGGAGGCTGTGCCTCCCGTTTCTCTCAACCTCCAACGCCGCCTGCTGGAGCTTCCGTAAGCTGTCGAGCACCTCAGGCAGCCCACCGCCCGCTTCGTAACGCCGGATGACCTCCTCAAAGCTCTCCCGCCCCACCTTCCTGGCCAGCACGGGGCCCAGGCGTGGTCTAATCACCCGCTCGGCCACTCCGGCGAGGGCCTGCCGAGTCTGCTCGTAGCCGGGAAAAGCCGCTTCCCGGTATCGAACCTCACCGTAGCACTCCGCTAGCCGGACGACCGACCGGTCGAAGTTTGTCCACCTCGCGGCGCTCGCCACCTCTTTCGAGGCGGTCTCAAGGGCCGACGCGACGATCGCGCACCGATCTGCGATCCGCGACGCCGCCGGGCTGCGATCCATCCGGAATATCTGTTCGGCGTGCTGCCCACCCATCTCGCGCAGCTCGCCAGCCAGACGTCCGACCCGCTCGATGGCCGCTTCGCGGTTGAACTCGATGCCATCAAATTGCAGGACGGCGTCGATCATGAGCCGGAACAGCGACGCGTCCGGTCGAACCTCCTCGGAGTCCTCGGCCACCTTGAATGCCTCCCTCGCCGCCGCCAGCGATGCCGTCAGGCCCGCGTGGCTTTCGGCGAGCAGAGAGTCGGCAAGCCTCAGCATCGCGATTTGTTGCCGAGCCTCAGCCCGGACGGCGATATCGCCGCTCCCAGCGACCGCGAACAACTTGGCCCGCAGCGCAGGATCGTTCTCTCTGTCGCAGAGTAGGCCTATCGCCTTTAGGCCCGCCACCAGCAGCGGGCGCTGGTCTTCGGTCTTCAGCCGGAGTAGGTAGCGGATCGCTCCCACTCGGGCTGCCGCGTTCCGCAAGCCGAACAGGACAAGAGTTACAAGCAGCGACGGGGCCAGAAATGCGTTCTGTCGCTGTGAGTCGAAGGTTTGTTCGAGGCACTGCACCGCCTCAACATCCTCGTCCGGGGCAGTGTACGCCAGGGCCGTGGCCGCGGAACGGACACTGAGGTCGGATTTGGCCAAGGTCAACGCTCTGGCGGCGACAGCGGTCGCTGACGGGTCGGGTGGCGACGCAAGCAGAAGGGCGACCAACTCATCGACCACATCGTCAACCTCGATGTCCGCGGCCGAGTCCAGTCTTTTAATCCAATCCTGCCAGTCCGCCATGCTCTACCTGCACCGATTCCGGCCGTCAAAATGCATATTTCTTCCCGTTCGCGCCCACGATGCGGTGACCGTACACCTTGCCGGCTACGGTGGCTTGCCGAAACTCCGACTTCGCGGTGAAGCAGAGTATCTGGACCCGATCCGAGTACTCATCTTCGATTCGTTTTAGCGCGGCGGCCGAGGCCTGCAGGTCGGGCGGCACCATCTCGGCCGCCCCGAGCTGATCGAGCATCAGGAAGCCCGGATGTCGTCCGACCCCAGCTTCACAGCCTAGTCGCATCATTGCCAGGAACAGGGCGAGCTTCGCCCTGTAACGCTCCCCCGGATTCATAATCTTGGAGAAGGCGACGAACTCCTCGTTCTTTGTCAATTTCACAACGCCTGTTGGGTAGCACTTGACACCCGATATCTGGTCTGCCCGAAGAGCCTTGATGACCTCCGTCGCCAGCTCGTTCAATCGCGTTTCGATGTCCCTGTTCCTCTGGTCTGCCTCCTCCTTCAGCACGAGCTGGACTTTCTCAATGATCTTCGCTCGCTGGTCGTGGTCCTCCGAACGGCCGCCTCCCTCAAGGCTCCGGTCGATGTCCGCGATCTCCTGGTTGATCCCCCCGATTTCTTCGTGCAGCCTTGCGCGGCGCTCGGCCTCCTCCCGCGTAGGGAGTCCCTTCGTGACGCTCTCTTTGATCGTGGTGCGGAGCGTTTCGGTCAGCGAATGCAGCCCCTCGGCCTTGTTCCGTGCCTCGGCGAGGTCGTGATTCACCTCTGCGATTCGCCCCTTCAGGTCAGCGGCCCGCTGGTCGTAATCCCTCGCGGCTGCCTCAAGCGTGGCCGCTTCGTCCTCACGGGCAGACGGGACCGGCCGCACGCAAAGCCGACACTGGTGGGTCTCCGTCTCCCGCTGCATCGCCTCCGAATCGATCCTCCGCGCACAGTTGGGACAGATTCTGACTTCTAGCCCGGTCAACTCGCGGCTCAGGTCGATCTGTTCACGAAGACGGCGGGCGGTCGCGGTGCTCTGCTGCATCTGGGAGGTGAGCGTTCTCAGCTGCTCCTCGATTTCGGCGACCTCCGCGCTGCCCTCGACGAACTTGCCCTGCGCCTCGACGAGTTGTGCCGCTAAGTCGCCGCCTGTGATCACCTCAAGCCGACGGGCCTGCTCCGCATCGAGCGCGGCCAATTGCTGTCGAATCGCCGTTCGCCTCTTGCTCAATCCCTCTTTCTTGGCGGCAATCTCGCGAGCCTGCTCCTCTGTGAACTCTTTTCGCTTTCGGATGGCGGCTGACTCCATGCTGAGTTGGTTCAGCGGCTCACTCAGGTGCAGGCCCAGAAAGGCGGAGAAGAGAAGCTGGTCCTGGTTGGCGTACTCCGGCTTGCACAGTAAGTAGGCATGGTTGTCGTCGGGGATACGGAGGGCGTGAAAATAGGTCAGCCAGCTAGCCCACACCTTGATGCTGCCCCCGTCCCTCGCGGGGGACGCCTGGTTCCACCCGAGCGACGCAAGCCCGAACTCGCGCACGAAGAATGACTCGAGTGCTTGCTGCACCTCTGCCTCGCCGCGGTGATAGAATCCCTTGGCCGCACTGGCCTTTGGTACCTTATCGATCGGACAGTCGTGATCGCCGGACACCAGCCTCCCATGCAGGCCGTCCTCCCGCCGAGCGAGGAGAACGGTGTAGGGGCGGTCATCCAGACTGAATTGGAGCCAAATGTCCGTGATCCAACGTCGAATCTCTTGATCGTATTCCTCGTCGTTGCCGGTCAGGGCAAACTTGATGGTCTTCAGGATCGACGACTTCCCAACGAGGTTATCCTCAATGACCAGAACATTCACCCCCGTCTGGAACGGCTGGTCGTAATCGATTGCCGATTCGTTGCCCTCGAGAGTCTTCACTCCCTTGAACTTCAGCCGGCGGACGACTAGCCGCGGCACCTTCCTGGGCGGCTGTATCTTGGCTAGGTTGAGCCCCGCGACGACCTGCCGCACCTCATCGCGAGGGATGTCTTCGCGGGCCTTTGCGGCGAAGCGGCCGAGCGTCCGCTCCGTGATGTCGTCGATGCTGAGAGGCTGGTCGGACGGGACTGCGGCAGCCTCGTCTTTCTTCTTCGCGGTCTTAGCCAATGGGCACCTCCAGCGGTTCACCGAAGACCTGCCAGAAATTCCCTGCAATCTCCTCGGCGGTTAGATCAGGGATGTACTCGTTCAGGTTCGCTTCCCGGTAGCGGGCGTGCCGGTATTGCCTGGCCTTGATGTCGGCGGCGCTAAGGTGGCCCATGAACCGGTGGATTTGTTCGATCCGCTTGGCGTACCATTTGGCGTGGGGCACGTTTCTTATCAGACGGCTGGCAACGTCCCGGCCGGCCTGGGTGAGGAAGTAGTGCTTCCATGGCGCGGCGGCGCCGCGCGGCTCGAACTTGACAAAGACGAGTCCCCTGGCCCACCACCATGCCTCCACATCGTCGCGCCGCTCGTATGCGCCCCGCCAGAACTTGCGGAACGGGATCGTCTGGAGTTCCGGCTCCCGGTCGCCGTGAATTTTGCGGATGGTGGCAATGATCAGCCCCCGGTCCGCGGCGGCGGGATCACCCGCCTGATGAAGTTCCGTCAGCTCGTGGATGAAGTAGGAGGGGTAGCGGAGGAGGAAGTCCAGCTTCTGGAGGTAATACTCTGAAGCGAAGTGCGCTACGAAGGGTTCCGCGGGCACGCACGCAGGCGGGAACGACCGTTCGCTTGCCGGTCGGGCAAAGCGAGCGAGGACGAGGAGAAGGCGTGCCGCATCGACCTCGAGAAAGCCTTCGGGTTGCACCCCGTGCATGAACTGTGGGGCGATCATGGGTGGCTCCTCTGTTGCTACAACTTCTTAGGCAACTGGACGATACGACCGCAACGGCAACGTTGCCCATCTTAGGGCAGTTCCCGACCAAAAAACAGTGCCAGTCGATGTACTCAACAACTCCAATCCATGGCTCACGACTGCTGAACAGACGTCGCGTGCGCGTCGCTACACGACGTCGAACCCCTCTTTGAGCCCGTCGAGCAGTTTGTTCAGTTCGGCCGCGAGTTCCGGCGATGGCCTGTTGGTCCCGTCGCCGACCTCGATGCGAATGAAGAACCGCAGCGGCACCTTCGCCTTGGCCCTGAAATCCAGCAACTGCGGGATGATCTCAGCCAGATCCTGGACCTCAGATGGCTCGAATTCGCCGCTGGCGACCAGCACCTTGGGTTGGCCACCGCCAGTCGTGACCCCCGTGCCGCCACCGCCGCCAGCCCCGCCGTCAGTTCCAGTGGGGGCGACTTTGAGCTTGACCGTTTGGGCTGCGGGCAGATCGCATGGCCACGGGCCGGAGTCGTCGGTCAGGGCGATGTACCGGGCTTGGAGCGCCCCAGCGACCGCGTCTCGCACGGTC
>Ga0172371_10012207_pt1 | contig 11344 bp, 19 predicted proteins | sample Lak12m_FD_114543 | JGI IMG/M metagenome (GOLD analysis project Ga0172371, IMG submission 114543) | Freshwater microbial communities from Kabuno Bay, South-Kivu, Congo - kab_022012_12m | ecosystem: Environmental > Aquatic > Freshwater > Lake | place: Democratic Republic of the Congo: South-Kivu...
CCGACCGCGGCCCTGAACTCGATCCTTGCCCTGCCTCTGAAACTTGCCGCCGGTACACCGGTGCTGAACCTCCGTTTTCAGAAAAGGATACTCCAGGACGGGAGCGGGCTGGTGGCGCTTGAGTCGCTGATACGGTCGTACTTCGATCGCGGCGGGATGCAGGTGCAGCTGACAGTAGTGAGCAGCGAGGAGATGCGCGAGGCCCAGCGGCATCCCGAGGCGCATGGTGACCTGATAGTCCGTATCGGGGGATACAGTGAGTATTTCACGCGATTGTCACCCGGCCTGCAGGAGAGCGTGATAGCCCGGACGGAATACGGACGGTAGGCTGTGCCGGCTGCGGCTGCGTTTGGGTCGGCGTTCATCTGCGTTCATCCGCCTTCGTTCAGAAACTTCGGCGAGACAAGTCGGCGGTTTCTTACAGCCTGTAAACGATTCGCCGTTGCCATCCCGAAACTCCTTGCCGGTGCTGCTCCGCTTCGCAATAATGATTCGCTTTCGGGCCCGTAGCTCAGTTGGTCAGAGCAGGAGACTCATAATCTTCTGGTCGCAGGTTCGACCCCTGCCGGGCCCATTATCCAAAAGCCCTGCAAACACGCAGTATAGCCTGTATCCATGCGGCCCGCTTGCGTCTTGACGTGTCATGACCTGCCATGACTCGCCATCTCCTGTTCTATCCCCGGTCGGTGCTCCAGTAGCACATATTAGCACACGAACGGGAAAAGGCGGTCGGTGGAGATGGCAAAATCTCGTCGGTACGCTTGCTAGGCAGGCATCCAAGGGGCGTGATGGGGGCGGCGAAGGTCCAAACACGATCGGCAGAACCGACGTGCTGCAGGGCATCGTCCGCGGTCGGAAGTCTGTCGAGTAACTCGTCAGGTGTTCTGGTGTGTCTGGCCCGGGAGCCGGCAAGAAAGGCGTTGTACATTCGTGTCTGCAGGCTTAGCCTTACCACCAGTGAGGTCCCTGTGGTGCTGATTCCCAGAGGTGAGACAGGGTTTCCTGGCGAAGGCGAGTGGGGCGTTTGGCCGGTCGCACTGGGCTATCACGGGTGGCGACCTGCACTAATGCAATGATCCGTCCAAATGGACGAGTTGGGGGTAAGAACTATGAAGCATGCCCTTATCGCTGTGCTAGCGTGTCTTTGCTGTGTTGTTTCCGTCCTCAGCGGTGATGAGGATAAAGCAGAAGATTCGATCCAACATCAACTGTCCGTTTTGAAGCAGAGTCACGCAACGTATGCGAAGAACGAGGCCCCGTCCAGATCCAACCTATTCTACAAGCTCTGTTTCGACCTGGACATCTACTCCCGTTGTGCCCCGGTATCGAAAGCAGAAGTCAAGAAATGGCTGGGGCAGGCAGACCTTCCTCCCGATGATTCTTGGCACATGGATAATCTCACCTATCTCTGGTACAATGACCGGGCATCCACCACATGGGCCGTCACGCTCTGTTTCTCGAACAATGCGGTTGCCAGCGTGGGCTATCGCCCAGCGGACGCTGACCTTCTGAAGACAATCAAAAGAGTGAAGGAAATCAGCAAGAAGGTCTCCCAACAATCGGATGGAGACACGACTTCGGAGCCCGCGCCGAGCGCGGCTCAATCCAAATGGTGATTTCAAAAGTGTGCGTCAAAAGATAGGCATGGCAATGCCAATGGACAGTTTTGTGAAAGATGTTGATGCAGAGGTGGTTCTCGCAAAGGGGACACAACGCAAACGGCGGATGGTCCCTGCCTTTCTGCTGCTTGCAGCACAAGGGAGATGCAGTCCGTCTGGCGTGTGCAAGGTCTCGTGAGGACGGCAAGGGGCAAGTGTCAGGCCTGCGACAAGCGTCAAGTCGCGGGGCCGAACTGCAGGGCCAACACGGAAGACAAGACACGATGACCGTGAACGACGCACAGCTTCCTTTCAGCGTTGTGCCGGACCCCTCCCCGTGTGAGGAATGATATTGAGGGGCCAGCGACCGTGCGGTAGACTGTCTTCGATGGAGGGTGCTATGACGGTACTGGATTCAATTGTTGCAGAATTGAAGGCGCTTCCGGCAGAGAAGCTGAATGCGGCGGCAGACTATGTGCATCGCCTGAGGGAACGCGGTCGAAAAGCCCGCAATCGCATAATCCGGGAGACTTCGGGGTGTCTGCGTGGCAAGGCCGGTGCGACGTTCGCCAAGGATGTGGAAGAAGGCTGCGAGAAGGTCGAAGCCGGGAGTTGGTGACATGGTCTTGGACACGAGCGTGATAATAGCCCATTTTCGGGCCGATGCAGCCGTGACGGAACGCCTTGAGTCAGAAGATCTGCTCTGCGTGTCGGCCGTAGCAGTAGGTGAACTGTACTACGGAGCCTATCGTGCACCAGATTCGAAACAAGCGAGACAAAGGATCCGTTCGTTTCTTGATGTCACGCACACGCTGATCGTTGATGAGGAAACAGCAGACAAATATGGCGTTATCAGAAGGCCCTGGCAGAAAAAGGGACACCGATACCAGATAATGACATATGGGTCGCGGCTTCAGCCATGCGCCATGGGATGCCGTTGGCGGCCAGAGATCAACACTTCACCTTGATCAGCGGGCTGGATCTGCGGGAGTGGTGAGACCCCTTCGAGGCACCATGACCACAAGCGACACACAGATTCTTCTCAGCGTTGTGCCCGAAGAAAGGTCCCCCGTCGAGGTGGTGGGCGGCAGAATGGCGCGTATGGGCGGTGGATGCAAACCTGGCGGCAACATGAAGGTGGCGGTGAACGCCGGTCACCAACAGAGAAGGATTGCGACCGCGGCATCGGTCTGCCTATACTCAGGGCATGTTGAACGTGGCATTGTTGAGGGGTGCGGTTGGGCAAGGACGAATCGTGTGGCGGCGACATGCGTTGGAGCGGATGCTCAGCCGCGGCATTGAGCGGGATGATGCCCTGGCTGTGTTTCTCCGTGGAGAACCGGTGGAGGACTATCCAACCGCATTTCCGTTCCCGGCTGGGTTGTTTGCCAGTTCAATAGGCACAAGGATGATTCACGTTGTCGCTGCCTGGGATGGCAGGAATCGTGAAGTGTATGTGATCAGTGTGTATGAACCGGACAGGGAGCATTTCGAAACGGACTTGAAGACACGGAGGCGGAAGCCATGAAATGCGCAATTTGCGGCGGGATGTCAAAGCAGGGGAAGACAACGGTGAGCGTTGACACGGGCACCGGGGTAGTTGTGGTCAGGGGTGTGCCTGCTCGTATCTGTTCACGGTGCGGCGAGGACTGGTTGACAGACAGGTCCGCTGCAGCGGTGCAGCGGATTGTTTCGCGGGCGAAGAAAGAAAAGGCCCAGCTCGAAGTTGTCGCACTCGCGGCAGTGTGATTCATCTGAACGGACCGGTTGTGACCAGTAGCGACACACAGATCCTTTTCAGCGTCGCGCCGGAACTCTCGTCCCCCGTCGAGGTGGTGGTGGCTGATGATGCGTCCGTGCCTGGAAGAGTTTCTGACAACCGTCGGTGGCGGATGTGCAGCATTCCGCGTTTCCAGTGAACACAGGGTCGAGAAGTTCGCAGGCGAAGCCGATACGGTTGCTGTCGGGATTTTCAAGTGCGTGAATCATCCACTTGCCCGATTGACGAACCTGCTATCGTTTCCGGAACAATCCTGTCCCAAGTCGAACAAGCAGGTATGAGAGAAGCACTGGCATGGGCCAGTACATCAACAACTGCGGTGCTTGCCATTCCAAACCTTCAGGATGGAGGCGGAGAACCAGAAGCGTGGCGAAGATGAGGCCAGGATTGAGGAGGCCGAGGCGAATTGTGTCTCGCCGGTTACGAAACACGAATCCGACCAACAGGCTTCCCGCCAGCATCACCAATACAGCCATCAGTGGCCCGCAGAGACTGACCGTGAGGGGAGTGAAGACGACTCCATCGGGCGTCGTGAGGTCGAAATGTAAAGGGCCCCAAAGCCAGTCGCGGTCAATTGTCGCCAGTTCCACCGCACAGATTACCCCATAGGCGAGGATGGCAACGACGGTACTGGAGGCGACCCGATATGCAGCTTCTTTCATTCCATGGCCACTGTCGTGAACAACCGTCGCCGGGGTCAGTCCCCGACCGGTTGTGACTCGCTGGATGCTGGTTTGTCCCCACTGCGGACCGGCAACTTCGACGTGTGATTCGTGCCGCCCTTTGCCCCGATTGACTCCAGAAAAGGGATCGCGTTTGTGTTCCAGATACGAGCCCAATCGAAAGGAGTCCATCCACGGGTATCCGTCGCATTGACGTCGGCCCCCGCATCAAGCAGGACCTCGATCACGGCAGGAGGTGAGTCAATGAAGACGGCGTGATGAATCGATGATCCCATCGGCAGTTGCCCCTGAGCATTCACGTCAGCGCCCCTGGAAACGACGAACCGTACGACAGACGGATCCTTTGACAGGAGCGCGTGATGCAGCACGGTTGTCCCTTTGTCGTCACCGCACTCGATGGAACCGCGAAGGCCGATGATCTTGTCGAGAAGGCGGAGCTTTCCATGTCGCGCGGCAAGGAGAAATGGAGTCGCCCAGTGTCCCTTGCAGGTTGGACAACACACGAGGGTCGAGTAGACGGGGTATGCGAACGGTACGCGTGCGATAGCGCGAGGCAGCGTCCAATCCAGATCATACAAAGGTGTCCGATGAATGCGGACGACCCGCACGATCGCTTCTTCTTCGTTCCCATTCTCAATCAGGTGTCGTGTTCCGCAATACACCGTGAACTGCCAGAAGATGAATGCGGCAGGCAGGACTACACCGGCAAACAGCGCGACCGCGACAGCAAGCACGACTACTCCCAAAGAGCCCCGGAGCGGGCTTGGCGGGGTTGAGTTGTGCAGATGGTGCCTTGTGAGAAACCAAAGGACACCTATCGTGGCGAATGCTGCCCACCATGCCAGGTACACGGGAACTCTTGTCTGGAAGAACGATGCGAGTCCAAGGGTGTTCGCGCCCAAAGTACTTTCCCCGATAACAAACCATGCCAGCCACGCTCCCGGAATCAGCAGCGAGAAGGCTGTGACCAGTTTGTGGTGAGGTGCGATGCTGAAGGAGAGTGCAACCCACAGGACTGCACACAGCATCCCCACGCCGACGTCATCCCAGAAAGGATCCCAGTAGAGGTAGCCAAGGGCCGAACACCAGACAGCGTCCTTGAGCACGGCAGCTGCGTACGGAATGCCGATCAACGTGGCGAGTAATGCGCTCGGAACGAGTAGCCATCTTGCGAACGACATAGTGTCACGGGATGTCATCTTCAGGGTGCGACCTCACTTTTCTGGCGCAGCATGTTGGACGTTGCGTCCACTCGGCTGGGTCTGTGGCTGCATGGTCGCTTCATCTCTCGTGGCCAACATCAGCGTTGGCCGGAACGCTTCAGCGCGCGTGATCGGCTCTCAGCCTGATAGTCAACCCCCATTGCCCGCCCTTGCCCTCATACAGCCTACTGCGTTCTGTTGGCGCCGTTTGCCCTTCCTGCCGAGAATGTGTGATCGTTGGATGATCTGAGGATGAATCCACGGGAGCTGACAATCCGGATAGTCCCCTCTGATGGTTCGGTGATGTCAAGTGTCCGATATGAGCCGGCTGTGTTCGGAAGGTTCATCTGTTGCTCGAATGCCATCAGTTCTTCCTTTGACGCCGGAACGGTGCCTCTCGCCTTGTAGAAGGCAGCCACGTTGTCGGCCAGTCTACCGTCTGTCCGGAAGTCTGTCATGAGCCAGGAGACGAGGCCCCATATGGCTCCCCCGCCGAACAAGAGCAGGATAATGATCTTCTTCATCTCTTGCGCCACCAGCTACACTCACCCACGAGGTGAATCACCGCTGTTCACCGAGCATGGCAGTGTTACTGGTTGGCCGCCTTCTCCCAATCCACAATGGATACTTCTGTCCGGATACTGCCGTATGTCAGATCAACAAACACGGCATAGGCCCTTGATAGGCCCTCTGAATCAAAGAGTACTACGGCCTGCCACCGACATGGACGAAGTCCTAATATTCTGAACTCCCGTTTGGCATAGTAGACTTTGCCCACTACCAAGTCAGGGATATGCCGTCTTACCTCGTCAATCGTCATGCCGCGATGCAATCTGTGCCATTCGTCTGGCATCGGTGGTTGGTAGCAATACAGCGACACGAGAAAGACCTGCAGCAGCAGGACGGAGAGCAAAATGGCTATTCTCTTTCTATTCATCTCCTCTGCGGCCAACAGGGGTAATGCGCCCATTCAAATAACATCAGGCAGTATTGTCAAAGCATTGCCAGACTAAGCCCAAACCCCTGTCATTGCTACCGAATTCGCTGGTTCCGCCCTGCCGCTTCGCTTAGTATGGCGATGGTGTAGACATTGCTGGGGCAAATGAGAAGTATGTGGACAGACAGAATCGGGCACGTTCCGGAGATAAGAGCAATTACGCTACGATTGGCTCTTGCCGTGCTTGTTGCAGGCTGCGGCAAACCACCACCTGCATCCAAAGCCCCCGAACGAGATTCCTTGCTGGAGTACTCGAGGCTCCTTGATGCCATCAGAATCCCGGTCAACCAGGAAGCAACATCGGGCACCGTGCTGGGCATAGTGAAACAGCGGCAGCATCTCACAACCCAACTCCTGTTGGCGGAAGTGCTTCTCGGTGCCACCAATGGCCATGAGGATGTTGATATCGTCAATGCAGGCACGTTGCTTTTCGGTGAGACCAATCTCACAGTGGCTTCTCTTGTTGAAAAGCGACGCGGCTTGTTACTTGCTCTATCTGCGGTAGAGAACGTCGAATATAAGTTGTGGTCAGCACAGCTCCAGTCCGTAGCTCGCACAAAGGAATGGCAAGACAACCTTCAACACAGCAAACCGTTGACAAATGAAACAACACAGACCCGGGTTGCCCCGGCGCTCTTGACGGTGCCGTCCGATGCGCTCGTTCAGGCGTCTGAAATCAATGCACTCGGCGCCATGCGCGAGCGCTATGATGCACTAGTGCTCCATTCGGAAGCAGTTACCTCCGCCCAGCACAAGTGGCTAGCCCGCAGTATGCATGTTGCCAGACAGCGCGGTGATGTCACGGACCAGGATGTGTTTGTCAAATCCATCAAAGTGCCTGACCGCTACCAAGGGTTCGGTCTCGACGCGACTCCACTGGGACTCCTCAAAGCTGTTCACGACGCGCTTGCCGCCCGGCAAATTGAACTTATGACCGAGGCCATGTTGCTGGAAGGCCAGCTCGCCAAGCTCACAAATCAACCTCCAAAAGCTGTCGAGCGCGTTTCTGCATTGACCACAGAGACGGCATCAACCGTGAGTTCGACCGTCAAGACCGCTTTAACTGAACAAGCGTCAGCCAGCAGGCAATCGAACCGTATCAGCACCAACGCTCCACACAACTAGGCGACGGCCGGACGTACAGTGGAAGCGGCGAGTAGGCCTTCAGCGAAGACAAGGGGAACATGATGACCATGACGAAACGAGATATCGCAGACATCGTCCTTGTCGGCATGGGAGTGAAGCTCCTGGGCGACGCAATCCACATCATTGCGCTCGATGTCGGTTTCTATACGCGAACACCTCAGACAGCCGAGAATATCACATCGAAATTCATAGATGTCCCCTCTCAGGTTCTGCACATTGCTCTCCTGCTGTTTGTGATCTACCTGCTTCTCTTCGGGCGCAAGCGCATACTGTCACTTATCGTTCCAGATGGGCCGGAGAAAGAAGTGACCATACCGGCGGGACTGGCGGTATTGGCGTCGTATGCTTTCTGGATTCGACTACTGGGAATATTCACGTTCTTGTCTTCCGGCATCAGGCTTGTTGGCGATTTTGCCATGAGTATCGGGATATACCCAAAACTGGCCGATCTGAGATACTGGTTCGTGAACTCTGCATGGAACATAACGTCTACAATTCTGGGAGCCGTTGTGATCTGGAAGGCAGACTGGCTCGCGGAGAAACTCGGGAAAAAGGGATCGCCAGCGTCGCTCGCCCCAACTGAGCCGTGAGGGTGGGGCGGGGCCGACGGGCAGCACTGTTCGAGGAATATGCGAAAGAGAACCATAGTATGTGCGGGGTTTGTCGGCCTCGGGGTAGTGTTATTTGCTGTTCTTTCCGTGTCTCTGTACTTTGGCAAGACACCCCCGGGAGGCATGAGCACTCAGTCTCCCTCTGCACAACTCCGCGCAATGCTACTATTGGCTCGTCAGACCGCCATCCAGGATCAGACGAAGACTTCGGTTGTCTTCCGCCAGGATGCCACTGGTTCGGGATACATGGTTCTGAAGGACAGCGAGGTTATCTGGACAGCAGAACTCACGCATGACTACCAGTTTGGAGGTACGTCCACCCCTGAAACCGTGGTCTTTGCCGCCAACGGCACTGTTCGCCCGGAGGGCTACGAAATTGACATTCTCAGCCAGAAGCACAGGACCCGGCTGAGGTTCATGATTGATGGGGCAGGTTTCGCCACAACTACACTGGAGAATATCGAGACAAGTCGGCAGCGCAATTAGCCACCCTCCGACGGCCAGGCGTACAGGGGGGCCACAGCAGACTATGAAAAGAATCACATCCATAGTACTACGTGTCATCGCCATTCTCTTCTGGCTAGCCGTCGTGGTGCTGGCCTTGTGCGACCACCGGGGCACCCCAGCTGTGTTTACGCTCACTGCCGGGGTCTTCCTTGTCATCGCTCTACTGCCGCCTTCTCTCCTGCGCCCACGGCGGGTCTTGTCGTTGTTCCTGCTGGTGGTTGCGCTCATCCCGGTGGTTTGCTTCGTCCTTTTCGTCTGCGACCCCCTGGTTTGGGCCCCGACCGCGTGCTTGACGCCTCGCGAGATGCTCATTCGTTCACTGGTACTCGCCGGTGCCCTGTTTTGTTTTCTGGCTTTGCCGGGGACAATCATCCTCTCCAGCATGGTACTGGCAGATGTGAGAAAGATCACACCGCGAGGCAGGACCGTTGCTGGCGTGTTTCTGGTGGCCGTGCTTTGCGGCGCAGTGTGGTTCGCCCATTCCTGGCACGATGCACGCCTTCACTCCACAGGCTGTGCCTGCTTTGGAAACATGATGCATATCGATTCAGCAAAACAGCAATGGGCGATGGCGTACGGCGTAACAAACGGCCCGGGTGATATGGATGGCATTATGTATTACATGAAGGGGGGCGAATTGCCACGTTGTCCCCTCGGAGGGTACTACACAATCGGGGAAATCAACGAAGAGCCCGCTTGCTCAATACACGGAGCACCCAGGGCGGCACATGACGGTTCTCGCGAGAACTTCCTACGAATCGAGGCCCGGCTGAAGGACAAGAATTCACGGAGGCGGAGGGAATGATCGACCTCCCGAAGGAACGACCCATGCAACGGAAGAGAAAACGTGTTCTCATCTCGGTGCCGGTCTTGCTCGTTCTCGTTGCCCTCTGGGTTTACTGGTTCAACCCTGAATGGCTGCCTTCAGGCTTCCGGAACGATTCTGCGAGATGTGTCGGGTGTGGTTGTTTCATTAGCAGTTCGTTGGACCAGTTCCTGATGGACGCAGATGACGGATGGCTCCCGCGTGGCGGGACAACACCTGCGGACTCGTTGTCCGTGCTTGTCAAATGGAGCGGTCACGCGGCAGTTTTCACGAGCCACAGCCTGACCCCCAAGCTGGAGAAGTATTTCCGGGAACATGGCACCATGCACTACGACTACATGTGCTACCGGTATAACGAGGGATTGCGGGCGGACGACCCGGAAGACCTCATCATTATGTACTACTACAAACCAACACGCTGGGAAAATAGCCACAGGAAACGCGATTTTGTGGGGCGCCCAATCATGACGTTCACCACGAGAAGCGCATGGGATTTCATACCCGAAGCCGAGTTCCAGAGACGGCAGAATGAAACCGAGGAATACCTGCGGAAGAACAATCGGACAGGCGCGGCGGCAGCCACCAACTGTCCCTCCATGGCCAGCATCGGGAAAGACCGGATCGTGGAACTCGTGACCGTGCAAGGGGAAATCTACAAGGGTGAGATACGCTGGCATCCGTACCTCCGTCAGTACCATTGTGCAACGGGCGGTATCTGGCAGGTTGTCCAGTCTGACCAGGTGAAGTACGTGACACTCGAAACCCCTGCCGGCCCATAAGGGCGGGACGGACAGCCGACGGTATTGCTCGAAGAATATGCGAACGAGAATCATAGCAGGCACATCGGTCGGCATCCTGGGCATCGTGCTTGTTGCCGCATATGTCGCTTGGTGGTGGAATTCAGACCCGGAACGTCGCTGGGGCTGTTTCCGGAATGACTATGCGCGGTGTGTCGGGTGTGGCTCTTTCATCGGCGGCGCGATGGACCAGTTTCTCGCGGAGAAGAAGGACGGGTGGCTGCCACGTGGTGGCACGAATGCCGCGGATTCCCTCGCGCAGCTGTCACCCTGGTTACCTGGTGGAGGCGCGAGGAATTTTACCAGTCACGCTTTGACCCCAAAACTGCGTACGCACTGGCGAGAACACCACACACTCACGTATGAATTCATGTGCTACCGGTACAACGAGGGGCTGCGTACGGATGATCCGAAGCACCTTATTGTTATGTACCACTGCAAGCCCAGCCGCTGGGAAAGCAATGACAAGAAACGGTACTTCATAGGACGCCCGGTCATGACTCTGGATTTCTCGCCTGCATGGGACTTCATACCCGAAGCCGAATTCCAGCTGCGGCAGAAGGAGACCGAGGAATACCTGCTAAAGAACAGGCGAATAGGCGCATCGAGGAAAGACTGACTGTGAATCGGCAATCAATGCAACCTGGTAGGCAAGGAGCAAGGGGAAGGAGTTGTCTGTCTGGTGCTGTTCTGCTTCTCCTGGTTCTGTTGCTTGCGGGTTCCTGCACGATTTTCCCCTTCCAGAATAGTGCCGGCGACACCACCCTCGCGCTGAGCCGTGCGGACAGACGGGCTGCGGAACGGCTGGCCCGCCGCGTGCGACCGGAGTTAACCATTGCCCGTGTGTTCCGCGATGAAGGACCTCTGTTCGGCATTGTTGTCGAGTTCGCACCGGGAAAGCCCGACGCTGAGGTAGTGAGGTGGAAGCGTCTCTACATACTGAAGGTGGGGCTGAAGTACCTGCCGGATTACGCCAATCGAAGTGATGTTCTGATAGATCCTCCATGGGTGGTGTACAATCCCGCACTGGATGGTGACGAGGTGCTGGTGAGACGGTATGCCACGGGAAGGATGGATGAGAGCGGAGACGCAGGAGGGGTGAGGCTGAGTGTTGAAGGCGGTATTGACGACAAGACCATTCTGTATTTTGTCGACTTGTTTGCCCGCACGAACCGGTTGCCGTATCGGGAACCTGGA
>Ga0172371_10012208_pt1 | contig 11344 bp, 5 predicted proteins | sample Lak12m_FD_114543 | JGI IMG/M metagenome (GOLD analysis project Ga0172371, IMG submission 114543) | Freshwater microbial communities from Kabuno Bay, South-Kivu, Congo - kab_022012_12m | ecosystem: Environmental > Aquatic > Freshwater > Lake | place: Democratic Republic of the Congo: South-Kivu...
CCGGCCCACCGCAAACGCTGTTTATAGTCTGCCGCGGAGGAAAAGTCACTCACGGGCCGAGCCAAAGCACACGCCCCAGAATCTGCTCGCCCGCCACGCCGGGATGTTCCCAATGGCGGCTGTCGCGAGAGACCGGGACGTTGTCGCCCAGCACCAGCACCTCGTCGCTGCCCAACGGGCTGGCGGACCAGTCCCGCCCCAAGCCGTGCGGATCCAGGTAGTGGACGTCGCGAAACACCTGCAGGCGGCGGAGGACGACGGCCAGCCCGTCCGCGGTGATCCCGAAGGGCGGTGGACATCCTGCCGACGCGTCCTCCGGGGCTCCGGAGCGATCGCGGCCCTCGTCCTGCCAGACGAGCACGGTTCGGCCCTCTACCGCCACGACGATTTGCCGGTCGAACAAGGCGAATTCCAGCGTCACCTCCCGTGCGTAGGCGGCCGTCGGGAGCGCTGCCGACGCCAACCAATCGCCGTCACGCCACAGACTTGCTTGGCGGGCAGGGAATTCGAGCAGCGCCCGATACCAGGTCCGCCCGTCGTTGCCTCGCAGGATGATACGTCCACCGTCTTGGGTGCCCTGGTCTGCCAGCCGGAGCCGGACGACCAGCAGCAAGTCGCGGACGCGATGCAACTGGCGCGACTCGTCCTGGTTGTAGCCGTAGTGGTCCAGCACGGCGTATTCGTCGCTCCGCGGCAGCGGCGAAGCGAAACATCGCCAGTGGTGATACGTCAGCCAATCGGACTCGTCGCCGCGGCGGGCCGATGCGGGCCGGAAGAACCCTGCGGCAGTGCGAGTCCATGGGCGATCGACTGCGGCTCCCCAGCGGGCGAGCAGGTCCGGCGTGCCGCGAGGCTCGAAACCGCTGTCGTAGACCAGCACGGCCATGTCGCGAAACTGCGGCAGCGACTTGCGGGCAATCCGTCCGTCGGCGTAGATATCGCCGTGGTGGATCGAGATTCGCTCGCCCGGCAAGCCCACCACGCGTTTGACCTCCAGGTAATCGTGATCCGCGTGGGAACGAAATGCGACCACATCCCAGCGCCGCGGCAAGTCGAAGCGATAGGCCAGCCGATCGATCAGGACACGCTGGCCCGGCAGCAACTGGGCTCGCTCCAGATCCCGATTCACGAAACCGCAGTTGGGACACACGACTCGCTCCGCCGGCGGTCGCTCGGCGTCGTAGCGGCAGAGAAAACCACAGTCGCCGCACTTCAACTGACGATGGCTACCCGACAGCGTCTCGGCCATCGACGCGCCGGCGATCCGCACAGGGCGAACAAGCCCCTGGAGTGACCAGAGCCAGATGGCGGCAGTCAAACCCAGAACGATGGCCAAGCCAACCAGTTTCGTGCGGAGTCGCGGCATCGGACCTGGAACGCTTCGGGGGACCTTTGTCTCAGCAGCATCCAGCGGAGGACACCGGCCGTCAGTCTACGCGGCCGCCGTGCCCGCGGGAATCGGGGAGCAACCAGGCGCAGCAACCAGGCGCAGACGCGGAAAGCGGGGACGGCGTGAAGGCCTCGCTGACGCGTCGGGTTGCGGTGCCTCGCTGACGCGTCGGGTTGCGGTGCGGCGCGACCTGGTTCGGGCATGGGCCTCGGGTCGTGGAATCGCTGCGGCAAGGGCCGAGTGCCCGATTTGTAATCCGCCTTGCTAGGAAAACGGGCAGGTCGCCTTGCGGCGGTGGCGTGCCTCAGCCCTGGTCGTGAAGTCGCAACGTGTTACGCATCCTACAGTTGCAACAAAATCGTTGCCGTGCAACGCGAGTCGGCACTAGCGTTGCTATTAAGCGGCACGAAAACCTTGAGGCTTCGGGTTCGCGGTGTTGCGAGCCAGGCAAAAAGTCCCAGGCAAGCTTAGTGATGGCCCTCGCCGTTTGGCTGGGGGTGCGAATTCCTTCTGGTTTCTTGGCTCTAGCGTAAGGAGAGACGTTTAGTGACGCCCAAAGAAGTTCTGGCATTGTGTCGCGAAAAGGATGTCAAGGCGGTCGACCTGCGGTTCATGGACTTCCCCGGTCTTTGGCAGCACTACACGATCCCCGTCACCAAGTTGGACGAGGACGTGTTCGAGGAAGGCTTGGGGTTTGACGGTTCGAGCATTCGCGGTTGGCAGGCGATCAACGAAAGCGACATGCTCATCATCCCGCAGCCCGACACGGCGTTCATCGATCCGTTCACCCAGCTGACGACCCTGGTCTTGATCTGCAACATCCAGGATCCGATCACCCGCGAGGACTATTCGCGCGATCCGCGCAATGTGGCGCGCAAGACGGTCAACTATTTGAAGAGCACCGGCATTGCCGACACGGCGTACATCGGCCCGGAGGCGGAGTTCTTCATTTTCGACGATGTTCGGTTTGAGCAGAGCTCGCAGCACGGATTCTATTACGTGGACAGCATCGAGGCCGAGTGGAATCGCGGCCGCGAGGAGAAGCCGAACCTGGGGTACAAGTTACGGCACAAGGAAGGCTATTTCCCGGTTCCGCCGGCGGACAGCCTGATGGACATCCGCAACGAGATGATGCAGACGATGATCGAGTGCGGCCTGGACGTCGAGGCCCAGCATCACGAGGTGGCGACGGCCGGCCAGTCGGAGATCGACTTGCGGTTCCAGGATCTGGTGCGGATGGCCGACCAGTTGCTGACGTTCAAGTACATCATCAAGAACGTGGCGAAGAAGTACGGTAAGACGGTGACGTTCATGCCCAAGCCGATGTTCGGCGACAACGGCAGCGGCATGCACACGCATTTCTCGTTCTGGAAGGACGGCGAGCCGTTGTTTGCGGGCAGCGGGTACGCAGGCCTGAGCGAAATGGCCCTGTACGCGATCGGCGGAGTGCTGAAGCATGCGGCGGCCTTGTGCGCTCTGACCAACCCGACGACCAACAGCTACAAGCGCTTGGTGCCGGGCTACGAAGCGCCGGTCAACCTCGCGTATTCGCAGCGCAACCGCTCGGCGTGCTGCCGGATCCCGATGTACAGCCCGAGTCCCAAGGCGAAGCGGATCGAGTACCGTTGTCCGGACCCGAGTTGCAACCCGTACTTGGCCTTCTCGGCGATCGTCATGGCGGCTATCGACGGGATCCAAAACAAGATCAGCCCGGGCGAACCGCTGGACAAGGACATTTACGACCTGCCTCCGGAAGAAGCGGCCGCCGTTCCCAAGGCGCCGGGTTCGTTGGACGCAGCTCTGGATGCCTTGGAAGCCGATCACGAGTTCCTGCTCCGCGGCGACGTGTTTACGGATGACGTGGTCAAGACGTGGATCAGCTACAAGCGGAAGAACGAAGTGGACGCGGTGCGTCTGCGGCCGCATCCTTACGAGTTCTGCTTGTATTATGACATCTAGTCGACGAAGTGCTCCGTGCGTGTGATTCAGGCCGGGCCGGCTTACCCCAAAGCCGGCCCGGTTTGTTTCTTGCCCGGCCGGCCGAGCCGGATGATCCATGACCCCATCGTTTTAATCACCAACGGCCAGCGACCGGACGGGGATCACCGCCAATTCAGCGCTGTTTCGATTGCCCCCGCGAGCGCCGTCATTGGAATAGGCGACGTACAGCTTGTCCGCGTGCTCGACGGCATAGGGGTACGATAGCCGGCAGCCTGGAGCGGACTCGCCGGGCCCCTCGCTCACGGCATCGCGGATCCGGTAGATCTTGCTGAAGTACTTCTCTCCCGGGCGGCTGACGGCGATGGTCAGCGGGCTGCGGCGATTTCCCGCGTCGGCGGTCGTCGTGCCGATCAGGTAGCGCTGGCCGGTGGACAACACGCCGGCGTACGGCTTGGATGCGGCCATCGGCAGATTGCTCGCGCGGCTTTCGGTCCACGTGCGCCCGTAGTCGTCGCTCACAGCCGCCAGCGCGACGGGCTTGCCCCAGCGGGCGATATTCAGCACGTTCGCACCGTCCACGATCACGGTCGATTCGCCCCACATCTCCAGCGCCGGGGGCTTGGGGATGGGAACCACGTCCCAGCGAGTAAAATCCTCGCCGTGGCTGATCGCCACCGCCGCCGGATCGTCGGGGCCGCCGTACCCGCCGGCGACGGAAATGCCGGCCATGATCCAGTTGCCGTCGGCCATTTTCAGCGGCTCCTGCAACGGCCAGAAGCCCCGCTCGGCCACCACGCCGATCGCTTGCCACCGATCCGAGGACTCGTCCCGTCGGTACGCACGCGTGTGGACGCGCTGCATGTGGTCGTCGAAGCAGCCGTGAAAAGCCCACAGCCGGCCGGCGTGCGCGAGCAGCACGCCGTGACTGACCGCCGGGTTGGCGGTGTTCCCGTCGTCGATCGCGAACAGCGGTCCCCAGGTCTTGCCGCCGTCGGCGCTCTTCCGCCCGTGGGCGACTTCCGTGGCCGTGTTCTCGCTGCCCAGGTTATGGCCGAAGGTGACGAACAACTCGTCGTCGTGCCAACAGACCGCCGCCCCGTGCAGCCAGTTGTAGCCGTCTCGCTCCGGCTCGCGCGGCTGGATCACCACGAACTGGACGCCCTCCAGTCGCGGACAGTCCGCCGCGGCCGGCACCGGCTGGGCCGGATCCCAGAGCACGAACCGGCTGTCCACAGACGGCGGATGCGCAGCCGTCGCAGACGAGGATTGGGGAATTGTCATCAAGACGAGCAGGCTAATCGATTCCCATAACATGGTGCGGCCCTCCGGGGAAAGATTAAGGTTGATGGCGGAGGAAATAGGTTGGCGTGCAACTCCACGCGTGGCAGTAGCTGTTCATCAGATGGCTGCCGTAGGGCGACAGCAGTTCATCGCCGGGCACATACACTTCCCAGAACGTATCCGCGCCGCGTTGGAGCATGCCGCCCCAGTAGGCGTGCAAGTGGGCTCGGGCCTCGTCTCGCAGGCCCGCCGCCAGCAGGGCTTCCACGACGTAATGATGCATGTAGGGTGTCACCGGCTTCTCGGCGTTGGCGTGTTGCAGCACGCCGGCCAGTGCCCGCCGGGCTTGCTCTGGCGACGACACGCCCGCCAGCACCATCCACGCTTGCGAGGCCCACGAGACCTCGCGTTTCGGGCCGCTGATGAACAGGCCCTGGGCATCGTCCCACAACTGTTCGCGCGCGGCTGCCTCCATCCGTGGGATGATTTCGGACAGGAACGCCGCATCGGCGTCCTTGCCCAGTCGCTCGGCCAGCATCCGCGTCGCTTTGGCTCCGACCAGCACAATCGCGTGCTCTGACGCCTGCTTGTCCAACGTGCGATGCCAGTCGACGAACAGCCACCAGCCCTTGGGCGGCACGAACAGGCCCTCGTGGTTCACCGGTTCCAGCGTGAAATCCAGTTGCTTCAGTACCAGCGGCCACAGGTCGTCCGCCGTCTGGCGATCGCCGCTGGCTTCCAAGTACTCGAGCACGGTCGGCGCGAACAAGGCTGTGTAATCCAGGATGCTGTTCCCGCCCCGCACCGGCTCGGGGCGCTCGAACGAGCAGGTGCCGACCAGCCCCTTGTCCGTGGCCGTGCCGGCCAGGATGTATAGCGAGCGTTTCACCAGGTCGTAATTGCGGTAGCTGGCATAATTCGCCAACGCCTGCAGCCGCAGGTCGCCCAGCCACAGCCGGCGGTCGCGCTTCGGGCCGTCCTCGAACACTGTCTGCATACAATCTCGCAGCGTGCGCCGCGACACCTGGTCCAGGGCGGCGTCCTCGGCGTTCGCGGGCTCGTAGGGCAGCAGCCGAGCTTCATCCGCCGACGTGATGGCCTCCGCGCCCAGTTCGGCGAAGCCGAACTTGCCGTGCTTGCTGGCGGCGACCACTGTGACTTTCACATAGCGAAACGCGTACCGCCGTGGCAGGCGGACGGTCTGCGGCACGTCGTCGATGTTCACCACCTCGTCCTGCAACCAGGATCGCGTCAAGCTGCCCGGATAGGGATCGAACGGTTCGGCGACCTCGGCGGGCACTTCTCCGAAAATCAGCGACAGCCGCACGGGCGCATCGACCGGAATGTCAAACCGCCGCAAGGAGAACTGGAAGTAGCCGGAAAAGTGTTCGCCGAAATCCAGAATGAAGCTGTCGCCGGGCAACAACGGCCGGTTGCAGACCGATTCGGGCTTGCCGGTCACTACGGTCTTCCAGCCCTGGAAGGCGGCCGCGTCCTTCTCGACCGCGACGATCGCCACCGGGGACAGGGGCTTGCGGAATAGCGGCGGCGTGGCTTGCCGGGCCCGTTCGAGCCAAGCCGCCCGTCGCTGTTCGATCCGCGTCAACTGCTGTTGGAACAGCGCCGCCAGGTCCGCCGAGACGGCGCCTTTGATGGTGCCCTCGAGCTTCGGGTGATCGTTCGGCCCTTGGGCGGACACGGGCCCCGCCAGGCACGCTGCGAGTAACACCAAGGCGGACCAGTGGACGTGCGGGCGGATCGCGGTGGACGTGGGCATCGTCGAATTCCTTTCGCGGTCGGGGTGTCTTGTTTTGGATTTCGCTTCATGGTAAACCCAAGCTTGGCCTCTGGGAACCGAGCTGGCTCACTCCAGCGGCCTCGTACCGGCGACATTCTTTCAGGCTTTCCACCTTTCCCCGGGGAGGACATCCATGAGGCTCCATCGACGTTCGTTCCTTCGCTCGACCGCCGCGGCCGGGTTGAGCTTGGCCGTGCCTGCGATCGTCGGCGCGGCCGAGCAGCCCAAGTCGGGCAAGCGGTATCGCACGGCCCTGATCGGCAGCGGCTGGTGGGGCATGAACATCCTGCGCGAAGCCATCGCGGCCGGCCAGTCGCAGGTGGTCGCCTTGTGCGACGTCGACCAGCGGATGCTGAACAAGGCGGCGGACGAGGTCGAGAAGCTGACGGGGGCGCCGCCGAAAAAATATGCCGACTATCGCGAACTGCTGGACAAGGAGAAACCCGAGATCGCTATCGTCGGCACGCCCGACCACTGGCATCCGCTGCAGACGATTGCCGCGGTGCAAGCCGGCGCGCACGTGTACGTCGAAAAACCGATCTGCCACACGATCGGCGAGGGGCGGGCGATGGTCAATGCCGCGCGAGCCACGGGGCGGGTTGTCCAGGCCGGCACGCATCGCCGCGTCTCGCCGCACAACGTGGCGGGCCGCGAGTTCATCCTCTCGGGAAAGCTCGGCAAGATCGGGATGGTCCGCGCGTTCGTGCATTACGGTGGCGGCCCGGAAAAGCCGCGGAAGAACAGCTCGCCGCCCGCAGGACTCGATTGGGATATGTGGTGCGGCCCGGCCCCGCTGCGACCCTTCAACGGCGACCCGGATAATCCTTGGTCCGGCGGAATCCATCCCCGCGGCTTCCGGCAGTACCTCGACTATGCCAACGGTACGTTGGGCGACTGGGGTATCCACTGGATGGATCAGGTCCTGTGGATCACCGGCGCCAAGTGGCCCAAGAAAGCCTTCTCGACAGGCGGCCGGCCGATCAAGGGTCCCCCCATCCTGACTGCCGACGAGCAGACCAGCGACGCGCCCGACCATCAGGTCGCCGTGTTCGAGTTCGACGAGTTCACGCTCTCGTGGGAGCATCGCCAGTTTGCCGGCAACAACGCGGAGAAAGGCGAGACGGTAGGCTGCTATTTTTACGGCACGGAAGGCACGTTCCACATGGGCTGGCGGGAGGGGGCCGTGTTCTACCCCGTCGACGGGCGGAAAGAACCTGTGCGATTCGCGCCCAATCTGCATCAACCCGACGAGCAGAACATCAAGGAACTGTGGGCCGACTTCCTGCAGGCGATCCCAACCGGGCGACGCCCCGTGTGCGACATCGAGGAGATCCAACGCTCGACCAACGTCAGTCTGCTGGGCATGCTGGCGCTGAAGCTGGGCCGCAGCGTCCAGTGGGACGGCGACAAGGAAGTGATCGTCGGCGACGACGAAGCCAACAAGTTGCTGCGGCGCGAATACCGCGCGCCTTGGGTCTACCCGACATAGCCGATGACGGGACTTGGCATGCACGCACGGCAGATTCTCACGTTCAGCGCGGCCCTGCTGCTGGCCCCGTTGCTGGCCGCACGCGGTGGCGATTGGCCGACGTATCGCGGCGATGCGGCCCGCACGGGATACACGGCGGAAGGCTTGCCCGCCGCCCTGTCGCTGGCGTGGACTTTCGAGTCGCGGCACGCTCCCAGGCCCGCGTGGCCGACTCGTACCCGGCAGCGCTACGATGTGGCGTATCAGCCCGTGATCGCCGGCCAGACGCTGTATTTCGGCAGTTCGGCCGACGGCAAAGTCTACGCTTTGGACACGGCCCAGGGCCGCACGCGGTGGGAGTTCTTCACGGGGAGCCCGGTGCGGTTCGCTCCGGCCGCCTGGGGAGATCGCATCTTCGTGGCCAGCGATGACGGCTACCTGTACTGCCTGGCCGCCGACGACGGCCGGCTGATTTGGAAACAACGCGGCGGCCCGCGGGCGGATCTGCTGCTGGGCAACGACCGGATGGTCTCCCGCTGGCCGGCCCGCGGCGGACCGGTGGTGGCAGACGATTTGGTGTACTTTGCCGCCGGCATCTGGCCCAGCGAAGGCGTCTACGTGTACGCATTGGACGCCGCCAGCGGTCGTGTCGTCTGGTGTAACGACTCGTCCGGAACGTTGGAACTGGACCAGCCCCATCCGACGGCCCGCGCGAAAAGCGGAGTAGCGGCCCAAGGATACCTGGTCATCGACGGCCCGCGACTGTACGTGCCCACCGGCCGCGGCGTCCCGGCGGTCTTCGAGCGGAGTCGAGGCGAGTTCCTGAGCCTCCAATTGCAGGCCAATACCAGCTTGGGCGGCGTGGACGTCGTCGGGCTGGGCGACTGGTTCTTCAACAGCGGCGCCGTGTTCGACGCGGCGAGCCAGGCCCGGATCGCGCGCACCGGACTGGCGGCCGCCGTGCATCCCGACTACGTGCTCCTGTCCGGCAGCAAGCCGGGGCTGATGGCGCTGGATCGTAAGCAGCTGGTCATCGAGCGGCCGGCGGTGGATCGCAAAGGCGCACCCATCACGGCCCGCTCGCTGGCGAAACCGCGATGGACGCTGGACCTGCCACAAGCCGCGCTGTTACAGCCGGTCGAACCGCCCGGCGCGGAGCAGCCGGAAGGCAAGCAGATGGGGTCCACCAGCTGGATCGAGCTGCCCATTCAAGGCCAGCCTGCCGCCCTGATCGTCGCGGGCAACTCGGCGATCGTGGGCGGCCAGGATTGCGTGCTGGCGGTCGACCTGGCAACCCGCGAGGTCGCTTGGAAGGGCGACGTCGCCGGCGCGGCTTGCGGGTTGGCCGTGGCCGACGGCCGGCTGTTCGTCAGTACCGATCGCGGCCGGATCTACTGCTTTGGCTCCGGTCCCGAGACATCGGCCGTCGTCTCCGGAACGCCTGTTACCGTTCCGCCGCCGGCAGACTCGCCGTACGCGGCCGCGGCAGAGGAAATCGTCCGCCGCACGGGGATCACACAAGGATTCTGCGTCGACGTCGGCTGCGGCGACGGCAGCCTGGCCCTGGAACTGGCGCGCCGCACGGAGCTGCAGATCTACGGACTGGAGACCGACGCGGCTCAGGTCCAGGCGGCGCGGGAGCGGCTGGATCGGGCGGGACTGTACGGCACGCGAGTGACGATTCATCACGCTCAGCCCGCCGAAATCGCTTATCCCGATTACTTCTCCGATCTGCTGGTGTCGCAGCGGTCGCTGGTGGCTGGCGCCGGCGCGGTTCCCGAGGCTGAAGTACGGCGGATGCAGCGTCCTTACGGAGGCCAGGCTTGCTTGGGCCGCCCGGATGCGATGTCCGTCACGGTGGGCGGACCGCTGGAGGGCGCCGGGAATTGGACGCACCAGAACACCAACCCCGCCAACACGCTGTGCTCGGACGATACTCGGCTCCGCGGCCCGCTGGAGATGCTCTGGTATCGGGACACGGATTTCGTGCTCTCGAACCGGCATGGCCGCGGGCCGACGCCGCTGGTCGACCGCGGGCGGATGTTCGTCGAAGGGCTGCACGGCCTGCGGGCCACGAGCATCTACAACGGCCGCACACTGTGGGAGTTCCCCCTGCCGGGCGTCTTGCGCAGCTACCATCGCGAACACAGTATCGGCGCGGCCTGGACGGGCGGCAACTACTGTCTGGGCGGCGACGACATCTACGTGCACACCGGCGATCGCTGCCTGCGGCTGGCGGCGGACACCGGCCGGTTGGTCCGGGAGTATCCACCGCCGGCGCGGCCGGATGGAAAGCCGGGCACGTGGGGCTACATCGCGTGGCACGGCGGCACGCTGTTCGGGACGCTGGCCGACGAGGAATACCTCGTGCGCTGCTGGTCTCCGGACTGGGACACCAACGGCCAGTGGATCCAATCCGTGCTGCTGTTCGCCCTGGACCCGGACACGGGGCAGGTCAAGTGGACGTATCGGCCGCAGCGATCGATCCGCAACAACGCGATTGCGATCAGTCAAGGCCGCGTGTACCTGATCGATCGCGCGGCCGCGGAAGTGGACCTGCTGCGGTACCCGATCGCGCCGTTGTACGCCGAAGCCAAGCGGCGAGCCGCCGCCAGCGGGACCAAGGAGGCGGAAGAATTGCGGTCCCTGATCCCGCAGCCGCCGGGCGGCAGCTTGCTGGCCCTGGATGCCCAGACAGGCCAGACGCTGTGGCGAAATGACACAGACATCTTCGGCACCCAATTGGCCGTCAGCGACGTGCATGGCGTGCTGTTGATGTGCTACCAGCCCGCGCATCAAGCTTCGTTGGACTCCGAACTGGGCGACCGGATGGCGGCGTTGCGGACCCGGGACGGGGAACGGATCTGGGACGTTTCGGCCCGCTACGTCGCCCGCCCGATCGTCAACGACCGGACGATCTATGCCGAGCCCGGGGCGTGGGATTTGCTGACCGGCCAGGCGTTGCCGTTCGCACTTCAGCGTTCCTACGGCTGCGGCATCCCGGCCGGCTCGCGGAACCTGCTGGTCTTCCGCTCGGCGACACTCGGGTACATCGATTTGACCGGCTCGCGGCAGACGGAAAACTACGGCGGCATCCGGCCGGGCTGTTGGGTCAATGCGATCCCTGCCGGCGGGCTGTTGTTGATGGCGGACGCGGCCAGTTGGTGCACTTGCAGCTACTTGAATCAAGCCACGATTGCGCTCCAGCCGGGCAGCCGGTGAAGGCTGCCCGGCCTGGTTGGCCTCATGCGGCTACTTTCCGGCCGGTTCGTCCTGGAGGGCCTTCTCGGCCGCTTGACGCAAGCCGGCATCGGGATCCTGCAACGCCATCTGGATTCCCATTTCGGCCAGTTCGCCACCGATCGCCTTGGCGGCGCGGACGACCGCCGTGCGGACCTCGGGCTCCTGGCACTTGTACGCGGCGGCCAGCACCGGCAAGGCTTCCTGCTTGCGCTGGACCGCGGCC
>Ga0172371_10012210_pt1 | contig 11343 bp, 7 predicted proteins | sample Lak12m_FD_114543 | JGI IMG/M metagenome (GOLD analysis project Ga0172371, IMG submission 114543) | Freshwater microbial communities from Kabuno Bay, South-Kivu, Congo - kab_022012_12m | ecosystem: Environmental > Aquatic > Freshwater > Lake | place: Democratic Republic of the Congo: South-Kivu...
GAACATGGCGGTTCATGGGCTGAATGGGAATATCAAGTCTGGTGATGACGCCAATACTTTTTATAACGATGCGCACAATCTGGACGGGCAATGCGATTATGTCATGGCCAATCCTCCCTTTAATGTTGACCTTGTCAATGCCGAGAACGCACAGAACGCAGGACGTCTTCCGCTCGGTCTTCCCGGAATCAACAAAGACAAAGTATTTTCCAACGCCAACTACCTCTGGATTAATTATTTCTATTCCTATTTAAACGAAAAAGGCCGCGCAGGATTTGTTATGGCGGCATCCGCCACAGACAGCGGAAATAAAGACCGGGATATCCGGGAAAAGCTGGTCAAGAGTGGCCATGTTGATGTAATGCTTTCCGTAGGCAACAACTTCTTCTACACGAAGTCGCTGCCCTGTTCACTCTGGTTTTTTGACAAAGGCAAGCCCGAGGAATTGCGGGATACTGTTCTGTTCATCGATACGCGCAACTACTACACCGTGGTAGACCGCACACTCAATGAGTGGAGTGAATGGCAGATGAAGAACCTGAACGCCATCGTATGGCTGTATCGCGGGGAAACCGAGAAATATGAAGACCTGCTAATAGATTACCGGGCCGCAATCAATGACGCGACATACAGCCTTGATTATTTTCTTGAACAGGCCGCCAAGCAGCTGGGCCGGTTCGGGGAGCCGCTTGAGCCTTTCCGCCAGCAGATGGCGGCTATCATCGAACACGTGGATTCCATTGAAGAGCTTTTCCCATTACGTGCTCTGCTCAAGGACTGTGTAGCTGTGATAAACGCACAGCTTAAGGAATTGCTAACTCACGGAGATTCTCTGGATAAGCCTGCGTCAAAGGCTTTTGCTGAAGAGCATGGCTTCAGTACGTGGCAGCAATATAAGAAGCAGGTTACTGCCGCCGTGGAGCAGGCAATCGGAACTGGGAGCGTTGAAACAGAGATTTTCTGCAACATCCGCAGCATCCGTCAGACTATAAAAGAGGCCCGCTGGCTGACCGAGAAATTCGGCGAAGGAAAGTATGCCGATATCCTGGGGTTATGTAAAGCCGCAGCCATTGCGGAAATTGAAAAAAAGAACTGGAGCTTGACCCCCGGCGCTTATGTTGGTGTAGCACCAGAAGCGAACGGCAACGAGGAGAATTTTGCAGAGCGCATGGCGGAAATTCATAATGAGTTACTTACGCTGCAGTCGGAGGCAAACTCTCTGATGGACGCAATTTCGAAGAATTTCGAGGGGCTAGGGTTATGAAAACACAGAGTTATCGGCTTGGTAATTTGATAAATATTAAGCACGGCTATGCATTCAGTGGAAAAAATATTGTAGAAGATGATAATGGCATCGTACTTGTAACCCCTGGAAATTTTCGCATTGGTGGTGGTTTTCAAGAAGAGAAATGCAAATTTTTCAATGGAGAAATCCCTGACGATTATAGATTAAAATCAGGCGATTTTATCGTTACAATGACAGATTTGAGTAAAGCTACAGATACTCTAGGATATAGCGCTTATGTACCAGTATCATCTCGCAAATATCTTCATAATCAACGAATAGGTTTAGTATCTTTAATCTCAGACCAATGTGACAGGGGATATTTGTATTGGTTAATGAGAACTTATGGGTATCAACGAACAATAGCCAATACTGCAACGGGTGCATCAGTTAAACATACTTCACCAAGTAAAATCTATGACTACACCTTTTTTGCTCCTGATAAATCAATTCAATGTCGTATTGCCGACATACTCTCCGCTTATGACGTCCTAATTGAAAATAACCAGAAGCAAATAAGGCTTCTTGAGGAGGCCGCTATGAGGCTTTATAAGGAGTGGTTTGTCTACCTGCGCTTCCCCGGGCACGAAAACACGCCTATCGTAGATGGTTTACCGGTGGGGTGGTCATCTTGTCGACTAATGGATCATATTAACGTTAACTCAAATAATGTATCTGGATATAATTCAGATACAGAAATTCAATATATTGATATTAGTTCAGTGTCTCAGGGTCGGATTGAGCAAAAAACAAAATATCTCTACAAAGATGCTCCTGGGAGAGCAAAACGTCTTGCGAAAGACGGCGATATAATATGGAGTATGGTTCGTCCAAATTTGAAGGCATATTCACTTATTTTATCCCCAGATTATAACGATGTTTTTTCAACAGGGTTTGCTGTGCTTTCTCCAAATAGTATACCCTATACTTTTTTATATTGCTTAGTTATACAGGATTCTTTTGTAGGCTACCTTGTTAATTGTACAAATGGCGCAGCATATCCAGCAGTTAAACCTGTACATTTCGAAGAAGCTAAAGTCATTGTACCAAATGATTTATTATTAGAGAAATTCCACAGTATCACCGATTCTATGTTCAGGAAAGCAAATGCACTAGACAAGCAGATTAAAATCCTGCGTACCGCAAGAGACAAGCTTATCCCAAAACTGATGAGCGGGGAAATCGAGGTGTAAAGGAGGAGTGCAGCCATGGCAAAAGATTTAACCACTTCGCAAATCGACAGGCAAAATATACTTAACAATGAAATTGCAATCAGTGAAATTCAGAAGAAATCTGATTTGAGCGGCGTACTTTTTAAAAACAAATATTTTTTCACCAAAGAAATGGTTTCACAATTTTTTGAAATTGACACACGTACTGTTGAACGATACATAAGTACGTTTGCTGATGAATTGAAATCAAACGGTTACATGATTTTGAAAGGCAAGGAATTAAAAGATTTTTTAGTCTGCTATCGTAATACTTTTGGTACCGACATTAATGTCGGCACCAAAATAACTGTTCTTGGAATTTTTGATTTTCGTGCCTTTCTAAATCTTGCCATGTTGCTTTCCGAGAGTGAAAAAGCGAAGATAGTCCGCCAAATGATACTTGATATCGTAATTGATTTAATAAATCAAAAAACCGGCGGCTCCACCAAATACATCAATCAACGCGATAAAGATTTTATCTCTGCCTCGTTGCAGGAGGATAATTATCGAAGGCAATTCACTGACGCTTTGAAATTTTATGTAGTTGATGACCGTTACAAATATGCTCATTTCACTGATCTTATTTATGTTAGCATATTTAAAGAAAAAGCCAAGGAATATAAAAAAATTCTTGATTTGAAAGCCAGTGATAAAGTACGCGATACTTTTTACAGTGAAATTTTAGATATAATAGCTGCTTATGAATGCGGATTAGCAGATGCCATCAAAGAAGAATATATAAAATGCGGGCATTTGCTTTCCTGCCGTGAGGTTGAAGTTTTACTAGAGAATTTTGAGAGACTGGCATTATGGAAGCCACTGATTCATCGTGGTCGTATTAAAATGGCAAGCCGGGATATGGCTCTTAGGGATGCGTTTCATTATCAGCTATCAGAATACATTCAGCCATTAGAGAAGGAAGAGTATCAAAAATTTCTTGGTGCTGCCGGTGATGAGCTAGAACGTCTCATGGAAGAAAATCGATCTGTTTTGAAACGCTTAAAGGAGCGTGAATAAAATGGACGCCATCATTTATTTCACACTGGAACAAGCGATATCAACACATCAAAAAACTGTTATGTACAGCGGCGGAGGCGCTCTGGGACACTTTGATTTGGGAAGATTGGACAGCGTTTTGCAAAACATTCAAAATGACGATTATTATCCTACATTTGTAGACAAGCTGACCCATCTATTCTTTTGCACCTGTGAGTTCCATTGCTTTGAGGATGGAAATAAACGATTGGCAATTACCCTATCCGCATACTTTTTGCTGTTAAATGGTTATATGGCTGTTGCTAAACGTTTTTTTGAAATTACGGAAAATATCAGTTATCAAGTAGCGGCTGGAAAGATTGATAAAGGCTTGCTGCATCGTATCATGACTGCCATAATGGATGGTACATATGAAAGCGATGAGGAACTTAAGCTGGATATTTATAACGCTATCCGATAGGAGGATATCCTATGAGCTGGGAGTATTCTGAGAACATACTTGTCCAAAATAACGCAGGCGACTTGCTCCATGATGTGTTGGGGTGGGATGTCGTTTTTGCATATAATAAGGAAATACTCGGAGAAGGTGGAACGCTGGGACGCAGGTCATATAAGGAAATCATGCTGACGCGCTACCTTCGGAAGGCTATGTTTTCGCTCAATGACTGGCTGACGGATGAACTATGCGACACCGCCATAAAAACTCTGCTGTCATATGCCGCATCCGATACTCTCATGCAGATTAACCATAAAAAATACGAGATGCTCCGGGATGGAGTACCTATCACATATAAAAAACCTAACGGGGAAACGGAAGACCGTCTTGTTCGTTTATTCAATTTAGATCAACCCGAAAAGAACTACTTTCTTGCCGTAAAGGAAATGAAAATACACGGAGACCTTTATCGCAGACGTACAGATATCGTTGGCTTCGTCAACGGTATTCCCTTGTTGTTCATAGAACTGAAGAAGCAGAATGTGGATGTACAGGATGCTTATACATGCAATTATACCGATTATCAGACTACCATTCCGCAACTGTTTCACTTCAATACTTTTATTATGCTTTCAAACGGATTGGAAGCGAAGGTAGGCACATTGGGGAGCAAGTACGGCTTTTTCCATGAATGGAAGCGTCTCAAGGAAGCAGATACAGGTGCAGTGGACTTGGAAACCATGCTGCGCGGTATTTGCGATAAAAACAACTTTATGGATATCTTCGAGAACTTCGTTCTATATGACCGTTCAGGTGGAAAAATGGCGAAAATACTGGCGCGGAACCATCAGTATCTTGGTGTTAACGAGGCAGTAGAGTCTTATAAAGAGCGAAAGCTGAAAGAAGGGAAACTGGGCGTTTTCTGGCATACGCAGGGGAGCGGAAAGAGCTACTCCATGGTGTTCCTCGCTCAAAAAATCCGGCGCAAATTTACCGGATCCCCAACCTTCGTTGTACTAACCGACCGGGATGAATTAAACAAACAGATAAGTGATACATTTGAGGCGTGTGGCTGTCTTGGTAAGGTAAAAGCAAAACAATTTATCGCTTCCAGTGGAGATGACCTGATTTCAAAGCTAAAAGGTAATCCAAGCTATATTTTTTCACTAATCCACAAATTTAATCAGCCTGACGCAAATCCTATTATCCCCAGGCATGACATCATTATTCTATCGGATGAGGCGCATAGGACGCAGAACGGGATTTTTTCGGATAATATGTGTGCGTTACTGCCTACCGCTTCACGCCTCGGCTTTACGGGTACACCCCTGTTTACGTATGACAATATTACTGAGCGCACCTTTGGCAATTATGTGTCCATTTATGACTTTAAAAGGGCAGTTGAAGACGGCGCAACCGTTCCTCTCTATTACGAAAACCGTGCCGATATGCTTCACATTGAAAATCCGGAAATCAATGACGAATTGCTTGAGGCAATTGAAGCGGCAGACCTGGATGTAGACCAGAAAGCCAAGGTCGAATTGGAACTCAGAAATGACATACATATTCTTACCAGCAATAAACGACTGGAAACAGTCGCACAGGATTTTGTGGAGCATTACTCCGAACTTTGGACCACAGGAAAAGCCATGTTTGTTTGTGTAAATAAGACCACAGCCGTAAGAATGTATAACCTCGCTATGAACTATTGGGCCGAGAAAACCAAAGAAATCGAACATATCCTGAGTAACACTGAATCACAGCAGGAATATCAGGAACTTGAACGCAAGCTGAAGTGGATGCAATCTACGGAAATGGCGGTTGTGATCAGCCAGGAGCAGAATGAAATTACCCATTTTGAAAAATGGGGATTGGATATTAAACCGCACCGAACAAATATGGAAAAACGCGAAATGGACAAGGAGTTCAAAGACCCGGACAATCCTTTCCGCATAGTATTTGTTTGCGCTATGTGGCTGACTGGTTTTGATGTTCAATGCCTTTCGAATATTTATCTGGATAAGCCCTTGAAGGCACATACATTGATGCAGACAATAGCCCGCGCCAACCGTGTCTTTGAAGGGAAAAGCAACGGCCTGATTATTGATTATGTGGGCGTGGTGAAAGCTTTGAGAAAAGCATTAGCTGATTATACAACTACAGCCGGGGGAAATGTTTCTGACCCTACGCCAGATAAAGAAAAACTGCTGGCTCGAATTTTTGAACTTATGAAAGAAATCACAGAGTATATGACGCAGAATGGTTTCAATCTGGTTGCACTGGTGAATTCAAGTGGTTTCGAAAAATTAGCGCTTGTGAAATCCGGGGCCGATGCAATGACTGCCTCGGAAGAAATTAAGAAGCGATTCGAAATTATGGCGCGGGAACTATTTAAATTGTTTAAATATACAGAGCATCATGAAGTGTCCGATGAGCACAGGGCTTATAAAAACGCAATTAGTGCAGTATATGACCAGATGCAGGAAAAACGCAAGCATTCTGATACCACAGACCTAATGGTTGCAGTAAATCAGATTGTCAGCAGCTATGTTACTGTACAGAAGAATGAAGCCGCGCTTGCCGAAAGCAAACGCTTCGATATCAGTAAAATTGACTTTGAACGGTTACGCCAGGAGTTTGTCAGAGCAAATAATAAGAATTTACTTCTTAAAGACCTGAAAGATTTAGTTGAAGACCGCCTTTCCAAAATGATGAAAAGCAATCCCACACGTATAAATTATTACGAACGTTACCAGAAAATCATAGAAGAGTACAATGCAGAGCAGGACAAAGCTTTGATTGAAAAGACTTTTATCGACCTCTTGAATTTTGTTAATGACCTGGATACCGAGGAAAAGCGCTTCGCGCGTGAAGGTTTTGATAATGATGAGGAACTTGCGGTTTATGATCTATTATTGAAAGATTCCTTAACCCCTACTGAAATTAAGAAAGTTAAACAACTGGCAAAAGTGCTACTTGAGAAAATCAAGGTAAAAATCAAAGAACTTGATCACTGGACAGAGAAAGAGGAGACACAGGCAGCTATGGATGTGTTGATTCGTGATACGCTCTGGAGTGAATTGCCCGAAAGTTATGACGATATTACTCTTGGTGAGTACAGGCAACGCATATATGAATTTGTTTATTCAACATATCCAGCAGCATAAATAGTCTATTATCCAAAATAAAAACCAGCCATGAAAATCTGATTCGCTTTTACATGGCTGGTTTCTTTTGCTCCGCTTAAAGCTGTTCACAATAATCATTTCTCAAATCCCTGTGTGAAAGCTCCTTTGGCGGGGCTTTTTTTGTCACATTGCGGAATTCTTCAGGTTTTTTTAGATGTGGCAACCGGATAGGGAGAGGAGGCCCCGCATCTTGTGCACTGGCTGCGGTGCATGCACAGAAGGCTGCCGCATGCGGGACAGGCCCATCTTTCCGCCTGGATTCCAAGAAAGGCATCCATGCCGCCGGTTTTGATTGCCGCAAGGTTTTGGAATATATCCGTGTTGTATTTTGTACGGTAGCGTTTCTGCAGAGCCTTCATACGCGCACAGGGGAACTTTTCGCATTCGAAACAGAAGCCCGATGCGTTTTTTTGAATGGTTTCGCAGTTTTTGATGACGCACCGCCGGCAGGAGGAATTTGGCATGGCGCCCTGCCTGCATCCCGGGCAGGTGTTCTTTTCCCGCTGGTACCCCAGGCACAGCGCGCAGTTGATGCCGCAGGGCGCGATAAGGGAGGGGTCTGTATACGGCCGGCTCCGGCTTTTCAAGGAAGGCCGCCCCCTTCCTCTTCAAACAGCAGCAGGATTTTTGCGTAATCAATACAGAACTGCATGTCCTTTTGCCCGAGCTTTGCGTTATAGAAATGTTTTTGGCTGTTTGCCGAAGTGACCCTTTCGAGCAAATCTTCCGCTTTTGCCCCGGCTACGGCGGCGGCCGACTTATAGCCCGCCTCGAAAAAAGCCTGCGCCGCGGCGGCGCCCACGCCGTTGATGCGGACCAGGTCCGAAATGCAAAACAGCTCCTGGGCCAGCGCCGTGTCGATCCCCAGCCTTTCGGCGGCCGAATCCGGCGTGGGCCGGTAGAATTCATAGTAATCCCGCGAAGTCCTGATGCCCGCTTCCTGCAGAAGGGCGGCGGTTTTGGGATTCATATGGAGGTAGCCGGCTACGGGCAGCGGTTTCTGTTCCAGGCTGCCCGCTTCCCTTTTTAAAAGAACCAGGTATTCTTCGGGCACACCGGTCGCAATGGAAAACGCTCGGATTTTTTCCGGGGAGGAGAGCGCTGCTTTCAGGCCGGAAAGATCTTTGATCCCGTATGCGGCGATCCGGCCAAAATTCTCCCCAAGATTTTCACGGAGCATCCTGCGGCCGGGAAGCAGTTCTTTGCCTGCGAGCAGATTTTTAAAGTTCTCAAGGGATATTCTGTTCATATCGAGCGAATACAAGGCGGTCTACCTCCTTATAGCCGGCATATATAAAACATACCGCGATTATTTGCACAGCACCCTTTGGGAGACAACGTCCGAAAAGATTTCCATACCGTCCGTCGCGCATACGTGGATGACATCGGGGAAGATGCGGCCTTCGGGGCAGAGGGACGGCAAAATGTTGGGACGGCCGGTGACATACCCCGGGTTGAAGACGACATTCCTCTGGTTTGAGAAAATGGCGGCATAGAAGATCTGCATTTCCACAAGGTCCTGGAAGAAATGGCTTCCATAGGAAAGTTCGGGCATAAAGCCCAGCGACTGCGCCGCGACTTCGCAGATGACCTTCATATTGCTGATTTCCGAAAAATGCACAGGCACGCCGATGGAAGGCGTTGTGGTCCCCCACCGGCCCGGACCGACCAGCATGATGCTGTGGCCTTTAAGGGCTGCGTTGACCCGCCCGATCTGGCGGGCGACCGCAAATTTGTCCTGTTCGGTAAGCTTTAAATATTCCTGCGTATCCACAAGGATGACGCGGTCCAGGGAAAGGCGGATATTGCCGCCCATAAAGCTGCCGCGCGTCGAGAAGAAGCAATCTTTCCTGTCCGCCATCTCGGGCATACGGACCGAACGGCCGATGCCGGTTGTCTGCAGCGGCCTGCACTGCAGAAGATTGACCTTGAAGGCGCCGTCCGGACTGAAATTTGCGGTGAATTCGATATCCACCGGATAGTTGTATATGCCGGAAAGAACCGAAAGGATATCCTTCATAAGGGATGCAAAACCCGTTTCCCTGAAGAGTTTTTTAAAATCAAGCGTATAGACCGGGCCCCTGTCCGATTTGCCGAGTTCGCGCAGACGCGCCGTTGCGGCCATGTCTATGGAGGCAAACAGTTCCTTGTCCGTTTTGATGTCCCCTGAAAGGATGCCGCCCGCCGGTACGGATAAATGCCTGTTTTCACGGATGGACAAAAGGTCCATGGAATGCTGCGCAAACCTGGACTGTTCGCCGATATCCGCGGGAGGCAAGCGCATGGGGTCGTCCAGCCCCACGATCCGGACGTAATCGCCGGTGGTGCGGTCGACGGCACGGGTACCCAGCCCGAACACCAGCCGGAGCATGCCCGCGTACATGTCTATGTTCTGGTTCCAGACATACAGGTTCATGGAATTGCCTACGCCCGCGATGTGGGGGAAGAAATTTTCCCCGTGGTAGTCGCCTGAGACCCGCTGGACCAAGATGGCCATCTGCTCGTCCGCCTCGAAGAGACCGCGCGCCGCGCGGTAGGAGAGGGCGTCTTCGTTCATTGTGCTGGCGTATACCGTTTTAAGCGCCTTTTCAAATGCCTGGTAACGCTCTTCGGTCGTGCCCTGGTTGACGCAGAAAACGCTTTCATATTTTCCGGAGAACGCGTTGCCGAAATTATCTTCCAGAAGCGAACTGGAACGCACGATAATGGGCGACTGGCCGAAATATTCCAGCATCTGAATGAATTTTTCCTGGATGTCTTCCGAGAAACGGCCGCGCAGGATATGTTCTTTTAAGCGCGCTGCATATTTATAGTATCCGTCCTTTGTTTTCTGTTTGATGCGCATCTCCCACCAGCCGTTCTGCACGATATAGGTGTAGAAGATGTTTGAACCGATGAAATAGGAATCGTGCGGCTCAAGGCAGCAGGAGAAACGTTCGTCCCCGTCGGCCAAAAGGGCTTTCCTGGCCAGAAGCATCCCTACGCTTTTTCCGCCGATGAATCCCGTGCCGATCTCGCGTTCCACGATGGAAAGGATATCGCCGAGAGAAAAATATTTATCACAGAGGTCAAGTATTCTGGATTTTGCGCCGATCAACATGCTCAAGAGCAGATGCTTGGTTATGCGCGCGTCATTGCTTTCTTTCCCTACGTGTTTTTTTGCTTCGTCAAAAATGGCATCCCAGTAATCCGTGCGGTATTCGCTGCGTGCGACGCTGGTAAGGAGGGTGGCTGCCTCCGAACTGGCCGTGATGCCCACCACTTCCTGGCCCTGGATGAGATGCGGCAGGAACATGGTGGAGGAATAGCGCTTCCAGACCTTGAGCGGGTGCACATAGGTTTTATTTTTTACCTGAAACAGGTTTAAAAGGAGCTGGGTGGTTTCGCGGATGCCCGCGATGGTACCGAAGGTGTGCACGTTCCGCTGAAGCGCGAAGTATGCGATGGTTTCCAGCTTGTATAGGAAGGGACAGATGATCTGGAAAAAATTCTTGACCATGACGTCCGAATACCAGTATTCCAGAAGGTCGGTCAGGCAGTCAAAAACATAGAAGGCCATCCTGCCTTCGCGCCGGATAAGCCTGTGCACCTCCGCGACAAAATTTTCGAAGCCTTCCTCCGGCCGTACCTGGTAGGTCTTGATGGATTCGGATTCCGTAAACAGCGGCTCGTGGATACCGAAACGGACGTAGATCAGGTTTCTGCCGTCCTGCTTTGCCCGTGCAACGTAAGGCTCCACCACTTTTTTATAGATGGAGACCGAATCGACCTTCCAGACGACATTGTCCCCCAGACGGAGTTCCCCTAAGATTTTATCCAAGCCGAGAAGGCCGGTGCTGACTTTGTTGTTAACAACCATATCTAACCTCTGTTTAAAGCCCTTTTATCCCATTATACTGCCCCGAAAAGAGCATTGCAACGAGAGGGCGCCAGAAAAAGAAAGGGCGGGCGCACGCCGGTCAGGGCTGCGCCCGCCCGAATATGTATGGCAGGCTGAAATTATACGCAGCCCTGCGCCTTCATGGCTTCTGCCACTTTCAGGAAACCTGCGATGTTGGCGCCGGCCATGTAGTTGCCGGGCATACCGAATTCTTTTGCGGTTTCGTCGCAGGCGCGGAAGATGCTGACCATGATGCCCTTCAGGCGGCTGTCCACTTCCTCAAAAGTCCAGGAGAGGCGTTCGGAGTTCTGGCTCATCTCCAGCCCGGAGGTGGCCACGCCGCCCGC
>Ga0172371_10012211_pt1 | contig 11343 bp, 10 predicted proteins | sample Lak12m_FD_114543 | JGI IMG/M metagenome (GOLD analysis project Ga0172371, IMG submission 114543) | Freshwater microbial communities from Kabuno Bay, South-Kivu, Congo - kab_022012_12m | ecosystem: Environmental > Aquatic > Freshwater > Lake | place: Democratic Republic of the Congo: South-Kivu...
CTTCATATTTTTTTGCTGAACTTATCCATACTCCTCCGCTTCCTGCTGCAGGAGAGTTATTTGTTGAAAGAATTGAGTTTATGCATTCTGCAGAAATATTTGTGCTTCTAAGTAGTATTGAAGTTTCTGAAGTATTTTGGAGAGTTGTTTGTGTTTGGTTTTGGGAATTTCCAAGTAGTTTTGCATTTATTTCTTTTAATGTTTCGTTAGCATTCCAACTAGTTGTATTAGTGGCGAAAACAAATATAGTTATGAGAAATAGGAAAAGTAAAAAAGTAAGTTTGATTTTTTGTCTCATACTTTATTAACACTTTGAGTGTATTTAATTCTTGTCTGAACTTTTTTTTGTATTAAAAGCTAAAGATTTTACTGTTTTTTCCATATCGGGGTCAAGTTTTCCGTAAAATGTTTTTGGCTTTTCTTTTGGGTTCTTAATATCATCTATTTGTTGTTCAAGAACTTTAATTTTAAAATCGATTTTTTCAAGGTCAATTTCTTGCCCTAGTGCTGCTATTGATTCATTCTTAATTTTTTGATCAATTAGTTCAGTTAGTGCTCTTTCCATTCCGCTTATTCTTTCATTCATTAGTGATAGTTTTTGGTTTATTGATACTAATCTTGAATCCATTAGAGATGTTTTTTCGTGTATTGTTTCAAGAGAATTGTTTTGGATTACTTCGGGTTCGTGTACATCTTCAAGACAAACATTAGTGAATCCTTTTTCTTGTTTTCTTTTTGGTAAAGCGATTGACAGTAAAAGATTACCTAGTATTAAGGCTACAACCAGTACTATTAGGAAGGTTATTATCATAGGCTCACCATTATGAAAAGTAGTCTGGAAAGATTTATTAATCTAAAGTCTTGTGTTTGTGCTTATAATCATTTTTTGAAGATTTTTAAATAGTTTTTCTCGACTTGTTCTTCTACTTCTTCATAACTTAATTTTTTTAATTCTGCTGTTTTTTGAGCTATTTGGAGTATTTTTTTTGGTATATTCATTTCTCCGTTGAATCTTATTGGGGAATCTGTTTCAAAAAGCAGAAAATCAAGTGAAAATTCAGCCACTCTTTTTTCAACTTCAGAGTTGTAAAGAACATTACATCCTGCGGATATGTAGTATCCTTTATCTGTGGCTTGTTTCATAAGTTTTTCTGAATCAACAAATGAGTGGAGGATTACTTTTTTTAGGTTAAATGTTGACAAAACATCAAGCACTTGTGTTTGGGCGTAACGTGAGTGTATTATTACGGGTTTGCTATTTTTTTGGGCAAGTGTGAGAAATCTTTCAAATATTATTCTTTGTTTCTCTCTTTCTTCTTTATCTTTACTTAATTTGTAATCAAGTCCGACTTCTCCAATTGCACTTGCTTTGTTTAGGTTCTTGGAAAAGTAATCAAAGGCTTTGTTTAGTTCTTCTTCGTTAAGTTCCAAAGCATCTATTGGGTAAATTCCAATTGCTGCATTAATTCCGATGTTTTTTTCAGCAAGGGAAATATTTTTTTGATTTGAAGCAAAAGATGTGCTGCAGGATATTGCTTCTTTTACTCCTACTTTTTGTGCTTCAATAATTGCAATTGTGGCATCTTTTTCGGTAAGCATATCTAAGTGGCAGTGTGTGTCATATAACATATTTTATTATTCTTTAAAGAAAGCAATTTAAAGAGATTCACTCTTTTAGTTATTGATTATTGTGGGTAAGGATGATATTGATTTTGGGTCGGATAAAAAATCTGGCGGTATTTTTTTCTTTATTGCTGTTGTTGTGATTGCTCTTCTTGCTTTTTCTTTTTTAAGAGAAAATCCGGTGGCGATTGAACAAAGTGGGTTTTTTTCTTATTCTAATCCTACAGTTGTTGCTAATCAAATTGATACTTATTTTTGTCCTGAAGATGAGTGTGCTACTAAGTTAATTTCTCAAATTGATTCTTCAAAAAGTTCTGTTTATATCGCAATTTATTCATTCACTCATGATGAAATTAGTGAAGCTCTTGTGCGTGCCCATCAAAGAGGGGTTGAAGTAAAAGTTATTTTTGATTATGATCAAAGTAAGAATGATTATAGTGAAGATGAGAAACTTTCTGCTGCAGGTATTGTGATAAAACGTAGGGATGGTTCAGGTTATATGCATAATAAATTTGCAATAATTGACAAAAATATTGTTGCAACTGGTTCATTTAATTATTCTGAAAATGCGGATAAGAGAAATGATGAGAATCTTTTAATAATTTTTAGTTCTGATTTGGCTCAGAGGTTTCTTAACGAATTTGAAGAGCTTTGGGAACAATCAACAAAGTAGTTCTTTTTTTTAAAAGGGTTTGGGTTTAATGCCAAAAATAATCGCCAATAAAAATAAGTTCGTTTCTCGAAAAGACTCTAAGAATATTTCTTCTGAAGTTTATTCCCCTCTTGAGGATTCTTTTTTGCTTGAAAAAGAAATTCTTTCTAGGGATTTAAGGGGAAAGGTTTGTCTTGATTTGGGTACGGGTTCGGGTATTTTAGCTATTGCCATGCTAAAAGCGGGGGCGGATTTTATTGTTTGTGCTGATATTAATCCTGTCGCATTAAAGGTGGCTAAAGAGAGTATTTTTTCTTTTTTATCGAAAAATAAAAAAAATTTTGGGGGTAAGATTTTTTTTGTTGAAACAAATCTTTTTTCAAAAATTAAAGGGGCAAAGTTTGATTTTATTACTTTTAATCCTCCTTATGTGCCAAGTGATGTTGTCAAATGGGTTGATTTAGATGGGGGGAAAGATGGGAGAGAAACAATAAACAAATTTATAACTCAATTTGTTGGACATCTTTCCTCTTCCTCTGAAGTTCTTCTTTTAGTTTCTTCTTTAAATAAACCAAAAAATATAATATCAATTTTAAAAGAAAAGAATTTTTCAGCAAAAATAGTTTCTTCCCAAAAATTATTTTTTGAAGAACTTTTTGTTTTGTCTATTAATAAATTAAATTAGAGTTTAAGTTAGAGTTTTTTCTCAAAATATGGCCATCTTGTTTCAAAACCCATTGCTTTAGCAATTGAGTAGTATAATGTTCTTATTTGTTCTTTTGTTTTTGAATCCTGTAATTGATATGCTAGTAGTGTTTCAGGTCTTCTTAGTTTAATTTGTTTAAATCCACTTTCTTTTGCTGTTTCTTCTATTCTTTCAATAAGGTATGTGGTCCAGTTTGATTTTACCATGCTTCTAAAAACATTTCTTGCAGTTTCTCCTCTTTTTCTTCCTTGTACAACTTCTATAACAACACATTCTCCTTCAAATCCAATTCCTATTCTTGCAAGAGTTCTGTCACTTGTTGATTTTGTCTTATCAATTAGAACTACTGCATTTTTTGCTTCTACTGCACTCATTCCGTGTGTTTTTAGTTCTACTGAAAAATTATTTTTTCTTTTTTTGAATTCTATTGTTTTAAATCTTTCAAGAAAGGTATTTCCTTTTCGGTGTGTTTCTTGGAGTGCTGTTGGATATTGGTATTGTTTAGCTCTTGGGTTTATTGGGGATTTTACGTGTTTTGCATGTGCTTTTCGATATCTTGTTCCACGAAAATCAATTATTCTTTGTATTACTGAAATAGGGCTTTTGTATAGGGGTTTTGGTTTTTGTCTTTTTGAAGCCATACTATATTTACTCTCTTTTAAGATTATAAAGTTAAAGTTTTGAGTTTTTTAATCTTTCTGACCTATTTCTTTTATGGTTTCAAATATTACTGTGGAGTATGCTAATGCTCAAAAAAAATATGCTGAAGCTAAAACTCCTGAAGAAAAACTAGCTGCTCTTCTTGAAATGAAATCCGGTGCTCCAACTCATAAGGGTGCTGAGAATCTTAGATCTGATTTGACAAAAAAAATTTCTGAACTTAAGAGTGAAATTGAAAGATTAAAATCTTCTGGCGCAAAGAAGGGTGGTAGTGCTTCTAATGCGATGTATGTAAGAAAAGAGGGTGTTGGGCAAGTTGTTTTGATTGGTCCTCCAAATTCAGGTAAATCTTGGTTATTGAATAAGTTAGTTGGTAAAGATATTGCTGAAGTTACTCCTTATCCTTTTGCGACAATGATTCCTGTTCCTGCTATGATGAATTTTGATGGTGCTTTAATTCAATTAGTTGAATTGCCTGCACTTATTGAAGGATCTAGTGAAGGAAAAGCTATGGGTAAAGAAATAATTTCTATGGTTAGAAATTCTGATGCTGTTGTTATTGTTGCTCAAAACAGGAGTGATATTGAAGTGCTTGCTAAAGAACTAAAAAATTCTTACGTATATTTGAATCGAGTGAGGCCACCTATTGATGTTAAAGTTTCAACTTTTCCAGGGATCCAAATTTCAGGTAAAGAATTTTTAAAGTTCCCAGTTGATCAATTAGAACAGTATTTGAAAAATTCTGGTTATAGTAATTCAAGCGTTATAATTACTGGTGTAATTAATTCGCTTAAGGATGTTGCTGAGGCGCTTGATGAAAAAATTGTTTACAAAAAAGCGATTATAATTAATCCTTATGATTATTCTGAACATAAAGTTGTTGATTGGAAGTGTCAAATATTTTTGCTCTTAGATAAGATTCTTGTTTTTACAAAAAAACCTGGTCAAAGTATTGATCAAAAAGAGCCTGTTGCTCTAAATAAAGGATCCACTGTTTTTGATGTTGCAACTGTGCTTCATAAAGATTTAGCAAAAAAGTTAAAGTTTGCAAGAGTGTGGGGTTCAACTAAATTTGAAGGACAAAGGGTTGGTCCAGAATATGAATTAAAAAATAAGGATGTTGTTGAGATTAGTATTTAGTTTTGATTTGTTTTTTTAATGATTAATATTTTTAAGAAACGCAATTTGTTTTTTTTTATTTCTTTTCTCCGCTTCCTTTTATGTCAGTTCCTTTTTTTGTTTGTTGAATGTATAAGTATATTGCAGCAGCAAGAACAACTATTCCGATTATTGCAAGCAAAGTTCTGTTTGTTTTTACAAAATTAAACGAATGTGTTTTTTCAAAATAGTGTGGTCCGTACTCATCAAAGAATCCATACACTTGGATTATTTTTTGTTCTCCATTAGCATTAATAGGCACCATTATTTCTGATTCTAGTGTTATTGAATTTTTGTCTTTTAGTGATTCAAAAAAGTAAGGATCTGTTTTTATATCAAAATCCTTTGGGGCTATGATTTCTCCTGCTATTGCGAATATTTCTTTTCCGCTGTTATTAGTAATTGTAAGTTTGGTTATTATGCTTTCTCCTGATTCAGTTTGTTTTTTTTCTGCTTTAGATATTACTTCTACAGGATTTTCTTTTGTTTGGGTTATTGTTCCAGAAAAAAAAGGTAATCCTTTGTATGAATCATCCATTTCGGTTCCATAATATACAAATATTGCTGAGGGTTCTTTTTTTACTGATAGAGCTTTTACTTTTATTGTTATTTGTTTTGGTTCTTGAGGGTTTAGGTTATCTAGTTCTCTTAGTAAAGTCATTTTTTCTTCTTTCTCTTCAATAAAAACTAAATTATCTGCTCCTTCAATTCTTAAAAGAAGATTTATTGGAATATTTGAGTCATTAAGTATTTTTATGGTGACAAATCCAATTTCATTTGGGTATAAGAATTTTTTATCTATTGTGGAGTTTACTAAAAGATCTGCATTAGCAAAACTAATAATAGTGATTAATAGTATTGCTAGGGTAAATATTTTTTTATGGTTGTTCATATTCTTCAGCCTTCTTTTTCTTTTTGACATAATTTTCAAAGATAAATAATCCAACTCCTAAAACCGCAAGCACTATTATTATTTGGAAAAGCAAGTCGTTGGTATTATCTTCAACTGCTGGCATTCCTTTTTCAAATATACTTATTATGTTACTTTCCGCTTTTTTAGCATATTCTTTTGCTTTTTCATATTCTTGGTTGTTATATCTGGTTTCAGTTTGTTGCCAATTTACTTTTAATGCACTTACACCGTCTTGTTCTATCCAGTAACTTGCGTTTTGTTCATCAAGGATAGCTTTTGCTGCTTCTGATATTGAATAAAAATTATTATTTGTTTTGTTTATTTTTGTATTATTTCCATAAATTATTTTCCAAGTATCGTTTCTAAGTATTCTTGTTTTAAGGTTGAGTACAAGACTTTCAATGTTTGTTGTAGAATTAAATACGCTTTCAATTGCTGTTTTTGTTTGGTTTGCTTGGCTAAAAAAGCTTGGTAATTTTGCGGTGGTGAGGGGGAGTTTTAGGTAATTAATTAACCCATCTTTATCTGTTTGAGTAAGGCTTGTTGTTTGTAGTGTTGCTATTCCTTGTTTTAAATTATTAAGATTTGTTTCAATTTTTGTAAATTTAGTTCTATATTCTTCAATATCGTCATAGTGTTCGTAGAAGTAATCCTTGTATTTTTTTGTTTGATTTGTATCTGGTTGTAGTAAATATTTTTCTTCATAAGCTCTTGCTTTATCAATCTCTTCTGCGATAGATTTACTTTTTAAAGAAAGTTCTTCGATTAGTGCTTGAGTGTCATCAGCAAGTAATTCAAGTTTTCTTGATTCCGAAGTACCAAGTTTTTTCATTTCAGTTTGCACTACTACTACTCTTGGCACCATTCCTAAAAGATCATTTGCGAGTGTGTCAAAAGTGCTTCTTGTGGTGTAGGAGAATGGCCAGTTAAGTCCGTATGAACTATTTTTTAGTTGAATAATTTTTGTTATAGTGATATTTGTCTCTATTAGTTTTCTTAGTGTAACATCTCCTTCTTCTACTCTTGAGGTTTCATTATTTAGGGGGATATATACATTAACTGTGTTGTCTTTTAGCACTGCAACAACCCAGTAGTCACTTTTTTCGCTTGCTATCATTACTCTTGGTTCTTGTATTCCTGCCACTTCTCCGCTTAGTAAAAAGTTGTTTGCTGTGGAAACAAAAGTAATTGCTTCATCAGGGGATATAGCAAAAGCCATTGAGGTCAGTAATATAATTATTATGAATAGAATTCCTTTCTTCATATTATAAGAGAAGGAAAAAGGGAGTATTAAAATCTTCTTATTTTGCTTCAATGTTGATTTCTTTACCAAAGTTAAGTTCGAGGATGTTGTGCATTGCTTTTAGTTCAATTTCAACGCTTTTTAATGATTCTTGAGCAACAGCTTTTTTCACTGGGTCTTTTAGTGAAAGTACTGCATCTTTTTTTGCTTTCCATATTGCTGAATTAAATTCAATAAATTCTTTCCCTATTATTGTGCTTTTAATTCCTTTTTCAAGCGGGAACTTTTTTTCAGTAATTTTTTCGTTGAATAGATTTGCGTAAATAAAATGAGTCATTGCAGGGTTTATTGGGTAAAGTAATTCGAGTAGTGTTCTTAGAGAATCCCGCAGTGTTTTTACTGCTCCGTTTCTTTGCGCAGGAGTAAATTTAATTATTGGGTCATTATTGTACGCTCTTCTTTTTACTGTTTCAACATAGTGTGATGCGAAATCGTCTCTAATAAAACTAATTATTTTTACTACGGGGTTGTGGAAGTCATATTTTTCATATCCTTCTTTTGCTTCAATAATTAATTTATCAATTTCTTGTAATACCCATTTATCTATTTCCATTAATTCAATTTCTTTTTCTTGTTGGGGGGTAAATTCAAACATTGAAACAAATTTACTTACGTTCCACAATTTTTCAAGTAATTTTCCTGCGTTTTCAATTCTCTGAAATGAGCATCTAAAATCATCTCTGTCAAGGTTTCCTTCTATCGCGCACCATGTTCTAAATGGTCCTGTCCCGAATTTTTCCATTACTTCATGGGGATCAATTCCGTTTCCTTTGGATTTACTCATTTTTGTTCCATCTTCAGTGACAATGTGGTGGTGCACCCATGCATCTTTGAATATTGTTTTTCCTGTGAGTAAATAATCTTTCAATAAAGTGTAGTATAACCATGTTCTTACGATTTCTTTTCCTTGTGGTCTTAGTGAGCAGGGATTATTATTTTTAAAAAATTCAGGGTATCTTTCATATCCTAAAATATATAATGGGGATATGCTTGAATCAAACCATGTATCAAATACTCTTTCATCTCCAACAAAATTTTCTGCTCCTTTTGCTCCGCATTTTTTGCAAGTTCCAGCATAATCTTCTTTCCAGGGTTGTACATATTTTCCTTTTTTTGCGAGAGCGATAGTTCCGCATTTTTTGCAGTACCAAGCAGGCACTTCTGTTGCATAAAATCTTCTTCTAGTGATTGGCCAATCAATTGATACACTATCAATCCAATCTAATAGTATTTGTCTTGATTGGGGGGCGTAAATATTTACTTCATTAGCAATTCTTCTCATGTCATCTTTGAAATCTAATTGTTTTAGATAATATTCTTTCATTTCAATAAATTCTATTGCGGCCCCACTTCTTTCACAAACAGGGGTTCGGTGTGCTGCAGTGGGAGTAATTTTCTTGATTAAGTTTTGTGCTTGTAGAGCTTGCACAATTTTTTCTCTTGCTTCTTTAATTTTTAATCCAGCAAGATCTTTGGCATTTTCATTTAATGTTCCGTCTTTATTGATAGCAACTTTTGCTTGGATTTTTTGTTCCATGAAAAATCTAATATCAGTTAGGTCTCCGTAAGAGCACATCATCATTATTCCTGTTCCTTTATCAATTTCTGCAGAAGGGTGTGCAATGCAGGGCACTTCTTTATTGAAGTAAGGGGTGATTAAAGTTTTTCCTTGCAAGTGAGTGTATCTTTTATCTTCTGGATTAAATATTACCATCCCACAAGTGCATACTAGTTCTGGTCTTGTTGTGCCGATAATTACTTCTTCTCCGCTTTCTTTTACTTTAAATACAATATCATGAAAAAATCCGGGTCTGTCTTCGTAAATTATTTCTGAATCAGCAACTGTGGTTTGTAGTTTTGGGTCCCAGTTAACAACTTTGTTTGCTTCATAAATTAGTCCTTTGTTGTAAAGATCAATAAAAGTGCTTTGAGTTACTGTTCTGTATGTTGGTGAATCAGTTTGGTAAATATCCCCTATTTTTTCTCCTTCATTCCATGATGAGAAACCTATTCCGCATTTGAAGAAAGAATCCACACTTTCACTTGTGGTTTCATCAAGTAATTTTCTGCAAAACTCTACTGCTTTTTCTCTTCCAAGTTTTGTAAAATCAACTTTGTATTTTTTTTCAGCACTAATTTCTATTGGAAGTCCGTTTTGATCAAGGCCTAAAGGAAATAAAACATTATGTCCAGTCATTTTTCGGTATCTTGCACTAAAATCCATTATCACATAAGTAGAAGCGTGTCCGATATGAATTGGGGAATTAATATATGGTGGAGGAGTATCTATTGAATAGGTTGGTAGTTTTGAATTCTCATCAAATTTGAAAGTGTTTTGTTTTCGCCAATCCTCATAAATAGCAAGTTCCATCTCTTTTGTAAATCTTTTTTCTGTAATCATTTTTTTTCACTTTTTTTCTAAATCTTTTTTTTTTAGAATTAAAATATTTAATTTAATAAATATTAAATCCAACTGGGCTACCGAAGGTGCCCTTTTAGTGCAGGTTTTTTCTTTCAAGAGAAAGAAAAAAAGTGCATGGGGTCACGGGGAATTGGACCCCGATCTGTTCCTTTCTGCCCTTTTCTTTTGGAAAAAGAACCTGGAAAAAGCATTGCTTTTTCTAGGCGTAGTAAAAGCTTTAGCTTTTACCACGAAGTGCAAGTTGCCCAAAAGAAAAAACTTTCAGGATAGTTGCATTTTCTCTTTCGAGAAAATCTGGAGGGAACCGTGATACCACTACACTATAACCCCTTGTTTTTTTGTGGTTTAACTTTTGTGCTTTTAGCACTAAGTAAATTAGTTTGTGCAAAGTTTATATTCTTAGTGAATGGGTTTTGTTTTAAAGAAATTAGGTTATTTTTGTTTTGGTCTTGGTTTTAGTCCAAAAAGTATTGGTGCTTTTTTATGGGATTCTCTTACATTATCAATTTTTTCTTTAGGTACTCCTGCGGCTATTAGTTCTCTATCAGTAAATCCTTCTTTTATAAGTAATCCGTAAGGTACGTGGTGCTCTAGTAGTGTTTTTATTTTTACTCCGTGGTTTACGATTGTTCTAAAGTTAAGTTTTCTGTATGCTGGATCTTTTGAGTGTGATAGGTTAGATACTTCGTGTATTAATCTTACAAGTCCTCTTTCTTTTCCTGCAATTCTTCCTATAATTATTTCATGCGCAGGAACTCCAAGTGTAATCATCATGGGTGCGTTCCACCCTGCGCTTTCAAGGGTATGAAAATCAATTCCTTTTGCTTTAAATTTTTTATAATTTCCAGCCATTTTTCTTAATTGTGCTTGAGAATGAGGTGCGGAAGGAACATGCGCGATGCTATGAATAATTCCGTGGTGATCAAGAGCAACTCTCTTTTTTTGCACTTTTTTTGGCTTAGGTAAAGCTCTTGGTTTTGAGTGTGGATTTATTGGCATAATTTACTAATGTTTTTTAAGTTTATAAAGAATTAGGGTTAAGATTTTTTAAAAAAATGATTTCAAATTATTCATCATAACCTATTTTCTATTTTATGTATTTGTATCTCCCTTTGTCGTGTTTCGGCACGACAATGCGATTTACTCATGCACTGTTTTCAACAGTGCGGTAGTGGGGTTATTTCACGTATTTGTATCTCCCTTTGTCGTGTTTCGGCACGACAATGCGATTTACTCATGCACTGTTTTCAACAGTGCGGTAGTGGGGTTATTTCACGTATTTGTATTTTCCTTTTTTCTTTTCTATTATTTCTCCGTCTTCTTTTAAGAATTCACAAATTATTTTTGTGAGTATTTTTGATGCGTTAATGTTTTTTGCGAGTTCTTCAATTAGTTGTTCTTCTTTTTCATTAAGAGTTATTACTGCTTTTTTTATGTAATATTCTAGTATTTCATTTTTGATTAGATAATAGTATCCGTCAAAACTTTTTATTCCTTTTAATAGTCCTTCTTTTATTTGGCTTTCATGTATTTGGGAAAGTTCTCGTGCTTTGTTTTGATTATTAACTACAACAAAACCGTCTTTATCCAAATCGTATTCGTGTAATTGTTTTTCTATTGCGTCAAATGTTTGTTCAAGTTTTAGTTCTTTATTTGCTTCTTCTTCATCTTTTACTCTATAAACCCCTTTTTTGTAAGTCTCATTTAGTTTGAAAACAAAAATTTTACCCATATCAATTAATTCTTTTAATGCGGTTTTTTGTTTTTCGTTTAATTTTTCTTCAAATTTTCCTTCCACAAGTTCAGAAAGTTTTCCTTTCCTAATTAATCCAATAACTTGTTGTGCTTCTTCATCAAGAATTTCTTTTTGAGGAACAGTAATACAAACTTCTTTTCCTTCATTTTC
>Ga0172371_10012212_pt1 | contig 11340 bp, 6 predicted proteins | sample Lak12m_FD_114543 | JGI IMG/M metagenome (GOLD analysis project Ga0172371, IMG submission 114543) | Freshwater microbial communities from Kabuno Bay, South-Kivu, Congo - kab_022012_12m | ecosystem: Environmental > Aquatic > Freshwater > Lake | place: Democratic Republic of the Congo: South-Kivu...
AGCGGATTGCGTAGCGTCTGCGGCACCACCTCCGCCAACTTCTGGAATTTCTCCCGGTCCGGAGCGCCGCCCGTGATGAACCGCTCGTCGATCCCGCAGGCCCGCATCGCCCGCCATTTGTAGTGGTCGCCGGCGAGCCAGATCTGGGTCAGGTTCTCGAAGCGGCGGTCTGCGGCGATGTCGGCCGGCAAAAGATGGCAATGGTAGTCGATGATGGGCAGGGGCTCGGCGAAGGAATGGTAAAGATCCTTGGCCTGCTTCGTCTCCAGCAAAAAATCGGGATGGATGAAGGAAGGACTCATGGCGCGTATCCTTTCCGGAGCTCGAAGACCGTCTCGAAGATGGCCCGGACTTTGTCGTCCGTGACCCGGTCGTCCATGTTGACGCAGCAGACGCCCGTCAGGTACGGATTCCCGGACGCCTCGACGCGGCTCGTGACCGCCCGGCGGATCTCCTCGACGCTCTGGCCGGCGATGAGGACCGGGCTGAGGCGGATATTGAGGAAGGTCTGCGGCAATTTTTCCCGGAGAAGCCCCAAGTCGCCGCCCCAGCCCACGTCCAGAAAATCCAGATGGGGAATTTTGGCGAAGGCTTCCGCGCAGCGCTGGGGGTCTTCGCCGCAATAATGGACGCCGAACGGCCGGCGCGCTTCGCTCCAGGCGCGGTCGAAGGGCAGGATGAACGATTCGTAATGCCCGGCCGAGATCATGGTCAGGGCGCATTCGGAGTGGAGGAAGACCGGCCCCTGGATGTGGCGGACGGTCCGGTTGACCGAGATGGACGTCGTCCCGGTCTTGCCGTCCAGGTAATCGGTGAAGCGCGTGACGACCTCGGCCAGCCGCCCGAAGAAGATCCGGACCTCAGCGGGCCGGTCGACCATGTCCAGGAAAATGTCCTGGCCGCGGAGGTCCAGGGCGAGATTGAGGATCCCGCCCCAGTTGACGTCGCCGACGACGTATCCATAGGCCGATTCGAGGGCGTCCGCCAGCGCCCTCAGGCGATCGAACGCCCGGCCGCGGAACGCCGCTTCGACGTCGAGAGACAGGTCCGGCCGCCCGGCGGGAATGACCAGGGGAGGCTCCGCTTCCCGGTACTCCACGCGGCAGCCGATCATCTCCGAGACGATGTACCCGGCGGCGTTGTGGACGGCGCCGAGGACGGGCAGGTCGCGGCCGCAGTCCTTGCCAAGGCCGAAATCGCCGAACCGCTCGTAGAGGATTTTCTCCATGGTCCGCTCGGCCTCGACGCGCCGGGCCGGATGGTAGAAAAAGTCCTCGTCGAAGGTCAGGCCCGCGTGCCGGTGCCACCATGAAGGATGGAAGACGACCTCGACCGGCAGGATTTCGTTATAGAGAACGGGATTTCGGGGAAAAGCCGGCCGGTCGCCTCCCGCCTTCGTCTCCACTTTTTTATAACCTCATTTCTCCGCCCAGCGGATGAGGGCCTCCGCCCACTTCGGGTCGCGTTCGCCCAAAAAGCTCCAGGCCGATTCGGCTTTAACGAGCGATCGCAGGCGCGAGAGGGGAGGCGCGTAGTTCGCCCGGGGCTGGATGGCCAGAAGCGGCACGTCGGCGCGGAACGCATCGTTGAATTCCCGGAGCGTCGTCAGGCCGGCGACGAAGCCGATGCGCGGCTCGATGAGCGCGGCGGCGAGGGCGGCCTGGCCCGCGGCCGGCCCGCGGCCGACCACGGCGGCCTTGGCCCCCTCCGGAGCGAAGGCGGCGACGGCCCGGCTGATATCCCAGCCCATGCCGAACGCGGGCGCCTGGCCGAGGTATGTCTGCAGCCTGAGGTCGAGACCCTTGAGCTCGCCGATCCCGCGCGGATCGAGGGCGACGCAGATAATCCCGGCCTTATTAAGGCGCTTGATGTCGAATTCCTCGCCCGCCGCGGCCTTGCCGCCTTCGGTGACGAAGACCGCCACGGCCTTGGCTTTCCCCTTGGCCGGCCAGACGACCGCGGGCAGCGTCAGCCCGGGCTCCGAGACGAAGGTCAGCCGGAGCCGGCCCCCGAATTCGCCCAGGTTTTTGATCTCGGGCGGAACCGGCGCCGGGAGTCCGCCGTTGAGCGCGATGTAATCCGCGGCGGTCCCCGCCGCCTTCGTTTCGCCGAATATCGTCTCTGCGACGCCCCGCATCGTCAAGGTCTTTTGGGGAGGATCGGGCAGGACGAACATTTCGGCCGCGTCGGGAGGCTCGGTCTTGAACGCAGGCTCCGGAACGGGCGCCCCGGTGCCGACTCCTTTCAGGTATTTGTCGAAGAATCCGAGGGTCGTCTCGCGCATCGGCCGGCTGTAGTCGTGCCCGCCCGGGAAGAGGCGGATCCAGGCGTCGTCTGAACGGCCGAAGAGCCCCCACAGCCGCTTCAGCTTCTCGCCCGAAAGGCGCATGCCCTCGGCCGGGAACTCCGAATCCTCCTCGGCGCCGATGATCAGGACGGGCGCCGGCGCGCGGAGGGCGAGGACGTCGGCCCGGTCGCCTATCTGGATCGAACCCGGGACGTGGTTGCAGAGGCAGCCGTTGTTCGGATTGATTTCCATGCTGCTGGCATACACGACCGACGCGGCGCAGGTGAAGCGCGGCTCGGCGGCGAAAGCCCACATCGTGGCCAGGCCGCCGCCCGAAGCACCGGTCAGTCCGACCTTTGTCATGTCCGCCTCGGGCCGCGTTGCCAAATAATCGACGGCCCTCGTCAGGTCCCAGACATAGATGCTCGTAGCGGTCTGCGAGCCGAGCACGAGGCGGAGGTCGTCGTGGGTGCCGGCCCAGCGCCGCTCGATCCGGCGCTCGCCTTCGAAGCTGAAGCCCGGCGAATCGACGACGATGGCGAGATAGCCGTGGAGCGCCTGCCCGATCAGGCGGGATTGGACGGTCGGCTCGTTCTTTTTATAACCCCAATGGCCGTGGGGATTGACGATCACGGGGTATTTCCGGCCGGGCGGTCCGTCGGGCACATAGAGATGGGCGGTCACCGGGAAGTTCGGCCGGCTGTCGAAGACGACCTTTTCAATCCGGTATCCCGGCCGCTCGAGAATCCCTGTCGTTCGGGCGTTGAGGGGCGTCCGCGGAGGAAGGGGATCGAGGCCGAGGGAGCGGTAGAGCTCGCGGCGCTGGGATTCGCGCCGGCGCTCGAGGTCGGCCAGGGTCGCGGGCGCGGGCAGGGCGGCCGCGGCCTTGACCTTCCTGTCGAGGAAAGCGTTGACCATTGCGGTTCCGCGGATGTCGAGTGCCGAAAGAAGAATGTCGTCGTTGACGCCGCCGGGGATGGGCTTGTCCGCTCCGACTCCTTGAGCCCGGCCGACGACTTCGCCCAGAGTCAGAAAGGGGATGCCGCGGGCGTTCATGAAATCGATCACAACCGAGGAGGCGAGCGCCGCCCCTTCCGTCCCGGCGTCGATGACCACCACGGGCCGGCCTCTCCGTCCGGAGCGGAGAACCGAGGCGAGCGACTCGGCCGCCGCGGGAATGTGGAGGCGCTCGAGGAGCCGGGCGTTGAGCATGACGATCCGGCCTCTGCCCCAGGGCAGGATGGCCGCCCCACCGTTTCCGGATATCACCCAACCCCGGCTGGGGAGGAAGGCCTGGCGGAGGATGTCCGCGTCCTCGACTTTCGACATGCCGAGGAGGCCCGACGGCTCGTAGACGGCCTGACGCTTCGCTTCGACGCGGAGAGGCACGGGCAGCCAATCCAAGGAATAGCGGCCCGAAGCGTAATCCTGGGCCAGGACGACGAGAGTCATTCCCCGCTTGACGGGATTGAGGATCTTGCGCTGGACGGGGATGTTGAAGGAGCGGTGGAAGTTCCAGGCCCGGGACGAAAGGAGGAGAAGACCGTGCTCGGAGGGAGCGAGCACGGTGGGGTATAAATAGGCCAGCGCCTCTTCGCTCGAATAGAGAAGGGGCGTCGGGCCCGTTTTCGAGGGAACGAGGAGATAGGGAGCGTCTGCGGCCCACCCCGGGATCCTGAAGACGCGGCCGCCGCGTTTGACCTCGGCGGCCACGGCGTGGCCCCAGGCCTCGCGGGGGAAGACGAGCTCGAACCGGTCGCCGGCGCGAACCATCGCCGATTTGTGGAAGAAGGCGCTGCTCGGGAGCGGCTTGACGAGGGCCCAGGCTTGGGAGATTCCGGCCGCAGGCAGGTGGACCTTGACCGAATCGGCGGCGATATCGAGCGATAGGCGGGGAAGATCCGGAGACGGCTCGACCGCCGGAACGGGATCGGAGACGGGAGCGGCAATCTTCGCCAGCCGTTCGGCCTCGGCCTTGACCTTCGGAAGCTCGAGGGACCAGTGATAAGCGTTGGTCCGCATCCTCAGCCGCTCGGTGAACGGCTTATAAAAAGGCTCGGCGGCGAGCGAGCCCCATTCCTTTTCGGCATTCCGCATATGCCCCGCAGCCTGGCCCGCGGCCGCCTGATTTCCGGCTTCGGCTTGTCCCCATCGAAATGCGGATAGGAACCGCTCGGCATAATACCGTCCGAGGCGGGCCGCTTGGCCGCAGGCCGTGATGAGCTCCCGGAGGCGCTTTTGTTCGGCCGGCGGGGCCGACGAGAGCCGAATCTCGGCAGCCTTCGCCGCCGCTTCGGCATCGGCGGCGAGGCGCGCCGCGGTCTCCACGGGAGAAATCCGGCCGTCCCCGACGCCGGTCGCGGCATCGGCCAGCGCCTCCCGGACCGATTTGAAGACATGCGAATCGAACGGCTCGGCGGTCAGGTAGGCGGCCGTGTCGCCGCCCCACTCGAGCTCGATCGCGTGGTTTCGGTGGTCGGGGCCGAGGGAGAAGGCGGCGAACGCGGTCGAAACAACCCGGCTCGCCGCCGTCCAGGCGGCCGCGAGCGGCGCCGCGGCCGCGCCGAGCTTGTCGGCAACCAGGGCTTCGAACGCGGCGTCGGGCGTCTCGGGGTCGTAGCCCAGCCGCCCCCAGAGGTTGAGGTACATCCAGTCGCGCTGGTGAGTCCAATCGCAGGTGAGGTCCTTCGGGCCGGCGACATAATAGCGGGGAGATTTCGGGTAATATGTTTCGAGGCCCTCGACGACAAAGCCGCTGGCCGTTCCGATGGGCATCGATTTGACTGCGCGACGGACGAAGCCGGGATTGTAGACGGGCAGGATCCTGTGCGTCCCGTTGGCCCGGACCTGCCAGACGATTTTATAGGGCTCGTCCGGCCAGCGTTCGCCGCCGTCGGAGGCGGGATGGCCGGGCCAGAGACGGGCCGCGTCCGGCGTGAGCGAATCGCTCAGGTAGTCCTCGAACGAATAGCTGTACCAGCCGGCCATGCGGCCGCCGACGAGCATATAGGGCGCTCCCCACTGCTCGCCGTTGAACTTGATCTCGACGGTGAAGTCCTTGGCTGCTTTGGCCAGAGGGACGACGCGGGCTTTGCGGGCCAGCCAGCTCCTGGTGATGAGGGGGATGTCGCGGCCCGAGCTCTTGACGGCTTCGAGGTAGCAGTTGAAGAACGCTTCACCGTGTCCGCTCTCGCCGATCCGGAATCCGATGGCGTCCAAGCCGGGCGCCTGGCGGATGAGCTTTTCCACGACCTCTTTCGTGTAGGCGTAGAGGTCGGTTTCCGTTTCCGGATAGGGCCGGGGCGCGTGCGGCGTCCGGAAGCGGGCTTCGTAGGCCATCAGGCTGACCCGGACTCCCCGGCTGTGGGCCAGGGCGATGATCTTGTTCAGCTGGCGGAGGTTGGCCGCCTTGATCTCCGGGGCGACCCCGACCTTCGGGAAGCGCTCGCTCTGGACGAAATAGGCGTAGAGGTTGGGCGCGTCCGTAACGCTGACGTCCCATAGGCCGTGGAGGTCGATCCAGTTCAGCCTCGCTCGGGCCATTTGGTCGAAAAGCGACCGCCAGAAGCCGTCGTTGGCGAACCACCAGCGGGAGGAGTCGACAAGGGCCCTCGGGTCATAGTCGGTGTTCGCCGCGGCGTAATTCCAGGGCAGGGTCAGGAAGATGTTCCAGCCGCGGTCGCGGAGGAACGGCGCACCGGCGACCGACGGGCCGCGGAGCGCGTCCGCACCGGTGCGGCGAATCCTTTCGGCGAGCTCGAGCGCGCCGTAGAGAGCGCCGTTCGGGTCGGCGGCCCGGATTTCGGCGGCGGCAGGGGCCCCAGGCCTTGTCTGGGGATCCGCTTCCGCCGCACTCAGCCGCGCCTTTAAATCGCGGGTGAGTGCAGCGGCCGGCGTCCCAGGCTTCGTGATAATCTCGTAACTTTCCGGAACGCCGGCTCCCGTGACCCGGATATCGACGCTCGCTTTCAGGCCGCGGGAGGCGAGAGCTTCGGCCAGGGCTTGACGGCCGAATTCGACCGGCCCGCCCGCCTGAGCCCAGGCCAGAGCTGCGGCAAACCCAAAGACGGCCGCGAATGAAAATATCTGGGTCGTTCTCCACATGGAATTCTCCTTTCGGCCATCTGCTCGCCGCACGGCCTATTTCTCCCCGGCCTGGCTAAAACTTGCCGTCCACTCGATCTCGCCGCTTTTCGCGGCGAGGAGGGTGACCTTGACCAGGGCTCCGTCCTTCTCTTTTTTGGCGACGTCCGCTCCCCGGCATTCGACGCCGGCGAGCTCGTAACCCTGCGGCTGGGTGAGATAGAGGACATAGGGATCGCCGCCCACGGCGAGGCTCCTCCCGCTCAGCCTCCCGCCATCCCAGTCGAGGTCGAGGAGGTCGACGCCGCCGCACGTGACGTGCCGGTTCGTCGCAATAAGTTGAGGCCGGCCGAGGTGCGGCCGGATGCAAAGCGCTTGGGATCGATAGCGGGGGTCGATCGAGCCGGGAGGGAATGCCCCGGTGAACGAGCCGAGAAGCGTTTTCGTCCAGAACTCGAAGACGTCATATTCTGCCTTCGGGTCCAGGCCCAGGTCGGCGAAGGAGATCTCGCTGAAGTCGCCCCCGGTCCGGCCGAGGACCGCCCAGCCGCCGAACGGCCGCTCGACCTCGAGCATGTAGAGATGGCAGGCCGGAGTGTAGCCGGCGTCGAAGGGCCTCGGGCCGGATCCGCTGACTTCGGAATCCACCCGCCCAAGGGCGTCCGAGCGGGACGGGTCGACGTCGAAAATCTGGCCGGGCAGGGTGAAGAGGACGGGCGCGGTCCGTTTCGCCGGCTCGATGTCGCCGGTGCGGTAGAGGCCGGGCTTGTCGGTGAGGAGGAGGACCGAGCCCGTCAGCGAAGTGACCAGCGTCGAGCGGTAGCGGTCGTCGTTGAGCTCGATATGGTCGGGGTCGTTGCGCCAGACGACGTTGTTGAAGGAGTTGTACTGGGACAGGCCGGCGTAGGCGAAGCCGTCGTCGCCGATCCGGCAGCCGTCGATGATGCCGGCGAGCTCGGGCCGGATCCCCCAGCAGCCCAGCATGAAGACGTCCCGGCCGATCTCGCCGCGGATCGCGCGGGCGTAGCGGCGGTAGGCGGCGGCGAGGTCGATCTTTCGCTTCTCGAAATAATCTCGATGTGCGTTATAGCCCTCGTAGCGGAGGTGGCGGAGGGCGTCCACCTTGAAATACTCCCAGCCTTGGGCCCGCAGTTCTTTATATAAAGGAAGGACGAGCGTCTTTAGGGCCTCCGGATTCGAAGCGTCCACGACGTGATCGATCCAATTGCCCCGGACCGGATTTCCTTGGGCGTCCCGGACGAACCATTCCGGGTGCGTCTTCGGCTCGTCCCCGTCGGAGAAGCTGGCCGCCGTCCAGAGGCCCGGCTTGAGTCCTTTGGACTTGATATAATCGGCCAGGAATCTAAGCCCCCGGGGGAACTTGGCGTTGGCCGTGAGCCACAGCGCCGGCGCGCCCCGGCCGCTCTGGTAGCCGTCGTCGATCTGGAGGTATGCGTATCCGAACGGCCCCATGGTCTCCGAAAAGACGTCGGCCGTTTCGACGATGTCCTTTTCCGTGACGTCGGCGAAGAAGGCGAACCAGGAAATCCAGCCCGTGACCGACTTGGGCCAGACGCGGTAGGTCCACGGCTCGAAGAAGGCCAGCCCGCGGTGTCTCTGATAATAGCGCGGCCGGAAGCGGACGATGATCTCGTTCCCCTCGCTTTCCAAGGCGTAGGAGCGGTCCGGGCCGGCGGAATCGCGCGGGCGGAGGACCGTCTTCGGTCCGAAATCGACGGACAGCGCCCAGTCGCCGCCCCGGTCGTAGACGGCGCGGTTGCGCAGGTTTCGGCTGAGGCCGGAAGCATGGCGGACGAGGAGCGGCCCGCGGCTAGGACGGTCGGCTTCGCAGGGAAAGGATTCGGGGCCGCCGGCGATCGTCCCGGCGAGCTTCAAGCCCTGGCGACGGCTGGGGGAGGTCAGGAGCAGGACCTGTTCGATGCGGTCTCCCGAGCGATAGACGTTTTCGCGCTGCAGGAACGGGCCGCTTCCAGGCTCGACGGCGCCCTCGAAGATCGTCCGGCCGACGTAGCGGAGGACGATCCGGCCCCCGCTCGTCTCGATGCGGGCGGGCTCGTTCGGCGGCGCTTGCGGCGCGGATTGCACCGGGAACAACGCCACAATGCAAATAAAAAGAAACACGGTCCCCATGATCGACGTTCGGGCCATGACTCTCCTCGCTCTCGGTACGTTCGTACCGGCCGCCGGACGATTTCCAAGCCACAGGGACATGATACCCTGTCCCTGCTTTGCGGGGGACAGGGAATCACGTCCCGGAAATTCTCCGGCGGCTGATTATTGAACTATTTTAGTCCACAAGTAGAATAAGAAGAAAGTCCGAAAGCGGATTTTCGTCCGGGAGGGATGGCCATGAGCGACAGGCGGATGGAGCGACGGGAATTCATCAAGATGGGGGTCGCCGCGGCGGCCGCGGCGGGGAGCGTTCCTTTTAATGGATTGTTGGCCGGCCAGGCGGCTCCCGGCTATAACGCCAAGGGCCTGCCGACGGCGGTGCTCGGAAAAACAGGCGTCTGCATCCCGCGGATCGGGGCCGGGCTGGGCAGCCGCTTCTGCGCCGTGGAGGATTCGGATAAGGCCCTGGCGATTCTCAACGGTCTCCTCGACAACGGCTTCTATTACTGGGACACGGCCTATAGCTATCGCAACAAGGACATCATCAGCGAAGAGCGGCTGGGGATGGTCCTCAAAGACCGGCGCAAGGAGGTTTTTCTCGCGACCAAGGCCGAGTCGCGGACGTATGACGGCGCGATGAAGGAATTCGAAGAGAGCCTGAAGCGCCTCAAGACCGACCATCTTGACCTGTACCAAGTCCATCTCGTCGAGTCGGCGGCGGACCTCGACGCCATCGGTGCGCCCGACGGCGTCCTCAAGGCCCTACGCAAAGTGAAGGAGGAGAAGGCCGTCCGGTTCATCGGCTTCACCGGGCATCTCTCGGCCGCGGCCATGGCCGAAGCGGCCCGCCGCCACGATTTCGACACGATGCTCATCGCCCTCAACCATTACCGGCCGAGCCCGGGCGATATGGAAAACATGGCCGTCCCGGCGGCCGCCGAACGTAAGATGGGCATCATGCTCATCAAGGCCGTCCGGCCGCGGGAAACGGTCAAGGAGATCGCTCCTGCGGACCTCATCCGCTACGCCCTGACTCTGCCTCTCGTCCATTCCGTCGTCATCGGGATGGACAGCGTCGATGTGGTCCGGACAAACGCCGCGCTGTTGAGGACGTTCAAGCCGATGACGCCGGAAGAGATGAAAAGGCTGGCCGTGACGCTCGAGCCGTTCATGGCCGGAACGAATCTGCCCTGGATGCAGCCGGGCTATAGGGATGGATTCCAATGCTGAGCGGACGCCGGAAGGCCGCCATTATCATCGGAGGGATCATCCTCCTCGCTGTTTTGGTATCCGCAACGATCTTCGGCCGAGACGACCTGCCGCTTCTCGCCAAGAGCGATTTCGAGAACGGCCGGGCCGACGGCTGGCTGCCGAAGGACGCGGCGCATTGGCGCGTCGTCAGGAAAGACGATTCGACGGTCTATGAGCTGACGGCCGCCGGCGAGCAGGCCAAGATCCGGGCCCCGACGTCCTGGTCGCTATGGACCGGCCATGAAGCGGCATCCTTCGTGTTCACCGGCCGCTTCCAATGTTACGCCGACCCGGCGATCGCCACCAGGGACATGTGCATCCTCTTCCATTACCGGGATCCGGCGCATTTCTATTACGTCCATTTCTCGGCCTCGAGCGACGGAGCCCACAATGTCATTTCCCTGGTCAACGGCGCCGACCGGGTGAAGGTCAACGCGGAGCCGGCCGGAACCTCCGTCTTTCGCCTGACGGACAAGAAGTGGCATGCGTTCAAAGTGACATATGACGCGGCGACGGGCGACATCCGGGCCTATCTGGACGATATGAACAACCCCATCCTGACCGCCCGCGATAGGACGCTCGGCCGGGGGTTCGTCGGCATCGGCTCGTTCGACGACACCGGCTGCTTCGACGACCTTGAATTGCGGGGAAAAAAGTAGCTTAGCGAGCTGCGGTTGGGGTGAGACGAGGAATCGGGCCGGCGGCCTACATATACTTGCCGGCGATATAGTTGCTCAGCTGTTCGATCAGGTCCTCTTTCTCGGTCAGAAGAGATTTGACGACGTCGCCGATGGAGATGATGCCCATGAACTTGGCCTCGGCACAGACGGGAAGGTGCCGGATATGCTTGCCGGTCATCAAGACCATGCATTCCTCGACGGTATGGGTGGGCTTGACATAATACATTTTTTCGAGGGGCGTCATGATCTCTTCGACGGCGGTCTCCTTGGAGCTCTTGCCGAGGAGGATGACTTTCCGGGCGTAGTCCCTCTCCGAGATGATCCCGCGGACGTCGTTCTTCTCGTCCATGACCATCAGCGCTCCGATCTGCTTTTCGCCCATGAGCTTGAGCGCGTCGAAGACTTTGGCTTTTGGAGAAATCGACCAGACGGTCTTGGATTTGGCGTCTAAGATTTCCTTCACAGTCTTCATTGTCCCATTCCTCCGTAACAGCGACGGTAACGCGTGGCTTTTATTCTATCCCGGCGTCCGGCCGATTGCAAGCGGCCCGAAGCCGCCCTTATCGTCCGACCCGGACCGTGACCGATGCCCAGGGCCCGAAGCGGATCGTGCCCGTCGTCCCGGCCCCGGGCAAAGGCAGGCCCGATGGGTCGCAGAGGACGATGGATAGCGGCCGGCGGCCGTCAGCCGGCCCCGGCCCGGGCGAAACCGGTAAAAGAACGCCTTCCGATTCTTCGGCCGAAGGATTGTAAAGCCGGAGGAGCATTTCCCGCGGTTTGTCGGAATCGAAGGGCATCAGGGAAGTCGCGACCGCGGTCTTGGAGGCGACCCGGAAGGGCGGGTCCGGAAGCGGCGTGGAGCCGTCCGAGGCCGCGACGAGGAGAGGCCGCGTCCTCTCCAACCCG
>Ga0172371_10012214_pt1 | contig 11339 bp, 8 predicted proteins | sample Lak12m_FD_114543 | JGI IMG/M metagenome (GOLD analysis project Ga0172371, IMG submission 114543) | Freshwater microbial communities from Kabuno Bay, South-Kivu, Congo - kab_022012_12m | ecosystem: Environmental > Aquatic > Freshwater > Lake | place: Democratic Republic of the Congo: South-Kivu...
GCCGTTTCCATCGCTACTCCATTAGGTATCTTCACGAGAAGATTTCTTGGGACGGCGATGATATCGGCATGATAGGCATACTCAGCTCCGGCGCACGCAACACGATCTCCAACTTCAATATCATGCACAGATTCATCGACAGCCAACACAATCCCTGAGGAACTGTATCCGAGTGAGGCAGAGGCATCAAGCTTCAACATTATTCTCTTGTAGGTTGTCAACAGCCCCGTGCGTTTAACTTCTTCGATGACTTTGGTTACCTCATCGGGCTGGCTCCGAGCGCGCTCAAGGATAGACGCCTTTCTAGAATCGATGGTGGTTTTTTCTGTACCTGCACTAATGACAGAAAAATAATTTTTTACAAGAATCATCCCGGGGTGCATAACTGGCGATGATACATTAGCGACCTTTATTAAACCGGTTTTCTTGTTTTGAGAAATCTGTTTCATAAAAAAAAAACTACGGAAGCTCTGAAAAACTTCCTAAATGTACACTCCTCCCCTAGTTGAATGCCAGGAATTACTTCATCTCGCGACGATTTCTCCGCACTCCTTGTAAAAGCTTTTGAATGTCATGCTTAAAGTTGTCTTCGAAAAGAACGAGTTTCGCAATCTGCTTTACTGACAAGAGATCAGAGAGACTTGAAATATATTCTTCCCTTTTCTTGAGCATATCGTATCCGATTGAAAGTAAAGCTTGAATTTCGGTTGTCATTTGGGTTTCCGATCCGCCATCGGTGGTGAGCGATTGGAGTTTCTCAATGATTTCATGTTTTTTATTGTTCATCATTCGCTCGGATTTCATCAATTCTTTTTCACGCGCGAAGAGTCGGATAGATTGATCCTCGCTAAGGTCAAGCGCTTCGATCATCTTAATTCGTCGCAGTTCTTGCAGTCTCTTTTTCCCTGGAGCATCATCTCCCTGAGGCTGTCCATACACACCTGGTATTCCAAGAATCACTAGTGTGAGAAAGAAAAATAATTTTTTGAGTTTGTAGTTCATTGCAATTGTCCTATTAGTTCCAAGTAATGTATTAACGCAGAAAGAAAACCTAGTTGTCATTCTCAGTCGATGGAAGGAGTTCATAGAGTTCATAAGCGCTTAAGTAGTTGGAACTCGCTTCAACAAGCTCTGCAAAGCTAAGATCATCAAATAATTCTTCATCGAGCACGTTGCTTGTTTGATTGCTGTCATTTTCCGAAAGCATAGTTGTCAGATGCAGATCTGGAAGGAATAATGGGTCTTCGATTTCCCAAAGTAATTGTTCCCTTTGTGTTGAATCAAGCGATGCCACAGCGGTCTCATAGTCAGTTGCAGAGCTTGGGTAAGTACCGAATCCCGGGTTCAACAGACAGTAAACTAAGACTGATGATGCTGCGAAGGATATCCATCGGAAAAATCGTGGACTTGGGGAAAGTGGAAGAAAAGACCTCTCCAATTGTTCATCTATCGCATTGTTGACACGAACAAGGAAGGATGGATGAACATGAATTGTTTTTTCAATATCACGGAATGATTCCAATTGAGAAAATGTACGTTCGATGTCCCGTATTTTTTGTGAGCAAAATACGCACTCAGAAATGTGTTTTGAGATCCAAACTTGTTGCGGATCATCAAGCGCATGCTCGCAAAATGGGACAAGGAAATCACAGTTTGTATCACATTTCATTGTTCAAGTACTCCTGAATTTTCCGGACCGCGTGGAAGTAATTGGCTTTTAGTCCGCCTGTCGTTTTTTTCAACATCGTGGACATTTCTTCGTAAGGCATTTCTTCATAATACCGAAGAAGAAATACTTCTTTCTGTTTTGATGGAAGCAGAGAGATCGCTTCTTCAATTTTCGTTCTTATTTCGCTGTGAATTAACACATGATCCGGTTGAGGATCATCTGTCTCGATAAAATCATCCCGATCGCCAATCGCAAACAATGATCTTAATTTTTTTTTTCGCACTTCATTAATACAGAGATTTTTTGTGATCTTAAACAACCAAGTAAAGAATTGTGAATCGCCTCTGAATTTTGAGATGCCACGATAAGCACGCACGAAAACATCTTGTGAGATATCCAGTGCTTCATCATGGCCAGACAAATACTTTCGTGCGACCCAATAGACCCGATCTTGATATCGTAGAACCAATTCGCTAAATGCCTTTCTGTTTCCGTTTTTGGAGAGCTTGATGAGGTGGTCGTCAGGTAATTCTTTCATTCGGAGGCTGATTTCACAATACGGTCAAAAGACAAAACGGCATCAAAATAGTTTAATTGGGATGGGGACTAGGATGGTTTATTGTTGAAATTCTTGCATGTAAGACTTGACTTTTGATTATGATCCAGTAAATTCGTTATTGCAATTCGTGCATTACAGCCCGCATCCCAAAAAATATTGTGCAATATATAGATAACGACACTAGGAAAAAGAGTGTTTCGAAAGCAGCCAAGCAATTGCTTGCCGCGTTTACCACACCAATGTTTTTGTATTCTGAAAAAACGAAAGAATACTGGGAGAACGACACTGCGCAAAAATGGAGGAAACGGGCAGGGATTACAGGATTCCTTGCAATGATAGATGGGTTGTTCATGTCAATGGATGGAGGCGAATCAATTCGATCGATTCTGCACGATCCGTTGAAGACAAAAGAACCGTTTCATTCTTGTTTTGTCATGCGCGGCATGGCATCACCAATACAGGCGGATTTCTATTTTCATCGCGTGATGCTCGGTGGCGAATCGGCCATCGGGTTCCATCCTATTCAAGCGTCGCTTGCAAAGAATGATGATGCGAAACAAAATATGGATTTACTGGTCGAAGAGAGAACAGCAGAACTCTATGAATTAAACGGCTTTCTCTCTGCAATCGTAGACAGCTCCACAGAAACGTTTATCATTGCTGTTAGCTCGAATGGTACGATTTTGAGCTTCAACGAAGGTGCGTATCAACAATTTCAATTTTCTCGGAACGAGGTCGTGGGACGTCTTCACGTTTCACAATTATTTTCGGAAGAGGAACGTAAGGCGGATGTTTGGAAAGAAATAGAACAGACTGCAAGGGCAGAAGGGAAATGTAGAAAACTCTCATACCTCATTCGAAAAACAGGGAAGACCTTTCCAGCCTTAATAGATTTGACTCCATTGAGGAACGCAGCGCACCAATCACTGGGAATGCTTTTCTTGGGTCGTGACATGACTGAGACTTTGCATACTCAATTGATGCTTGAAGAAAAAAAGGAGCAACTTGAATTTATTAACGCTCTCTCATTGAAAATTAGTCAAACTCTAAAGCTTGAAGAAATTGCTGCCATTTCACTCGAAGCATTGCATGAGAAGTTTTCAGGTGTGAGTGGTGGTATTTACCTGAAAAACAGACAGGACGAAGACCTACGTCTTATTTCAGATTCAAACAATAGAAACAATGATTTGTTCATTGCCTTCATACCACCTTCAATTGAAGATTATTTATTGGTTGAAGAAGGTGAGGTACTCATTCGTGATATCACTCGAGAAGTCGCGTCGGAATTTACAAACATATCTGACGCTCCGGTAACGAAACTTTTGCTACCTCTTCTTCCCAAAGCAACATTCATTGGTGTCATGGTTCTGCTTTCCAAGCAGAGAATTCATCGGACTGATGAATTGCTCAGTTTCCTCTCGGCGCTCGGAGCAACTATCGGTGGTGCCTTGGAAAATGCAATTCTTTACAGCGACTCGCTTTCAAAGTCCATCGAAATTAAAAAACAAAATCAAGAGCTCGATGAATTTGCATATGTCGTTTCTCATGACCTGAAAGAGCCGCTTGCGGGCATCTCATTTATATCGAACCTCATTGTCGATGATTATTACGACAAATTTGATGACACAGGAAAGACATATATCAGTTCATTAATTGATTTTTCTAAGCGTCTCGGATCTCTCATTGATGCGCTTTTAGATTTATCACGCATCGGACGAATAACGCAGCCACCTGAAATGGTCCACATCTCTGAAGTTCTCTATGACGTTCAACAAAATCTCTCGTACAGGCTTGCAAGCCGCGACATTGAACTTCAGCTACCCAAATCCTCAGCAGTAGTGTTTGGAGACAAGACAAGAATTGAGCAGGTCTTTTTTAACCTCCTTAGCAATGCTATCAAGTTCAATGATAAAAACACCGTACAAGTGAGTGTCGGATTTCTTGAATTTAGTGAAGACATGTACCAATTCTCGATTCGAGACAATGGAATTGGCATCGAACCAGTCTATTTCGAGAAAATATTCAAAATTTTTGAACGTCTCAATCCTAGAGAAGACTACGAAGGCAACGGTGCCGGATTAACTATAGTGAAGAAAATTATTGAACACCACGGGGGTCAGATATGGCTTGATTCCGAACTCGACTGTGGGACGACATTTCATTTTACTTTACCTAAATACAAGGCTAACCAATAACTTTTCAGACAACTATGCTGAACGAAACAAGACCCAAATCTGGAGCCTCCGTCCTCGTTGTGGACGATGAGAAGCTTTTTCGAGATGTTCTAACGGCCAAACTTATCGAAAATGGCTATATGACCGATAGCGCGATCAATGGCATCGAAGCGATCAATAAAATTCAGAGACAACAATACGATGTTATTCTCTTGGACATCAAGATGCCACGCGTCAATGGAATTGAAGTGCTGAAGCACATCAACGAAAATACGCTTGGTTCCGAAGTCATCATGCTTACAACGTTTACCGATGTCCGGACAGCGGTAGAAACGGTGAAGCTTGGTGCCTATGACTATGTCACTAAACCGTACAACCTCGCCGAGTTGCTTCAAACGATCGAGCGCGCACTTGAGCATCGCAAGTTAAAGTTGGAAAACGTGATTTTGAAATCTGAGTTGGAACGGAAGCAGCAAGTGAAAAATGTTGTTGGCGTCAGCCAGGCGTTTCAGAATATTCTGGATATGACGTACAAAGTCGCACCGTCCGACAGCAATATTTTGATCCAAGGTCCGAGTGGTTCTGGTAAGGAAGTGATTGCGAATTTAATTTATAAGCTCAGCAACCGGAAGGACAAGCCATTTGTCGCTCTGGACTGTGCATCTATTCCTGAAAATCTACTTGAAAGCGAATTGTTTGGTCACGAACGCGGTGCATTTACAGATGCAATGGTATTGAAACATGGAATGGTAGAAGTAGCCAATAATGGAACTATGTTTCTTGATGAAATCGGTGAAATAAGTTTGTCGATTCAACCAAAGTTACTCCGATTTCTCCAAACCGGAGAGTTTCGACGGATCGGTGGCATTCAAACAATGAAGGCAAACGTTCGAGTTGTTGCAGCGACAAACAAGAATCTGAAAGAGGCAGTGAAAGAAGGGAAATTCAGGGAGGATTTGTTGTTCCGCCTGAATGTTATTTCAATGACGCTCCCCTCCTTAAGTGAACGCAAAGAAGATATTCCTCCACTTGTCGATTATTTCCTCCAAATGAAATCGCGCGGGAAGGATACAAAAAAATTGTCAGAGGGAGCCATAGAAAAACTAACGAACTATTATTGGCCGGGCAACGTGCGTGAACTTGAAAATGTCGTTGAACGTGCAATCATTCTCAGTTCGACCGATCTGATCGAAGCGTCTGATATCATGCTCGATTATGCTGGTGGCGAAGAAGAGGGGGGGAAAAGCAGTGGAGAACTTGCAAAAATGTCTCTGAGCGATATGGAAAAAATCCATATTGAACGCGTGTTGAAAGAAAAGGAATACAATAAGAAAAGTTCAGCCGAGGTACTCGGAATCAGCCTTCGCACGTTGTACACAAAGATATACGATTATAAAATCCACATCCCGAACAGTCGCGGTGGAAACTCTTCCAAGGACTAGTCTGTGACAGTCCGTCTCCCTGCTGGTTCGTATCAACGTTTTTTACATAGAAATTTTTCATGAGATCACAGAAGCGAATTCTCGTTACTTCAGCGTTACCGTATGCTAATGGCGCAATTCATTTTGGACATTTGGCTGGAGCCTATCTTCCAGCTGATATTTATGTTAGGTATCATCGCTTAAAACATTCGGACGTGCTGTATATATGCGGCTCCGATGAGCATGGTGTGAGTATTCTGCTTTCTGCAAAGAAGGAGGGCGTGTTACCAAATGAGATCATCGATCGCTACCATGCGTTAAACAAAGAAGCATTCACTAGTATCGGAATCAGCTTCGACCATTACTCCCGAACTTCACAACCGATACATCACGAAACAGCGCAGGAATGGTTTCTTGATTTTCATCAGAAGGGAATTTTGCGAAACAGAACAGAGAAACAATTATTTGACAACTCCGTTGGTATGTTTCTTCCGGATCGCTTCGTCATCGGTACCTGTCCCCACTGTGGCTATGATCGCGCATACGGTGACCAATGTGAAAATTGTAGCAAGTACTATAACCAAACGGAGCTCATCAATCCCAAGAGTCTTGTATCAGCGAACATTCCGACCATCAAGGATGCCGTCCATTGGTATTTTCCACTCGGAGAATTTCAGAAAAGGCTGGAAACATATGTGGAATCACATGTAACAGACTGGAAGGACACTGTACTCCAGCAGGTGAGAAGCTGGCTGAAGACCGGACTTTCTGATAGACCAATTTCCCGCGATCTCGAATGGGGAGTGAAAGTTCCTCTCGCCGATGCTCGAGGGAAAGTGCTGTACGTCTGGTTTGAAGCTGTGCTTGGATATATCTCCGCGACAAAAGAATGGGCAGCAAAACAGGGGACGCCTGACAGATGGAAAGACTATTGGTGCAAGGAGGATACCAGATACATTGCCTTCATAGGCAAAGACAACATCGTTTTTCACTGCCTGATGTTTCCCGCAATGCTCATGGCGAAAGAAGGATACATCCTTCCGGACAATGTCCCAGCAAATGAATTTCTCAATCTTGAAGGCCAGAAATTTTCAAAGAGCAGAGCATGGTCCATCGAGATAAAGGATTTTCTTGAGGTTTTCCCTCCCGATCCGCTCCGGTATACACTGACAATGAACATGCCGGAGTCACGTGACAGTGATTTTTATTGGAAAGATTTCCAAATGCGCACTAACAACGAACTGGCTGATATCCTCGGCAATTTTGTAAATCGCACTCTCCATTTCATCCGAAAAAATTTTAATGGGAAAATACCTGTCATCGATAAACTCACTTTCGCCGATGAAGAATTCATATCGGAATTCAAATCGACAGGTGATGAGATTGGGGATTGTTTCGAACGATTCCGTTTCCGGGATGGCCTCGTGTCAGCCATGAACCTTGCCAGAAGAAGCAACAAGTATTTCAATGATGAGGAGCCATGGAAAACAGTCAAAAGTGATCCGGTGAGATGCGGTACATCGCTTGCTCTTAGTCTACGTGCCATCTATGCTCTGGGAATATTCCTCGAACCGGTGCTTCCTTTCACGAGCGAAAAGATTCGCGCGCTACTACATCTGACGCCGAGAATGCCGTGGGATTGGAATTCTGCTTTCACTTTTGTTCTGCCTGCGGGACATAAAGTGGGAGAAGCGAAAATCTTGTTTCACAAAATTGAAGATGAAATTATAGAGAAGGAAATAGCAAAACTGGGAGCTCTTAGTACAAAACATGCGGTGTCGCGCAACTATGTCATACTGAAGGAGACGATTTCCATCGATGATTTCGAGAAAATGGATTTGCGAGTCGGTCATATCCTTTCTGCAGAACGGATACCGAAATCCGAGAAGCTTCTTAAGCTGAAAGTCGATATCGGCTTCGATGAGAGACAAGTGGTTGCCGGGATTGGCAAAGCCTACTCTCCAAACGAACTTGTAGGAGCGACAGTCGTACTTGTCGCCAATCTACAACCTGTGAAGCTCTTTGGAGTCGAATCGCAGGGGATGATTCTTGCTGCCACGAATAAAGATGGGTTTCCTTTCCTTGTTCGACCACCGACCGAAATACATCCCGGAACAGTCGTGAAGTGAGAAATGCTTGGTACGTGGGTACACATCAAGAAAGTTTGTAAGCATTTGCTGTTCCTGTCTGTGATTGCCTTGGGATCATGCGAGCACGGTCTTGCACCCTCCGGAGATGAGACTGGATTACTGGTGCCTGGTTTTGGTGGTACGATAACAGTTGTTTCATCTTGGCCACCAATCGATAGTCTGAACATTCTTGCGGTCGTCGCATTTCGAAACTTTCCACCAAAAAATATTTTGGAAGAATTTAATAACGGAACGTTACTCTTTTACGATGGGATCAAAGCGAACGAAAATGTTCAGAGCTTTGAAATTCATAAAGAAGGCCTCAGTGGGATATTTGAATATATTGTGGTTGCGCAACAATACGGTGCAAACCCATTTACAGACTGGCGTGTTGTTGGGGTGTATCACTCCGGAGACGTGACCAAGCCTACCCCCGTCAATCTTGGTCCCGGGGTATTCCGAACCGGAGTTAATATTGATGTCGATTTTTACAACTTGCCTCCACAACCCTTTTAATTACTTGCGACAGATGCGGATTTTTGTCTACACGAGTCGATCTTTGTAGCTTATGAAGGGTTATTAGAACTCACCATTCACCAACACAAACCTATGAAAGCAGTTATAATGGCGGGTGGATTTGGTACGCGGTTGCGTCCACTCACCTGCAATATCCCGAAGCCGATGGTGCCGGTTGTAAACAAACCGATGATACACCACATCGTGAACTTGCTCAAATCTCATGGATTTGATGATATCGTATCACTTTTGTTCTACCATCCAATTGCTATACGAAATTATTTTGGGGATGGCGAGGGATTTGGGGTGCAAATGCAGTACACGGTTGCCGAAGCAGATTTCGGAACAGCAGGAAGTGTGAGAAATGCGCTTGACAAACTTGGGGATGAGAGGGTGCTTATCATTAGCGGGGATGTTCTGACTGATTTCGATTTGACCGCGGCACTCGAATTTCACAACAAGCGAAATGCAGATGCGACAATAGTACTGACCAGTGTCCCTAACCCGCGGCAATTTGGTGTTGTCATTGTGGATGATGAAGGGAACATCACACGCTTTCTGGAAAAGCCATCGTGGGGAGAAGTTTTCAGCGATACGATAAATACCGGCATCTATATACTTGAACATCATGTTCTAGATATGATCCCATATAAGGAAGATTACGATTTTAGTAAAAATCTTTTCCCCAACATGATGCAGGAAGAGATGAAACTTTGTGGATATATCGCAGACGGGTATTGGCGTGATGTAGGAACACTGGAGGAGTACCTGGAAGCATCGATGGATATCCTCGCGGGGAAAGTAAAGGTGCAGATCGCTGGAAAACGAAACGAGATCGTGTATGCCGGTGAAGGTAGTGAAATTGATGCAGATTCGGATTCACTAAAGGGCACGGTCGTTGTAGGTACAAATGCCAAGATCGCTGCGAGTGCGAAGTTGATTAATACCGTCGTTGGAGATAATGCGATTATTCAGGACGGGGCATTTGTACAGAATTCCGTTATTTGGAATAGATGTATCATTGAGGAGAATGCACAACTAACAGATTGTGTTGTGGGTTATGATACAACAATTCGACCTGGTGCCACTATTGCTGAGAATGTTTTTATCAGCGATCGCTGCACGATTGGTAAGGATGCTTCGCTGACGAGTAATATCAAACTATGGCCAGACAAAATAGTGCAGGATGGAGCAGTGCTGGCAAAAAGTTTGGTGTGGGAGGACAAATGGCTGAAAGCGCTTTTCACTGACGCACGCATTACAGGCTCAACCAACATCGAAATCAATCCGGAATTTGGAGCGAAAGTCGGTGCAGCACTTGGAGCTGTGATCGGAAAGGGTAGGCAGGTTCTCGCGAGTCGAGATCCTGACAACGCCTCGAGAATGATCAAACGCGCTATAGCATGTGGCCTGATGTCTGCCGGAGTTTCGGTCGATGATATGCAAACGACGCCAGTACCTATGGTTCGTCAGGAGCTTCGAAACGGGAAAAACGCCGCCGGTTTCCACGTACGGAAATCACCGTACGACAAGCGATCGATGGATATCATTTTCTTTGACGGGGATGGAAAGGATTTGCCAGCGAACAAGACGAAAAGCATTGAACGTCAGTTTTTTTCGGAAGATTTTTTGCGCGCGGAATATGATAGCATCGGAAGGCTTTCATTCCCAGAAAGAACGACCGAATCATACCGGAATAGGTTTTTCTCAACGATTGATACAAGTGTAATCGAGTCGAAAGGATTCAACGTCGTCATCGACTATTCATTTGGCATCGCTTCATCCATTTTTCCGAATATTCTCGGTGACATGGGTGCGAATGTTGTAAGTCTCAATGGGTACATCGATTCGCGGCGGCTTACGAGGGACGAAGACGAGTTTATTGCTGCTTGTCGAAACGTTTCAACCATTGTAACATCACTGTCATCAGATATCGGATTCCTCGTCGACGCCGGAGCAGAAAAGATTTTTGTATCAGACGAGAACGGGCACTTCCTTTCCGATGAACGGCTCCTTCCAATGGTAGCTAAACTGTATCTCGAATCTCAGAAGATCCGTGGACATGAAGTAAAAAAAATAGGCTGCCCAATTGGGGCGACCGCAGAAATGGATATTGTGGCTGCCGAATATGGGGTAAAAGTTGTTCGAACTCCAAATACGCATGGAGGTATGATGAACGCCATTTTAGAAGACTTAGAACTACCATTCGTCGGTGGTACGAAGGGGGGATTCATCTTTCAGGAATTTTCGTTTGCGACTGATGCTATGTACAGCATAGCAAAAATTTTAGAGCTGATGGCGCTTACTGGATGTAAACTTGGCCAAGTTGATGTAGAACTTCCAAAACTCCAGATGGAATTTAGAGAAATACCTTGTCCGTGGGATGCAAAAGGCAAAGTCATGCGAAAGGCGATGCGTCATTCTGAAGGGATGAATAGACAGCTGATTGACGGGATCAAAGTGCTTTTCAATGAAACGACATGGGTATTGCTGATTCCGAGTAAAGACGCTGCCGCATTTTATGTATATGTTGAGGCGTCCTCTGCAGAGGAGGCCAATCAACTCGTCTATGACTACGAACAAAAAGTTGTTCAGTGGCGGGATAATCCATAGATTTGTAAGGCTTCTTTGGATTGAACTATTTCAAATATGAAAATAAGCAGCATACTTACTGAAGAATTGATACGGGTGAACATCCCCGGCGAAAGCAAAGAAGATGTTATTAATGCCATCATTGATGTCGCATCAAAATCCCCAAATGTGAAGGATATCGACAAAGTCCGGCAGGCAATATTCGAACGCGAAAAAATAATGTCCACAGGCGTTGGAAAAGGTTTTGCAATACCGCACGGAAAGACCGATGCTGTTACA
>Ga0172371_10012216_pt1 | contig 11337 bp, 12 predicted proteins | sample Lak12m_FD_114543 | JGI IMG/M metagenome (GOLD analysis project Ga0172371, IMG submission 114543) | Freshwater microbial communities from Kabuno Bay, South-Kivu, Congo - kab_022012_12m | ecosystem: Environmental > Aquatic > Freshwater > Lake | place: Democratic Republic of the Congo: South-Kivu...
GCTGAAGACACTTGTCTCGTGGGGCCTAGATGAGAGCGCCGTCAGGGGCCTAGTCCAGGAGAACATGGGACGGTGCGGGGAGGAGCAGGGGTCCAGGGTCGTAACCCTCGAGCAGGGTAAAGGCTACACCGGTTTATTCAGCTCTCTACTTTTCGTTCCTGTGAGGACCAAGGCCGCCCACAGCATAGTGGTTGTGGTCCTTGAGGACGCCTCAGGCGCCTCCGCTTCAAGGGAGCTGATGCTGTTGGAGACATTCGCAGGGCACGTGGCGTCGGTGATCCGCCGCATTGACCACGAGGTGATGCTGGAGAACATGCAGAAGGCCGAGATTAGTCGCATCCTGGAAGGCGCCAACAAGGTCTCAAGCATGGTGCGCCACGACCTCAGGGGGCCATTACAGACGATCAGGAACGCCAACTACCTCATCAAGAAGAGCTCCGAGAACATTGCTCAGATGGGTCCTGTGATCGATAAGAGCGTCGACTACATGGTTAAGGTTCTGGAGGAGTTGAGGTACACAGACAGCTCCGATAACCTGAACAGGGTCGAGCTTGATCTCAACACTCTGGTCCGTCAGAGCCTGAAGCAGATCATCGTGCCCGAAAAGGTGAAGGTGGAGACCGTTTACGGTGAGACGGAGATAGTCTGTCCTGTGGACAAGGTCCGGGTGCACAGGGTCTTGGACAACCTGATAAGGAACGCCATCGAAGCCATGCCTGGTGGTGGGAGGCTTACCATCACCACATGCTCTGAGGGTGAGAGCGTGAGGCTCACTGTCGCGGACACGGGCGTCGGAATACAGAATGTGGACGAACTTTTCAAGCCCTTCGTGACCACGAAGAAGAACGGTATGGGGCTGGGGCTCGTCTCCTGCAAGTACGCGGTGGAGGCTCACGGTGGCACGCTGAGCGTCGAATCCAAGCCCGGGGAGGGGACCAAGTTCATAATCGATCTCCCGATGGCCGCCTCAGATGGGTATGAGGGCCACAAGGGTGAGGGCCACGATGGCGAGGTAGAGCAGGAAGCCCAGCTTCCTAGACAGGCTCAGCGGTGACACGTCGTCTAGGGGCTCCGAGGACTCAGAGCCCTCACGCATCAGGAAGAAGGCCACCACGACGCCCATCATGAAGTATCCGAGGATGACGAGGAGGATCACGCCGGCAGCGCTGACGATCTTGTGGCTCTCCCTGCCCACGAGGGACCTTACGAGGTGACCCCCGTCCAGCTGCCATGCAGGTATAAGGTTTATGAACGTGAGGATGCAGCCGACCCAGGCAGCGAAGGCGACGGGGTGCATGACAAGCACGTACCCCTCGGGGGTAGGCGCGATCCACCCTGACATGAGGTCTAGTAGCTTGGGTAGGGGCATCTGCTGGAAGCGGACCTCCGGGTAGCCGATCATCCACTCGGCGATCCGCTCAATTGGGACCACGAAGCTCATCCTCAGCCCCACGTACCCCGTGAGGACGGTGGCGAGGAAGCCGGAGATGGGGCCGCTCATTCCTACGTCGAAGAGGGCGTCCCTATTCACAGGGGGCTCCCTCTGGGTTATGACGGCGCCCAGGGTTCCCCCCATGCCCGGCGGAGCGGGTATGAAGTAGGGCATGCTTGCCTCCACGCCTCTGCGCTGCGACATAGCCTTGTGCCCTAGCTCGTGTAGACCGAAGATGGCTATGATGGAGAAGGTGAACACTAGGGCGTTCAACGCGGCGGGCGTCTCAGCCATCAGCGCCCTCGTGAGCACAGGGTTGTCGCTCCTGAGATAGCCATCGATGAAGACCGTGGCCAGAGTGGCGGCAAATAGAAGGAGGTTATTCCTGTTGCCCCTACCTGCTCCGACCTCTCTGGTCAGGATTGAGATCTGGTAGTTATCCACTATCCAGCGTATCCTGGGGAGGTAGCCCCTGGTGCGCAACTCTTCGGCCAGTGCCCTGAAAGGCTCCTTGACCATGTGCCTCCTGTACCCGGAGGCCCTGACCCTAACTATGAAAGTGGGTGTGGTCCTCTCCCAGTAGGCGTCCATGACATCGAAGTGGCGCCTGACGGCCTCGGCGAGGCTGGCGTCTATATCCCGGGCAGGGGGCCGGCTGCTCTCCTCCATCCGGCTTTAATTGTAACGGAACCCTAAAAGGATGCCTGGTTTGGGCCCGATCTGTTTAAATCCCTTGGGATAATCCATTAACGGACCTGGGTTGGGATCGGGCCAGTTCACCGTCAGGACCTTCAGGACAGACGAGATTCAGAGGGTCATGCACATCAACACCGTCTGCCTCCCAGAGAACTATAGCAGCTTCTTCTACAGGGACCTATACCAGAAGTACCCTGAGGCCTTCTTGGTGGCCGAGGCCGACAGCGACGTCCAGGGGTACATCATGTGCCGCGTGGAGAAGGGGTGGTCCAAGATGGGTATGCTGACGCCGGCCAAGCTCTGCCACGTTGTGAGCGTAGCCGTGATGGAGGGATACCGCAGGAGGGGTATGGGGCGGGCCCTGGTCGTCGAGGCCATGAGGAAGGGACGCGACGTTTACGGGGCCGGCGAGGGGTACCTTGAGGTGCGTGTGAGCAACGAGCCAGCCATAGGCCTCTACTCCAAGTTGGGGTTCCAGAAGGTGAAGCGGAACTACGGGTACTACATGGACGGTGAGGACGCCTGGGTCATGGCCGTGGGCCTCAACGGGTTTTAGGAACCGTTATTAGCCGCGTTTGAGCATGTCTCATCGTTGCCCTTGGACATCGTGGACGTCTTCAGCGTCATAATAATCCTGTTCTCGCTGGGCGTGTTCTACTGGTTCGGCAGGTTCACTGTGAAGCTGATCAAGCAGCATTACGACATCTACCCTCTGCTGTATGAGCTCGAGGAGTCTGAGAAGAAGAAGCGGTGAGCCCACCTTTGTTCTCACTGCGTTGCCTCGGATAGCCACGCGTAAATTATGGTGTTCACGCCATAGACAGGAGGTTGTTCGTGAGCCTCTCGGCGAGGGCCCTCATCTGGGGCTCCGCTGTTCCGCACTCCTCCAGGACTTGGGCGCGTGTCTTACCTATGGCCTGGGGCTCCTGGGGATAAGCATCGGACCAGCGGCGGGCTTCACGCTCCGTGATCTCCATGTGGAAGATGACGCCGCGGACGTTGTCCTTTGCATAGGCTTGGACAGTGCAGGGGCTGCCTGTGGCTAAGAGGCTGCCTCCAGGGGGGACAGTGAAGGCTTCCTGGTGCCAGTGGAAGACGGGGAACACCTGGGGGAAGCCATGGAAGAGCGGGTCCCTAAGGCCCTCCCCCGTGAGGCTGACCGTGTAGCCCCCTATCTCTTGTTGAGGGCTACGGTGCACCTCGCCGCCTTGGAGCTTGGCGAGCATCTGGCCCCCGCAGCAGACCCCTAAGGCGGGCTTTCCGGAGCCTATGATCCTTCTGAGATAGTCAAGCTCCTTGCGGAGGAGGGGGTGTCTGATTGCGTCGTTGGCAGATATGGGTGTGGGACCCACGACGAAGGCATCGAAGTCATCTATAGGTGGAAATTGCTCGTTGGGCTCCATGTTATAGGCGTGGACGAGGGTGGCCTCAGACTTCTCTTGGAGGTATGTTTCGTAGAGCCCAAGAGTTTCCGGCCAGTCGTTCTGGATGATGAGGACACGTTTACGCATGGCATTATCTTGGCTGTTAAGGTAGAAAAGGGGTTGGATTCCACAGTCAAAGGCATTTAAATTCAGTAAAGGTGAGCCGTGTGAGCGAAGAATTGTTGAACTGATGAGGGTTGATGTCTGTTGGCGTTTCCAGGAATAGGGAGGTATATTAGGTTCAACAGCCATTAATAATATGTGAGCGCCTCACGGAGAGTCATCCTCAACAGGATCATGCAGATAGAGGAAGAGATCAAGGACATCAGCACCGACGCAGAGTATAGACTCATAAAGAGAAACCTAGACATACTCGATTCGTCTAAGACGCTGGGCCGTAACATAAGGGTCAAGTCCCCCAGCGACGACACCAAGACCATTGTCGTCCGGCGGCACAGCAGTGACCAAGAGAAGGTCAAAGATGCCTACAGAGTGAGGCTCAAGGCGTACACGTCGCGCATAGACTCGCTCTCCGAGGAGAAGAGAGGCCTGACGAAGCGCCTCTTCACATAGTGCCCGTCCTAATTTTCGACTTACCAGACCCTTTATCAGTTGAGCTCGCGTACCCGTCTATGGTGCCCCCTGTGATCGAGATTTCCCAGTTCAAGGACTTGCCCCTAAGCCCTGAGATGTTGAAGGGCCTCAGGAAGCTGCAGTTCTGGGAGCTCACCACCATACAAGCCAAGGCCATGCCCCTGCTGCTGGAGGGGTTGGATGTCATCGGCCAGGCTGAGACGGGCACCGGCAAGACCGCTGCCTTCGGCGTGCCCCTCGTCGAGAGGATGGATGCCTCAGACGGCAGGGTCCAGGGGCTTGTCATAACCCCCACCAGGGAGCTGGCTGAGCAGGTCGCGCTGATGATGCGCAGGTTCGCCAGGTACACCGGCGTCAGCGTCCAAGTCGTCTACGGCGGCGAGAACATCAACAAGCAGGTTGCCCGCCTCGGCGAGGGCGCTCACGTCATCGTGGGCACCCCGGGGCGCCTCATCGACCTGCTCAAGAGGCGCGACCTGGACCTCCGCGCGGTCAAGGTGGCTGTGGTGGACGAGGCCGACAAGCTCTTGGAGATGGGGTTCATCGACGACGTGCGGTTCATCCTGAGCAGGGCGCCGTTCCTCCGCCAGACCAGCATGTGGTCCGCCACCCTCAACGACGAGGTCGTGGGCCACGCCAGGCGCTTCATGAGGAGCCCCGTGGAGGTGCGGCTCTCCAAGGACGATGTCGCTCAGCCGCTAGTCGAGCAGTACTACATGCGTGTAGAGCCCGAGCACAAGCTCGACGCGCTCATCCAACTCCTACGAGACAGGAGCATCGATCAGGCCATAATATTCTGCAACACCAGGGAGTCCACCGACGATCTTGCCCAGAGGCTGACCGAGGCCGGGGTGCCAGTCGAGGCCCTGCATGGGAGGCACAGCCAATCAAAGAGAGACGAGATCATGGGCGCCTTCAGGCTACGCAGCCGCAGGTACATCGTGGCCACCGACGTCGCCGGCAGAGGCTTAGACATCAGGGGCGTCAGCCACATAATCAACTTCGAGGTCCCGCAGGACCCGGAGGTCTACTTCCACCGCGTCGGCCGGACAGGTCGCATGGAGCGCACCGGGACCTCATACACCTTGGTCAGCATGGAGGACGAGGCCAGCTTCGAGGCCATCAAGGCCATGACGCGTATGGAGATCAAGGAGCTGGAGGGGCACGCGAATAATTAGTGAGAGTGCGGCTGCCTCCTCCTGAGCCTCTTACCGAGGTCGCCAAAGGTGAACCTAGCCGTGATGATGCGCTCCGTGCTGAATATCCTTGCCGCCACGTATAGAACCACCAGGGTCCAGACGCCGATGAACAGGATGCTACGTATGACAACAGCGTAATTGGCCAGGAACGCGGCCTTGGTCGCGATGATGGTGTGGGTGTAAGGGATGGCCAGCATGAGCCACTGGAAGCTCTGGGGCAGCATCTCTATGTCGCTGAACATGAGCACTATGGCCGGTATCATTATGGGCGTCACGAGCGCTCCCGTGAAGCTCTGTGCGCTCCTCACGTTGTCAGCGAACACTGCGACGCTCAGCGCCATGGCCAGGGCCGAGATCAGGGTCACGAAGATGACGACGCCAACAAGAACCATGCCGAGGGGCGTTATACCTATGCCCACGTCGTCGATGTTCATGGTGGTCGCACCCGGGACGAAGCTGAACGCCGAGTTGATGTAGAATCCGAAGCCCACGAGGTAGCTCACCGATCCGGCGAGCGCGATGACCACGCTGCCGCTGAGCTTCCCTGCCAGGATGGTGAACCTGCTCACGGGCAGCGTCATAAGAGTCTCAAGGGTCTTCTGCTCCTTCTCTAGGGCGATGCTGGTGGCAGCCATCTGGATGGCGAAGATCACCATCATCATCACCATTATGGGAAGCATGATGCTCTGGCCCATCACCAGGTTGAATATGGCGCTGGGCGGGATGTCCAGGACGTTTCCCTTCAGGATGGACGAGTACTCTATCACTATGGGGTTCCTAACAGCCTCAGGCGTCCCAACACTGCCAGTTTGCTCAAGCAGGCCTCTGATCCTGCTGATGCTGAAATAGTAGTTGTAGACGCTGATTAGGCTGGATACCACGTTGGTGCTCTGGGTCTCCGCCATGTTCAGGTTCCTCAGATTGGCGTAGATCCTCAGCACACCATTCAGACCCTGTGTGATGTTTGTGTGGTACCCGTTGGGGACGTAGATCAACGCCGAGCTGTCCGTCGCCTTGAACGCCACTAATGCATCCTCCAGGCTGTCCGCGTCTATGGGCACCACCGTGTTGTTCGTGTACAGGTAGCTGAGCAGCGCGTCTGTGACGAACCCTTCGTCATCCGTGTAGACGGCGAAGCTGGCCCCCCTTATGGCACGCTCCACGGACTCCTGGCTGACCTGGATGGCGGCCCCCATGATTGGGAAGATGATTATTGGCATGAGCACGACGCCCACAAGTATCTTGGGGTCCCTGACAAGCTCCTTGACCTCCTTGACGATGAGCGCCCAAAGGCTATTCAACCCTGGCCACCTCCATGAAAACGTCCTCAAGGTTCTTGGCCCCATACCTCTCCTTGAGCCCCTCGGGCGTCCCCTCGGCCATGACGACGCCGCCACTGATCAGTGCCACCCTTCCGCACAAGTACTCCACCTCCAGCATGTTATGGCTGGACAGCAGCACTGTGACGCCCTGGTTTTTCGCGTACTCCCTGATCATGTTGCGGACGTGGACGCTCTGAACCACATCCAAACCACTGGTAGGCTCGTCCAGTATCGCCAACCTGGGCTTCATCATGAGGGCCCTAGCTATTAGGAGCCTCCTCTTCATGCCCTTACTGTACCCATTGACCCTGTCGTTGAGGCGTTCACCGAGGCCCGATATCTTCCTGCCCTCCTCCACAATGCGCTCCGTGCCGGCCTTGTCCCGGCTGTAGAAGCCCGCCATGAACTCTAGGAACTCCTCGCCTGTGAGCATCTGGTATGCCCCCGCGTCCTCGGGCAGGTAGCTCAGTATCTCCCTCACCTTCTCGGGCTGCCTAGTAACGTCGAACCCGAACACCCTGGCCTCTCCGCCGGACGCGCTTATGAGGGTGCTCAGTATCCTTAGCGTCGTCGTCTTGCCGGCCCCGTTGGGCCCTATGAGGCCGAATATCTCGTGCTCCCCCACTGTGAAGCTGGCTCCACGAAGGGCACGGGTGTTACCGAAGTCCTTGGTGAGCTCCCTGACCTCGATGGCGTCCATGCTCAGTACCTTTCCAAGGCTAAGACGCAGCCGCGCTTAAAAGCGTGGGGATGAGGGAAAGATTTACGGCTGCTCCTGTACAAGTCATGTTGATGATGGATGAGGCTTCTCGCCTTCAACGCTAGCCCCAGGAAGACCAGGGGCGCCTCCGAGATAATCATGAACAGGTTCATCGAGGGGGCCAAGAGCGCCGGCGCCGAGGTGGAGCGTCAATACGTCTCCGACCTCATGATCAAAGGGTGCACGGGATGCTTCAACTGCTGGTGGAAGACTCCAGGCACCTGCATCCACAACGACGACATGGACTGGGTCCTGCCCAAGATGGCCGAAGCGGACATCGTCTACTATGGTACACCGATATACCACTACAACATAATCCACAGCCTCCAGCGCATGAGGGAGAGGACTCTGCCGACGCTACTGCCCGAGATGGTCGTGGAGGAGGGCGAGACCCACCACCCTCCACGGGCCAAGAAGAAACAGCACACAGTCCTCGCAGCCGTATGCGGGTTTCCTGACCTCTCCAACTTCAGGCAGGCAGCGGGCCTCTTCCCGGATGCCATCCACATTTTCCTTCCAGCGGCCCAACTCCTGTTCCAGGAGGAAGGGAGAAGCTACCTTGCAGGATTCCTCGACGATGTCTGGGACGCTGGGTACCAGCTGACCAAACTGGGTAGGCTCACGGCTGAGCATATAAAGAGGCTTACCGTCGAGCACCCACCAGAAGTGAAGCGGCTCATCCTAGAGGGGCACAATCAGTATTCAGCCCAAGCTTGACTATTTATACTCTCTGCACACGTATTCCGTGAAGAAACATGACCGTGGACCTGGTTGTGAAGAACGCACGGATCGTGAGCCCCCGGGGCATCATTGAGGCGGGGGTCGCTGTAGATGGCGGCGTCGTAGTCGCCGTCGCCGGAGAAGCTCATTTGCCTAAGGCCGACAGGGTCATCGACGCTAAGGGCATGCACATGCTCCCCGGCCTCCTGGACGGCCACAGCCACACCTTCCTTCCACCCGAGACTCCAGCCACGGGGACTAGGGCTGCCGCCAAGGGAGGCATCACCACCATGCTGGAGATGCCGGGCACCCAGATGGGCTGCTTCGACCTCGAACAATTCAAGGAGAAGCGCCGCATCATGGAGAGTGCAGCCTACGTGGACTTCTGCATTCACGCCGGCTGCGCATCAGGATTCCACGAAGGCACCCTCACAGAGATGTGGGGCGCAAGGGCCACAGGAGCCAAGTTCTTCATAAGCAGCGCGGGCCCCAGGTGGCCCCAGACCTTCGACGGCGAGGTCATAGACAGATTCATTGAGCTTGCGGCCTGCGGCGGCCTGGCCCTCATACACGCCGAGAACGACAGCATCCTCAGGGACAACCAGAGGAGGCTCAAGGAGCAGGGGAGGAGAGACTACGCGTCCCACCTGGAGGGGAGGCCAAGGGTCGCCGAGGTGGAGGCCGGGAAACGGATGATCGACTACCTGAAGATGACCGGCTGTAGGGGTCTCATCGTCCACACCGGGGTCCCCGAGACGGTCTGGTACAGCTTACAGGCCCGGAGGGAAGGCGCCCGGACCCACGTCGAGACGTGCGCCCAGTACCTGTACCTGACAGAGGACGACGTTAGGGAGAGGGGTCCCTGGCTTAAGTTCGCGCCCCCGCCACGTGCCAAGGCTGACAGAGCCGAGATCAGGCGGCTCCTCAACGCCGGCTGGATCGACACGGTAGCAACGGACCACGCCCCCTATGGAAGGGACCGGAAGGAGGCCGGCCTCACCGACATGTGGGAGGCCCCAAACGGGATACCGGGCCTAGAGACCCATCTGCCGCTGCTCCTCAACGGCGTCAGTCAGGGCTGGCTCACACTGGAACGCATCGCAGCGGCCGCGGCCGAGAACCCGGCAAGGCTGTACAGTGTCTACCCTCGGAAGGGGGCCATACAGCCGGGGAGCGACGCCGACCTCGTAATCGTGGACATGAAGGCGCGGAGAACCATAAGGGACGAGGACCAGGTGACCGCCTGCGGCTGGACACCTTACAACGGGCTCAAGGTCAGGGGCTGGCCGAAGATGAGCATCATGAGGGGAAACGTGGTCATGGAAGACGACCAGGTCCAGGCCAAGCAGGGCTCGGGGAGGTTCGTCCCCCGCCTCACCTGACCCTCACGCCGTCGACTGGCCGCCTCCTCAGGGGTGTCCCGCACACGGGGCACACCCCGTCGGGCTGAGGCCCATCGAAGCTCCTCCTGCACCCCGGGCAGTAGGTGACCCACCTGAACAGTTTCCTTATGCCGCCCACTGCGAGGCCCTTATAACGGAGGCCGAGGTGCTCGGCAATGTTCTGGACGGCGTAGTCGTCCGAGACCACAACAGGATCGAGGCCCCCGTCTCTCAGCTCCAATGCCAGGGCCAGCACCGCAGCGTCCGCCACACTCAGTGCATCACCCTCTCCCCGTCTGCGAGCCTCCTCCGATACAAACGACATATAGCGCTCACCGGGGTCACGTACATTGATGAGTCCGGACGCGACCTGCGTCTCGACCCTGAGCCGGGTGTTCTCCTCCCTCAGCTCCCGGATGACGGCGGCCACCGTGTAGGCGGGCTCCGCCGGGTTGAACCCCTGTATGAGAGACGACGAGTCGAGGATGAGGGCCTTCAAGGCGCTCACGGCGACTGTATGGTCATTAGTCTCTTCTGTATGCGGTTGTAGAAGGACCTGAAACGGATGAACCTGGTCACGTTGGGGCTCAGCCTGCACTCAACACTGGAACGGGGCTTTAGCGCCACGTATGCGCGGCCATCAATTATGGCCATGGCCTCGGCCCTGGGCTTGAGCAGCTCTATGGTTACCACCGACTCCCGAGGTATGACCAGGCTCTTGAAATAGCTGTAGGGGCAGACAGCCGTAAGAGAAAGGGCACCTACGTTGGGGGCAACGACGCTGCCCCCCGCTGACATGTTGTATGCCGTGGAACCGGCTGGTGTGGCAACCATGACGGCGTCTGCCTGTACGTCGGTGACGTGCTCCCCATCAACGTTGAGCCCCAGAAGCAGCATCTTGCTCGGGAGGCTCGAAGCTACCAGGACCTCGTTCAGGGCGTCGGGGAACCTCTCTCCGGTCTCCACGCACACACCGGTCACCTTCAGGCTCTCCTCAAAGGTGTAATCCCCCGCGATCACCTTATCAATGGCCCACTCGGCCTCGGGGGCAACCGCCTCGCAGAGGAAGCCCCTGCGACCCATGTTTACGCCCAGTATAGGGGTGCCGGGGTCCTTCATCTCCATAGCAGTCCTGAGGATGGTGCCATCACCGCCCACGGTCACCATGAAGTCGCACTCCAGCTCGCTGAGTTGCGTGTTGCCGTCCCTTATCCCAAGGGCCAGGGCCGTATCGGTCTCCACGCTGGCATCGATGCCTCTCCCCTTCAGGTGCTCGAGTATGCGGCTGGTCACCGTAAGCGCGTTGGGTATGTCAGTCCTGGAGACTAGGCCCGCCCTCATGCTATCCCCCAACTGTGGACGCAGAGCTTTTAAATGGTGCACCCCTCACCGCCTCCGCCACCCGTGCTCCCCCAGCAGCGGCACATAGACCACCTTCATCAAGCATCGCTCACTCACCCTCCCCTCGCCATCCTTTGTCACAAGAAGCAGGTCCTGCCCGTATATGCCTTCACCGCCGACAGGCGCGACCAGCCTGCCTGGTGCGGCCAGCTGCTCAAGCAGCGGCGGAGGCACAGTGGGCGTCGAGGCCGTGACGCTAATCGCGTCATAAGGCGCCCTCTCAGGATGCCCCTTGGAACCGTCCCCAAGCACCAGCACGACATCGGCGTAGCCTGTTCGCTCAAGATTGCTCCTCGCGAACTCGTAGGTGTCAGGGTTGATCTCCACGGCCACTACCAGGCCGCTGGGTCCCACCAGCTCCCGAGCCAGGGCGGCGCCGTAGCCCGAGCCCGCCCCCACCTCCAGGA
>Ga0172371_10012217_pt1 | contig 11337 bp, 8 predicted proteins | sample Lak12m_FD_114543 | JGI IMG/M metagenome (GOLD analysis project Ga0172371, IMG submission 114543) | Freshwater microbial communities from Kabuno Bay, South-Kivu, Congo - kab_022012_12m | ecosystem: Environmental > Aquatic > Freshwater > Lake | place: Democratic Republic of the Congo: South-Kivu...
ACAGGGGATAGGGGCCCAGTATCAGGGAAAGAAAAAAAAGGATGTTAAGTAAAAAAAAACAGGTGTTTTTCATAACCAGAACGAATTATTATGGTGGGGCATTCAATGTTAAACAAATGTACGGAATTATTTTTTGTTATACCGGTCGAAACCGGTTTTTGGAAAAATAGTGCATAATTTATATCAATCCCACAGGACGACAAAATTTTAGTGGTCAAGGGGATTGAAAGCGACAGTGGCTGAACGCAAATAGCCTCTAAGGGAAAAAGTAGCGTGGAAAAGCCAGATCGTTTAATAGCCGGTTTTTGGGACCAGGTATCCCTGAACATATTCTTCAATCCCTGCTTCTAAGGTATAAAAGGGTTTTGTATAACCGATGGAGCGGAGTTTTTGCATGGTTGCTTCCGTAAAGTACTGATACTTTTCGCGGATATCTGGCGGGGTGTCAATAAATTCGATGAGCGGCGGTTTATTCACTGCCGCAAAAACGGCAGTTGCCAGGTCAATAAAAGTACGTGCCTTGCCGGTCCCTAAATTGTAAATGCCCGAATGGTTAATTGTTGAAGGCAATGGGGCCGTGGGGTTGGCCGGAAAGGTCGTGGGCACTGTGGCCGTTGCCTGAAAATTCCGGCCAGACGGCAGGGCTTTTTTGGTTTGTTCCATCAGGAAATAGAGTACGTCGGTAACATCTTTGACATAGATGAAATCGCGGTGTTGTTCCCCGTCCTGGTACCGGGGGTTGTGGGAACGGAACAACCGGACCGTCCCAGGTTTTTGGGCCCCTGTATTTGTCCCTGTCCCATCCATTTCCTGTTTGTCCATTATTTGACGCCAGGCATGAAGAACCACCGAAGCCATCCTTCCTTTGTGGTATTCATTGGGCCCGAAAACATTGAAAAACTTCAACCCAAACCAGATGGGGGGCGTTTCGGTCTGCCGCAGGGCCCATTTGTCAAATTCGTTTTTCGATATGCCATAGGGGTTTAATGGTTTCAGGCGAAAAGAAAGTTCCGGGTCGCGGTCGTCATAACCAAAGCTGCCATCGCCATAGGTAGCGGCGGAAGAAGCGTAAACCAACGGGACCTCTTTTTGTGCACATATTGCCCAGAGTTTTTTACTATAGTCCAGGTTGAGCTCATCGAAAATGGCTCTGTTCGATTCCGTGGTATCGGTACGGGCGCCAAGGTGAAAAATAAAATCAACTTCACCTGCATGGTTTGACAGCCATTCGAAAAACCGGCCTCTTTCCACTTTTTCCTGGAAACGCTTGTTTTCTGTATTGGGCGATTTTATGGTTTTTGAGAAATCGTCAACCAGAACAATGTTTTTGTGCCCTTTGTTGTTCAGTTTTGCAACCATACAACTTCCAATAAAACCGGCCGCGCCTGTGACAATAATCATACAATGTTTGATTTTTTGATGTGCAAAGGTACAGAATAAAAAAATTTTTCAGAGGATGGCAGGGATATCCTTTTTTATCCGAATTTTGATTCCGTTGTTTTTGCAGGAACTGGAACCCGAAAATGAAATTAGTTGTATTGATTGCCGTCCACAAGAACAAGGATCAGGTCAACCGGTTGATACGTTCGTTGGCCCATCCTGACATTGCCATCTATGTGCACATCGACCGGAAGTCGATCTTTCATGCCGGCGACCTGCTTCCACAGGCCAGGGTGATCAGCAACCCCATGGAGGTTTCCTGGAGTGGCTATAGTCAGGTAGAGGCAAGCCTCAAGGCGCTCAGGGAAATTTTGGAAAGGGAGGGCCATTTTGATTATGTGGCCTACATCAGTGGGCAGGATTATCCGATCATGACCCCCGATGCAATATTGACGTCCCTGAAAAAATTCGAAGGAAAAGAACTGATAGGCCATGTCACACTCGACAGCCAGGGATGGGAAAAGGCAAGGGTACGGTTTGAACGGTTTTATTTTCACTCTTATAAAAATCCATATTTCAGGGCTGTTGGCCGTTTGGTAACTTTTTTACTGGATGGTTCAGGAGTCAGGCGCTCCTTTTACCGGGGAATGAAACCGTATGGTGGATCGGCATGGTGGACCCTTTCAAGGGCTTGTATAATCTATATTCTTGATTATGTTGAAAGGAACAGGGGCTTTGTCAGTTTTATGAAAAAAACCATCTTCCCCGACGAGATTTTCTTTCAGTCGGTGATCATGAACTCACGTTTCAGAAACGACGTGGTCAACAATAATTTCAGGTTTATGGAATGGGAACGGATCAAAGAGAATTCCCATCCAAAAATATTAACGATGGAAGATTTTTCAACCATTGTTAATTCCGGGATGTTTTTCGCACGAAAATTTGACATCGGTGTGGATGAAAAAATCCTTGACAAAATCGATGAATATCTTCTTCGGCAAAAAAAATGAGAACCTGAACGTGATATTCTTTCCGTTTTTTCTCCGTTTACAAATTTTTTGCTGACAAATACAAATTTGTGTTTTCGGGGTTGCCGGGCAGACATTAATTTTGTACATTAGTAGAATCATACATATCCCTGAAAAAATGAAATTGCCATAAGTACAACGTACATGCAAACCGTGAATGATAATTTATGGCTATTCCATGTGACCCCAAAAAAATAAATATTAACACATGAAAACACAAATATTGATTTCTTCCTATTGTTTGCCGGCTTTGACCGGCATCCTCCTTTTGCTGGCTTCGTGCAAAAAAGAGGAGGCTGAAGTCCCCCCTCAGGTAACGGTTGCCGAAATGTCGGACCTGGTAGTGGACCCTTCTTTTACTTTTCGTACCGATCAGGAGGTCAACATTAAGTTACAAATGCTTGACAACACCGGGGGCCCGGTAGGAGGGATGCGCGTTGAGGTATATACCGACGACCCTGAATATGGCGGGTCGAAAATGATTGCTGGAATTACCAATGCCCAGGGCATTTTTGAGTCGGATTATCAGATCCCGGTTTACCTGAAAAGCGTCGCAGTTGTTACTACGGCCATTGGATTTGTGAACATGCAAAAAGTGGATGTTTCCGGGGGAAAGGTCCATTGTGTCCTTGGAGGGGCCCTTCCCCTCTTTGAGACGAAGGGCGCTGAAGCGTTTTTTTTTAAAAGTGTCAACAGCGCTGTTGTTCCGATGGGCCCGTATAATAGTTTGGGGGTCCCTTCCTATTTAGAGGAAACCAACGATGTGATCGATGCCGACATCCTACAGGACATCAATGCCACTTTGCCAGAGCGGATCAGCGCCCCTGTCGGACATCCCCAGTATTTTGCAACAAACAATGAACACAACATTGTTTTGGAGGAGGCATGCAATGTTTGGGTGACTTTTGTCCATGAAGGCGCTGGTTTTAAAAACACGCTGGGTTATTATGCTTACAACACCAACAATCCACCGGCATCCGTATCAGAGATAGATTCAATCCATGTCATTTTTCCAAACGTTTCTTTTGCAGGGAGCGGGGGCGGCTTGTTTTCCGGAAACAGGGTCCATCTGGGGACTTTTGCCCCCGGCATAACCATCGGGTGGGTCCTGATTGCGGATGGTTTCAGAAATGGCAACATTACCAATGGCAACTGGTTTTTTTATTCCGATATGGAATTCAACCCGGAAACGGATGGAACTAAAAAACAACATACTATTTTATGCAACGATATTGGCCGGGGCAAATTTCTTCTGAGTTTTGAAGATATTGCCCGGAGCGGGTCCAGCGACAACGATTTTAACGATGCTATCTTTTATGTAACCGCCGATCCAATTCAATCGGTTGTTGTCGAAAATATTCCATTGCCGGAATATACCCAGACCGATGCGGATGGCGATGGAATTTCCAATGCTTTTGATGATTATCCGGATGATCCTGCAAAGGCCTTCAACAATTACTATCCGTCACAGGACAACAGTGGTACCCTGGCTTTTGAGGATTTATGGCCTGAGCAGGGGGATTACGATATGAACGACATCGTGGTCGATTATATCATTAACCAGGTGACCAATGGGGAAAACAAGGTGGTTCAAATTGAAGGAAAATTCGTGCTTAGGGCTATGGGAGCGGGATATAGAAATGGGTTCGGGATTCAGTTGCCGGTTTTGCCCGCTGTCGTTTCGGGGGTTTCGGGGAGTCACCTGACCGAAGGGTACATTACGAATGCAGCCAATGGGACCGAAGCAGGCCAATCCATGGCTACCATCATTTTATTCGACAATGGCTATACGCTGCTCCCCCATCCAAACAACGACCCGTTTACCGGGGTGAACACGTCGCCGGGTTGTATCTATGTTACGCCCGATACCCTCTCTGTCAACATTGCCCTGACTTCCCCTGTGGCTTTAAACGAAATGGGCATGCCCCCCTACAACCCTTTTATCATTGTGAACAAAACCCGGGGAAGGGAGGTCCATCTTATCAACCATGCCCCCACCGACCTGGCAGATGTATCCCTGTTCGGCACTGCAGAAGACAACAGCAACCCCGGGATGGGACGATATTATGCTACCATAAACAACCTCCCCTGGGCTTTTAATATCATTGATAAATTTGATTATCCCTATGAGAAAAAACCCATTATCAAAGGGTACCTGAAATTTGTCCCCTGGAGCCTTTCTTCGGGGTCCTCTTATTACGATTGGTTTCAGCCCCTTGAAGGGTACCGGGACGAGGAATTTATTTTTAGCCGTTGATTGTTATATCGAACGCAATCAGGTTTGCAATCCGGATTGCTTTAAAACCGCGTGAATTTAACCTCGTTTCATTTCATTGCCAAAAATCAAAGATTTCGTTCTGCCCTTCCCGCTCTTTTAATATTTCAAATTTTTCACCATCATTGAAATATCCTGCAATGCGTGGGGTTTGCCTGCTGTTGTAACGCGACCACATGCTGAAGGTATAACCTCCACTGTCCCTGATCACGAGATAGTCGCCCTCTTCTATCGTGGGAAGGGAAACTTCGCGGGCCAGGATATCCCCCGAAAAACACAACGGGCCTGCCAGGTTGTAAGGCTTTTCGTTCCTGCCTGTTTTCAAATTGCCGTTTGGGCCGAACACGCTGTACTCATGATTCCAGTCTTTGGGGTTGAGGCATTCGCGCAAAAACAGATCGGCCCCAACGTGCAGCATGGCCGTATGGATTTCCGGATCGTGCTTTACATATTCGACACGGCTTACAGTCCAGCCGGCATGGGTATAGACCCATCGGCCAAATTCGGTAATGAGGGTTGGTGTGTGGGTAGATATGTCAGCCGGTTGGCCGGAATGCATTGGTACTGAAGCACTCTTTTTTTTACAATATTGGCCATTGTCTATATTATTGGCGATCGAAACTGTCCTGTCGAACAACCCTGGCGCCCTTTCCCGGATGGCAGCAACATAGGCTTCCATGGATGGGGGTTCTTCATCGTGGCGATAAGAAATGGGCAACCCCCCTCCGATATCGAAAATTGAAATGGGCCGAAACCCTTTCTGCATCCGTTTTTCGTTTATCTCTTTCATGAAATCATATACCGTTCCGATCCCATCGACCAACAGATGGGTGTTGCATCCCTGCGATCCCACATGAAGGTGCATTCCGGTAAGCCATTCATGCTTTAAAAAAGCTATTTCCAGCAACGCTCTTTGATATTTTATCGGGACGCCAAATTTGGAATATTCCCCGGCTACGCTCGATTCGACAATGGTCCCGATTCCCACCTGGGGGTTGATCCGGATCCCTATGGATCCCGGGAAGGAAGGAGCGATGGCCTTGGTCTCGCACGACTGAAAAAGTTCAGGCCTGCGGCCCATTTCCTGAAACAACCCATCGATCCGGTTGATTTCAGAAAGATTGTCCGCATTGATATGTACACCGGTCTTCAAGGCAAATTCAAGGTCGTAGCGGGTCTTGACCGGAGAGTCATATACAATTTGACCGGGGAGGTACCCGGATTTAAGCGCCAGGTTTACTTCGCCCGGCGAAGCGGCCTCTACTCCAATGCGGGGGTGTATGTTTTTTGTAAAATGCAAGATACGGACCAATGGATTGGCTTTGATGGCCAGGGCATGCAAGGTGCCTGAGGGAAAAACGGAGATCAGTTCCCGGACCCGGGATTGCAGAAAATCCAGGTCATAAAAAATCAGGGCGGTATCCTCTCGCCGGATCAGGTTCCCGGAAATGGCATTTTTTAATGTTCGTTCGATGTTCGTATTCGAAGGTGCCGCAGTTTTTTGGGTTTTCATGGCTTTTTTTTAGGTCCTGGCATTGGTGTAAAAATGAATTACCTAATAACCTGCGAAAGCAACCCGGACTTTTCTGCTTTTTCAACCAGGAGGTGTATAGCTCTCTTTCCATGTTCCCCGAGGTTTAGTGTATAGTGGTTGACATAGAGCCCGATGTGTTGTTTCATCACCGATTCTTCCATTTCCTGGGCATGTTCGCGGACAAAAGGCATGGGTATTTCGGGATGTTGCATGGAATAACGGACGCTGCGGTGCATAACGCGGTTGAGTTTTTGATGGTTGTCGTCGCCCAGTGTTTTATTTACAACAATGCCACCCAAGGGGATGGGCGATTGGGAGAGGGTTTCCCAAAGTCCGCCCAGGTCGGCGATTTTTAACAACCCTTTCTGTTTGTAGGTGAAACGGTTTTCATGGATGATGGCACCGGCATCGGTTTTTCCTGAAAGCACGGCTGTTTCAATATCGGAAAAGACCATAAATACCTTTTTTGCCGGGTTTGGGGCCATTAGGCGTAGGAGAAGATGTGCCGTGGTATATTCACCTGGAACTGCTACGGTCAGGTTCGGTATGTCGTTGATTGACCAGGGCTCCCGGCTGATCAGGAGAGGCCCGTTTCCTTCGCCCATGGCGCTTCCCGAGTCAAGAAGAAAATAGTGTTCACGAAGGAACAGCCAGGCATGATAACTTACCTTGATCATTTCGGCTTTTTTCTTTAAAGCCATCCTGTTGAGGGTTTCCACGTCATGAAATTCGACATCGAACGAAAGCCCTTCACTATCGATCCGTTGATGGATCATAGGTTCAAAAATAAAAGTGTCGTTGGGACAGGGGGAAATTGCCAGTTTGATTTTAAGGCTCATTTCGGATAAAATTATAGTTTTGATTGCTTTTCTAAAGTCACTCAGGGATGGGAGGGGCCATTGCTTTTACCAACTTGATTAAAAACCGGTTGAGGTTTGTTATTGCCAGGTCGGTCTCCCATTTGGATTTATCGCGTTCTTCAACGACATTGGAAATGGACCGGAGCTGGACACAAGGGATATGGCCAATCTGGCAGCAATAAAGAAAAGCAGCGCCTTCCATGGTTTCAATATCGGGCCCGGTATGTTCACCGTTGTTTTCAACCTCTTTCAATTTTCCGTTGATTGTATTGACAGTGATTGCCTTTGCCCGGGGCAAAGTTTTTATCAATGCAATACCTGACTTCCCCAATCCCATATCCTTTGCCGATAGATTTTCGGGGTTGCTGACCAAATATCCTTTCTGGTATGGGAAGGTATCGGAATCCATAAGCCCGAGATCGAAAATGGAAACAAAAGATTGCTTATCCTGGGCGCCGAGTTCTGAGAAACCATCTTTTGTCACGTTTACTACGGTCCCTAATGGCAGGTTGTTGTTAAATGCGCCTGCGATTCCTGCATTGATGGCAAAGTCATAATGCTGAAGGGCCAACTGCCGGCCAAGGTGGAATGCAGTCGGGATCATCCCAATTCCAGCGATGAGCAGGTCGATGGTTGTGTTTATTAACTGATATCGGGAAAGCCGGTCGTTGAATTGTTCAACCAAGGGCATGGTTTTTATCAAGGGGCCGACTTCAAAAGTGGTTGCTGCAACGATTAGGCAATGCATTCCTGGCGCTTTTTCACAAAAATACGTTTTTCTTTTCAAAAACAGGAAGGGTAGGGGGGGAAACCAAATAATTCTTAGCTTTGTCGCTCATTTTCATTGCCCCACCTTTAATATTTTGACCCATGACAGAAAAAATGCAACAGATTTTAAGCAATTCTAAAGCCGCCCGCTGGACTGCCCTTGGGCTGATATCCTTTACGATGTTATCGGCTTATTATTTTGTGGATATGATAGCCCCGCTGGCATCGTTGTTAGAGTTGAAGCCTTATGCATGGACCCCCAGCAATTACGGTTTTTTTTCGGGATCCGAATACATGCTGAACGTACTTGGGTTTTTAATCATATCGGGGATTATCCTCGATAAAATGGGAATTCGGTTTACCGGTCTTCTGGCAACCATTGTCATGCTTGGGGGAGGTTTGATCAAGTTATATGCCTTAACCCCCTATTTTGCCGAAGGGGGATTTGGATATGCCTTTTTTAATTCTTTTTGGACATCGATGCCGGCAACGGCGAAACTCGCTGCCATCGGGTACGGGATATTTGGCATTGGGGTTGAAATGGCGGGGATTACTACTTCCCGTACGGTCGTAAAATGGTTTAAAGGCAAGGAGCTGGCCCTGGCCATGGGCATGCAGCTTGCCACCGCCCGTTTGGGGGCATCGGTGGCTTTTTTCTTTTCGGCCGATATTGCCGGCGAAAAAGTGGTGGACGGTATTCGCACCGGAAATCTCCTGAATCCGGTCTATCTTGGCGTTGCACTGGTCAGCATCGGGTTTCTGACTTTTTTAATTTACACATTCATGGATAAAAAATTGGACAAGCAGACCGGCAATGCGGGCCCGGGCGCAGATCCTACCGAGGAATTCCATGTCAAGGACCTAAAAAAAATCATTACCAACCGTGGGTTTCTTCTGATCTCCCTGCTGTGTGTATTGTTTTATTCCGGCGTATTTCCCTTTCTCAAGTATGCCGTCCACATGATGCAGTCGAAACTTGGGGTGGATGCCCACATTGCCGGAAAAATATCAGGATTGCTGCCCATTGGCACCATTCTTCTTACCCCCGTTATCGGATTTTTTCTGGATAGAAAAGGAAAAGGCGCAACCATTATGATCTTTGGCGCCATCTTGCTTACTTTGGCCCATCTCACCTTTGCATTTATGCCCAACAGCATTGCCATTGCTATAATTGCCATCATTGTTTTAGGGATCGCCTTCTCTCTGGTGCCCGCATCCATGTGGCCATCGGTTCCTAAAATCGTAGAAGAACGTTATCTCGGTTCAGCGTATGCGCTTGTTTTCTGGATACAAAATATCGGATTGATGTTTTTCCCCTGGCTGATCGGCGTTGTTATTGAAATGGTCAATCCCGGTGTGTCTGAATCCATACAGGCAGGGGATATCAGTGCGGTTTATAATTATACCGTCCCCATGCTTGTCTTTTCCAGTCTTGGCGTTGCGGCCATTTTCCTGGGCTTTATGCTACGGATTGAAGACCGGAAAAAAGGGTATGGACTGGAATTGCCAAATAAAAAAGATTGATCCGTATCTCAAATTTGAATTTTTAAAAACTGCAAACAACATTTTCATGAAACCAAAAATTTTTCTCTGTGTTGGTTTGATGGCATTGGCGGGCCTTGGTTTTTTGAAATCATTCGCATTGACGGATACAAAAACCAATGGCATCATCCCGTCCGATAGTACCTGGCGAATGGATTTTGAGTCCATTCCCGATTTTTCGCTGACTTTCGGCGACTGGATTGTCCATGATGTTGATCACCATGCGACATACGGGATTATTGACCATAATTTTCCGCATCAAATGGAGGCCATGGCTTTTATCTGTTTTAACCCGGCTTTGGTCGTACCCTCCATGGCTTCCGACCAGAATATCCAACCCCATAGCGGACAACGCTTCGGCGCTTGTTTTTCGGCCAATCCGCCTTCAAACAACGACTGGTTTATCTCCCCGCAAGTCCAGCTTGGGGTTAACGGCGTGTTTTCTTTCTGGGTCAAATCGTACAGCGATTTATACGGGCTTGACCGGTACAAGGTATTGGTATCAACTACTGGGAGCGATCCGGCAAGTTTTTCGCCAATTTCCGGTTCCGATTCCCTTCAGACTTCCCTGGTTTGGACCCGGAAAAGTTTCAGCCTTGCGAAATTCGCCAACCAAAAGGTGTATGTTGCGGTCCAATGTGTTTCAAACGACAATTTTCTGATGATGATTGACGATCTTGAGATACAGGCCCAATCATCCGATACCATTGTAGCTGCTTTTATGGCTGATAAAACAACGGTTTCTGTCGGTGAAAATGTTGATTTTTTTGATCAGTCAACCGGAATGCCAACCTTGTGGGCCTGGAATTTTCCCGGGGCTGTCCCTGCGTTTTCGACGCTTCAAAACCCGGAAGGAATTCAATATCATACGCCTGGCACTTATCCGGTAACGCTGATTGCCGGTAATGGCGTGAACGGCGATACCCTGACAAAAGAAGGGTATATCACCGTGACCGGATATCCTTCCAACCTTACCTTGGATTTTGAATCGCTGGAAGATTTTACCCTTGTTTTTGAACCCTGGACTACCCTCGATGTAGGTGGCGGTAACACGTATGGGATCAATGGGGCTTCTTTTCCGCACCAGTTTGCGCCCATGGCTTATATTTGTTTTAACCCGTCGAATACCTCCCCGCCCCTGACTACCATGGCTGCCCATTCCGGGGAAAAACTGGGATGTTCCTTCTCCTCCGAACCTCCTTATAACCCCAACAACAAATGGTTAATTACGCCAAAGATGACGTTGGGATATGACCCCCAAATATCCTTTTGGGTCCAGACCTATAATCCGGAGTATGGGGAAGAACGCTATCGTGTGCTGGTTTCTACGACCGATATGAACCCCGACAGTTTTATTTCACTCACAGAGCCCCCCGAATCGGCCCCCAGTCTTTGGACACAGAAATCATACAACCTGTCGGATTATGCCAATCAAACGGTTTATGTTGCCATTCAATGTGTTACAGATGACAGTTTTATTTTTATGATCGATGATATATCGATTTCTTCTGCCGTGGGAATTCCTGAAGAAAAAAGTGGGAAGAATCTGGTATTATTTCCGAATCCGGCAAAAGACAAAATAACACTGAACTTTGGTGAGGACCCACCGGACCCTTTTTCTGTTCAATTGATTAATTCTACAGGTACCACCATCTGCGACTGGCATGGGCCTGGCAATTTGTCGATGGTAACGTTCCCAATACGTGGAGTTTCCCCTGGAATTTATTTTATTCGAATTGTCCGGGAGGGGACACAAACTTTTTATAAAATCGCAATCGTAAATTAGTTTATTTACCAAACGGCTTCGGATGAAAATTTCTTCTTTTCTTGTTTTTCTGTTCATGTTGTTCCTTTCCGGATTTGTTAAAGGGCAATTAAACCAGGGAGGGGTTCCGTATAGTTATGTCTACGCGATGGTGACCGATACCGTGCATGTAATCCGTGTTTCTC
>Ga0172371_10012220_pt1 | contig 11335 bp, 11 predicted proteins | sample Lak12m_FD_114543 | JGI IMG/M metagenome (GOLD analysis project Ga0172371, IMG submission 114543) | Freshwater microbial communities from Kabuno Bay, South-Kivu, Congo - kab_022012_12m | ecosystem: Environmental > Aquatic > Freshwater > Lake | place: Democratic Republic of the Congo: South-Kivu...
GGAGGACGTCCTCTCAGCCGTCCGGGCTGCTCCTGAGGCCGGAGCGCCGACGGCGTGTGCGGCGCCAGGGGCCGCCGAGGACGAGGAGTCCTACCTCAAGAACTACAACGAGGCCCTGGTGCGCAAGCTCGAGGCGAAGATGCTGCAGCTGGAGAACGCCAACCGGCAGCTCGAGGAGGACATCCTCGCGAGGGAGGCCGCCGAGGCCGAGGTCCGATCGCTGAACGAGACCCTCGAGGAGCGCGTGGCCGAGCGCACCGGGCAGCTCGAGGCCGCCAACGCGGAGCTGGAGGCGTTCTCGTACTCCGTCTTCCACGACCTGCGCGCGCCGCTGCGCGCCATCAACGGCTTCGCCACCATCCTCCTGGAGGACTACGGCCCGCAACTCGACGACGAGGGCAGGCACTACTGCTCGGTCATCGGCCAGAACGCCGTGCGCATGAGCCAGCTCATCGACGACCTGCTCGCCTTCTCGCGCGTCGGCCGGGCCGCGTTCAGCCTCGCCGACGTGGACATGACCGCGCTGGCCGGAGCCTGCTTCCACGACGTGACCGCGGAGGAGAGCCGTGCCCGCATCGCGGTCAGCATCGCCGAGCTGCCGCGCGCCCGCGGCGACGCCTCGCTCCTGCGCGAGGTCTGGATGAACCTGCTGGGCAACGCCGTCAAGTTCTCCGCCAAGAGGGACGCTCCGGTCATCGGCGTCACCGGCGAGCGGCAGGGCCACGAAGTCGTCTACATGGTGCGCGACAACGGCGCGGGCTTCGACCCCGTCTACGCCGACAAGATCTTCGACGTCTTCGAGCGGCTGCACAGCGCCGAGGAGTTCGAGGGCACTGGTGTCGGCCTGGCACTGGTGCGCAAGATCGTGCTGCGGCACGGGGGGCGTATCTGGGCCCACGGCGTCCCGGGCGAGGGCGCGACGGTATGGTTCGCGCTGCCCGCGGCCGGGTGACGGCCGCCGGCGCTGACCGGCGAGGCGGGACGCCGAGTGGGCGGCCGCCGCTGTTCTGATACCGTGCACCCGATGCAGCACGACTTCGACACACACGTCGACCGCACCGGCACCGCGAGCTTCAAGTGGGACAGGTACCCCGAGGGCGTGCTGCCGCTGTGGGTGGCCGACATGGACTTCGCGGCAGCGCCGGCCGTGATCGAGGCTCTGCGCGCCCGCGCGGAGCACGGCGTGTTCGGCTACTCGCTGGTGCCGGACTCGCTGGTCGAGGCGATCCGTGCTCACCTGGCCTCCCGGTACGGGTGGCTCATCGAGCCGGACTGGCTGCGCTGGCTGCCGAGCGTGGTGCCCGGCCTCAACGCCGCCTGCGCGGCGTACGCCGGGCCGGGCGAGGCGGTCATGACCATCACGCCCGTCTACCCGCCGTTCCTGCACGCGCCGGGCAACCAGGGCCGGCGACTGATCGCGGTGCCGGCCCGGGAGGCCGACGGCCGTTGGGAGCCGCCGCTGGCGGCGATGGAGGCGGCCGTGACCGCCGACACCCGGGTGCTGCTCTTCTGCCATCCGCACAACCCGCTGGGCCGTGTGTGGCGCCGGGACGAGGTGGCGGCAGTGGTCGACTTCTGCCGCCGGCGCGACCTGGTGCTGATCTCGGACGAGATTCACTGCGACCTCATCCTCGACGCTTTGGAGCACGTGCCTGCCGCAGTGGCCGCGGCGGACGCTCGCGGCACCGCGAGGGCCGGGTCCGACGCCGGTCTGGACGCACCCCCGCCAGCCCGCATCGTCACCCTCATGTCGCCGAGCAAGACGTTCAACCTGCCGGGCCTGAACTTCGCCTTCGCCGTCATCGCCGACCCGGAGCTCCGCGAGCGCTTTCCCCAGCCCGACGAGGGGCTGCTGCCGTTCCCCGGCTGCTTCGCCATCGACGCCGCCGAGGCCGCCTACCGGCGCGGCGGCGAGTGGCTGGCGCAGCTCCTCGACTATCTGCGCGGCAACCGCGACCTGATCGAGCACACGGTCGCGGAGCACCTGCCGGACGTGCGCGTGACGCACGCGGAGGCCACCTACCTGGCCTGGCTCGACGTGCGCGGCCTGGAGGGCAGGGGCCTTGGCGGCGCGGCCGCCGCACGCGCCTGCCTCGACGCCGGCCTGGCGCTCTCGCCCGGGGTCGACTTCGGCGACCCGGGCTTTCTGCGGCTGAACTTCGGCTGCCCGCGGAGCACGCTGCGGGAGGCGCTGCGCCGCCTTCAGCACGCCCTCGGCTGACGCCCGGCGGAGCCACACCCCGGGGGGCCGCCAGGCCGGCCCTATCCCTGCGGACCGCATCGCACGTGCGGTGCTACACTCAGGTTCGATGACGGCCAGACCGGACCACTTCCCCACCCGCGGCGACCGCCGCAGCACCCGCGCGCGCACGTACCGGCGGCGCCGGCTGGTCGCGCTGCTCGTCGCCGTGCTGCTCGTCGCCGTCATCGTCGGCGTGGTCGTGGGGGTCATGAGGGACGGCGGCGACCCCGCGGCGGCCGGCGGCGCGGCTGCGAACGGCGATGCAGCGTCCGGCTCCTCCGGCGGTCCCGCGTCCTCCCCGTCCCCCAGGCCGGAGCCCACATCCAGCGCCCAGGCCGCCGCCGCCTGGGCCGGCCCGCCGTCCGACAAGCTCAAGCTCAAGCTGCGCAAGGTCATCTCCAGCACCGAGATCTCGCCCAAGTCGGTCGTCTCCACCGGCACCGGCCTGGTGTTCGCGCAGAACATGATGTACCGGCACAGCATCACTGTGTACGACACGACGACGCTGAAGCTCGTCAAGACCATCCCCGACCGCGTCCCGCTCGCCCTCCTCGGCGCGAAGAAGAAGGGCACCGTGCAGGGCTCCCCCGTGGAGGCCGCCGAGACACCCGATCACCGCTTCATGTTCGTCTCCAACTACTCGATGTACGGCCCGGGCTTCTACCGCGAGGGGCACGACACCGGCGGCCCCGGTTCCGGCTACGACAAGAGCTACGTCTACCGCGTGGCCCTCGACGGCCTCAAGATCGACAAGGCCATCAAGGTCGGCTCGGTGCCCAAGTACGTCGCCGTCACCCCCGACCAGAAGTACCTGCTGGTGACCAACTGGACCTCCTACACGATGAGCGTGATCGACGTCCACAAGAGCAGGCCGGTGAAGAGCGTGTACCTCGGACCGTACCCGCGCGGCATCGCCGTGTCCCCGGACTCGAAGACCGCCTACGTGGCCGTCATGGGCAGCTACGACATCGCCAAGGTCGACCTCGAGGACTTCTCCGTGAGCTGGATCCGCGGCGTCGGCTCGGGCCCCCGTCACCTTGTGATGAGCCCCGACGGCACGTACCTGTACGTGACGCTGAACGGCGAGGGCAGCGTCGCCAAGATCGACACCGCGTCGGGGCACGTGAAGAAGAAGGTCTACACCGGCCAGCAGCCGCGCAGCATGGCGATGGCGACCGACGGCAGGTCGCTGTTCGTCGTCAACTACGACTCCAGCACGATGAGCCAGGTGCGCACGAAAGACATGAGGGTGATCGACAGCGTGGGCACCAACGCCCTGCCGATCGGCATCACCTACGACACCCCCACGAAGAGCGTGTGGGTGTGTTGCTACGTCGGCAGCATCATGGTGTTCGCGCAGAAGTAGCCGGCTCCGTGTTGCGGGTGTGCTTCCCCTTGGTAGCACCGTCTGCCACATGTACACTACGCGTCGTCGTCGAAGTTGGAGGTTCCCGTGGCCTGGTTCTACTGGCTCATCATGGTGTTCTTCTGGATGATGTTCCTGTACCTCACGTTCATGCTCGCCGTGCGCAAGGGTCGCAGTCCCTTCCTCTGGGTGATCCTGGCGATCTTCCTGCCGCTCATCACGGTGATCATCCTGCTCATCATCCCGCCGACCGACAGAGCGGTGGTCTGACCGGCGCAGCACCAGCAAGGCGTGACCGAGAGGCCCGCCGCCCTGCGGGGCGGCGGGCCTCTCGTCGTTTGGGGCTCGCACCGCAGGCGCGAGCGCAGGAGCAGGCTTCAGCCCATCACTTCGCGGTGCGGCCCGGGGCGATGCGGCGCCCTGGGCCGCCGCCGACGAGTACGACGTCGGCGCGGCGGCGCGCGAACACACCGCACTCCACGACGCCGGGGATGGCGTCGATCTCGACCTCCAGACCCTCCGGATCCGACAGGTCGAGGCCGGTCACATCCTGGACGGCGTTTCTGTCGTCGGTCGGGTAGCCGGCACGCGGTGTGGCCTGCCCACCCGCCTCGCTGAGGCGCGCCGTGACGAACGCGGCGGCCATCGGCACGACCTCCACCGGCACCGCAGAAGCTCGGAGCCGCCGCACGAGCCCGCGTCGACGATGCACACGAAGAGCAGCGAGGCCGAGGCCAGCACCTTCTCTCGGGTGTGCGCTCCGCCCCCGCCCTTGATGAGGTGCAGCCCCGGATCGACCTCGTCGACGCCGTCGGCGTAGACGGGGAGCGGCACCGTCGCCGTGTCCAGACCGACGACCGGGCCGCCGGCGATCCGCAGCGCCGCCGCGGCGGCCTCGGAGCTCGCCACCGCGGCTCCCGGCCGGCGGCCGGAGGGCAGCCGGCCGAGCGCCTCGATGAAGCACGCGACCGTGCGGCCGGTACCCACGCCGAGGGTGGCGCCCGGGGGCACGTGCTCGAGCGCGGCTTCTGCGGCTGCGCGCTTCTGCTCGTCGCGTGTCCTGGTTCGGTGATGCCCCGCGGCAGCTGCTTCGAGCGCCCGCGCGGTAGGATTCCGCTCAGTGGACATGCACAAGCCCAGCCCCGAAGACGTCGCCGCCGCGCACCAGCTGCTCGACTGGGTGCTTGCGCGTCTCGCGGACCGGCGCGGCACGCTGCCGCCGGCCGACGCGGACGTCGCGCTCCCGCCGATCCGCGCGGGGGGCATCGGCACGCAGGCCGCCGTCGATGCCCTGCTGCACACAGTGGTACCGACTGCCGTGCCCCCCGACCACCCGCGCTTCCTCGCGTTCATCCCCGGCACGCCCACGGTGGCCGCCGCGCTGGCCGACATGGCCCTCTCCGCCGCCATGGTGTTCGGCGGCAGCAGGCTTGAAGGCGCGGCCGCCGTGGATGCCGAGGAGGCCGTCATCCGCTGGCTGGCAGACGCCGCCGGGTTCCCCGCGCACGCCGGCGGCACGTTCGTGGGCGGCGGCTCGATGGGCAACCTGAGTGCCCTGGTGGCGGCGCGAGGGGCGCGGTACTCCTCCCCGCGCCGTCAGGTTCTCGTCACGGGTACGTCCGCGCACTCGTCGCTGGCGGCCGCCGCGCGCGTGCTCGGCTGCGACCTCGTGGTGGCCGAACCCGCCGACGACCACGGCCGCCTGGACGAGCACGTCCTGCGCCGGGCGCTCGAGGGCCACGACCCCGAGGACGTCATCGCCGTCGTGGCCACTGCCGGTGCCACCAACAACGGCGCCGTGGACGACCTCGCGGCCGTGGCCGAGGTGTGCGTGGAGCGCCGCGTCTGGCTGCACGTCGACGGCGCCTACGGCCTGGCCGCGCTGCTGTCCCCGCGCACGCGCGGCCTCTTCTCCGGCATCGACCGCGCCGACTCGTTCATCGTGAATCCGCACAAGTGGCTGTTCCTGCCGTTCGACTGCGCCGCCGTGGTGTACCGCGACGAGCGCGGCGCCCGGCAGGCGCTCACGCAGCGCGCCGACTACCTCGACGCCATCGCCGACGACGTGGCCGGCAACCCGTCGGACCTCGCGCTGCACCTCACGCGGCGGCCGCGCGGCCTGCCGCTGTGGGCCTCGGTCCTGGCATACGGCACCGACGCCTACGTGCATGCCGTCGAGCACTGCCTCGACATGGCCGGGTACGCGGCCGGGCGCATCACCGCGAGCCCGGCCCTTGAGCTCGTCCTCGAGCCGTCGCTCTCGGTGGTGGTCTTCCGCCGCCGCGGCTGGGGGCCGGCCGACTACGACGTCTGGAGCGCCGAGGCACTGCGCAGCGGGCTCGGCATGATCACCCCCACGAAGCACGACGGCGAGACCGTCCTGCGCCTGTGCTTCATCAACCCGCTGACCACGCCGGACGACATCGACCTCGTCATCGCCGACCTCGAGCGGAAGCGCTCGCCCCGGGAGAAGCTGTCGTGACGGAGAAGCAGCTCGTCGCCGTCACGATGGTCATGGGTACGTTCGCGGCCGACGCGATAAAGGGCGCCCTGGAGGCCGCGGGCATCCCCGCCGTGACGCGCGGCGAACAGCACTCGAGCTGGCTGTTCGCGGGGTCCGGCGGCGGGCTCGGCCTCGTCCAGGTCCTGGTGGAGCGCGAGCGCCTGGAGGAGGCGCGAGAAGTGCTCGCCGCGCTGGAAGACGACGACAGCGGCGACCTCCCCGGCTCCTGACGCCACGCCGATGCTGGTCGCTCCGGCCCGGCGGCGGTTCCGCAGGATCGCGGGCGAGCCTCGCGGACTGTCATCCGTGCTGCCCGATCGTGAGCCTGTCCCGCGAGGCTGATCCCCTCTGCGATGGAACCATGGATTCCGCCGAGGCCCTTGCTCATGATAACAACACAACGTATCCTGTTATCATGATGCGCACCCAGATCAGCCTGTCTTCCGAGGACTACGAGGCAGCCAAGGCGGAGGCCGCGCGACTCGGCATCTCCTTCGCAGAGCTGGTGCGGCGCGCGCTCCACACCGTACTGCCGGCCGACACCTCCCAGCCGTGGATGCGCTACGCCGGCATGGTCGAGAGCGGTGATCCCGACTCCAGCCGGCACGTGGACGACGTCGTGTACGGCAGTGAGGGCTGACGCCTACGTCGACACGTCGGCGTTCATCGCCTTCGCCGACCGCTCAGACTCGCATCACCCGCTGTTCCGCAGGCTGTTCGGCGCGCCCCCAGGCCTGCTCACCACGACTCTGGTCGTCGCCGAGGGGCACGCGTGGTTCCTGCGGCGGTTCGACCGTGCCCGCGCTCTGCAGTTCCTGGCGATGGTCGAGGAGATGGCTCCGCTCCAGGTGCTGGCGGTGGGACGCGATGAGCAGGTGGCGGCGGCGGCCGTGCTGCGGCGCTTCGCCGACCAGGACCTCACGCTGACCGACGCGGTCGGGCTGCATCTCTCGGCGAAGCACGCCGTCCCGTGCATCTGGTCGGCGGACTTCCGCCTCGGCCTGACCGGAGTACCGCTCGTCGTCGACAGGCGCTGAGCTCGGTGGGCGGCGCGCCGTCAGGGCCCGCGGCCGAGCGCGAGCCGCCGTCAGGCGTCGAGCGTCCCGCGCTTCTCGAACTTCTTGCGCTGCTCAGTGCTGAGGATGTGCTTGCGCACGCGCACGATCTTGGGAGTGACCTCGACGAGCTCGTCGTCGGCGATCCACTCCAGCGCGCTCTCGAGCGTGAGCGGGCGCGGCACCTTGAGACCGGCGTCGATCTCCTTCGTGGAAGAGCGGTAGTTGCCGAGCTGCTTGCGCTTGGTCGGGTTGCACAGCATGTCGTCGGCGCGCGAGTTCTCGCCCACGATCATGCCTTCGTACACCGGGGTCATATTGGTGACGAAGAGGGTGGCGCGTTGCTGCAGGTTCTCGAGTGAGTACGAGGCCGCCTCGCCGGCCGTCTGGCTCACGAGCGAGCCGCGCTCGCGGCCGGGCAGCTCGCCCTTCCACGGGCCGTAGCCCGTGAACCGCGAGCTCATCACGCCCAGACCGCGCGTCTCGGTGAGGAAGTCGTTGCGGTAGCCGATCAGGCCGCGCGTCGTGATCGTGAACTCCAAGCGCACGAGGCCCGTGCCGGTCGACTCCACCGCGGTCAGCTCGCCCTTCCGCAGGCTGATCTCCTGGATGATGGCGCCCTGGTACTCCTCGGGGACGTCGATGATGAGCTGCTCCATGGGCTCGAGCACGTGGCCGGCGGCGTCGACGTGCTTGATGACCTCGGGGCGGCTCACGCAGAGCTCGAAGCCCTCGCGGCGCATCTCCTCGATGAGGATCGCAAGGTGCAGCTCGCCGCGGCCGGAGACCTTGACGCCGTCCGGCCGCCCCAGGTCCTCCACGCGGAGCGCGACGTTGACGCGCAGCTCGCGCTCCAGCCGGTCCTTGATCTGGCGCAGCGTCGCCGCCTTGCCGTCCTGGCCGGCGAACGGGCCGTTGTTGACGAGGAAGAGCATCGACACGGTCGGCTCTTCGATCTCGAGCGGCGGCAGGGCCACGGCGTCCGGCTCCAGGCCGGCCGCGGCCAGGGTGTCACCGAGAGAGATGTCGTCGGGGCCGGCGAGCCAGACGATGTCGCCGGCCGAGACTCCTTCGACTTCAGTGTTCTCGAGACCGCGCGTGACCCAGACGTGGGTCACACGCGCGGACTGCGAGCCGGCGATCTCCCAGCCCGCGTCGGGGTCACCGACCTCGAGCTGCCGCGTCATGATGCGCTGCAGCTCGTCGCCGACCTTGAGTCTGCCCTGCAGCACGCGGCCGCAGCCGATACGTCCGATGTAGTCGCTCCAGGCGAGCGTGCTCACCTGCATGAGGAACGGCGCGTCCTGGTCCACCCTGGGCGCCGGAACCTTCTCGATGATCGTCTCGAAGAGGTCGTTCATGCCGGCGTCGGCGAGCTCGCGCAGCAGCGCCGGCGAGAGACCACCTCCGTCGTGCAGGTGCTCCTCGCGCTCGTGCTCTTCCTTCTTGTACTCGTCGATGTTGTTGACGATCCAGCCCTCGAGACCCGAGCCGTACAGCACCGGGAAGTCGAGCTGCTCGTTGTCGGCGCCCAGCTCAACGAAGAGGTCGAAGGTCTTGTCCAGGGCGCCCGACGGATCGGCGTTGGGCCGGTCGGCCTTGTTGACGATGACGATGGGCCGCAGACCGAACCCGAGCGCCCGCATCAGCACGTACCGCGTCTGCGGCATCGGGCCCTCGTTGGCGTCCACCAGGAGGAGCACGGAGTCGACCATGCTGAGCACGCGCTCGACCTCACCGCTGAAGTCGGCGTGGCCGGGGGTGTCGATGATGTTGATGAGGTAGTCGTGCCACTCGACCGTACAGTGCTTGGAGCGGATGGTGATGCCGCGCTCACGCTCGAGGTCGTTGCTGTCCATCACGCGCTCCTCGACGCGCGCGTTCTCGCGGAACACATGGGCGGCGCGGAAGATGCTGTCGATCAGGGTGGTCTTGCCGTGGTCGATGTGGGCGATGATGGCGAGGTTGCGGATCTTGTCGACGGCGTGCACGGTCGCGGCTTTCTGTCGGGGTCAGTGACGCGCGAAGGCCCGGCGCGGCTTCGCCGGCCGGGCGTCCGTCTCTAGTGTACCGCGCGGGAGCGACTCCGTCGCCCGCGCCCCCCGCGCTCCCCAGTATCATGGGTCCGGGAACGCTTGGGGCACCGGCCCGAGGATGCGGCGTGCAGAGGCGGCTTGTGGGCGACCAGTCCATCCGCATCGCGCAGTCAGGCGCACACGACCCGCGTGAGGCCGTGACGGAGCTGTATGACGGCCTCGCCCAGCCCGGCATGTCGCTCGTGCTGTTCTTCGGCTCGAGCCGGTACGAGCGCGACGAGCTGGCCACCCGCATCGCGTCACGCTTCTCCGGCGTGCCCGTGGTCGGGTGTACCACTGCCGGCGAGATCGGTCCCGCCGGCTGCCGCGACCACAGCCCCGCCGGCGTGAGCTTCGCGGCGTCGGTGTGCACCCCGGTCGTCGGGCGTTTGGAAAGGCTGAGCGCCTTCCGTACCCCGGACGGCCTCGCAGTCGCACAGGACCTGCGCCGGCGCCTGAGCGGGCTCGCCGGGGACTCCGGCGAGCTGGACACCTTCGCCTTCCTCCTCATCGACGGGCTCTTCGGCCACGAGGAGCAGGTCGCTCACGCCCTGCAGAAGGGGCTCGGCGATATCCCGCTCGTGGGTGGCTCCGCGGGGGACGCGCTGGACTTCGAGGGCACCTACGTCTACTGCGACGGCCGCTTCTCGCGGGACGCGGCCGGCCTCGTGCTCGCCGCGACCCCGCTGCCGCTCATGGAGCTCAAGACGCAGCACTTCACGGCCACGGACGAGCGCCTCGTCGTGACCGAAGCCGACCCGGCCAGACGCGTCGTGCGGGAGATCAACGGCCTCCCGGCGGGCTCGTCTTCGCCACCGGCCCGCTGACCGGTACGTTCGCGCCCTCCGCCGGGCGCTACAACGTCGTCACGAAGGGCGCCCTCAACGATTCGCTGGCGGCATCCGACTCGGGCGGCAACTTCGGCCCCGAGATCAAGTACGCCGGCTACGACGCGATCGTCGTCGAGGGCAAGGCGGCCAAGCCAGTCTACCTCTGGATCAAGGACGCCCAGGTCGAGATCCGCGACGCGGCCGGCCTGTGGGGCCACACCGTGCCTGACACGACGGACCTGGTGCGCGCCGCGACCGAAGACGACGCCAAGGTGGCCTGCATCGGTCCGGCCGGCGAGCACCTCGCCCTGGTCGCGAACATCATGAACGACATGCACCGCGCCGCAGGGCGCACCGGCGTCGGCGCGGTCATGGGCAGCAAGAACCTGAAAGCGGTCGCCGTGCTCGGCCCCGGCGCCGTGCAGGTGGCCGACCCGGAGCGCTTCAAGGCCGCCGTGCTCAAGGCGCGGCAGCTGATCTTCGACCACCCGGTCGGCGGCACCGGTCTACCGGCCTACGGCACCGACGTACTCGTCAACGTCCTCAACCAGTCCGGCGGCCTGCCCACACGCAACTGGCAGGACGCCTACTTCCCCATCGCCGACAAGACCGGCGGCAAATCCCTGGCGTCCAGGCAGCTCGTGCGCAAGAAGGGCTGCTTCAGCTGCATCATCTCCTGCGCCGGGTGACCAAGGTCGACGCCCCCGGCTACGAGGGCAGAGGCGAGGGGCCGGAGTACGAGACGGCCTGGGCCTACGGCGCCGACCGCGGCGGTGACGACCTCGACGCCATCACCAAGGCCAACTACCTCTGCAACGAGTACGGCATGGACACCATCGCCACGGGCTCCACGATCGCCTGCGCCATGGAGCTCTTCCGGCGCGGCATCATCACCGCCGCCGACACCGACGGCGTGGACCTGAGCTTCGGCAACGCGCCCGTCATCGTCGAGACGACGCGAAAGGCCGGCGAGGGCGAGGGCTTCGGCGTGAAGCTCGCCCAGGGCTCGGACCGCCTGGCCGACGGCTACGGCCACCCCGAGTACTCGATGACCGCCAAGAAGCAGGAGATGCCCGCCCGCGACGCCCGCGCCATCCAGGGCATCGGCCTCGACTACGCCACCAGCAACCGCGGCGGCTGTCACGTGCGCGGCTACACCATCTCGCACGAGATCCTGCAGAGCGGCGGCAGTGCCGACCCGCACACCCCCGACGAGAAGGCCGGTCTGGGCATCGCCTTCCAGAACCTCACGGCGGCGCTCGAC
>Ga0172371_10012222_pt1 | contig 11335 bp, 7 predicted proteins | sample Lak12m_FD_114543 | JGI IMG/M metagenome (GOLD analysis project Ga0172371, IMG submission 114543) | Freshwater microbial communities from Kabuno Bay, South-Kivu, Congo - kab_022012_12m | ecosystem: Environmental > Aquatic > Freshwater > Lake | place: Democratic Republic of the Congo: South-Kivu...
AACGAATTATACCCCGACGAATATATCTGGAGGCGCTATTTAACCGCCGGCGTATTCCGGGAAGCAAAGAACCTTTTCATGATTCCGGTGTTACTTGATAGGTTGATGATAGTTTTTGACCTGTCTTCAAAGCTAGAATAAACTTGATTGGTTGCCGAAAAGGTATTTGCCAGCATCGCAACGGATGAACAAAGGTACATTATGGCGTATGACATGCAGCAATCTATCCACGAATTGAGGCAGCGCAAAGAGACGGCGACCGGAACGCCTCAAGAGGTTGAAATCCAACATCATAAAGGCCGTCTGACAGCCCAAGAGCGGATCAATATCCTGTTTGACACGGGAACGTTTGAAGAAATTGACACGTTGGCTTTGCCCCGCCAGGAAGCTTATTTGGGTGGGAAGCAATCGCGCTATGGCGATGGGGTAATCACTGGTTTTGGCATGATCAATGGCCGTCGGGTCTGCGTAGCCTCTCAAAACGCCGCGGTGATGGGTGGTTCGTTGGGCGAAATGCACGCCAACAAGATTGTGAAAATCATGCATATGGCGCTGAAATATGGGTGTCCGTTCATCGCGATCAATGATTCGGGCGGGGCGCGTATACAGGAGGGCGTTGACAGCCTGGCGGGTTATGCGCGCATCTTTGACGCGAATTGCGAGTCTTCCGGCGTCATTCCGCAGCTTTCAGTGATCATGGGCGCGTGCGCGGGCGGCGCGGTCTATTCCCCGGCTTTGACCGACTTTATCTTTATGACCGAGAAAAGTTATATGTTTATCACCGGACCGGATGTGGTCAAAGCGGTGATGCAAGAAGAAGTCAGCCACGAGGAATTAGGCGGCGGGTTTGTTCATAGCGTGCGCAGCGGCGTCTGTCACTACCTGGCGCGTGATGACCGGGCTTGCCTGGCGAGTGTGCGGGAAATCCTGAGCTATCTGCCCTCGAACAATCAAGACGACCCGCCCTATATCCAACCGACTGATGACGCCGGGCGGAGATGCCCGGAATTGGAGGAATTGGTACCAGTTGCACCGCACAAGCCTTATGATGTGCGGCAGGTAATTGCCAGCCTGGTGGACGATGGGCGGTTCTTCGAAATCCATGCGCTATGGGCGCAGAATATAGTAGTTGGCTTTGCCCGCCTGAACGGTTGGGTGGTGGGGATTGTGGCGAACCAGCCGATGGTGTTAGCCGGTTGTATTGACATTAATGCTTCGGTCAAGACCGCTCATTTCATTCGCATCTGCGACGCCTATAATATTCCCATCCTGACTTTGCAGGATGTGCCGGGTTTCTTGCCTGGCAAGGACCAGGAATATGGTGGGATTATCCGCAATGGGGCGCGCATGATTTATGCGTATAGTGAAGCAACTGTGCCAAAATTGATGGTCATCTTACGCAAGAGTTATGGCGGAGCCTATTGTGTGATGAGCAGCAAAGGCTTACGGGGCGATTTGTTGTATGCCTGGCCCAATGCAGAGATCGCAGTGATGGGCGCAGAGGCGGCGGTGAATATCTTATACAGGGCTGAATTGAAGACCATGCCCGATCCTGTTGAAAGAAGGAAAGAGCTGGTTGAAGATTATGAGCGGCGCTTCAATAATCCGTATGTGGCTGCGGCGCGTGGATTGATTGATGATGTAATCGAGCCGCGTGATACACGGCGAGTGCTGATCCGCGCTTTAGAATTTGCTCTTTCCAAGCGCGAGCACCATGTGGCAAAGAAACACGGCATTTCGCCCATGTAGGATTTCCATCCAACCCAAGGCAAGGTTTGATTTTATCGGCTTTATTGGAGGCTTATGTTCCGAAAAGTGTTAGTGGCAAACCGGGGCGAAATTGCAGTGCGCATTATCCGCACGTGCCGCGAGATGGGCATCGCCACAGTGGGTTTGTACCAGATGCCCGACCGCGCCTCGCTGCATGTCCGTCTGGCGGACGAAGTGGCCTTGCTGAATACAGCGGCGGGTTTTTTAGATCAAGACCTGATTTTGAATCTGGCGCAGGAGAAACGGGCGGATGCGATCCATGCGGGTTACGGTTTCCTGGCTGAACGGGATGATTTTATTGCCCGCTGCGAGCAAGTCGGGATTCAATTCATTGGCCCTCCAGCGCAGGTTGTAGCGCAGGCGCGCCAAAAAACAGAGGTATTGGGACGCGCCGAAGCAGCCGGTTTCCCGACCCTGCCTCGCTCGACTTGTGTCTATGACGCGACCGATCTCGACTTAATCCGTTTCGAAGCAGATCGGTTAGGCTATCCGGTCGTGATTAAATCTTGCCGGGGCGGGCGTGGACGGGGAGAGCGACTGGTATGGTCGGAGGATCGCCTGGAAAGCGCCGTGCGCCGCTCGCAATCCGAGGCGCAGATCGTGTATGGCGACCGGCGAGTCTACCTGGAAAAGGCCCTATTGCCCGCACACCAGATCGGCGTGCAGGTCATTGGAGACGCTCAGGGCAACCTGATTCACCTGGGCGAGCGGGAGGGGTCGGTATTATCGGGAAATCAGAAGATTGTTGAGGAAGCTCCCTCCGCCTGTTTATCCAAAGCGCAAAGGGAGCAAATATTGCAGGCTGCATTAGAGTTGGCCGGCCTGTTTGAATTGCAGAACGCTGCCACAGTCGAGTTTCTGGTGAATATGGAGGGGCAGTTCTATTTTACCGAGATCAAGCCGCGCATTCAAATTGAGCATTCCTTGACCGAGATGCTGGCGCGCCTGGATTTGGTGCGCGAACAAATCCGCCTGGCGTGCGGCGAGCCGCTTGGATATACCCAGCAAGATATCCAATTAACCGGTTGGGCGATGCAGTGCCGTCTCAGCGCCGAAGACCCCTGGAAGCAGTTTATGCCCAGCCCAGGTTTTCTACATAAGATTCGTTTACCGGGCGGGCCAGATGTGCGCCTGGATACCTACCTGACCAGCGGCTGCGAAATTCCCGGCGAGTATGACCCATTGATCGCCAAGCTGGTGGTATGGGGGCGCGACCGGCAGGCTTGCCGGATGCGCCTGCAACGCGCTCTGGAGGAAATCCAGTTTTCTGGCGTGCCAACCAACCTGCCGTTAATCCGCCGTATTGTAGAAGAAGCGGATTTTGCGCGCGGCAAGTACGCCACCGATCTATTGCCCAACGCGGCGGGCGACGAATCGGTGGATGAGGGCTTCATGCGCAACCTGGCAGCGGTAGCCGCGCTCACTTATATGCGCCAATCTCAGACCTTCCATCCGGTGATGCCCGAACGCTTGTTGAGCGGCTGGCATCGTGATAGCCGCCGCCTGCCATCTTAAAATGGGGAGATTGTATGCCTAGATTATTGGTGAGCGTAGATGGCTATTCTTTCGAGGTCGAACTGGAGTCGTTGCCAGTGAACGGTGCGGGAATCAGAGTGCGGGTGAGGGGCGTTGCGGAGAGTGAAAAATCGCCGGCGACCTCAACCGATATTCTGGTGGTGTCGCCCGAAGCGGCGCAGACCCATGAGATGGAATGGTTTATCATTGACGACCACCCGTATGAAGTGGCAATTGATCCCGATTTACAGTGGATCCGCTCGCGGTGGGGCCTTTACCCACTCAAGATTGAAGACCTGGATAGCACTATTCATCGCCCCCATCCGGGCGATGGCCGGGTTAAGGCGCCGATCCCCGGGCAAATCACCCAGGTGATGGTGAAATTGGATGAGCAGGTCGCTGCAGGTCAGTCGTTATTGATCCTGGAAGCGATGAAGATGGAGAACGAAATCCGCGCCCCGCACGCCGGCCGGGTGAAGCTGTTGAACGCGGAAGCCGGGCGGCGGGTGGCTTTAAACGAGCTGCTGGTCGAGATCGAATAAATCCTGGCTCAGATCATCCTGGTCAGCGTCGGATAGCCGGGAAGAAGGTACGGGTCAGGTTGTAAACTGGCCCCTGGTAGACCAACTCGATCCCATTTCCACTGCCAATATTGCGTGTATATTGCTTATCCAGTAGGTTATTCCAATGTTCGTGAACGCCCAGGCTCTGCGCCCGCACATGATCGCCATTCGGAGCATAGAATACGCCCGAAGGGGGATTGTTGGCTAAGGCGGCTTCGTGTAGATAATTATCGGCATTGGGCAATAAGCCATACGTAGCGTATTGGGCGCCCAGGAAGTCGTAACCGACCGAATCGAGCGCGACCTGATCTTGCGAAAGGAACAGGCTGGAAGGCCAGCGGTTATAAAAGGGTGGAATCGTCCAGCGAATGCGAGGCACGCCGTTTGGGTCGTTGTGTCCATATAACGAATCGATCATGAACAGCGCTGTCTTTTCCCCCAGGTCTTTGTGCGCCATGAAGTCGGTTTGCAGACTATAAGCCGGCGTCGATTTCGGCGCAAGCGGGGTATGCTCGCTGCGAAAATTGATCGAGCCGTAATGATTCTTGCCCAAAAGAGTTACCCCGGCATATGAATGGAGCTTCATAATCGCCATGTTGATCAGATAACTGGCGTTGACCACGCAAGTGGGCAATGCCGTGCCGTTATTGCTATTGACCGAATAGGCGATGGCGCCGCTTACCCATTGCGCTTTGACGCGTCCGCTGCCGCCATAGGCATCCACAATGACGATGGCCGGAAACTCGCCATGCAATTTGTTATACACGCTGTCTATCATGTAGCGGCTGGCATCGTAAAAAGTAATCTCGGACGGACTGAAACCGGCCTGGTAAACCAATTGGCGCGCCAGGGCCAGGGCAAGTTGAGGGGAGGCGTTGATATTGTTATTGGCCGCATAGCCGCTCTGGCTATCGTTCATATTCAGCTTGATGGCAATTTTCTCTCCGCTGGTGTAGCCTATTGCGCCTTTACCGTGGCGCTGGTTGAAATCGCGCAACAGCGCGTTCCAGGCTGCGGCGTCGCTGGCCGCGCCGGTCAGGTTCTGTAGAGCCTGGGAGAGCATCGCATCCACCGCGCTCTGGGAAGTGTTATTATCATCCCACCAGTTGCCAGAAACGCCGTTCCAGACAGCAGCGGCGGGATTGTAAACCCAGGCGACTCGCCCGGGGAAGATGCCCCGCGCCACGCCCATCGGCGAATTGGGTGGGTCGGAGTGCAGCGCGGCGCTGGCTGGTTGCGCCGGCTGGCTCATAGAACCGCTCGCCAGGACGATCAGCCCAACCAGGACGGCTAACGCGGCCAACGGGTAGCGCGTTTTGCGCCAGGCGACTCGGGCGCGTCGAAAGAGCGCCCAGGAGGCGAACAGGCTGGCCAGCCAGGCCAGGAAGCTGAAGGCGACCGGGGCTGCCATCCGCTGGCAGGGGTAATTTGCCCGGCTGGGTTTGGGGATTACCCGCAGGCAGAACCACAGCAGAGCCGCCAATCCTGTCAGCGGCCAGAGGAGTTTGGCTTTCCCGGATAATCCGGACGACGGGTGTTCAGACTGCGGGTGAGAGTGTCTTGAGGTGTGGGTTGGTTTTGATTCGGAATTGGTTAGCATAGCTTTATTATACTATTGTAGATCATATTCATGCGGTATGGATGAGGTTAGCAGCGATGGGTGTTAAGGGCCTGGGAGCACCTGGCCGAATATGATCAATGGGAACGACCAGCGCGTACAAAAGATGATCAAGCGCAGTTAATGGTGACGTGCATGGAAACTTGGGTTATGGCAGATCGTGTGCAGCACTGCGTGCTTATTTTGGCGCTTCATTACGGGAAAACCAACTGTTTGTAGTCAATGATCTTGATACACTCAGTCGGCGATTATAAAGGTCATAACGAAGGCTTGTAGCGTGAGTTGGGGGGCCGTGTTATATTGATGATTGGAAAGATTGCTGCATCAAAATAGCAGTTACCTGAGGGGATCGGTTTAGCACTCACTATACCCGCAGGCGTAGCATTTGCGGCAGCCTTCCTCATTGACTAAAGCCGCCTGGCCGCACTCCGGGCACAGGTCGCCGATCTTTTGCAGGGAGGCTTCGCGTTGCAGTTCTGCCTCGGCAGAATTATCCAATTCCATCTCAATATTCAGGCGATCTCCATCGTCGTCGGATTCCGGCTCGTCGTCCATCTCGTCTGCGCGCTGGCGGCTGTTGGCCAGGTATTCGGCCAGCGCCTGGGCTACGCCATCGGGCAGAGAGCGGACGCGGTTGGGACCAAAGCCGAGCGAGCGCCCGCCGCCGATTCCGGAAAGCTGACGGTAAATCTCTTCCAGGCGGTCGCGCGGGGCGAGCGGCGAGGCCAGCCGCAGTAGATAGGAGATCAGGCGACCGATCGCTTCAGAGACGGCTGCCGTATCCGATCCGGCCTTGGCGGTGTTGACAAACACCTCGAAGGGCTGTCCGCCGCCGTTTTCATTGATGGTGACAAAGGCCTTGCCGAGCGGCGTGCCGACGCTGATGGTATAGCCGGGCAGGCGGCGCGGGCGCGGTTTTTTCTTATCCTGCCAGAGCGGCAATTGCTGCACTGCTTCTTCTTTGTGGCTGGCAGACGTTTCCGGTTCGCCGGTTGGTTCGCTCTTTTGCCGGGCGGTGGCTTTGGTCTCCAGCACCACCTTATGGCGACTGCCTGTGACATAAACCGTGATGCCTTTGCAGCCCAACTCCCAGGCCAACTGATAGGCCTGGGCCACATCGGCTTCGCTGGCGCCTTCGGGGAAATTGATTGTCTTGCTCAGGCTGTTATCCACGAAGGATTGCAAGGCGGCCTGCATGCGCACATGCTCTTCGGCGCTGATGTCGTGCGAGACGACAAATACGCGGCGGATCTCTTCGGGCAATTCGTCTACCGCCTGGCAAGAGCCTTGCTCCATCACATGATCCACTACAGATTGACGGGTCGCCTCGTCCAGGCCGGCGTCCATCAATGCCTGCTCGAAGAGCGGGCTGGCGTAAATTAATTGCAAATCGCGCCCATTGTCGTTGACATGTCGAATATAAGCCAGCGCGAAGACCGGCTCGCAGCCATATCCCTCACAGCCGGCAACGGTGGCGATTGTGCCGGTGGGGGCGATGGTGGTCTGGGCGGCGTTGCGTATGCCGAATTTTTGTATGCCATCCATGACTGCCTGCCAATCCAGATTTGGGCGGCGCCAGTCGTGGGTATAGGGCATTGGCAGTTGAGGCGGCTGCCAGGCGATCTGTTGTGGGTCGTACAGGCTACCCTGGATGGATGGGAACGCGCCGCGCTGTTCAGCCAGTTCGATACTGGTTTGCATGGCATGGTAACGGACGAATTCCATCACCTGCGCGGCGAATTCCTGGCCTTCTATCGAGCCGTAACGCACACCGACATAGTACATCAGGTCGCCTAAGCCCATAATGCCCAGGCCGATGCGCCGAGCGCGGTGCGCGGCTTCCGCCAACTGGGGGACTGCCGGTACATAGGCATTGGCTTCGATCACATCATCCAGGAAGATGGTGGAGAGGGCGACACTTTGGCGCAATTTCTCCCAATCCACCGTGCCGAGGGGTCCGAAGTGTTGCGCCAGGTTGACTGAGCCTAAGCAGCAGTTCTCGTAACTTCCAAGCCATTGTTCACCGCATGGGTTTGTTGCCTCAAGCTGGTAGAGATGCGGAACCGGATTGGAGCGGTTGGCGGCGTCCAGGAAGAGCACGCCTGGTTCGCCATTGTGGTGCGCCTGGCGGACGATTTTAGCGAATAATTCGCGCGCCTGCATGGTCTGATAGACTTTAATCGGTATCCCGGCTGCCTCGGCCTGTTCAAATGTGCCGTGAAACCCCTTATATTCCGGGGCGCGCACATCTGGGAAGCGCAGCTCCCAATCGGCGTCGTCCCTGACGGCTTGCATGAAAGCATCGGTGATGCCCACGGAGGTATTGAAATTGGTGATGGCGTTCTCGTCGGTTTTGCAGGTGATGAATTCTTCAATATCCGGGTGATCTACGCGCAAGACGCACATATTGGCGCCGCGACGCGTGCCGCCCTGAGCAACTTCGCCAAACGCCTGGTCATAGACGCGTAAGAAGCCCACCGGGCCGGTCGCCTGCCCGGAGGATGATTTGACCAATGCGCCTTTCGGGCGCAGACGGGAGAAGGAGAACCCATTGCCGCCGCCGGTTTGCTGGATTAAAGCCGCGTCGCGTAAAGTTTGGAAGATGCCAGCCGCATCGCGCCCCATGTCATCGCTGATTGGCAGGACGAAACAGGCGGCAAGTTGACCTAAGGGTGTGCCGGCGCCAGTGAAGGTTGGAGAATTGGGGAAGAAGCGCTTGGTGGTCAGCAGATCATAGAATTGGCGGGCGTGCGCGATGGGGTCAGCGCCCCATTGGGTTTCACAGGCGGCGATATTAGAGGCGACTCGCCAAAACATCTCCTCTACCGTTTCGGATGGAGAGCCATCTTTACCCCGGCGCACGTAACGGCGGATTAACACCTGGCGGGCGTTCTGGGTCAATTCAATCGCTGGCAGATCTGCCGGCATGGCGAGTGCAGGCAATACTTCTGTCATGTCATTTTTAAAATTTAAAGTCTCTGACACACCAATACTCCTCAATGAAGACTACAATATACGACTCTTGCTCCAAAACCGTTCCCCCTAAGTAATCGCCGACTAACGGCGGCTTTTAACTTTCGAGCAAATGGTCAATCTCAGACCGAATCGATTTCAGATCATCCAGCCCCAGGTAAACAATGGCATAACGAATGTAGGCGATCTGATCCAGGTCTTTCAACCCTGCAATGACCATGTCCCCGACCACACGTGAGGACACTTCCGAGCGGCCCATAGCCTGGAGGGTTGATTCGATTTCGCCGACCATCCGCTCGATATCGGCTGCGGATACTGGCCGTTTAGCGCACGAAATGCGGATACCGCGGATCAATTTTTCACGGTCGAACTCTTCGCGTGTACCGTCTTGCTTAATAACCAATGGCGTCGCCAGAATCGGACGCTCGTAGGTGCTGAAGCGCTGGCCGCAATTTTCACACTCACGCCGACGGCGCACACCGCCGCGAGTATCGTGAGAGGTATCAATGACCCTGGAATTCATGTTTTTACAATATGGACAACGCATGGCGCCCCAATAAATATAGAACAGATGTAGCCGCTATAGGTGGGGGTAATTTATTAACATACCCATATATGTGGACTATGGAGGTGCATTTTAGCATAAGAGCAACGATAAGGCAAGGGATTTTTGGACGAGATTAGATTAAGATTTCCCTACAAAAAGTGTAGGGCCTGGCAAGAGCGCCAGACCCTACAGAATATCTGCCCGCAGCCTCACGCGAAGGCATGGATGAGGCTGTCCTGGCTGCTGGTCAAATTAACCAGCCGGATAGCCAACAGGCAGACAAACTACCATCACCGGGAGGAGGAACCGGCAATCTGAATAAATGCGCCAAGCTAACATATTCCGCGTACCGGCGCCGGAGCGCGGAGCGGCCCGACCTTTCTAGCGGTTGCGATTGCGTAAGAAGGTTGGGATATTCAAATCATCGGTATCGATGATCGGACGAGGATGGAAATCCCGTGATTCATGAGAGGCTGGCCGGATGATCGAGGCCGGGACAGGTTGTGGCTCGGCTGATTTATATAAATCACCGGCTATCGGTTGCTCGATGAGCTTGCGCGGCATGCCGGCGCGCTCAAAGCCCGTGGCAATCACGGTGATGCGGACTGCATCCTTCATTGTGGGATCAATCACTGCGCCGAAGATCAGGTTGACATCTGGATGAGCAGTTTCCTTGATTTTCGCAGCCGCCTGGTTGACATCGAAGAGCGTCAGGTCGGGCCCGCCAGTGATATTGAACAGGATGCCACGTGCGCCATCAATTGTAATATCCAGTAACTGGCTGGTAACCGCCTGTTCGGCGGCGATCCGCGCTGCGTCTTCGCCCTTAGCCGCGCCGACCGCCATCAGCGCCGCGCCGCCCTCAGACATGATCGTGCGTACATCGGCAAAGTCCAGGTTGATCAGTCCAGGCACCGTGATCAACTCGGATATGCCCTGGACGCCCTGACGCAGTACATCATCGGCCATACGGAAAGCCGTTTGCAGATTGGCGCGCTTATCAACAATTTGTAGCAAGCGATCGTTGGGGATCACGATCAGAGTGTCTGCCTGTTCCTTCAAGCGAGAAATCCCGCTTTCGGCCGATTGAATGCGGCGAGAGCCTTCAAAGGAAAAGGGACGGGTGACGACGCCAATAGTCAATGCGCCGACTTCTTTGGCAATCTGCGCGACAGTCGGCGCGCCGCCCGTGCCGGTGCCGCCGCCCATGCCCGCAGTAATGAAGACCATATCGGAGCCTTTCAGCACATTGTAAAGCTCCTCAGCCGATTCTTCGGTGGCCTTACGACCGACCTCTGGATCGCCGCCTGAGCCTAACCCGCGTGTAAGCTTTTCACCGATGCGCACTCGGGTGGAGGCTTTTGAAAGAATCAGAGCCTGGGCATCGGTATTGACTGCCAAAAAATCCACGCCTTGCATGCCCTCATTTATCATACGATCAACGGCGTTACAACCGCCGCCGCCCACACCCACCACTTTGATGTGGGCGTAGGACTCAATCTGGTTCAGTGTATCGTTGTTGGTCATACCTTCCTCCTCATTGTCGTTGTGACGACCTATTACTGATTGATCGGACCACATATGTCCTGATTTTGTATATGCCTCTTTGGTACTAACCTTAAAAACAATGTTAGTCGGCAGTGAACTGAATTGCTGCTGTTTATGGCAACAGCCGCTTTAGTAAGCCGAGTACTCGCTCCCAATTAATAGCTCCATGTTCCGACCTGCCGCGCGACCGTCGGATGCCGGTTGTTTCGGGGGCAACCTCGTTCATCAACGTTGCCCAACGTAAAAGACCGACACTGGTTGAAAATGCTGGCGAATCAAGCCGATCAGTCATACCGATCAGATTTTCTGGTCCAGCAATGCGGACCGGCAGGCCCAAGGCCTGACTGGCGATTGTACGGATACCCGGCAATGCGCTGACGCCGCCGGTTAGAACCATCCCGGCCGGGAGCAGGCCGTCGTAACCGGAGCGCTTGATTTCCTGTACAACCATCGTAAAGATCTCTTCTGTGCGGGCGTGGATGATCTCTACCAGTTCCAGATGACTGGCACGAACAACATCCTGCTCGCCAAAGGGACGCAGATTGAAATACTGCTGCGGATCGATCTCGGCCGGGTTGGCGTGTCCGTGTTGGAGCTTGATCTCCTCCGCTTGGGTAGTCGGCAGGTGTAAAACCTGGGCAATATCGGATGTGATATGATTACCGCCAATCGCTAATACCGCTGTATGCCAGACGTCCCCATCAACATAGATTGCCATATCGGTTGTGCCACCGCCTACATCACAAACAATTACGCCCATTTGCCGCTCGGCTTCCGTCAGTACTACTTCAGCCGAAGCCA
>Ga0172371_10012224_pt1 | contig 11334 bp, 7 predicted proteins | sample Lak12m_FD_114543 | JGI IMG/M metagenome (GOLD analysis project Ga0172371, IMG submission 114543) | Freshwater microbial communities from Kabuno Bay, South-Kivu, Congo - kab_022012_12m | ecosystem: Environmental > Aquatic > Freshwater > Lake | place: Democratic Republic of the Congo: South-Kivu...
AGCAGGGGTTCGGGGAGCGCCAGACGGAAAGTCTGAAGGAATCGTGGCGCACCGTGGACGTCCTGACCCTCACCGGTAATGCCATCCCCCGCGCTGTGCGGTTATCCCTTACCGGGCTCCGGGAGGTGAGCCTGATCAACACCCCCCCGGAGAACCGCCGCTCCATCCGCACCTATGTCTGCCTGCCGGAGGCCGCGGTCATCCAGGCCGCCATTCGCCGGGAGCTGGACCGGGGCGGGCAGGTCTTTTTCGTGCATAACCGGGTGCGGAGCCTGGCCACCTGGGCCCGCTATGTCCAGGAGATGGTGCCGGAAGCCCGGGTGGCCATGGCCCATGGGCAGATGCCGGAAAAGGAACTGGAGCGAGTCATGCTGCGCTTCTTGCGCCGGGAGGTGGATGTCCTGGCCTGCACCGCCATTATCGAGGCGGGCCTGGATATTCCCGCGGCCAACACCATTATCATCAACCGGGCCCATACCATGGGATTGGCCCAGCTCTACCAGCTCCGGGGCCGGGTGGGGCGCAGTCAGGCCCAGGCTTACGCCTACCTGCTGGTCCCGGATGAAGCGGCCCTAAGTTCCGAGGCCCAGAAGCGGCTCAAGGCCCTCATGGAGTTCACCGAGCTGGGCTCCGGGTTCAGGATCGCCATGCACGATCTCCAGATCCGGGGGGCCGGGAACCTCTTGGGACAGGCCCAATCGGGCCACCTGGCGGAGGTCGGCTATGAGCTTTATCTCCAACTACTGGAGGAGGCCATTCGGGAATTCAAGGGGGAGCCGGTGGAGGAGGCCGCGCCGGACCCGGAGATCCACCTGCCCCTGGCCGCTTATTTGCCCGAAGATTATGTCCCCGATATCCAGCAGCGCCTGGCGCTCTACCGGCGTCTCTCGGGACGCCTGACCCCGGAGATGCTGAACGAACTGGAGGCGGAATTTCTGGACCGCTTCGGACCGCTGCCCCCTGAGGGACATAACCTCCTGGAGGTGGTCCGGGCCAAACACCGGCTGCGTCAGTTGGGGGTCAAGCGCCTGGATATGCCCGAGAACGTCGCGGTGCTGCAATTTGCCCACCCGGAGCGTCTGGACTTGAAACGTCTGGTTGACCTCCTTAAGCAGCGGCCGCACACTTTGCGCCTGACGCCGGATCAAACCTTGCGGCTACAGCTCCCGGAAACCGAGACGGTCCTTGGGCGGTTGCAAAACTGCTTGAAAGAAGTGGAGACTTTTGTTAAGGCTGAGGCAGAGGGTTAAATCGATGACCAAAATTAAGGGGCGTGTGCTGATTGCTCTCGTGGCTTGCCTAGCGCTGGCGGCTCTGGTGGGGACGGGGGTGGCGGAAGTGGTGGATCGGATTGTGGCCGAAGTCAACGATGACATTATCACCATGTCGGAGCTGCAAAACATGGCCAGGGCGATGCAGACCCAGTCGGGGGTTAAACCCACGGGGCAGGATGCCAAGGCCATGCAGCGCCAGATGCTGGATGCCTTGATTGACCGCAAGCTGGCCCTGGCCGAGGCCAAGCGCCGGGGGATCACGGTGTCTCCCAAGGAAGTGGACGAAGCCCTGGCCCGCTTCAAGCAGCGCAGTAATATTCCCGATGACGAAACCCTGGCCAAAGGTCTGTCCCAGGCCGGGCTTTCCGTCAAAGAATTCCGGCAGCAGATTGCGGATCAATTAATCCAGGACCGGCTGTTGACCATCGTGGTGGGGACCAAGGTCACGGTCAGTGAAGCCGAGGTCCGGCGCTTTTATGACGAGCACTTCAAGAAGGGTGGGGCCCAGTTGCACCTCATGACCTTAAGAATGCCTTTCCCGCCTGGGGTTAGCGCCGAGCAAAGAGATGCCATCCGGCAGAAAGCGGAGGCCATCTTAAGCGACGCCAAGCGGGGTGAGTCGTTCATGCAGGCGGCCGGGAAACTCTCGCTTACCCCTACGGATGTGGGCTTTGTCTCCATAACCGACCTGGACCCGCGCTTGGCCGAATATCTTGGCCAACTGAAACCGAAGGAGATCGCCCCGGTGGAAACCCCGGAAGGCTATCAATTGATTCAAGTGATAGGCCGCGGTTCTGGCGAGGCCCGCCCCTTTGAAGAGGTGGCCCCAGAAATTCGGAGAATGTTGCAACAGCAGGATATGGATAAGTATTTTAGCGAATGGGCCAAGACCCTGCGGCAAAAGGCGCACATTAAGATCATGTTGTGAAGTGAGCAGTGAGCAGTTAGATTAAAGGCCGCAGTTAATGTAGGGCGGGCTGTGCCCGCCAAATTATTCTCATGAACATTATGGCAAGGTTAGGGAGGCATTGCCCATTATAATTCATAACGCGATCAAATCGAGGTTGGGCCAGGAAAACCTAACTGATTAGAGCTATGCCTGCAAAAACTGCCAGCGCCGCCCCCGCGGTTGACATCGCCTCCCTGGCCCAGCATGTCGGAGAAGCCGTAACTCTCCGGGGTTGGGTCCATCATCTGCGCTCCAGCGGCAAGGTCCGGTTTGTGGTAGTCCGGGACGGCACGGCCCTGGCCCAGGGGGTCCTGCTCCAGGGAGGCCTCCCGGAGGAGGATTTTCGGCAATTCGAGCGCCTTACGCTGGAAACCTCCCTGATGATCAGCGGTCGGGTCCGGGCCGAGCCCCGGGCCCCCGGCGGCTATGAGCTGGAGGTTAGCCGGGTGCAACCCATCCAGCTCGCCCCGGAATATCCCATTTCCCCCAAGGAACACGGGGTGGCCTTCCTCATGGACCGCCGCCACCTGTGGCTCCGGTCCCCCCGGCAGCAGGCCATCTTGAGGATCCGGGACGAAGTCTGCCGGGCCTGCCGGGAGTTCTTCCACGCCCGGGGGTTCGTGCTGGTGGACACGCCCATCCTCACCCCCACGGCCTGCGAAGGCACCACCAGTCTTTTTGAGACGGACTATCTGGACCGGGGCAAGGCCTATCTGTCCCAGAGCGGCCAGCTTTATCTCGAGGCCGCGGCCATGGCCCTGGGCCGGGTGTACTGCTTCGGGCCGACCTTTCGGGCGGAAAAATCCAAGACCCGGCGCCACCTGACGGAATTCTGGATGGTGGAGGCCGAGGCGGCCTTCTTTACCTTGGAGGACGTCATGGAACTGGCGGAGTCCCTGGTGCGGGCCGTGGTCCTTCAAGTGCTGGCCCACCAGGAGCCGCAGTTGCGGCTGTTGGAGCGGGATCCGGTGCCACTTAAGGCAGTGGCCGAACCCTTCCCCCGTCTCAGCTATGCCCAGGCCCTGGAGCAGTTAAGCGCGCACGGCAAGGAACTGACCTGGGGGGAAGACCTGGGGGGCGATGAGGAAACCGTGCTTTCCCAACTGTTCCCCCGTCCGGTGCTGGTGCACCGCTATCCCAAAGAGGCCAAGGCCTTCTATATGGAACCGGACCCGGAAGACCCCCGTCTGGCCCTCTGTGTGGATATGCTGGCCCCGGAAGGCTACGGCGAGATTGTCGGAGGCTCCCAGCGCATCAATGACCTGGACCTCTTACTGGCCCGCATCCAGGAGCTGAACCTGCCCCAGGAACCCCTGGAGTGGTACCTGGACCTGCGGCGGTACGGCAGCGTGCCCCACGGCGGCTTCGGCATGGGCATCGAGCGCCTGGTGGCCTGGCTCTGCGGCCTGCACCATGTCCGGGAGACCATCCCCTTTCCCCGCCTCCTGGACCGGATTTATCCCTGAACCGATCGGACGCCGCGGCCTTCCGATTGCTTAAGTCTGCCCCCATATTGATTTTTCCCCTCACTTCTTCGATACATTGTATAATTCAGACTAGTGGATCCTGCGGGAAGTCTGCCATTTCTTGGGTTAAGGATACCTTGGAGAAGCCATGAAACTGCGCACCTATCTGGTCCTGTCCTACCTGGCGCTCATCGCCATCTTGCTTGTCGGCGCCTGGGTCATCGACGATTACGTCATGCGGGACGTCAGTAAGACCGCCATCCGGATCGCCGACCAGGCCGTCAACCAGGTGACCGCGGCGAATGTGCACCATTCGGATAAAATCCTCACCCAAATCGGCGAATACGTCGTCCGGGACAAGGCCGAGGACGTGGCCCGGGAACTGGCCTATGTCTTAAAAGGCAAAAATATCCAGAATTACACTAAGCTGCGCCGGGACCCCTTGCTCCGAGCCATCGCCATTCAGGAGATTTATACGCCGGACGGTCCCGCCGGCTATACGGATTTGTACGATAATCACGGCTTCATCCTGTTCCACCCCGACAAAAACGTTGAAGGCAAAAACCAGCTGGATTGGGAGAAGGAATACCCGGAAACCACCGAGTTGATCAAGCGCTCCTTCACCGAAAACTATGTTCAGGGTTATTTCACTTTTTTTGATAAGGACAAAAGGGAGCGGCAGCGGTTTTCGGTCCGGGTCCATATCCCCGGCACCCCCTTCATTGCCGCAGCCATCGTCAACCTGGATCAATTTTTCCTTCCCTCGCAACGCCGGATGAAAGATTCCTGTCTGGCCACCATCGTTCAGGCCCGGCAGCAGATCGACGCACATTATGCCCGGCTAAACCGGGATGTGATGATAGGCGGCATCTTTGCCGGCCTGGCCCTGTGCCTGGTGGGGGGCTTTTCCGGGTGGTGGTTTGCCGCGGCCCTCTCGCGGCCCATCTCCCGCCTGCGGAATGGGGTGCGGCAGGTGGGGGAAGGCAATTTTGCGGTGGCCGTGCCGGAGCGGGGGGTGCGGGAAGTGGCGGAATTGGCCCATTCCTTTAACGAACTGGGGCAGCAGCTTATCGATTACATAGCAAAACGGGATTTCATCCGGGACACCTTCGGGCGCTACGTCACCCAGGAAGTAGTGAAAAAATTGCTGGAATCCGAAGCAGCCCTGGAGATGGGCGGCGAGATTCGGGAGGTCTCCCTGATCATGTCTGACCTGCGGGGCTTCACCGCCATCATCGCCGACATGGCCCCGGAGCAGGTCATCACCTTCCTCAACCGCTATTTGAGCAAGATGATCGAAATTCTTCTGGATAACCGGGCCGTTATCGACGAAATCCTGGGCGACGGCATCCTCGCCTTCTTTGGCGCCCCCGAACCCCTGGAGGACCATCCGGCCCGGGCCGTGGCCTGCGCCCTGGCCATGCAGCAGGCCATGGACGAAATCAATGCCGCCAACGAGGCCGACGGCCTCCCCCGGCTGGCCATGGGCATCGGGGTGAACACCGGCCCGGTGGTGGTGGGCAACATCGGCTCGGAGCGGCGGACCAAGTACAGCGTCGTGGGCTCTGACGTTAACTTTGCCTCCCGCATGGAAGCCTTTGCCCTGGCGGGGCAGGTGCTTATCAGCACCGCCACCTACAGCCGGGTGCAGGACCTGGTGGAAGTGGGCAACGTGCTCCAGGCCGAGATGAAAGGCATGCCGGGTCTGGCCACGCTCTATGACATCAGGGGTATCGGGGCCCCTTATAATATCCGGCTCCGGGGTAAGGAGGAGAAGCTGAAGCCGTTGCCGGACCGAATCCGGGTGCAGCTCCATCATATCAAGAACAAGATTGTCGCCGACGCCACCGGCCCGGCCTGGGTGACGCATCTGTGCGATACCGCCGCGCTGGTGGTCACCGAAGGCCAGGTGGAAGCCTGGGAGGACGTCCGCCTCACCTTTCTGGACGATGACCAGGAGCCCGCCTCGGGCCATATCTATGGGAAGGTCACCAGCGTCAAGCCCCTGGGGGATGACCGCTGCGAAATCCTGGTCAGTTTTACTTCCGTGCCCGCAGCAATTTACCAGACCTGGCTGAATAAGGGCGGGACGGCGTGAGCCGGGGAATGAACCAGAGAGGGCGCCGGCTGGACCGGCCAACTGGGAGTCGAAGTTACCTGAGAACTGCGGCTTGGGTGGTATTAAGCCTGGTCCTTCTGGCGGTGGGGTCCCCGGCCGGGGCCCAGGAAAGCGGTCTGGCCCCGGTCTCCTTTATTCCCCAGTGGATTCCCCAGGCTCAATTCGCCGGCTATTACGTGGCCTTTGAAAAAGGTTTTTACCGGCAGCACGGTCTGGACGTGAAAATTTTGCGGGGTGGCCCGGTGTCGCCGGCTTCCGAGGCGCTGGCCCGGGGGGAAGCGACTTTCGGCACCATGTTTCTCGCCACCGGCATCGAAAAGCGGGCCCTGGGGGTCAAAGTGGTCAATATTGCCCAGGTCGTGCAGCGCTCCGCCTTGATGCTGGTGGCCCGAAAAGCCAGCGGCATCAACGCCCCGGAGGATATCAACGGTAAACGGGTCGGCCTCTGGAGTGATGAATTCCGCTTGCAGCCCCGGGCCTTTTTCCAGAAATATCATCTCCACGTCCAGGAGATCCCCCAGTCGGCCACCTTGAACCTGTTCCTGCGGGGCGGCGTGGACGTGGCCTCGGCCATGTGGTACAACGAATATCATCTGCTCCTCAACGCCGGGGTCAACCCCGACGAGTTAACCACCTTTCTCATGGCCGATTACGGCATGAACTATCCGGAAGACGGCATCTATTGCCTGGAAACTACTCTCAAAGAACATCCGCGGCGCTGCCGCGCCTTTGTGGCGGCTTCCCTGGAGGGCTGGCAGTATGCCTTCGCCCACCCCGACGAGGCCCTGGATATCGTCATGCAGTACGTCCACGCCGCGCATGTGGCCACGGACCGGGTCCACCAGAAATGGATGCTGGCGAAGATGCGGGAGATCATCCAGCCGCGGGGCTGGGACCTCCCCATGGGGACGCTCCGCCGGGAGGCCTATGAGCGTGTGGCGCAAGGACTGAAGAACGCCGGGTTAATCAGGGCCATCCCGGATTACGCCGCGTTTTGCCATGATTGGGCGAGATCCAATGAAAAATAGAGGCCTGGCCACCATCCTGATCATCACGATTCTTTCCAGCTCCGCGGTTATCTTCCTGGGGGCCTTTGCTTATAATTATTACGCTTCCCGGCAGGCGGTGATGACCGAGGTGGCAAATGCCGCCCGGGACTTGACCCGGGCGACGGCCTATAAAATTGCCATGGTCCTGAACGGGGTGGAAAAAGTCCCCCTCAACCTGGCCGCGGTGATGAATGATTTTTCCTTCAAGCGGCCGGAACTGCTGCGTCTGATCCAGAGCATGGTCGCCACCAACCCCGAAGTTTTCGGGGTGGCGGTGGCCTATGAAAAATATGCCTTTAACCCCAAGAGAGAATATTTCACCCCCTATTACTATCGCAAAAACGGGGTCATCACCTTTGACCCGACCAGTGATGGCGACCCCCATTACCAGTATTGGTATTGGGATTGGTATCAAATCCCCAAGGAGTTGGGGCGCTCCGTGTGGAGCGAACCCTATTACGATGAAGGCAGCGGCAATATCATCATGTCCTCCTATTCCGTGCCCTTCTACCGGGAGATCAAGGGGCGGAAAACCCTCCAGGGGATCGTAGTGGCCGATGTCTCTCTCATGTGGCTCAAGGATATCGTCCAGGGGGTGAAGGTCTACCAGACCGGCTACGCCTTTCTGATCTCGCCCAATGGCGTGTTTGTCACCTACCCGGACCAACGCCTCATTATGCGGCGCAGCATCTTCAGCATCGCCGAGGCCAAAAATGATCCCCGGCTGCGGCAGATCGGCCGGCACATGATCCGGGGGGGTGAGAACCTGGTGCCGATCCAGGACTTTATGTCCGGCAGGCCCTCCTGGATGTATTATGCCCCGGTGCCGGGCACCGGCTGGTCCCTGGGAGTCGTTTATCCCGAAGATGAATTGCTGGCCCCGGTGGTGGCGCTGCATCGCAAGATTCTGCTGATCGGCGTCCTGGGTCTGGGCTTTCTGGGACTGGTGATTACCGTGATTTCCCGCTCCATTACCGCACCCTTACGGACCCTGGCCCGCCAGACCGGGGCCATCGCCCAAGGGGATTTTGCGGCCACGGTGCCGGAAACCGGGGCCCGGGAGGTCGCCCACCTGGGCCACAGCTTTAACGAGATGGGCCGCCAACTCACGGATTACATCGCCAAGCGGGATTTTATCCGGGACACTTTCGGCCGCTACGTCACCCAGGAAGTGGTGAAAAAGCTCCTGGAAGATCGGGAGGCCCTGGAAATGGGGGGCGAGACCCGGGAACTCTCCATTCTCATGTCCGACCTGCGCGGCTTTACCGCCCTGACCGCGGACATGCACCCGGAGCAGGTGATTACCTTCTTGAACCGCTACCTGGGGAAGATGATTGAAATTCTCGTGGATTACCGGGCGGTTATTGATGAGATCATCGGGGACGGCATTTTGGCCTTTTTCGGGGCGCCGGAACCTCTGGAAGATCATCCCCTGCGGGCGGTGGCCTGCGCCCTGGCCATGCAGGCCGCCATGGAGGAGATTAACCGGCTCAACGAGGCCGATGGCCTGCCGCATCTGCAGATGGGCATCGCGGTCAATACCGGCCTGGTGGTAGTGGGCAATATCGGCTCGGAGAAGCGGGCCAAGTACAGCGTGGTGGGGTCTCAGGTAAATTTCACCGGCCGGATGGAATCATATACCGTGGGCGGCCAGGTACTGGTCAGCGCCTCCACCTATGACCGGATGCGGGACCTGGCGGAGGTTCAGGGGACCATGCAGGTGCAGATGAAAGGGGTGCCCTTGCCCGCCACCCTCTATGACATCCGGGGGCTGGGCGGGGAGTACGATATCCACCTTAAAGCCAGGCGGGATGTCCTCATGGCCCTGGCCACCCCCATCAATGTCCAGGTCTTTATCATCAAAGAAAAGATCATCCGGGGCGCCGCCGACCGGGCCTGGATGACCCACCTGTGTGACACTTCGGCCCAAATCACCCTGGAAGGGGACCTGAAGGAATGGGACGACGTGCGCCTCCACCTCCTGGACGAGGCCGGCGCCGTGACCGGTAAAATCTATGGCAAGGTCACCGCGGTGCGGCCTCTGGGCGACACCCTGAAGGAAGCGGACCTCCGCTTCACCTCCGTTTCCCAGGATGTGGTTAAGATCATCCAGCAGATTGAGAACGTTTCCTAGTAACACATCCTGAGATTATCCCTACCGAAGCCATCATTAATTGTCAGAGGCCATTGTCGGGGCGATGCGCGCACCGCCCCGACGAAAAATATTTCATGAATCTGATTATTTTTAGGCGGGGAGATCTCCTTACGACTCCCGCCATACGCCGCTCCCATACCGTATTGACCGACAGCCTTAAATAAAAAAATTCTTTTGCCGCGCCGGGTTCGCCCCGTTCCGGGGTTTTACTCACTAAAGGCCGGATTACCGGCTAAGCGAATCTTAAGAGGCATAGAGGAGATCAAACGACATGAAAACGAGTAAGATGTCCCTGGCGATGCTGCTGGCCCTGGCATTGACCGTGGGTCTGGCGGCGGCCTCCTGGGCCGGTCCCTGGGGCCATGGCCGGGGCGGCGGCATGGGTTGCGGCATGATGGGCGCCATGAATCTCACCCCAGAGCAGGCAGGAAAGCTCTTTGACCTGAAAGAAAAGTTCAGGAACGACACCGCCAACGTGCGCAAACAGATGATGGTCAAGCGCGCCGAGCTGGCGGCGCTCTGGAAGGCCGAAAACCCTGATGAGAAGGCGATTACGGCCAAACAGAAGGAACTCAACACCCTCCGAGGCCAGATGCAAGAGAAAAGTGTGGCCCTGCACCTGGAAATCCGTAAGATCGCCCCGCAACTGGCCCAAGGTTTCGGCTACGGCATGAGGGGTTTCGGCATGGGCGGTCCCGGCGGTGGCGGAGTCTGCATGCCCGGCGGCGTTTGTCCGGTTGGGCCCGGCGGTCCCCCGCCTAGCGGCCCGGCCAAGTAAGAAAATTTTTCCCTCCTCATCTCCACCTCCTGAAGGTGAGGGGCTCAGGACCCGGCCCCTCACCTTTTTTTGTACTCCCGCGTTCCCGTCGTTTCCGGCGACAATTTTGGTCTTCCCGGCCAGAGGCGGCTTGAAAAATTTCCAATTCTGCCGTAAAGTTAAATAGAATACCTTGATATCCGAAAGAAATTACCACGCGTATGGCAGTATTACCGATTCATAAATTACCCCATCCGGTGCTGCGGCAAGAGGCCAGGGAGATCACCGAGATCAACGGGAGAGTGCAGCGTCTCATCGACGACATGGCCGAGACCATGTACGCCGCGCCGGGCCTGGGGCTGGCCGCCAACCAGGTGGGCGAACTCCAGCGTCTCATCGTGTTCGACGTGGCCCACAAGGAGGGCCGGCCCCGGAAACTCCAGGTAGTGCTCAACCCCTGCATTGTCACCGGGGAAGGGGAAATCATCCATGAGGAGGGCTGCCTGTCGGTGGCCGACTTTTCCGCCGAGGTGCGGCGTCATGCCCGGGTGCTGGTCAAAGGGCTGGACCGGGAAGGGAAGCCGGTGGAAATCACCGGCGAAGGATTGCTGGCCGTGGTCCTGCAGCATGAAATCGATCATCTGAACGGGATTCTGTTCATCGATCATATCAGCCGCCTCAAGCGGGGAATGTACTTAAGACGTCTGAAGAAACAGGAGGCGGCCAGGTGAAATCAGGACCCTGGCGCCTGATATTCATGGGAACGCCCCAGTTCGCCGTCCCGTCCCTGGAGGCTATCCTGGCCGCCGGGGAAGAGGTGGCGGCGGTGGTGACCCAGCCGGACCGGCCCCGGGGCCGGGGGCAGATTGTCACCCCCTCGCCGGTCAAGGAATTGGCCCTGGCCTGGAATCTGCCGGTGCTGCAACCGTCGCGCCTTAAGGATCCGGACCTGCTCTGGCGTCTTAAGGCGCTGGCGCCGGAGCTCGTGATTGTGGTGGCCTACGGCCGGATTCTCACCTCCGAGATTTTGGCCTTGCCGTCGGTGGGCTTCCTCAATGTACACGCTTCCCTCCTGCCCCGCTACCGGGGGGCGGCGCCCATCAATTGGGCCCTGATCAGGGGGGAGAAGGAGACCGGGGTGACCATCCAGTGGGTCCAGTACGAAGTGGATTCGGGGCCGATTTTCCTCCAGGAGCGGGTGCCCATCACCCCGGAAGATAATTTCGGGACCATGTATTACCGGCTGGCGGAGCGGGGGGCAGCCCTGCTGGTCCAATCCCTGGAAATGCTGCGCCGGGGGGAAGCCGTGAAAATCCCCCAGGACGTCACCCAGGTGACCCTGGCCCCGCCCATCTCCCGGGAGATGCGCCGTCTTAACTGGGGACTGCCTGCCCCGGAAGTGGCCGGCTGGATTCGGGGCCTGGACCCCCGGCCGGGGGCCTACACCATGTGCCAGGGCCGGGTTCTCAAGTTGTTCGGGGCACGCATCAAAAGGAGTGGGGGGCGGATGGCGGAGCCGGGAAAGGTTTTGAGGCTGACCCCGCAAGGCCTGGAAATCGCCTGCA
>Ga0172371_10012226_pt1 | contig 11333 bp, 5 predicted proteins | sample Lak12m_FD_114543 | JGI IMG/M metagenome (GOLD analysis project Ga0172371, IMG submission 114543) | Freshwater microbial communities from Kabuno Bay, South-Kivu, Congo - kab_022012_12m | ecosystem: Environmental > Aquatic > Freshwater > Lake | place: Democratic Republic of the Congo: South-Kivu...
AAAAATACCCTGAAAACAGTAAGCAATTCGGATGCGTTATATGCAGACTTCTAAATCTTTAAAAAAACATCAATAATCATATCCTTAGAAATTATCTCTTTTTTACGGATATCAGATTTCAGCGGTAACAAATACCTATTCAGTTTAGTATCATACCAAATGGATGTATCCCAGTTGCTCTTACCTACAGATGCCTCAACCTTCAATCTACCCCACCCTTCTTCCTGAAATTTCAGATTCGATCTGATTTCCAGTGAAATATCCTCAGGTAAAGAAACAAAGAACCAGCCTCCTGAACCGGAATATTGCCAGACAACAGCCGAAAACTCATAAATTATTTTCGCGGACATAAGAATCAAAAAAAATGTTTGAGTACAAGTTCACAAAGCAAAAATACAATTTATACATTGATTATTTATAAGATTGTATAGAAATTTTAAGCATTCTTAGAAAACCAAAATTAAAGTACGGAATATTAAAAAGGCAGTCTTAAGGTTTACCTCAAAACTGCCTTTATACGCTCCGAAGAGCATTTATCCTGTTTTTAAATGATCATTTAAGCCTTTAAAGGCACATCCTGATTGAAAAATTCAGGTGATTGGTTGTTGAGACCTTCATCAGGACCTGCGGGAGGAGCAGATTGAAGGGCTAAGGAAATCTCACGGTCAAGCATTATCATACTCACTTCAGGTGCAATATGTTTCTTTTCTGTTTTCATCTGTTTATTATTAATTTTTTAGTTGTCACATGGACGATTCATATTTCTTATTTATAAATCATTGAACAATTACCTTTTTAGTAATTTCACCTGCACCATTATCAACCTTCACCATATAAACACCTGAAGTAAAGTTCTTGTTGATGATGGTTTTATTACCTGTAAGATACTGTTCGTGTAATTGCTGTCCGACGCCATTGAAAACACTGACTTTCACCTCTGCATTGCCAGCGTTGTAATTGTCAATCAGCATTTTGTTGTCCTTAGCATAAACCTTCAGGTTTGATAACTGATTATCCACTGATGTAGTGCCTGTGGAAGAACGGAAGAGGATGCTGAAACGGGTGGAAGAACTTTGAGATGCATTAAATTCATAATTTGTAACTCCATCAGTTAAATCCGTTTCAGATAATGTTTCATTATCCTTTAGAATAAGTCTTACATCAGCAGGTACATTAGAAATTTCATTTGCTTTAAATGTAAAAGATGTTGCATTACCCGGAACAACACCCAAAGGAATAGGCGTATTTAAAGGTAGAGTATTCATCCCATTAATAACAAGTTTTTCTGATTCAACAGTAGTATATAATTGCATAACAGAGCTAACCTCTTCGAATTTTGGCGAATCATACCTGTCAAAAGCATCTGATGCTGAAGCATCGGCATAAATTACAGTTTCATCTGTTGTAATTCCATTATCAATCTGTAAACGAACCAACTGACGATTTGAATTATTTGCAGAAGGAGCTTTAAGAAGATTGGATGTCTGATGGGATTTGGTTAATTTGCTATCCAAAATCAAAACACCAGTTTTCTTTGCCCTAACCCAGAACGCCTGCATTGGTGGAATGATACCTCCTGAAAGCAATGCATGACTTGGTACTGCAATACCATTAGAAGCATTGTAGGTCTGGAATGACCACTGTCCGCTATTGTTTGCCGTACCTGCATTTGTTCTTACATAAATACTTGGCTCAATAATATCTGCATTTGTTAAATCATTAACAAAAGCCGGCGTCCATGCCAAATGACTAGGATAAGGATTACCAATCAGGTTAAAACCTTTTGAAGCAGAACCTCCCCAGGTTAAATATACCGGAATGCTTCCTGTGTTTAATGTACCACTGAATGTAATCGTAGATGCAGCAGTTCCTGGCAAAGCAATATAACCCCTTCCTTTGATGAAAATACTATCTGCAGCAAAAGGTTTTGATAACCAGCTTGAACCAACCTCATCCCGCTGATAATAAGTATAACCTGCAGGAGCTATAGCACCGGTAACCGGACTTGAGATGTACCAATTGCGGGTGTCAGGGAGGTATTGTTGAACGGTTGCATTTACATTTGATGTACTATGTATCAAAGTTCCTGTACCCGAAGCATTTGACTTTATAATCAAACCGGCATTGCCTGCATTGTTGGTCAAAGTTCCTGATACTGTTAACTGTTTTCCAACACCAATTTCTAACTTTTTACCGGAATTAATAAGTAATGTTCCGTTTACGGTTAGTTGATTATTTGATAATGTTACACCTTCAGCATTGTCAATTGTGAGATTATTTACTGTAGCAGGTATTAATGAACCAGTGACCTGCGTTGAAGAACTGCTAAATATATAGTTTGCACCGGAACTTAACGTTTTTGAACCTGTTAGGGTTAATGAACCATTTAAACCAGAAAGATTGGCTGTTTTTAAAGTTGAACCCGAGGATAAAATGAAACTTCCACCTCCTGAAAGAACATAGGTATTAACATCTAAAATTGAATTTATACCCACCTCAAAACTGATATTATTTGAAATAGTTCCTCCATCAGAATAAAGTTGAATTCCAGATTTATTAAAGATTATTCTACCAGATCCTGAAGAAGATTCACTAATTTCTCCACCTGATAAAGTTAAATCGCCATTTAAATAAATTGAAGTATTTCCTGTGCCATTGGTTAGATTTAGAAATCCACCAGAAACAATAAGATTTCCTGCAATATTTAAATTTAAATCCGTTGAAGAAGTAAGTCTTATTTCTCGTTGAGTTGAACCTGTGGCCTTAATTTCAAGATTTCCATTAATATTTGTCATATTACTACTCATTTGAATTGATCCAGAAACGGAACCAGTAGCATTGAATATTACATTTCCCCATGAATTAACAATCGGTCCTGTTGTATTCCAATCTCTAAATTCAACTGTACTATTTGAGGAAAATGATTCAGTTCCATTAAAAATTGTAGTTTCAAATGCACCGGTATTATTATGAATATATGTTCCTCCATTATCAATTTGAAATGTTGCTCCTGATGCAATTGTTATCGCATTATTTGCCTGCAAAACACCTCCATTTTGAATTTGTAAAACCGAACCACTCGCTCCAAACGACCATGTCCCTGTGGTTGTCATTGTATGACCATTTTGAACGAAATAGTTAGAAGGTGATGTGAAATTTGCTGGTGTAGCACCAGAACCATCTGGTGTAGAACTCCAGCTCGAAGTAGATTCCGGAGCAAGATTTCCTTTAGAATAATAATTTGAAGCAGTTCCGGTTGTAATTACATTGGAAGAAACACTAATTCCTGAAGCATTTACAGCTCTGACACGATAATAGTAAGCTGTCCCAATTGTTAAATCAGTTATGTTGTAAGTAGTTACATTTCCAACATTCAGATTTTCATAACCTGAAACATAATTATTGAAACCATTGTCTGTTGCCAAATCAATTCTATAACTTGCAGCACCGGTTGTTGTTGTCCAGTTTGCGGTTAATGAAGAAGTAGTAATTGCTGTTGCTGCATTGGCAGTAGGTGCTGCACAAATCAACAATTGATTTCCGGTTAATGGACTTGTTGTGTAATAATTTGGTGAACTTCCATTTGTGTTATAGCTAAATACGGAATAAAAATAATTTGTACCGGCAGTTAGTCCTGATTCAGAAAAATTGGTGGAAGCACCTATATACGCAACAGTATTGGTTCCAGACCCAATATTTGATTGTCCTAAGGTATATGTTGTTCCATCAATTGGAGATCCTGATGGTGCCGAGCCTGCTCTGCGTAGTACTATATAACCATTTGGAGAATCCTCACCAGCAGTAAATGTAACATTCATAGTTGTTGAGCCAACTTCTGAAAATATCAGATTAGTTGCTTGTGTTGTAGGTTCAGTAGCATATGTAGTTCCACTGTTGGAAGTGCTGTAAGCTGTTTCTACCAAATCGATATTTCTGGCTTTAACCTGGAAAGTATAGGTTGTTGATGAATTTAAACCGGTTACAGTTTTTGTTCCCCAGGTTGAATTATTTTGCCACACTGCAGTTGCACCTAAAGAACCATTAGCTTGCACAAATTGTGACGTTGTTGTTTCATAGATTGCAAACTCAGTAACTGAGGGATTTGATCCTAATGTAATTGAAACATTTAGTGAATTCACTGATGGAGTATTTACCGTGGGTGCAGATGGCACAATTGCCAAAGTAGTTTTGGAAACTGTTGGTGCTGAAGTAGTCAGATAATTGTAAGTAGCAGCATTTGTACCATCCCAGGTGTAAGGCACTAACAAATAATTGTAAATTGTATTGGCTGATAATGACGAACTGCTCGCAGATGTTGCTGTTCCATCAATAGTTGAAGAAACAATAGTTGTATTTGCTCCTGCAGCTGGAGCTGCTCCGTTACCATTACTTAATGAAGGAGTATTCGGCGATGTAGCTCTTAATAATACATATCTTTTTGTTGTTGCACCACTCTCAGGAAAAGTAGCTGATACCCACGTAAGATCAATCTGTGAACTTGTTGAAGTTGCTAAAAGATCATTCGCCTGAGATGTCGGAGGGTTTGAAAGTGTTCTGAAAGATAAATTAGTACCATATCCTGTACCTCCTTCATTATTGGCATAAGCCCTTACATAATACAAGGTCTGAGGACTCAAACCAGATAAAATACTTGAATAGTTTGCGGTTCCTGAGCCATCATTTGTATTACCTAATCCGGGTAAAACAGGTGAAGTAGTTGTATTCCATACAATTCCTTTTGCAGTTATAGTTCCACCACTTGCACTTAACGTAGTACCTCCGCTTGATGCTCCGGAATTTGAAATTGATGATATGGCTGTTGTTGCAGAAATTGTAGGAACATTAGGCAGTGTAGTTGCTGAAGTAGTTGGTGCAGAAGCAGTCAAATAATTGTAAGTAGCAGTATTTGAACCATCCCAGGTGTATGGTACTAACAAATAATTGTAAGTTGTATTGGCTGATAAAGAAGAACTACTTGCCGAAGTTGCTGAACTTAAAATGCTTGATGAAACTATGGTTGTGTTTGTTTCTGCTGAAGGTGCGGCACCGTTCCCATTACTTAATGAAGGTGTATTGGGTGATATAGCTCTTAATAAAACGTAACCTTTTGCTGTTGCTCCACTTTCAGGAAATGTGGTTGCAGTCCAAGTTAAATCTATATTGGTTTGAGAAGTTGCTGTTCCGGATAATCCTGATGCTTGTAATGTTGGTGGATTCGATAAGGTTCTGAAAGTTCCATCTGAGGAATAACCTGTTCCAACTGTATTGATTGCATATCCTCTGTAATAATATAATGTTTGTGGTGATAAAGAACTAACATTAATAGTATATGCAGAATTTGAACTTACTAAAGGATTTGTAGCTGTAGCGTTTCCTGTTGGATTGGCACTTGTGTCATATACAATGCCGCTTTCTGTGATAGAAACACCACCGTTGTTGGAAATTGTTGCACCTAATATTGCTGAGGAATTTGAAACAGATGATGATGTCGGGATGGATAAAATCGGAACAGTATTACCTGAAGAGGTTGCCGTAATTACAATATCATCAATTCTGATTGTTTGTGATGCAGACACATTAGCAGTCCATCTTACTTTGATAGAACTCTTGTTGTTAAATGATGAACTTAAAACCAAAGGTGAAGAGGCTGCAAAACTTGTTGATAGAGTTTGGCTGTATAATGTAGAACCATATCCACTACCATCATTTGCGGTGACAACCCAATTTGAAGTCGTCGCAGATGTTCTCGCATTCCAATTTAATGTGATATTAGTATATCCAACGGTTGATATTGTTAATTCAAAATATTTTGTATTTGCTGAAGCAAAACATGCTGAAGCAACAGATGATGAAGTTGAACCTCCAAAATACGATACAGTTGAAGAAGCAGTAAGTGTTGGAGATCCAATCGAACCTGCTAATGGTTCTAAATTCGAATTTTCAAAATTAAATGTTGCTAATGTCACCTGCCCCCACCCCACACTCACACTCATCCCCACAAACAGCACCACCATCCATATCTTTCCAAAAAACTTTCCGCTTCTTCCCGAAGCATGCTTAAAAATAGTACAATTCTTCATAATCCTTTTTATTTACATTGTTTATAATTTCAAATTAATTTCAAATTTTGCAACCACAAATTAATTAAAAAGTCTGTTATTCATTGCATATTTATCCAAAATATTTCGCTTTTTCACACAAATATTTTAAATTCATCATCAGATTGCTACAACTATGTAACAACCGGTGCGTTTCTGTCAGTATTTGAAGTATTTCCAAACTTTTCACTTCGCAAATATCGTTAATAAAACCATGCAATTTATCAAATTGTTTTTTTGCGGCAAAATTTATAGGTTTTGCAATATTTGATTGAATTTTATTACTTTTTTCACCTCATTTTGCAATCCCGACATTGCAAAATCAAATATTTTCATTATTTTTGCAGACAAATTCTGAATAATGGAGTCGTTTTTTCAGACACATCAATACTTGCTTGAACACAATCAGTCGCCTGTTCGCCGTCTGCTCATGGATGAGATAGACTGGAGCCGTCGCCTGATAGGCATTAAAGGGAGTCGCGGGGTGGGAAAAACCACTTTTCTTTTGCAGTTTGCCAAAGAGCGATTTGGCAACGACAGAAGTTGTTTATACATCAATTTCAACAATTTATACTTCACTGAACATACACTGGTGGAGTTTGCAGGTGAGTTTTATGCGCAGGGTGGTAAAAGCCTGATTATCGATCAGACTTTCAAATACGAAAACTGGTCGAAGGAACTTCGGGAGTGCTTCGATTCTTACCCTAATCTGCAAATCATCTTCTCCGGCTCGTCGGTGATGCGTTTAATTGAGGAAAATGAGGATATTCAGGATATCGTGGATGTGCATAATCTCCGGGGATTTTCGTTTCGTGAATTTATCAACCTGAAAACGGGTTTGAATCTTGAAGCGCATAAACTTGAGAATATAATTGATAATCAGCAATCTATCACTTCTGCCATCCTGAGCAAACTGAATCCTGATGATTTCTTTCAGGATTATCTGGAACATGGTTTTTATCCGTTTTTCCTGGAGAAACGTAATTTCTCTGAAAATCTGCTGAAAACCATCAACATGATGATGGAGGTGGACATTCTGATTATCAAACAGATAGAATTGAAATATCTGTCGAAAATCAGAAAACTTTTTTACCTGATTATGCAGAATGTGCCGAACGCGGCCAATGTGAGTCAGCTGGCTATCGAAATTCAGACTTCCAGGGCTACAGTGATGAACTATATCAAGTACCTCAAGGATGCCCGTTTGCTGAATACCCTTTATGCTGAAGATGAGGACTATCCGAAGAAACCAAAACAGCTTTATGCCCAGAATACCAACCTGATGTTTGCTGTTCTTCCGGAGAAAACCGACAATGACGCTGTACGTAAAACATTTCTGTACAATGCCTTACATGCCAAACATAAGGTAAATTTAAGCAAACATCATCAGGATTTTTGTGTTGACAGAAAGATACATATTAAATACGATCGAAAATCACAACACCGGCATGGTTCTAAAACCTGGTATGCGGTTGATGAACTGACAGTTTCAAATAAAAATGAAATTCCGCTCTGGTTGCTGGGATTCCTCTATTAAAAAGACAAACTAAAATTATAATTCTTACAAAAATGGCAAAACAAAAAAAGTTTTTAACTTGTGATGGTAATCAGGCTGCTGCTCATATCGCGTATATGTTCAGCGAAGTAGCTGCGATTTATCCGATCACGCCTTCCTCAACCATGGCTGAATACGTGGATGAGTGGTCTGCGAACGCTCGCCTGAATATGTTCGGCGAAACGGTTCAGGTTCAGGAAATGCAATCAGAAGCCGGTGCTGCTGCTGCTATGCACGGTTCACTTCAGGCTGGTGCGCTTACTTCTACCTTTACTGCTTCTCAGGGATTGTTATTGATGATTCCTAACATGTACAAAGTTGCCGGTGAACTTCTTCCGGGTGTTTATCATGTTTCTGCCCGTGCACTTGCTTCTCATGCCCTTTCAATCTTTGGCGATCACCAGGATGTGATGGCTGTTCGTCAGACCGGTTGCGCGATGTTTGCCACAGGTTCTGTTCAGGAAGTGATGGACCTGGCTGCAATTGCTCACCTTGCATCTTTGAAATCACGTGTTCCTTTTGTTCATTTCTTTGATGGTTTCCGTACTTCTCACGAAATTCAGAAAATTGAAGAAATTGATACGGATGCTGTTCAGGCTTTGATTGATCAGGATGCACTGAATGCTTTCCGCAAACGTGCCCTGAACTCAGAAAGTCCTGTGGTTCGTGGTACTGCCCAGAATCCGGATATTTACTTCCAGGCTCGTGAGGCTTGTAATCCTTATTATGATGCTGTTCCCGGTATCGTGGAAGATTATCTGAATAAACTGGCTGAAATTACCGGTCGTAAATATGGTTTGTTCGATTATTATGGTGCTCCGGATGCCGACCGTGTGGTTGTTGCCATGGGTTCTGCTACTGAAGCTATCCGCGAAGGTATTGATTTTCTGACTGCTAAGGGTGAAAAAGTGGGACTTATTGCTGTTCACCTGTATCGTCCTTTCTCTGCCAAACATTTCCTTTCTGTATTGCCTGCAACTGCAAAAAGTATTTGTGTATTAGACAGAACCAAAGAACCGGGTGCAACGGGAGAACCTTTGTATCTGGATGTTAAAGATACTTTGTATGGTACTGCCAATCAGCCACTTGTTGTAGGTGGACGTTATGGTTTATCATCCAAGGACTTCACTCCTGCCCAGGTGTTGGCAGTATATGAAAATCTTTCCTTGCCATCACCAAGAAATCAGTTCACGGTAGGTATTGTGGACGATGTTACTTTCACTTCTCTTCCGATGAAAGAAGAAATTCCGATGGGTGCTGAAGGTACTTACGAAGCTAAATTCTATGGTTTGGGTGCTGATGGTACTGTGGGTGCGAATAAAAACTCTATCAAAATTATTGGTGATAATACCGATAAATACAGTCAGGCTTATTTCGCCTACGATTCAAAGAAATCGGGTGGATTTACCTGTTCACACCTGCGTTTCGGTGATGCTCCTATCCGTTCAACTTATTTGGTAACAACGCCCGACTTTGTGGCTTGTCACGTACAGGCTTACCTTCGTTTGTATGATGTAACCAAAGGTTTGAAGAAAAACGGTACCTTCCTGCTGAATACGGTTTGGTCGCCTGAAGAGGTGAAACAAAATCTTCCTGCGAATGTAAAAAAATACATGGCAGCGAATAATATATCCCTGTATATCATCAATGCTACTGAAATCGCTCAGGAAATTGGTCTCGGACAGAGAACAAACACTATCCTGCAGTCGGCATTCTTCAAAATAACCAATGTAATTCCTTACGAACTGGCTGTGGATAAGATGAAATACGCCATCGTAAAATCTTATGGTAAAAAAGGTGAATCGGTAATCAATAAGAACTATGCTGCTGTTGATCGCGGTGGTGAGTACATCAAGGTTGAAATTCCTGCTGAATGGGCTAATCTTCCTGCTGAAGATGGTTTGATTGATTCAAACATTCCTGATTTCGTAAAAAACATTGTGATTCCTGTGAATGCTCAGGCAGGGGATAATATTCCTGTTTCGGCGTTTAAAGGTCGCGAAGATGGTACCTGGGATCAGGGAACTACCCAATATGAAAAACGTGGTGTGGCTTCAACAGTTCCTGTATGGGAAATGGATAATTGTATTCAGTGTAACCAGTGTGCTTATGTTTGTTCTCACGCTGCTATCCGTCCTTTTGTTTTGGATGAAACTGAACAAACAAAAGCTCCTTTTGCAGCTTTGAAAGCCAATGGAAAACAGTTTGCCGGCATGACATATCGCATTCAGGTTGATGTCCTCGACTGTATGGGTTGCGATAACTGTGCTGAGGTTTGTCCGGGTAACAAAAACGGCAAAGCCCTGAAAATGGTTCCGATTGAAACACAATACGAAGAGCAAAACAACTGGGATTTCTGTGTTGAAAATGTGAAAACAAAACAACATTTGGTGGATGTAAAAGCCAATGTGAAGAATTCTCAGCTTGCTACTCCATTGTTTGAGTTCTCCGGTGCTTGTGCTGGTTGTGGTGAAACGCCCTATGTGAAACTTGTTTCTCAGTTATTTGGTGATCGTCAGATGGTGGCCAATGCAACAGGATGTTCATCCATTTATTCAGCATCAGCTCCTTCAATTCCTTATACTACCAATGATGAAGGTCGCGGTCCGGCATGGGCAAACTCCTTGTTTGAAGACAATGCAGAATTTGGTTTGGGTATGTTATTCGCCAATGAACAAATGCGTGATCGTATCGAAAGACTGATGAAGTTGGCCATCTCAGAAAATTGTTGTTCAGATGAACTGAAAGGATTGTTCGAAGAATGGATTGAGTTCAAGAATGATGGTGATAAAACCAAAGAATTATCAGCCAAAATCAAACCGCTTGTTAAAGGTTGTAAATGCAGCTATTGCAAAGATATTGATGAATTAAGTCAGTATCTGGTAAAACAATCGCAGTGGATTATCGGTGGTGATGGTTGGGCTTACGACATCGGTTTCGGTGGATTAGACCACGTCATTGCATCCGGTAAGAATGTAAATATCCTGGTATTGGATACCGAAGTTTACTCGAACACCGGTGGACAGGCATCCAAATCGACTCCGGTAGGTGCAGTTGCAAAATTTGCCGCTTCAGGTAAGAGAGTTCGCAAGAAAGACCTCGGTATGATTGCTGCCACTTATGGTTATGTATATGTGGCTCAGGTTGCACTGGGAGCTAATCAGGCACAAACGTTGAAAGCACTTCGCGAAGCAGAAGCTTATGACGGACCATCCATCGTGATCGCTTACTCTCCTTGTATCAGTCATGGTTTGGCTGCAGGTATGGGTAAATCGAACAACGAGCAACAGGAAATGGCTGTTAAATCAGGTTACTGGCACTTGTACCGCTACAATCCATTATTGGAAGAAGAAGGTAAGAACCCGATGCAGCTCGATTCGAAGGAACCACAGTGGGATTTATTCCAGGACTTTCTGAAGAGCGAAATCCGATTTACTTCCTTATCAAAACAATTCCCGAAAGAAGCAGCAGAATTATTCACAGCCGCTGAGGAAAATGCCAAATGGCGTTACAGCTGGTACAAGCGAATGAGTCAGCAAAGTTTTGAAGCAGCTCCTGTTGCAGCAGAATAATGATAAAATTTTCTAATCAAAGAATCGTCGGTTTCACAGCCGGCGATTTTTTTTTATTACGGGATTAATCCCAGCCCTGAAAGGGCGTAATCCCGATAACCGCCGGTT
>Ga0172371_10012227_pt1 | contig 11332 bp, 8 predicted proteins | sample Lak12m_FD_114543 | JGI IMG/M metagenome (GOLD analysis project Ga0172371, IMG submission 114543) | Freshwater microbial communities from Kabuno Bay, South-Kivu, Congo - kab_022012_12m | ecosystem: Environmental > Aquatic > Freshwater > Lake | place: Democratic Republic of the Congo: South-Kivu...
AAGCACATAAACTCGTTTTTATTTACGTCTAAAGAAAAGCTTGCTGCTTCAACTGACGAATCATATTTGTATACAGACAAATCTCCTGAGTCGTCAACATAAATAACCAAAAACTTTCCTCTTTGGAAATTTTCCGTAAACACATGATCAGATTCTACAAACTGAACGGGCGTTCGGTATCCCGGTGTAATCTCCACCAAGGATCCATCTACAGTCTCCTCAGAAACATCCTTAAACTTCCACTTTCTGAAGCGAACCCCTTCGGTTACTTCTTCCCATTCTTCAGTGACTATCTCTCCAGAGAACTCACCGGCATTTATCACCGATCCATCTGGATTATTAAAATCGATTCTTCCATTATCTTGTTCTGCCATAGTTAATTTTAACCCAAAATTTTGTGATAAAACTCGTATTTTTTCTCCTGATATTCCTTAAAAGATTTGCCATTCATTGATTCTTTCAGCTGTTCGTATTCTTCAAGTAGTCCGATATTACTTTTGAGTATCTCAAAAACCTTTATTTGTTTCTGCATCGTGGGTGAATCTTTTGCTGTCAAATATAGTTCGATATCAAAACCATCTTTTTGGAATTTCCATTCGCAAAATGTCTCATGTCTATGCAACGGTTCTCCAAAGACCTTTACAATTCCTGGTAAATATTTCATTACATAATCAATATCTGTTTTTTTTGTGTCATGACCAAGTGTAAAACGCAAACTGCCGTGCGCGTATTCATACGGCATTCCGCAAGCTGTTAAAACATGCGATGGGTCAAGTGATTGCGAATTACACGCAGAGCCGGTGGAAGCGGAAATTCCATATTCATCTAAATATAATAAAAGTGCTTCTCCCTCTATATCCATTATAGTAACATTTAAGTTGTTTGGCAATCTCTTCTCACCAATTTCTGCACCATTGAGTTTTACTTTTGGAATTTCTTTCTGTATTCTGTTCCAAAAATACGTTACTAAATTTCGTAATTTCGTAGCTTTCGTATTTCGTACATCATTCGCTAATCCCAACGCCTTCGCTATTCCAATGATTCCTGGCACGTTCTCGGTTCCTGCTCTCATTCCCAATTCCTGCGATCCTCCAAAAATAAGTGGCTGAATATCTAAATCACGGCGCTTGTACAAAATACCAACACCTTTTGGTCCATAAATTTTACTCCCATTTAATGTCATTAAATCAACGTGTAATTTTTCCACATTTAAATCAAGCGAGCCAGCGGCCTGGCAAGCGTCTGTATGAAAATATGGAAAACTACTCCCCTTCTCCTTGCGATATTTGAGTAGTGATTTTCCAATTTCTGCAATTGGTTCAATAGTTCCAATTTCATTATTTGCATACATTATTGAAATTAAAATCGTGTCAGGTTGAATCGCCTTGATAACCTGCTCTGGTTTTACAAATCCAAATTCATCAACATCTAAATAAGTTACTTTAAACCCTTCTTTTTCAAGTTGTTGCATTGGATGAAGCACTGCATGATGTTCAATTTTGAGCGTAATAATATGTTTGCCATAATTAAAGTGTTTACGTGCAACACCAAATATCGCCAAATTATCTGACTCGCTTCCACCGCCTGTAAAAATAATTGTATCTGGCAATGTGCCTAAAATCTTCGCGACTGTCCTGCGCGCTTCATTCAATGCGCCGTTAACTTTTCGGCTGGATGCGCAAATACCAGATGGATTTGCGAACTGGTCGCAATAAAACGGCTCCATTGCTTTTTTTACAATAGGATCAACAGGTGTTGTTGCTGCGTGGTCTAGGTATATGTGTTTTTTACATTTTGGCTTTGCTGGGAACATAAAACATTGATTACACAGATTTAAAGCGTCTTCAGTATTTTGTCTTTAATGCTCTGACTATCCATTTCTGCCAATTCATACACCTCCTTAGGACTACCAGACTTTAAAAACCTGTCAATCGCGATTGTACGGTCTGTATAATCTTTTGGTAGTAAAAATGGATACAGGAAACCTTTCCAGCCGTTGTGGATTGCAATCGTGCGCACGCGGTCTTCATCACTAAAGATTTCGTTTGCTTTTTTAGGATTATTTTTTCTTAATTCTTCAAACAACTCTGGTGATGTTACAGCCACAACCTTTACATCCAATCCTTTTGCTTCCAAATCTGGCACAATCTCCATTGTGTTCACCAACGTCTGTCCACCAGCCACGGCCAACACAATTCGCGCCTTTATGGACATTACGGTCTTTAAGGACTTTTGACTGTCATAAAATACATACGCCCCATTCACTGCCTCACACGCCGGAGGTATTCCATTCTCTCGTTTGAACACAATCGTATCCGGCCTCGCCACTGACAACGCAATTGGTTCGCCCTTTTCCAGCGCGTAAAATAGCATTTCAATTGTTTCATTTGCATCCATCGGTTTGTAGACCTTAATGCCAGGATAAGCAGTATACAAACTCATCCAAAATAATCCCTGATGTGTCGGACCATCTTCGCCTGTTTCCGGGCCATCGTGCGCGGCAAGCATTATAAAAAATCCTTTGTGCTTTGAATCAAGCGAATTACCGATCAATGTCATGCGAACCGCATTACTCATCATTGATGTGAAAACTCCATATGATGAAAAAGCTGAAATTGGAGCAAAATTACCCGGCAGTCGATCTTGCGTCATTCCACATGAAAGCATGGCCATGTTTTGTTCGGAAATTCCGAAGCGTAGTCCGCGTCCAAATTTATTTTCTCGTGTTATGAGCCCGTGCACTTTTTCTGCTTTATCCATTAAGATTGATTTGCTCAAATCACCAGTGCCAGCCCAGAAGAATGCCGTCTGTTTCATCATCCACTCAAACCACGCTTGTGTGGCTTTTCTCGTGGCAACATTTGTTCCTTCTGTAAATTTTAGTTCACCTTGTAATTCTGTTGGTCGTTTAATCTCTACTGGATTCATGAGCGGACGATTTGGTAACACCTTCTTCATCTGATTTACCAATTCTTTTTCGCTTCTCACTTTTTCTTTGGCAACCTCTAACCTCTCCGCAATATACTTTGCTAATTCTGGCGTGATTGCGTCGGTGACAATTTTAATATCATCTTCGACTTTTCCTGTTACAGCAAAACCCATTTTTTTCATTATATCTAAATATTCTTCTGACTTTGCTGGCGAGCCGTGTGAATCCGCAGTGTTTTCTTTTGCTCCATAGTATTTGCCTTTGATGCAGTGCGCAAGAACAACTGTTGGGTTCCCATTTTCAAATCCTTCGCGTGCTTGTTGATAGGCTGTAATTAATTCCAAAAAATTATGTCCATCAACTTCAATTACGTTCCAACCAAGACCAAGCCAATGATTTAAGTATGGCGAACAAATAACTTCGTTTATATTTCCATCAATTCCAAAATGATTATAATCTAAACTGACAATTAAATTATTAATCCCAATTGTGTTCAAGATATTGCGCGCCTCATAACTCATGCCCTCTTCTGTTTCAGCGTCACCCATAAACACAAAAACTTTTGTATCTAATCCACATGTTTTGTGTGCGACAGCTATTCCTCCTGCGGCTGACAATCCGTGGCCAGACGCGCCTGTTCCAAGGTCAGCAAGCGGATAGTGACTCTCAATGTGTCCTTGCGGACCGTCTGGGTGTCTAAAACGCAAAAGGTCCGCTGGCATTATCGCATCGATTTCCTTTGAATTAAATTTTAGTCCTGCGCGTCTAAGTGATTCATAAATCAATGCCAGTCCACCATATAGCCCTGGCGAGCAATGTCCTGCTGACCAGACTACTCTGTCGCGTCCAGTATTTTTTGGGTCCAGCGGATCAAATGCCATAACTCCACCCAAAACCATGGATAAAAATTGTTCTGTTTTTGCTGATGACCCGCCCGGATGGCCCGAGTGTACGGATTCTAACGCGACAAACATCAATGCGCGCATAATCCTCGCTGCCTCTTTTAGTAAAATTTCATCTATGCCATCAATCTGGTTTAGTTTTGAGCCCATTAAATTTATGTGCTTTGGTTCTTGCATAAAATATATAAAATAATGAAATAATTATAGCTAAAATATAAGAAATGCGCAAGTGCTATTGACAATTACTCATGTCTGTGTTATAATAAAAAACGTTAAATAATAATATATATCGGTTTGAGCAGTGAATAGTTGAAATTTGGCTTATTTTAGAGGAATGAACGACTGATTTGTTAATAAACAATTATGTCATTATACTTAGAAAATACCAACATTCAAACGCTTTTCAGCGGTATCTTTTTGAGTATCCAAACTTCATAATAAAGCCACCTCAGCTAACACTCGCCCTTCACCGTTTGGGAGATTTTTTATGTCAACACAAATTGTAACATTGGCCATATCAACAGGCGCACTGAGCCTTATTATTGGTATTGCGTTGGGTTATATTTTACGAAAAAAACTCGCGCAAGCGCAAATTAATTCAATTGAAGCGACGGCTGAAAAATTATTGAATGAGGCAAAAAATAAAGAGCAAGAAGTGTTATTAAAAGCAAAGGAAAAGGCAATTAAAATTATAGACGATTCTAAGCAGGAAGAGGAACAAAGACGCAGAGAGTTAAGACAAATTCAATCTCGTCTTGAACAACGAGAATCAATGTTTGACAAGAAACTGATTGAGTTTGAGGATCGCAAAACAAAACTACAGCAGAAGGTTGAGGAGATTCAAAATATCAAAAAGAAAATTGATGACGCACATGAGCAAGCTGTTGGTAAACTTCAAACAATATCCGGATATTCACGCGATGAGGCCAAGACTGAACTTTTTGCAATTGTTGAACAGCAATCAAAAGATGATTTGTCTGGAAGAATAATGAAATTGGAAAAAGAACACAGTGACGTTTTTCAAGAAAGAGCGAAAGAGATTGTACTAGATGCGATTCAACGTTGCGCCTCAAATCACTCGTCAGAAACAACATCTACCAATGTATCTTTGCCTAGTGATGAGATGAAGGGGCGCATCATCGGCAAGGATGGACGCAATATTAAGACCATTGAGAAATTAACAGGTTGTGAGCTTATCATTGATGAAACACCAGAAATGATTTTGATTTCATCATTCTCCCCTATTCGCAGGCGCGTTTGCCAGTTAGCTTTGGAAAAATTAATCCAAGATGGACGCATACAACCAGCAAGAATCGAAACATTTATTGAGGAGGCAAAGAAAGAGATTGCGGTTGATATTAAGAAGGCTGGTGAAGAAGCGCTTTATCAGCTTGGTATTACTGGCATTGATCCAAAATTAGTTTCCATTGTTGGACGCCTGAAGTACAGAACAAGCTACGGGCAGAATGTTCTTAATCACTGTCTTGAGACAGCATACTTGTCTGGTTTAATTGCGGAGGAACTTGGGGTCAATGCTGGAAAAGCAAAAAAAGCTGGATTTTTTCATGATATCGGCAAGGCAGTTGATCAGGAAACACAAGGTAGCCATCCTGAAATCGGGTTTACAATTCTTAAAAAATTTGGCATGGATGATGATTGTCAAGATGCCGCGCTCAATCATCATTTAGACAAACCGGAAAAACTTATCACACAGATAGTTAAGGCGGCGGATGCTATATCTGGAGCAAGGGTTGGAGCTCGACGTGATACTTACGAACAATTTGTGGCTCGTCTTGAGGAATTGGAAGCGACTGTAAACAGCTTTCCAGGTATTGAAAAGGTGTATGCCATTCAAGCTGGTCGCGAGGTTCGAGTGTTTGTAAAGCCGGATGCTGTTGATGATTACCAAGCATATAATCTTTCAAAAGACATTGCGCGCAAAATAGAAAATGAATTAAAATATCCGGGTGAAATTAGAGTTATGGTGATACGAGAAACAAGAGTAATTGAATACGCGAAGTAAAGTAATCTTATCCACAGGCATTATTTCGCTTTATTGACGCTAATTTGTTCGAATGATACAATATAACTGTAATTAATATTCTTGCCTGCCAATATTTTGGCAAGATAAATCTTAATTATTATGAACAAAGCATCATTGGCGCAGGCCATCGCTGAAAAAGTAGGCGTGGCAAAAAAAGAAGGTGAGGCAATGGTTGAGGCATTCGTGGATATTGTTACAACCACGATTAAAGGCGGTGGTGAAGTAAATATTGCAGGATTTGGAGCTTTCAGCGCAAGAACACGCGCAGGTAGAATTGGTGTAAACCCACAAAAACCAACAGAAAAAATTCAGATTCCGTCCGTCACAGTGCCAAAATTCAAAGCAGGAAAAGGATTAAAGGATGCTTTGAAAAAATAGCATTGATTCAATTGATTTTGTAGGATTACGCCGATATTAAAACCCCGCACCTTGAAAGGTGCGGGGTTGTTTTAGAGAGAAGGCGCGCGGTGTTTGATTGGCAGCGCGCCAGATGTTTATCGCAGAGCGCCCAGCCAGACCCTCGGGACCGAGGAATTCGATCAGATCGTCTCTAGATAAGGTTGAGAGGTGGCCGCCGTCTCAACCGCATCTGCCTACGACCTTGCTGGAGCCAAGAGCGAGTTGCCAATTAACACCACTCACTCCGGGAGACGTTTCCGCACGTCCAGACGAATCCGAACGTGGGTACGATGGCTCGAGCCGCATTGGGCGAATCCCTGGAAGCCGCAGCTTCCAGGCTTTGCTGGGGGAGTTGTCACTGGATTTTCACCAGTCCCGATTTTCCCACGCTTGGTCAGAGCGTCCTCCAGTTTGGAGGCTTCGATGCAATAAACATGAGTTCTTTATACCACGTGAATGTATTTTTGTCAATATCAAAAAGCGCAATAAGCGCTGTGTCGTGTCAGGGGGGAGGATCGAACTCCCGACCTTAGCGTTATGAATGCTACGCTCTAACCGACTGAGCTACCCTGACGTACCACCACGGGGAATCGAACCCCGATTTAGAGCTTGAGAAGCTCCCGTCCTAACCATTAGACGATGATGGCTTATAATATGTAGAAATTATATCAGGAAAAATGATAAATGTCAACAAACCAACAGCTCCCCCGCTTTATCCGGTTCAGCCATAATTTCCTTCACAACGCTCTCCATGTGCATATCGCGAGAACCTTTTATTAAAATTACATCGCCGGATTGTATTTTTTCCTGTAAAATTTTACCCGCCTCAAACGCGCTGTTAAAAGAAAGGATGCTATTTTCAGGCATACCCGCTTCGACAGCCGCCGCAGTCGCGTCCTTCATTGCCTCTCCAACAGTAATCAGAAAATCAATCCCGAGTTCAGCCACGCGCAGACCTACTTCGCGATGACTGTTTTCAGTCTGTGACCCGAGTTCCATCATATCACCCAGAACTGCGTATCTTTCGCCATTTCCTGTTATATTGACTCTAGATAATGCTTCCAATGCCGCTTTGACTGCCAGCGGTGATGAATTATATGAGTCGTCAATAATAAGCGTGTTTTTGATTCCACGCATGATCCTCATTCTTCCCGGGGTCAGGGTAGCGTCGCGTAATGCTGCAGAGATTTCAACCAAATTTAATCCAAACACAATGGCAATTGCAATGGCAGCTGAGGCGCGATATACAGAGTGTTCGCCAACTATCCCATGCAAATACATCGGAACAACACTACCTTTATATGATACTTTAAAAAATATTCCTTCAGGCCAGCGACGCTCGTCTGTAGATAATTTTACAATCATATCACTTGTACGAACGTCTGCATCTGGATGAAAACCAAATGATACGATTTCTGCATCAGTTTTATACGCCATTGCGGAAACTTCTGCGTCATCGCGATTAAGCACTGCATAATCCGTTTTTTTAAGATCACTGACAATTAAACGTTTTTCCTGGGCCACTTTTTTTACGGTTTTGAAGAATTTCAGATGAGAAGGTGAAACAGCCGTCACAACGCCAACATGGCATGGTGCAAGCGAAGTCAGCTGATCAATATCACCGGGCTTGTTGGCAGCCATTTCTAATATCAAAATTTCTGGATATTGAAGGTCGTGGAAGATAATTAATGACAATGCCCTTTTTAATACAAGAAACCAGCCAATAAATGATCTGCGCGGACTTGGCGACCCAATGATGGTCAATGGTACTCCAAGTTCGTTGTTATAGCTTGCCAGATTTCCCCGCACGCGGAAGCTTTTTTCTAAAATTTTAATTGTTAAATCCTTCACGCTTGTCTTTCCAACAGAACCAGTAATTCCAACAACCTCTGGCTTGTATTTGCGCAAAATTTGTTTAGAAAGAAAATGCAGAACAATGATTAGTATTGATTTCATATTTATTTTTTTGGTGCTATGCCATAATAATTGAGCGCGAATTCCGCGACCTGTTTAAATATAGGCGAGGCAGTACTATCTGCCCATGTTTTGTTTGGCTTTTCAAACTTAACTAAAATAACAAACTTTGGATCATCTGCTGGCGCAAATCCAACAAATGACTGATTTGTATCCAATGTGTATCCTTCTTTACCTGCGATTTGAGCTGTTCCTGTTTTCCCACCAACATAGTACCCATCAATTTTTGCATTTCTGCTATGCCCTTTTTCCACAACATTTACTAACATTCCTTTTGTTAAGACTGATGCTTGGTTTGATATTGTGGCGACGATTTCCTTTGGTTTAAATCTTTCTGTTTTTCCGTCCGCATATGTTATTTCCTTCACCACAGTTGGCTTCATTATTTTTCCGCCATTTACAATTGCGCTATATGCTGACACAAGTTGAATCGGTGTGGCCATAATCCCCTGTCCAAATGATGCTGTTGCCGCGTAGCAATCAATTTGGTTTCCACGTTTATCTAAAAGAGAACTGATTGTTCCTGGGGTTTCAGTGTCAAGCTCAATTCCTGTCTTAATGCCAAATCCAAAATTTTGAACATATTTAACAAAGCGATTTCGTCCTAGTAATTCCGTTACATAAACCATGCCTGTATTAATCGAGTTTTCCAAAACACCGCTCATAGTTTGGGAACCAAACACAGTATCGTTCGCGTTTTTTATTGGTTTACTGCATAGGTCGCTCCGTGATCCTGTGTCTAAAAAATAACTTGTGGGAGTTACTAATTTTTCATTGACTACGGCTGACATTGTGATTGGTTTAAATATCGAGCCGGGCTCATATGCAGTAAAGATCGCGCTATTATTGTAAACATTCAACGACTCCACTTTACTATATTCATTTGGATTAAAATCCGGCAATGAACACATTGCTCTTACAGCACCGGTACTTGGCTCCATAATGATTAATGAGGCGCTTTCGGCTTTGAACTCCTGCATTCCTTGGCGCAGAATTTCACACGATTTATATTGAAGAGTGCGATCAATGGTTAAAATAATATCTGCCCCATCCATTGCTGGTTTAAAATTCCATCCTGACAACGGAATCCAACCACCGATCGCGCTTTTTGCCCCATTGACAAAACCCCCAGAACCGGCCAGCTCTTTATTCCAATAACCTTCAATTCCATATCGTCCGACGTCGTTGCCATTATCATCCTGCCCGACAAATCCAACAATAGGCGCGGCTAATTCGTTTTCAGGATAATATCTGTAGGATTTTCGAGCAAAATAGATGCCAGGCAGTTGCATTTCCTCTATTTTTTTTACCGTTGGATCCTCTACCTTTTTTTCAATCGGTTCATATGGATCGTTTCGTTTATTCAATTGCATGTAAACAGCAAGTTTGCGCTGGTCGTCATAATTAAATATTTCAGAGAGTTTATTTGTAATTTGATTGGCAGTATCATCATCTTTGATCGCGCGTGTATCAGCAAAGAGAATAAAGTAATCACGATTCATCGCCAAAGGATACTTTTCTCCTGTCCTTGTGTCTTGAGCGTATATTCCACCTCGATTTGGGAATAAATGATCCCACGTTTCGCGAGAGCCGGTGGCGACAGAGAGATAAAATTGGTGTTGAAAAATCATTAATATAATCAATCGCGACACAATAATGATTGCAAAAATTACAAAAAAAATCCACACAAAATTAAGCCTCCAATCACGTGGGCCTGATATTTTATTTAGATTTGAGTCGTAAGCGCTAATAATCACATCAAACTTTTTTCTGTCTGCCGGTTCTTCTTTCGGCGACATCTTCGCTTATCAGATTGTCTTTGACCAACGCTTTTAATGAATTATCCATTGTTATCATGCCATCTTTGGCGCCGGTTTGAATCATGCTTGGGATTTGTGAGATGTTGTTTTCTTTAATAAGGTTTGCCACCGCTGGTGTGTTGATCAGAATCTCTCTGGCCGAGGTCCGTCCGCCGTCAATTGTTGGAACAAGCTGTTGGGCCACAATACCACGTAAAACAGCGCTTAATTGAATAAGAATTTGTTTTTGTTTTGCACCATCAAATACGTCCACAATACGTTCAACCGCTTCAGCCGCGCTCGATGTGTGCAGTGTGGAAAAAACAAGATGTCCTGTTTCAGCGGCTGTCAACACGGTGGCAATAGTTTCCGGATCGCGCATTTCTCCAACTAAAATTACATTTGGGTCTTGGCGCAAAACGTGTTTTAGCGCGGCCGCAAAGGATTTTGTGTCTGTACCAACCTCGCGCTGTTCGATCAACGATTTTTTGTCATCAAAGACAAACTCAATTGGATCTTCTATCGTAATAATGTGGGACTTTCTTGTCTTGTTGATTTCTTCAATCATTGACGCGATTGTTGTTGATTTGCCGTGTCCAGTCGGACCGACCACGAGTACCAAACCATCTAGTAAATTTATAAACTCATGAAGGGCTGGCTCAAATCGCAAATCGTCCGGTGTCGGAATTTCTTTTGGAATCAAGCGCGCTGATAGGCCGATTTTTCCTTCTTGCTGATGGAGATTGACACGAAAACGTTCACCATCATGGTCATAACCAAAATCAAGCTCTAATTCATCAAGAAATTTGGTCTTTTGTTCTGAATTTAAAAGTGACATTATCCCCTCTTTCAAATCTTTTTCGGACAGTATTTTGGATTCCAACTCCTGCAACTCACCCTGAATTCGAATGATTGGTTTTTCACCGGCAACCAGGTGTAGGTCAGACGCTGACTTTTGAATTGCCTCCTGAAAATATAATTTTATTGCTTTCATAAATTTAGTTATTATTACACTACTATATTAGCATATTTAAAAGCAAGCTGCAATGCTTGCTTTTTTTAGTTAATTTTGCTATAATTATCTCACTCAAACGGGCTATAGCGCAGTTGGTAGCGCGCAGCGTTCGGGACGCTGAGGCCGTGAGTTCAAGTCTCACTAGCCCGACCAGTTCAGACATTTTGAAAATTCAGAGGAGTTTTGTTGCTCGCTCGCCCCGCCTACGGCGGGTCTCGCTTCGCAAAAAGCCCTGTATTCCGGAATTAAATCGTAAGGTCGGACAAATTC
>Ga0172371_10012228_pt1 | contig 11332 bp, 7 predicted proteins | sample Lak12m_FD_114543 | JGI IMG/M metagenome (GOLD analysis project Ga0172371, IMG submission 114543) | Freshwater microbial communities from Kabuno Bay, South-Kivu, Congo - kab_022012_12m | ecosystem: Environmental > Aquatic > Freshwater > Lake | place: Democratic Republic of the Congo: South-Kivu...
GTACGGAAGAAATCAAGCAAACCGCAGACCAATTGCGTGCAAGCGCAGCCGAGGCGGAAGAAGAGAGGATTATTGCGGTTTATGAAGACACACTCGATTATCCATGTACTCAACTGGATAACTGGTCTACAAAATTTGCGAATGTGATATTGGGGCGTGATATTTTTACTAAAATCGAAGAAGATCTGAAGCATAGATACGGATTTGACGAAGACACCAGCAGGTTGATCGCGATTCAAATCATGCAGGCGTTAAGCGAAAAAAAAGGAGGCGAAAAAATATGCGACATTTACAGCGACTATTCCAATCTCACAAGATTTATAGATATGTATCTTGCGGGCGGAAATCTTTTAGCAAGTTTAAGCGGGACGGAAGTTGCGCGCCCTTATCAAGGTTTTGCGCCATATTACGGGCTCATAGCGGAAACGGCAAAAGACCCAAACTGCAAAATACCCGATCAAGAAGATCTCGAATTAAAAGCCCCAAGAGCTACAAGAATCGGTACTTATAATCAAGCGCTTGAATTCGAAACGAATTATTATGAAAACGATCTTCTTGTTTCAAGAGATGGTTTATTGCTCGCAACCGAACCGATTTACAAGCATACAACATATAAAGACGACGATGGTAATGAAATAGGTACGTTCGAAATAGTCGGAAGCAGGCCTTCGCGAAATCGCGCATGCGAACTCGCGCCGTTATTCGTGACGGATATGAGGCGTCACGACGCCGATATTCTTAACGAGGATACGCGCAGTAGAATAACGGGGGTATTGCAAACGGACATATCGCAAATACTTGATACGAGGGTGGTAGGGAATTACTGTTTTGATTCAGGCATAAGGCCTTTTACAGCTTTCGATGGAGAGTTTTCATTTCAAACAGGATGGAGTCATGACAGCGGTGATAAACAAGTATTCGTAGCAAGAACAAACGTGGAAGAAGGATGTTCAGTCAAAACAGGCTTGGAAGCCGCTTGTTATTATCTTCGGAATACGACGGAAGGATACGAGCCAAACGAATTTAAGGATTTTATATCGGATGAAAATTTCGACCCAGATACGGTCGAATATTGCGTTACTTCTTCTCAAGCATTTGCCAATTCATCTCAAACATTTGATGAAACATCTTTGCCAACTCGTAATTTTTAATGCGAACGGCGTTTATTTGCTCTGTTGAATCGAAAAACAAAATTTTATCATCGTAAATAAAACAAGTGGTTTCAAACGGAAATTTTTTCACGAGCCTCGTTTCACGACATGAAGCCGGATCTTGTTTCTGAAAATCTCTGGCCATTTTTGTGTCTTGCATGATCAATCTCGTGTAGATTTTTTTCTCAATCCTTTCTTGAGTCCACTCGTCTTCGCGTTTCATATCCAGCCCTTTGTAAAAATTATCCAGATGAATCCATACGATTAAATTTTTCGGCTTAACCCTTAAAATCTCTTCATAAATCTCCCTGTACCCTTCGTATCCGACATAGTAATTTACATTTATGCCTTCACGATTACCGCTATTTTTAAGTTCAACTGCGAGATGTTTGGCTATATCCGCTTTTTGTTTTTGTTGGAAATAAATGTTGTTTACGTCGTCGACCACAAAGTAAGTGTCATTGCCTTGCTTGTACGAGACGATCAAATTCCGTTCAAGCAACCCGTTAAGCACATCGTAAATGGAGGTTCTTTTTATATTCGAAAGCCTCGCCAAGGTCGAAGCCATACTGGGACCTATTCGCAAAAGAGTTAAATAAACAGACGCCTCTTTTTCAGAAAATCCGAGTTTGTACAATTCAGTTCTATACATAGTTGACATTTTTCGACACAGCAAATATTAACAAATCCAATCTAATAAGTAAATGGTAGATGGACATAACAGTTGATTATTCCCGACATAAAAGTATTGTTGAGTCAAAATATGCCCAATATTACACAAACATGTAGGATCACGGGACAAAAATTTCTTGTCACCGAATGGGAGCAGGAACATTTGAAGAAATTCGGTATGCCGCCGCCGACTTTGTGTGTCGATGAGAGGTTGCGACGCAGGCTTGCGCATCGCAACGAAAGAAAGCTCTACAAGCGTGTTTGCGATTTGACCAAGCAACCGATAATTTCGATTTATTCGCCGGATAAGCCTTTTAAGGTTTACTCGCAATCGGCATGGTGGGGCGACTCTTGGGATGCAAAAACTTATGGTCAAGATTACGATTTTTCTCGTCCGTTTTTTGAACAAATAACAGAATTGCAGAAAAAAGTCCCGGTACTATGCCTGATGAATAAAAACGGGATGAACAGCGACTACTGCAATATCACGCTTAATAATAAAAATTGCTACTTGGTTTTCGGCGGTGATTATAACGAAGATTGCATGTATTCGATTTTCAGCATGCACTCGCGAAACATGGCCGATGTTTATTGGGTTAACAAATCCGAACTGGTTTACGACAGTGTGAACTGCTTACATTGTTACAACATAAAATACTCTGAGGATTGCCAAAATTGTAGCGATTCGGCATTTTTGTTCGGATGTAGAAATTGCAAAAATTGTTTCGCATGCGTAGGGCTTGTGGCAAAGCAATATCAGATATGGAATAAGCAATATTCTCGTGAAGAATACGAGGGAATAATTAAGAGATTCATGCCGGACAAATGGTCCGGTGTGGAATATACGAAAAAAGAATTCGAGAAATTCAAATTAAATTTTCCGCACAAATGCAGAACGATTGTGAACTGTGAAAATTGTACGGGTGATCAAATTTCAAACGCCAAAAACTGCAAAGATTCATTTTATTTCGAAGGTCCCGCCGAAGATTGCAAAGACGTTTTTATAGGAGGCTACAATGCGAAAGATATGATGAGCTCCGATCACGTGGGCCACGACGCGGAATTATATTATGAAATGTTGGGATCGATACGCGGACATCACAACGCCATGTGCCGTTTTTCATGGTGTTCAAACAACACTTACTATTGTTCGTTTGTAGATAATTGCAACAACTTGTTCGGATGTGTAAGCATGAAAAGATCCGAATATTGCATACTGAACAAGCAGTATACGAAGTCGGAATACGAGGAGATTTTGCCGCGCATAATAGACCATATGAAATCGACCGGTGAATGGGGTGAATATTTTCCGATAGAGACGTCGCAATTTGCATATAACGAAACTGTCGCAAACGACTTCTTCCCGATAACGCGCGAAGAAGCTTTGAGGAAAGGATACAAATGGCTTGATGAAAAGAATGAACAGCCGAAAAAAAACGAAATCCCGGATTCGATATTCGAAATCAAGGATGATATAACGGAAAAAAATCTTGTTTGCGAAAAAACCGGACGACCTTATAAAATAATCAAGGCGGAATTGGAACTCTATCGCAAAATGGCAATCCCGATTCCACGTTATGCTCCGGAAACCAGAAACGAGATCAGAATATCAAAATTAAATCCGTTAAAAACGTTCAATCGCACGTGCGCGAAATGCGGCACGGAAATAGAAACTTCTTATGCGCCAACAAATCCGACAATAATTTATTGTGAGAAATGTTACATGGAAACGTTATACTAGCGATGTACAACAAGGGGGATCTATCATTTACTATCAAAATCAAATGAGTCACACCTGTAAAAATTGCGGCACACAATTCCAAATCACGGATACGGATCTTGCATACTATAAGAAAATAAAAGTCCCATCGCCGACTCATTGTCCGGATTGCAGACAGCAACGCAGACTGGCATTTCGTAATGAACGCAATCTGTTTAGGCGCCAATGCGATATGTGTAAAAAACAAATAGTTGCAACCTTTGATATCGATGCGCCATTTCCGGTTTTTTGTCCCGAATGTTGGTGGTCTGACAAATGGGATCCGACGGATTACGGCAGGGATTTTGATTTCAATAGACCTTTTTTCGAGCAGATGGAGGCGTTGATGAAAGTCGTTCCAAAATCAAGCGTCCTCCACCTTAATAATGAAAATTCAGACTACAATACCCTTTTGGCTTACAGTAAAAACACATATATGAGCCCGGGAAGTTATTTTATGCAGGATTGTTTTTATTGTCGTAAAAGCCAGTATTGCAAAGATTGCGTTAATAACAATCTTATCGATCACTGCGAACTTGTGGCTTCAAGCGTGAACTGCAAGGAATGTTACAACTCGCATCATCTCGTAAATTGTCGCTCTTGTTCCGATTGCGGATATGTTGCGGATTCATCCGGAAGCCAATATTGTTTCATGTGTGCAGGTATGGCAAACGGAAGATTTAAAATAAAAAATCGCCAATACGGAGAGAACGAATACAAGAAGATCGTAGCCGAATATATGCAGAAAAATCCGGAGGAACTGATGCGCGAATTCCAAGAGTTCAGCATGACGGTACCGAAAAAATATCAAAACCAATTGAATTGCGAGAATTCGTCGGGCGACTACATCCAAAGCTGTAAAAACGCGATAGATTGCTATGACTGTTTTGATTTGGAAGATTGCAAATATGTAATTGAAAGCGTAAATGCAAAAGATTCAATGGATCTTTCTATGCATGATAAGGATATAGAGCTTTGTTACGAATGTAGTTCTGGAGGAGAAAGCAATAAAAATTTAAAATTTGCCTATTGTTCCATAGCAAGTCCCAATTCGGAATATTTGTATTCATGTTTTTATTTGCAAGACAGTTTCGGGTGCGACGGGATACACGCAAGAAGCCAAAATCAGATACTGAACAAAAAATATTCGGAAGCAGATTATAAAAAACTACGTCAGCGGATTGTTGAACATATGATTAATACCTGTGAATATGGGGAATTTTTCCCGATTAGCATCTCTCCCTATCCATATAATCATACACTCGCACACGATTATTTCCCGCTTAAGCGCTCTCAAGCCTCGATGGGGCAAATCAAATGGAAAGACGCGGATCCGAAACAATATATGCCGGCGACAGCACAACTTCCATATAAAATCGAAGAGACACCCGATTCAATAATAAACGCAATTTTGGCCTGTGAACATTGTGGCCGCAATTACAAGGTGATATCTCAAGAGTTGAATTTATATAGAAAATTCAGAATGCAACTTCCGCGGCAATGTCCGGAATGCAGATATGCGAATTTATTATCCCTGAAAAATCCTCGGCACTTATATGCCCGCACCTGCTCCAAATGCAATGCACCGATTCAAACGACATACTCCCCAGATCGCCCGGAAATCGTATATTGCGAGAAGTGCTATCTGGAAGCGGTGTATTGATTTATTCCACAAAAATGTAACAAATGCATGTTAAACAGGTGATAGGCGAGCTTGTGTTTGGCCGACAGCAAGTGTGCACTTAAGAGGCTACTTAACAAAAAACGTATGACTACAAAAACAGTTGGTCTTAAAGAATTCAGACAAAACCTATCTTTCTATGCGAAAACAGCACAAGAAAACAATATAAACTTCATAGTTTTGAAAAAAAACATTCCGATTCTCGACGTTAAACCGATAGATAAAAAAACACTGGTGATGAATAAGCTGGCTAAAGAAGTTAAATTGGCAAGGAGGCAAGTCAAAGAAGGAGATCTTTATACGCAAAAAGAAGTCTTGAAAAAATTCAACATTATTTGAAATGTACAAAATATTTTATACGAAGAAGGCGATAAAAGATCTAGAAACTATAAAGCACAGAAAAGAAGCTTATCTGTGAGCCGGTTCGCATGTATTAAAATAATTCCAAACCAAACAGACTTTTAATCAAGCCGACTATCTTTCAGCCAACCTATAAAAATTGGTAAAATTAATCCACTCGAACGCAATATTGAAAACTATCCGGTGGCAAAAAAGCACGAACAAAAACAAAAAAAACAAAAAACACTTCCGTTTAAAAATCAACTGATCAATGGTGGAGTGTTGTTGCTCGTTCTGTTGATATTTTCGCTTACAGCTTTTTTCATGACGGACAAAATTCTTGAACCGACCAATTTGGGGAAACTTCTTCCGTCAGAACAAACTATAGGTTTTATCACGCTGGATGTTAAAAGTTTGAAAGAAGACATCGTTTTGCCGGCGGACTACGTGCTTAATCCTGATAATTTATCCAATATGATAGCTTCGTATCTTAACGAAGAGAGTTTTGATATTTTGACGAGTTGGTTTGATGGGCAGGCGGCTATCGCATTTTTGTCAGATCCGGATAAAAACATGGACAAGGTATATTTTCTTGGATACGGGGATAGGGCTTCGGCAATAGATTTTCTGGAAACATTATTGGCCCCTGAAGAGAAGCTGGAGTCCGAAAATTATGAAGGCGTAACGATTTATTCGTATCCGATAAGTCAAAATTTAAACGTAGCGTTCATCTCGGGGTACATGGTCCTTTCAGACGACAAAGCCAATTTGGAACTCATCATAGATAGCAATAAAGGTGACGCTTCCAATTTGAAAACTCTCGCAAATTACAATACGGTAGCCGATAATTTGCCTTACGAGCCGACGATACTTACATTCTGGAATATACAAAAATATCCGGATATTATCGAAAGCTATGTCCCGATTTACGAAGTTGTTCCGGAGGCTTTAATAAAACCGGTATTGGCGATATTTACAGGATTTGGGGCGGCCGTCCAGGCAAGCGAAGAAGGGTTTTACGTGCAAACATACACATCTGTTGAAAAAGATCTGTTGGAAGACAATTATTATTTGAGTTTTGGTACCAAATATACTGCGGATTTAACTGCATTTATCCCTGAAAATCAGGCCGTATTTATAGGTGGATTGAATTTGAGATCTGAAGCTGAAAGAACTTTTGAAATATTCAACGAGTTCCATCCGTCAGCTTCGCTTATATTGGAAGGGGTTTTGGACGGTGCGGTTAAAAAATTCTTTGGTGAAGATATAAATTTCGAGGAAGAAGTATATCCGTTACTCGAAGACGAATATGCGTTATCGGTTTACGAAAACGACGACGGAGAAGAAGAGTATTTGTGCCTGCTGGGACTTGGAGAACAGGAAGACAAATTGATTTACATCGATACGATTAAAAAAAGTTTCCTTGAAAAACAAGTTTACAGCGATCCGTATGTGCAAACATATACGCTCGGCGATGGCACAATAGGGCAAGAAATAGTTGCGGACGAGGTGGGAATTTCGAATGAAAAAATCTCATACGAGGATGTTGAAATAGACAAATTTTATCTTTCAAATGGAGATATCCTCGGGTACATGACTGTGTTTGATAATAAATTCGCATTCGCAACGGACCTCGACATATTGGAAAAATCAATAAGCCTTATGAAAGCGCCAAACGGCAGTTTGCAAAATAGCGAAGATATGAATTCAATAAATTCAATTATGGGATCGGCGGACGAGGCAAGTTTTATAGACATAACGTCATTGCAAGATTCGGAATTTTGGGGGCAATCTTTTTTCTCGGCATTTTCATCTTTGAGTTCGGCCAAGAATTTCTTTGACGACGGGATAGCAACATTTCATCTGTTAAAATGACACAACGGCAGATTAAAATTCCGGCACGCGAAATAGAAAAAGGCGGCGAGCCCCAGACGTCGCCATATACGATCAGCCTTAATCAACCTGCCAAAAAGATAAAAAAATCTTTCGACGTAATCGCTCCGGTCGAAGAGGAATTGGAGACGAGAATTTTGCCGCGTGAAAGCAAAAAACTTTTCGGCAAAAACGAATTGTTGCGCATGTCGATTATCGCGATAACGGTTGTGTTCGTTTTGAATTCATTGCAGATGTATTCGCGCGTTATCGAAACGAAATCGGCGGTCATGTCGGCGGCATATGCCGGAGTTGAAAGCATTATGGGGGTAAGTCCGACGGATACGTCCGGATCGCAACAAGCTTTCGAAATGGCATCTTACCAATTCGATATTGCCGGAGACCTGATATGGTACCTTACGGACAATGCTGACATATCGGCATCAAACAAATATATCGAAACTGCAGATAGCTTATTGTCGGCCGGGACCGCAATATCTTCGGCGGGAGAACTTTTTACCAAATTTGCAAAAGACGTACAGTCGGCATCAGGTGACGTACTTCAAGAAAACACAGAGAAGAAACCGTCTTTGACCGAAACATTGAAAAATTCATTTGATACATATTTGACTCCGGCATTTAACGAACTCAAAACCGCACAATTTTATTTGGATTCGGCTGATATAGACATTCTTCCGGCTGAATATTCCGAAAAAGTCGAACTTTCAAAAGAGTACTTGGATGAATTGAATATTTTCTTCGAAGAAATATACGAAAATTTCCCGACAATAATGGCGCTACTCGGCGACGAATATCCGCAAAAATATATGATTTTGCTGGAAAACAACAGCGAGTTAAGACCGGGAGGAGGATTCATAGGAAGTTTTATTTTGCTGGACGTGAACGATGGCTATATCGACTCGATGACATTTCATGATATTTATGAATTTGACGGATCGTTTAACGAATACATAGAGCCGCCGGTGGAAGAAATTTCATATCTGACATGTTGCTGGGGACTACGAGACTCCAATTACTCTCCGGATTACGCCGTTTCATCTGAAAAAGTCGCATGGTTCCTCGAAAAAGAAGGAGGCCCGACGGTAGATCACGTTTTAATGGTTGATTTAACATTGGTGAAAGACCTGATAGATGCGATCGGTCCGATCAAAATAGATTCAATCGGCACCGAGCTCACCGGCGAAAATTTCGAACTGATTTTAAGCTACATCGTTGAATCAAAACTGATGGGTGAAGCAAATCCCAAGTCGATTTTGGAAGAAATTATTCCGGCGGTTAAGTCGGCGGTATTGGACCCAAGCAATATAAATAATTTCATTTCCATACTTCTTGAAAATGCAAAATCCAAACATTTCGCGGCTTACAGCAAAAACGAAGATATGCAAAACATATGGAGAAATCTGAATCTCGACGGTGAACTTTATATGCCCGGCGTAGAAGACGACTATTTGTTGGTGACCGAAAGTGGAATAGGCGGCAACAAAACGGACAGTTTTATCGATCAGGAAATTAAACATCAAACTTTGATTTCACGAGAAGGGGCTTTGTTGGACAAGCTTACAATTTCAAGAGAACACACGTTCGATTCCAACATGCAAAACTGGCAATACGCGACACTTTCCGCACTCGGGTTCTCAGAAATAACCGACGAGGTGAAAAGCATTTTAGGCCAAGGCGATAACGTGGCCGGGATGAGAGTTTATGTGCCAAAAGGATCGGTCTTGGAAAGCGCAAATGGCGATATAGAAGGGGAGGTAACGACGATTTACGACGAAGATCTTGGGCTGGATTATTTTTATTTTGTTATAAGGACAAAAGCAGGCGAAGCAACGGAGGTTGAGCTCACGTACAGTTTGCCGTTTGCACTTACAATGGATCCGGCTGACGACTATTTCTTATATGTGGAAAAACAACCCGGTATGGACAACACAATTTTCAAGAAAGAAATCGTTGCACCGAACTTAAACGCAAACGCTTTTTACCCCGAAGGCGAATTCACGGAAGGGGAGGATCTTGTTTATCAGTATCAAGCCGAATTGGACAGGCCGTTGCACCTAGGTGGCGTATTCAGTAATTAAAAACATACATGCTTCTTCTCAAAGCTCAGAGGAACGAAATCACCGAACATTTTATTTATAAAAAACTTTCGGAACACGAGAAAAATCCTCACAACAAAAAAATCCTGAAAAAGATATCGGAAGACGAACTTAAGCATTATCAATTTTGGAAATCGCGTACGAAAAAAGATATCTCGCCAAACAAAATAAAAGTATTTTTTTACTTCATGGTTGCGAAGATTTTCGGACTTACATTCGGGGTTAGACTTATGGAAAAAGGCGAAGAGCTTGCACAGGTGAATTACGAGAAAATGGCGAAAGAAATCCCGGAAATCAGAAAAATCATCAAGGACGAGGACGAGCACGAACAGTCGTTGATAGAGATGATAAACGAAGAAAAACTCGAATATATAGGTTCGATGGTTCTCGGATTGAATGATGCGCTTGTGGAGCTTACCGGAGCGCTTGCGGGTTTTACGTTGGCGCTTGGCGACACCAAGTTGATAGCAATGACAGGCGGAATTATGGGGATAGCCGCATCGCTTTCTATGGCGGCATCGGGCTATCTTTCAGCCAAGGCTGACGGCAGGAAAAATCCGTTGAAATCATCCGTTTATACCGGGGTGGCTTACGTGATAACGGTAATGATTTTGATAGCTCCTTATTTGTTTTTACAAAATTCCAGCATGGCGCTCGGGGTGACTTTGGCGAGCGTCGTCTTGATAATTTTATTTTTCACTTTTTACACGTCTGTAGCGAAAAATATTCCTTTTAAGCATAGGTTCTTGGAAATGGTAAGTATCAGTATGGGCGTTGCGATGTTTACTTTTGGGATCGGGTACGGGGTGCGCGTTTTATGGGGGATAGAAATTTAGACAATTTGCGCGGACTATCACGAGAATTGCATGTGTCGGCAAAATCGGCAAAAACTTGCAAATTGGGAGAGACGCCAAACAGATCCGGATTTGCATGTGTCTCGCTTGCAAAATCGCAATAGCTGAGCCTTAAGATGAATTTTAAAACATCTTCGTTTTCGACATCATCATCGATAGGTGCAAAAGTTATAATCAGATTTACAAGGTCTCCCTTGTGTCCAACGGGAGATTGTTCTATATGAGCTATATTCAATCCGTAAAATTCCGCCAGGGTGCCAATTTCTCTCAAAATGCCCTTTCGGTCTATGACGGTTAAATCTATCGTCAGAGGGGTTTCGCGGTCCAAATAAAATGCAAAAACTTTCAATGGGTCAAAACGTCCGGAGCCAACTCTCGATAAAACATCATGCTGTATCGCACTAAAACGATCATATATTTCTTGTGCAATCGATTGTCGTCTTTCAGTTGCTGATTCCGGTATCGATCGAAGCTCCGCCAATTTGTCTGAAACAACACAAGCCTCGCTTCCGAGAGAGCTTGATGAATAAACCAATAAAGCACGCAACAAAGGTATGTCGTCTGACAATCCTAATATGTCGGCCAAATACGCCAAATGATTTTCGGCGCGCTGGATATTTTCTTGCTCATCCAAAGCTCTCGTAGTGGACTGCTTTTTTAAAACCCTACCGACCAAATCGCCAAACTTTTCATCGGTGGCAAAAGAACCTAGCCGCAGATTGAATTCGCCAGGATACTGGCCGGTATCGTCGATATGCAGTCGGCAATTGTCGCCATCTTCAAGATGATCAAACAAAGATAAGTCTTGAGAAAATCTGACATGGGTATCCGGCTGTTCTCGTGTGATTGAAGCATGTGTGCAAGATAGCAACGCTCTGATTGCGACA
>Ga0172371_10012229_pt1 | contig 11332 bp, 17 predicted proteins | sample Lak12m_FD_114543 | JGI IMG/M metagenome (GOLD analysis project Ga0172371, IMG submission 114543) | Freshwater microbial communities from Kabuno Bay, South-Kivu, Congo - kab_022012_12m | ecosystem: Environmental > Aquatic > Freshwater > Lake | place: Democratic Republic of the Congo: South-Kivu...
AAAATACCTTAAAATTTCTCGAAATTTACGCTCTGGAATATGCGACTTAACAAAATATTTGTTTTTCATTGTCTAGATAATCTATCTTAGCAAATATTAGTTGCTAAAGTAATCTAGACCCTTGTTTTTTAGAATGAAAACTAACGCAGTCGGGTGCAGAATTGTACCCGACTATATAAGATTATATTAGATTATATAAGATTGTGAAATGGTTTGTCAAGTATAGTAAATTTCGCACTATTATCCATGCTTAAATTATGGTAATCTATAGTTATAATTTCACGGTATATTGTTGAGTTAATTTTTAAAATAAAATGCAAAATAAAGCTGATACAAACAACAAGAATGACCTTAAAATGAGATATCCTGAGGACTTTGTCAATAAAATCATCTCTATGGGATCAGGTACCACAGCTGTCGCCGGTAAAAACCTGAAAAGAAAATATATTGTGATAGACACCTCTCCGGAATATTGTGAAATGGCGAAAGATAGATTGAAAAACGGAACGATAACGAAAAACGGTGAATTATCAATTTTTTCTCAACAATCATTTATTTAATATTATGTCAACGGCAAACGGCTCGATTAAGGTTGTTAATATAAAAGAAAAGTTATCCTTGTTCAAGGAACATTGGAATCCAAAAATTGTTGGTGAATTAAATGATCATAAAATCCAGGTAGCAAAATTAAAGAGATAAGGATATTGAAGTGAAAGAAGGTGAGTTTGTTATCATCCCTCATCCAATCGAGCATAAACCGGAAGCAAAAGAGGAAGTACATATTGTGTTGATCGAACCCAAAAATACTTTGAATACGGGAAACGCTCAATCAAAACATACGGTTAAGAATCAGCAAAAAATATAGAACAGAACAAAGGACTATAAAAAAAGCCGCCGGCATTCTGTCAGACAGGTATCAGGCCCTACAATCTCTTTGAGATTGACTTCTGATTGCCCATACCGGACTAAATAAATTGTTGTCATAGTATTAAAAAGTTTCCTCTTGTCTGCCTTGGATATACACAATCAATGTTACTAAAATAAAAAATTGAATGAAAAGGTAACTGTTAATTGGATTATTTATATTTCAATGTTCTGGTTAATCCAAGTGTTAAGATTATCATTCGGCTTGAATGAAATTACTTTTTCATCAGATTCTGGCTTTTCGAACATCTATACTTCATCCATTTCCCTTTTATTTATCACCTTGTCAACCGAAGTCCTCTCAAAACCAAATTTTTTATTTGAATAATTTTAAATAAGTACCGCCATCCAAGCCTCCGCCATGATGTAACCGATTAATCTTTAAGCTTAGTGGTTTAATTCCCCGATGCTTGCATCGGTATTAATTTGTATTGTCATTCCTGCGAAAGCAGGAATCCAGACTATAAATTACATTGATATAGATCCCGTGTCGGAGCACGAGATGACATCCAAATACCTCGCAGCTCTGCTGCGGGGTACGTCATTTTATCATTATCTTTAATCACCAATGTAATTTCATTAGAGTTTTGTGTGAGCTGTCAAAGAGCATTAATCTGTCCATTAACATGCTGCTGTCCCCAACTTTCATCGTTAATAAGTTTAGCTATTTCGCGGTTATTATCAAAAGCATATTTTTCAAATGTTATATTCTCCATAAGCATCAAGAACTAAAACTGGAATAATTTTTAAGCGATATTTTCCAGAACCAACGAGTTACTACAAACAATAGTGCGATTACAAAAATATATAAGACGACCGTATATCCGGGAATCCTTCCTAACAAAAGGTCAACAGGGATGCTCCCCATTAGTGTGATTGGAATAACAAGATTGACAATTAAGCCAATTGGCCCTTGATAAAGAGCAGAGGGATATTTTCCTAAATCGCTATAAGCATCCCACAATCCTTCGGTTACTAAAAATTCCTCGAACCAAAAAATAAGTGTTCTCAAAAAGAAGAAAGTTACATACACTACAAAAATTCCCAAAATGACCAAGATGAGATATCCAATAACATTGCTAAATTGAATAACAGTATGGTTATTAATTAGCCCATAAAAAATTAAAAATAAGCCAACAATAATTGAAGAAATATGGCCAAAATTAAACCTGCCAATAGTTGTATAAAGTTGTGTATCAATAGGCTTAGTTAAGATTTCATCAAGTGACTCATGGTCATTACCGCGAATTAATTCTGCTAACTGCTTCAGTCGATAATAAAACAAAAAATAAGCTAAATTATTTGTAATATTGTATGTTCCAAATAAAATGTAACTTTCGAAACGGTTATATCCAGCAAAATTACCTGTTTGACGATAAATCGTTTCAATAAAAAGAATCTGAACTAAACTCCACAAAGGAATTGTCCAGAATACAATCCAAAATGAGGACTTATAAGCAAAAAGCTTTTTAACCTCCATTTTGAAACTTAAGCCAATGTAATCAAAAATTTTATCCATTGTTATTGTTATCACTAACCACCAATCGCTTCATAACGGCGAACTCCGGCTGCCCAAATAAGTTTTGTCGCAATGAACAAAAAAACAACAAAAATTGCTTGAATAATTAAGTCGGTAGGATTGAATCCTCCTTTATTTATCATAATTGAAGCTGGGACATAAAAAGTATATTTAAAAGGTAATATCGCTGCCAAATTTTGTATTAATAACGGCATTAAAACGATCGGAGCCAAACGGCCTCCAAATAATGCGTTAAAAATATCTAGAATATGAGCAAAAGGCCAAACCTCGGTGAACCAAAAGGTGGACATTCCGGCGATTGCTTCAAGCAGGGTAAAGATTAAAGCACCAAGCAGTAAAGAAATTAACAGAACAAGAAATTGAAAGGAATTGAGAGAAAAATGAATGGTATTGCGAAATATATATAAAATTAACAAAGTTGCCGGCAATGACACGATTAATGATGTAACTTTCCATGCTTGTTCACGAATTGATGCTTCGATAATAATATTGAAAGGTTTGAGAAGGGATTTATTAACATCTCCGTTTTTGATCCAGGCACCCAACCACCAGCAATAAGTACCACCAACTATATACCAACCAATCGTCATAAAAAAGTAATAAAGGATAAAATCACCCTTTGTTAAACCATTAATGTTTCCTCTGTTTCCTAGAATATTAAACCAGACAACTACCATTATTATTGATGGAAGAGATCCAACCACAAACCAACCGATTAAATTTGCTCTATACTGCAAATTTGCCTGGAAAGCTAAAGAAAAGACACGCAGATATTTTCTCATAAATCACGTTTATCAAAATATTTGATAATAATATCCTCGAGTTCGACTTCCTTTATATCCAGATTATCAACCGGATAATTATTGATTATTTCAGCGGCTTTTTGTGCGTGCGAATGCCTGGGTACTGATAAAAGTGCGTGTGTGTCTTCAAACTGAATTACTTTTCCTATTTTTTCCAAATCGTCTTTTTTAACTGGCTCCTCGAAATCAATATTTAAATACTTTTCATTGGCGAAATCATTAATGAGTTCTTTTATTTGACCATCATATATTTTATGACCTTGATTAATCATGATTACGCGATCACACACCTCTTTAACATCATCCATATAATGTGAAGTTAAAATTACTGTTGTTTTAAATTCCTTATTAACTTTTTTCAAAAAACCTCTAATTTTTCTTTGCATTGTAATATCTAAACCAATTGTCGGTTCATCAAGAAAAAGTATTTTTGGCTGATGAAGTAAAGATGCTATCAACTCACATTTCATTCTTTGGCCAAGCGATAATCGTCTAACTGGTGTATTTAAAATATCTCTAACATCAAGAAGATCGGTAAGTTCGTTCAAGGTTTTTTGATAGATTGAATCAGGAATATTATAAATATCTTTATTTAAGAGGAAAGTATCGGTCGCTGGCAAGTCCCACCACAATTGATTCTTTTGACCCATCACCAAAGATATTTGTTTTTGGAAAGCTGGCTTCCTGTCTTGCGGAATATATCCCAAAACATTAACATACCCTTTTGTGGGATACAGTATTCCTGAAAGCATTTTTAATGTCGTTGTTTTTCCGGCGCCATTTGGACCAAGAAAAGCAACCATTTCACCTTCGTTTATTTCAAAACTGACATCGTTGACCGCTTTTATTTCTTTGTATTTTCGGCTAAAAAGGGATTTAAAAGAACCCAATAGACCAGCAGATTTTTGAGCTACTTTAAAATATTTGGTTAAATTTCGAACTTGAATAACTGATAAACTCATAATATTTACTCCGATAACTTTTTTCTATCATCGAAACTCAATTTATTTATTTTGTCAACTATTAATCGTAAATCTTTTTCGTATTTTGGGATATCAATTGTTAATGCTTTCATAAAAAGCAATTTTTCAATTGAAATAACTTTTACATTCTCTTCTTCAATTGCCCCTTTCGAGTAAAAGTTATAGTCAAACCATCTTATTGTTCTCCAAATTTCAAATCCATGAATAATTACACCTAGATCGCCGAAAATGTCCTTTTTATTTTCAGGATATTTCTGTAATAACCCATCATAATCTTCGTGAGGAATAATTAAATCAGTATCATCACCCGCTTTTCTTAGTCCGTAATATTCCATTGCACGACCACCTACTAACACCGGTTTTTTGCTAAATGAAAAATCTAATTTATCAAGATTAACTTTCATATATAAAAATTAATTCATTAACAGTTCCATCAAATATTCATCTACAAAATTATCACCAAACTTTAATTCCTTTTGTAAGGTTCCGACAATTTTAAAATCGCAACTTTTATATAATTCTAAAGCCGGCTCATTTTTTGTATTAACCCCTAATGAAATTTTTATTATTTGAGGGTGTTTTTTAATTTCATCAACTATTACATCCATCAATTTCTTACCGATACCTTGACCACGATAATTACGGTTTACATAAACTCCCCAAATATTTGCAGTATGGCCGGTTGTTGGCTGATTATTCCAATAGGCGCCGATCATACCAATAACTTTTTCTCCGTCTTTGGCAAATAGCAGAATATCGCATTCTCTTTTTTCTGCATCTTTTAACCCGTCAATCCATTTCTGGTCCGGATTTAATATTTTTTCTTCATAAGTAGCAGAAAAAGCAGTCGGATCATTTTTTAAAGCTTCCAGTCTTATCTCTTTATATTTTTGCCATTCTTCGGGTAATAGTGTTGCTATAACAATTTGTCCCATAATAGGATTATATCAGCTTTTTTCAGCTATTAACTGATCGATCTTACCGATAAATAATTTATTGGTTTTCCTTAACCTTGGACTAACCCGCATAAAATTATCATTTAAACCCCTAAACGACGAACCGCGGACAACCGAAACTCCCAGTTTATTCAAGCGGTCAATGAAATCGTTATTCCGGTTAAATCGACTGACATTAATCAAGAGATTATTAGCTTTTGAACCAACTACCTTAAATCCACGTTTTTGAAGATTAACCGTTAGAAACCGTCTTTCTTGGTCCATGAACTTTTTTGTTTTTCTGATAAATTGATCATCGGATAATGCCGAGATTGCTGCTTCTTCGGCCAAGACGTTAATCGGGAATGGTTGATTGACTTCTTCCAGTCTCTTAATAATTTTGGGACCGGCAACGGCAAATCCTATTCTTAAACCTGCCAGTCCGAATCCTTTTGAAAAAGTCCGCAAAACAATTAAATTCTTTATCTTACTCGTTTCTCCTATGACCGATTCACCACCAAACTCAATATTAGCTTCATCAACTACCGCCAAAGGTTTAATCGATTTAATAAAGCTAATCAGTTTTCTTTTTGGGATTATTTTTCCGGTCGGATTATTGGGATTGCATATAAAAACCAATCTTGTTTTGTTGGTTATTTTCCTTTTAATATCATCAAGATCAATATCAAAGTCATCGGTCATTTTGGAAATGATAATTTCACTGTCATTTAAAGAAACCACTACTTCAAACATGAGAAATGTAATTTCAGGAATAATTGCTTCATCATTTTTTTCCATAAGAGCAGATGGAAGTATTTTCAAGATACCTTCCGATCCATTGCTGATAAAAATATTTGGAATATTTACATTAAATTTATCGGCGATTGCCTTTTTGAGCTTTAATAGTTTCGGGTCCGGGTAGTCGTTAAAATTTACTCCACCAACTAATAGGGCTTTTTTTACTTTAGGACTAAAGCCCAAAGGATTTTCGGTCAAGGAAAGATCTACCGGTAATTTTTCTCCGAATGCGTATAAGTTCTTAAAGCTTATTGTTTTTCCAAGATTTGTGTTTTTCATAATTTTTATTTAATTGATAATTTTTACCCGACAAAAAAACCTCCCCCTCGGGAGGTTGGTATTTATAAATTTTATTTTTTGTTTAGTTTATATTATGCATAAGGATACCAACCTCCTCAGGAAGGCAATAATAGCAATGATGCCACAAAGATCGGTTAGTATCGTTAACCATAACCCTTATTATATGTCTTCTTAATTCGATATTCAATCGAACGAGTTTGTATTTCCAGATATAAATATTTGTTAATGATTGAGTAAAATTAAGATATGGCACAGTCGCGCAAATGCCCATCCCCGGAATACCAGCCGCTTCTTGTTTGTTTTTATTTATCGGTGCCGGATTTGGATTGAATAAGTTTCGCGGCTGGTTATCAATAAGCTGGAAATTATTTGCTAGATAAAACGAAAAGTTTGTTAGGTATACCAACAAGTAGAAATTGGATCAGGTTAAATAACTTCATTTCGGCAATAAAATAATGTTTGATAAATAATATTGGACGAAGTCATGAAACCAATAAACGCAGGAATTCCGATTCTAAATATTCCTTTTGAATAACCCCACTTTTCTTGTTTAAAGAGATTGTAGACAGATAACGGCATCCAGTAAGCGCTTTTATGGTTTTTAATCATGTAACTATTGATTGCCGATTCTAAATTGTATCTAAATACTTTTTGTTTTAACGAATTTTCCAAATCTACCTTTTTGAGAATTCTTTGGCCGCTAAAGATTATGTCATGTCTCAAGTATTTGCTAACAACAACCGTTTTATCAGCAACTCTTCTGAAAATAATCATGCTGATTTTTGGATCATTTTGTATTTTGTTAAAAGCTCTTTCAATTTCTGTGGGAATAATATTGGTTAAATCACCATCCATAAGAAGAATAAAAGGGCTCGTAACATACTTGAATCCTTCTCTTATTGCTTCAGCTTTACCTTTATTTTCATTAAGTCTGATTGAGGTAATTTTAGGGAATTTATTTTTTAGTTTTCGGTAAGTTGTATCTTCTGTTGATCCATCGTCTACCGTAATTATTTTTGCTATTCCCTTAACTTTAAGTAATGATTCAACAACATAAAGTGGCCTTAAATCTTCATTATAATAAGCGATAACACAATCGAATTTATTCATCTTAAAAAATAAACGGATAAAACATTTCTGCCTTGTATGTATGCAAAAGTATTTATGGTAATAAATATCGGTATAAATAAATAGCTATTAAGTATAAGTTCACCACCTGTGTAGGCTAAAATCAAACCCGTATAAATAGGGTGACGAATATAAGAATAAATGCTAGATGTTACAAGCTCATGATTTTTCTTTATTTGATACTCGTAGGCAGGCGTCCAATTATGTTCTAGAGTAATTCTAGCGCTGCAACTAATGGAAATTCCAATTATCACAAGTAATAGTCCTATTATCTGAACCGGTAGGCTATATTGAAAAGGAAGAATTCTAAAACCGATTAGTTGTATAAATAAAAACAGTCCGAAAAACCAGGTTACAGACATTTTTATATAGTCAAACCAAGACATTTTCTGTGTTTTGAGTTTAGCTTTATTGGAAGAAATCGCCATTATTCTCCAATACAACTGCCAACCGGCAAACAAAATTACCGCGATTATTTTAATAATCAAATCGATTGAATTAAAAAATAAAGGTTGTCGTATCATTTTATTTCAAATTTTGAATAATCTGTTTTGACCTTAATTAATCCTTCAACTTGTCTTATATGATCTAACTCATGCAGTACAAAATCCTGTAAAATATGGGCAACGTCGCCTTGACCCATATCCACATCTTTAGTACTCATTTTTAATTTGCTATCAGTTAAATTTTCTACATAAATCATCATTTGACCATGGATATTTTGCCATTCGTTTAGGATTTCTTTAATATCTGTAGTTTTATTTGTTCCGACTAACTCACATCTTCCCTCTTGTTTAATATGAGATGGGAGTTGGCCATAGGAGCTTAATTTTTTTTCGTTACGAAGTAACCAATAATTTATTCTTAAATCTTCTGAAAATAACAAATGCTTGACTAATTTGATCGCTGACCATTCGTTATTCTTTGGTTTTTTTATCAGTAAATCTTGAGTAGTATTAAAGAGCAATTTATAAAATTCTTGTCTTAATTCTTCGAATTTAACGAAAATCTCTTTAATCTCTTGAGTGCTGTAAATATTATTAGCCTTCAACTGCGTTCTCACTGGATCTTTTTTTTCCATTTCAGCTTCAATCAACGGTTTTATTTCAATTCCATTAATTTTCAACCCCGTAATTTTTGAGCCGGTAATTGAAAAATTCGAGAGATTAGATCCTTTTATTACAGTATCGGATAAATCTACATTATCAAAAACGGAATTTTGAAGGTTAGCATTAACAAATTTTTGGCTCATATTATTTATTTTAAACTAGCTGAAGTATACCCATCTAAGACTGCTTTGGCAACCCGATGGGTTGCAAACCAGCATAAGATGGGTATACTAAAAAATAAACGGATAAAACATTTTGGTTTTTTTCATATAGTCAACATATTTTTTACCAAAATGGGATTTTAATAATGCTTCTTCCTGTTTCGCCTGGATATAACCCATAATTATTAAGGTTAAAAACATTGGGATAAACAAATAAGAGCATAAGATAAGTTCGCCACCGGTATAGGCTAAAGTAAGGCCGGTATAAATGGGGTGACGGATGTATGAATAAATTCCATAATCTATCAATTCGTGGTTTTTCTTGATTTGATATTCATAAGCCGAAGTCCAATTATGTTTTAGAGTTACTCTTGCCGTGCAGCTAACCGCAATACCTGTGATTACCATGACAAATCCTATAAGCTGAACCAAAATATTATATTGGAAAGAAAAGATATGAAAACCTATAAGCTGAAATGCCAGAAAAGAACCAAAAAACCATGTTGCTCCCATTCTTAAATACCGGAACCAATCCATCTCCTTTGTTTTAGGTTTAACCTTATCCGAAATATTGCCCATTATCCGCCAATAAAGCTGCCACCCAGCAAAAAGAATGATTGTAATGACCTTGATAATTAAATCAGGAGTATTGAAATATATTGGCTGTATTTGCATATTTAAAACAAAATGTATTTATTAATCCAATCATCAACTCTATCATTAGGATTAAATATAACTGCTTTTTCATCAGGTACCGGCTCCTCCATCATTTCAAAAGCCTTATCCATCGTTTCGTCTTCCAAAGGATCCCTCTCATTGGTTTTCTTAACTTTATTTCTTCTTTCGAGAATCACCTCTTTTGGTGTATTCATATATATCAGCTTCCATTTAACCCCGCATTTCTCGGCAATTTTTTTTAATTTGTTCCTTTCCGATTTCAAAAGGCTTCCCCCATCAAAGGCAACGGATTTTCCTAACTGTAATAGTTTTTCCAATTCCTCATAAGCTTCACTGTAAACTAAATTCCAGTCTTCCTGATTCATATAAACTTCATCCATCTTCCTTTTGTTCATCATCTTGTCAACCGACGTTCTTTCAAATCCGAATCTTTTTACCAATTCTTTTGCTAAAGTGGATTTTCCCGAAAACGGTAAGTCGGTAATGATATATAAGTGCTGTTTTAACCAATGTAGCGAAGCAATTTCTATTCCAGGTACCCGTAAACCATTACCAGTTTCTGCGAATTCTTTCTGATGGACACCGCAGTTGGAAATGTAATATTTGTTATCTTCCTTGATTATTTCCGGCGCATGGGTATAAAGAGTAGTCAAGGGCTTGTCTACCGGTCCGAAACGATATGGTGTATCGGAAACCCAGACTTTAGTCCGGTGATAATTTCTGTAACCCACGTGAGTTACAAAAAGATAATATTTTTCGTCGTATTCAATTAGTTGCGGAGATTCACCGTTTCCCAGTGATACTGTTACTTTTTCTTTAATTTCATCATCGTAAAACAGATCCCATATAACATAACCTTTAGGCTCCGACCAATGGATAAGGTCTTTTGATGTCCTATAAGCAATACCGCTTTCTATCTTATCTTTGTTCTCATAAATCCTTTTAGCATAAAGAATTACCCACTGATCAACCTTTTTATCCCAGAAAACAAATGGATCGCGGGCTCCGCCGGTGTCGCTAAACAATTCATGAGTGATCTTAAGCTGGGATAAGTTATTGACCGGCGACTGTGCCAAAACCATAGTAAAAATTCCGCCATTGGCAATATATTCAGCAAATTTGAGAGGATCCGGTCTTAATGATTTTTCCGGTTTGGCATAAAACACAAAAACCTGATTGTCTTTAACTACTGAACAAGGCGCCCATAATTCCGATGTTTGAATTATTAGCTGAAGATTTGGGAAAGGCTCAACAAATTCCATCTTATCAGTAATTGATATTCCACCTACGGCATGGCGGCCTCTTGAAGTTAAGAAATGCCATTTGCTTCCGTCAAAGACAAAACAATGGTCATTCAAAACATTTTTAAGAATTTGAGTCGCCTTATTTTCAAAAAAAGAGTTGTCTTTAATTATCGGCTGAAACATAATATCTGATTATCAAACAGCAATAATTTTCTTAAAATATAATTGTTTTCTTGCTATCTTTATCCGTTCCTCATACGGTACGGCAATAGTCAATAAATGTTTCATGATAGGATTGCTTAAAAATCCTTTATCAGCCTCCTTCATTTTAATATTGCCTGTGATCATGCCGTTAGGATTATCCATATTTTTGGCGGCGTATGTATCGGCCTGGAACTCGAAAATCTTCGCTGCCTGAATATAGATAACGGATAAAATAACCGTAGTAAACATTGTTATTATCAAACCAGCTTTTAAAAGAAATAATAGATAAATTCCAATTATAAATATAAACAACTGTGAGATAACAAATTTCAGGTTATGCCACATAAGGTAATGGCCGCTTTCATGAAGGATTACCCACTGCATTTCATCATCGGTAAATTCTTTGGGTCTAGATTACTTTAGCAACTAATATTTGCTAAGATAGATTATCTAGACAATGAAAAACAAATATTTTGTTAAGTCGCATATTCCAGAGCGTAAATTTCGAGAAATTTTAAGGTATTT
>Ga0172371_10012232_pt1 | contig 11331 bp, 6 predicted proteins | sample Lak12m_FD_114543 | JGI IMG/M metagenome (GOLD analysis project Ga0172371, IMG submission 114543) | Freshwater microbial communities from Kabuno Bay, South-Kivu, Congo - kab_022012_12m | ecosystem: Environmental > Aquatic > Freshwater > Lake | place: Democratic Republic of the Congo: South-Kivu...
AATTTACGGGTGGGCCAAAGGCCCATGAGGAACTGTCACGAAAAGTCTCTCAAGGGTGCGTCTTACCCCCCAATTTGCCAGAAGGCAACGGCGGGCAGTGCCCGCCCTGCATATCTTCATTTGAGAGAAGAGGTCGGTTCCAGGTCGGCTCCTCCCCGGGAGCACCGCCGGGTGGAGGAAACCGGGGCGGGCGCCGGCGGCCATCTTTTGCCCACCAGATGGAGCAAAGCCGGGAGAACCGTCAAGGCAGGCAACAAGACGCTTAAGCTCCCGATGGTGGCCAGGAGGCCCAGGCTGAAGGTCCCCTGGTGTCCGGAGACCATTAAACTACCGAAGCCCAGGGTGGTGGTCAAGGCGGCCAGAATCACCCCTTTGGCGGTGCTGGCCGGGAGGATAACGGTCCGGGCCGATGCCTCCAACTGCCAGCGGGTCAGGATAATGATGCCGAATTCCACCCCTTCCCCCAGAATTAACGGCAGGAAAAGGATATTGGCCTGATTGAAGGGGAGGCCCAGGAGCCACATTAAGTTCAAGGTCAAGCCGGCGCCCACCCACAGGGGAATCAAGGCCAGCATGGCCAGTTTCCAGCTGCGGTAAACCGCGGTCAGCATCAAGGTGATGGCCAAGATGGCCAAACCTGCCGACCAGAGAATGGCGTTGCGGAACCCCTGGGTAAAGACATAGAGGAGCACCCGGTCGCCCACGGCATCGGGATCGACGCGCCAAAGACTCTCCACGAACTGCTTTAAGGGGGCGAAATTCCAGCTATCCTGGGAAGGAAAGACCCGAATCAAATAGGTCCCCCGGCTGACGAAGCGGTCCCGCACCGACCGGGGCAGGTCCGCCAGGGTCATGGGCGGCGATTCCAGGGCGGATTTGGCATAATCCTGGAGGAGAACCCACTTGTGGCGCAGGTCCGCGAAGAACTGCCGCTCGAAGTCGGCCAACCGCAAGGAAATCCGCCGCTCGCCGCCGGAATCCAGCAGGGGAATAATCCGGCTGATCAATTGATAAATTTCTTCAACCTGTTCCTGGTTAGCAGCTTTCTCCTGCTTTAGCCGGTCGGCCGCCCCGTGCATCTTGAAGTTTAGGCGGCGCAAAATGGCGGCCAGATCCCGGGGAGCCGACGACGACAGGGCCAGGGGAAATTTTATGGACGTTACGATGGAGTGCATTTCTTCCAGGAGAGGGCGCTTTTCCTGGACGTCCGCCGGCAGGTAAGAGAACACCGATTCCACCCGGGAGACGGTGGCCAGCTGCTTCAGGGCGGCGGTCTTGGCCTCCAGTTCTTCCCGAGAATTGGCGGTCACGGCCCCGAAGGAGGTGGAATATTTGGACTCCTGGAGAATGCGGTTTTCCCAGACCACCGACTCTGCCCGGGGATTTTGCAGATGCAGGGGATTCAGATCGAACCGGATATGGAAGAGGCTGATTATCCCCAAGACGATGACCACGGCTCCCAGGGCGACCACCACCCCTGGCCGGTTCCAGCTCAGGGTCAGGAACGGCTTGGGGGCCTGGGCCCTTGGGGGTTGGTTCCCGGCAGCAATCCATTTTTCACTGGCCACCACCAGGGTCGGCGCCAAGATCAGGGTGGCGCCCAACATGACCATAATCCCCAGGGCCAGGATCAATCCCAACTCCGACAACCCCTTAAAACCTATGAAGGCCAGGGGCAAAAAAGAGGCCATGGCGGCCAGACCGGCAAAGATCACTCCGGGCAAGGTCCGGCGATAAGCGCCACCCAGGGTTTCAAAAGTGGAGTGGGGCTGATTCGCCTCTTCTTCTTCCAGTCGGCAAAACCAATGGATGCCGTAGTCGATGGCCAGTCCCAACACCAGGGGGGCGAAGGCCAGGGACAGGAGATTGAGGCGGCCCACCACCAGGGTGACCAGGCCGAAGGTCCAGCAGAGGCCGATGACCAGCACCAGCCCTTCCACCAGGGTGCGCCGCAGGCTGCGGAGAAACAGGATCAGCAGTCCCATCTGGCCCGCCAGGGACAGCCAGGTAGCCAGGGCGACATCTTTCATGGCGCTGCTCATCTCGTCGGACTGCAGGGCCACCCCTCCCGTCACCCCCATCTCAACCCCGGGAAAGCGGGCCTTGACGGCCTCAACCACCTGGCGCAACCGAATCACGTCCCGGTGGGCCGTGGCGTAATCTCCCGGTTGGGGGGTGACCAGGAACAAGAGGAACTTGTTATTTTCCGTGAAGAAATAGCCTTCCTGGCTTAGCTCCCCCAACTCTTTGGAAAAACCGGCTTTGAAGGGAGAGAGGTAAGTGGAATGCCCTTCCAGATACCGCTGGAGTTGCTTGAGAGTGGTGTGTAAGAGGGAGACGTCGGGCATTTGCCGGGCCGGCTGCTCCTCCAGGAACCCGGTGAATATATGACTGATTAACGCCTGGGTGAGCTGGGCGTCGATCAGTTGGAAAAAGACCGTGAGGCGGGGGTCGGCTGCCAGGCTGGACAGCAGGTTTTGCTGGCCCTGGAGGTTGTCCCGGAGGTTTTGCAGTTCGGGGGTTCCCAGATAAAGGAGTCCCCAGGGCTTGAAGCTTTCCGGGTCCACCCGGTAAAACAGGTCGGGGAACCGGTCCGGGTGCCGGCGCAACTCGGCGGCCAGGGCATTGGCCACTTCAATGCTGCGGGCGCGGTCGCCGTTTTCCACCACCACCACCAGACCATCGTGGCCGCCAAAGGCCTTATCAAATTCGGCAGTTCGCTGGAGGAGGCGGCTGCGGCCGGATATCAGGCTTTCCCGGCTGGTGCTCACGGTGAGGTGGGTCAGGGTATAATATACCGAGGCCCCGGTGAGCACCGCGGCAAGCAATAATATCAGCCAATAACACCGCGTTAAAACGCGCCGCCAAACCGGGCCGGTCCGATTCGCTCGATCAACTTGAAGCATGGATATTTGTATGAATGCAGGCGGGCGGGGACGCCCGCTCTACCAATTTTTTTGAGTTACGGGTGGGCCTAAGGCCCATGTGAAATCACTCCGAGTGGCATCCGGCCCACCTTTGCCTTTCTTCCTTTCAATACAACTAATTATCCTTATATCAACCTGATAATACTTGCATCATTTTACCGGAAACCGGAAACCGAATACTGCATTATTCAGTAAAGCCGGCTCACCAGCTTGCCGTGGCGGTAGAGGGAGATGTGGCTGTCCTGGGAGATGCAGATGCCCAGGACGTCCGGGGCATAGGCGGAAAACTCCCGGGTCACCTGGTGGCGCATGCCGCTGCCCAGGTCATCCTTATCCGGCAGCAGGCAGATGTTCACGGGTTTCAAGCGGGCCCGGAACTGGCAGGCCTCCAGCCGGTCGTTGAAGATCACCGCGCCGTCGGACTTGGCCAGGCCGCTTAAATGTTGCTGCCACGATTCGGCGAGGGGCACCGGCCAGGCCAGACGCACCTGGTTTTCGATGGGGGTGTGGGGATCATCGAGCCGGCTCTGCCGCAGACCCATGAGAAAGATGGCGCCGTGGCCGCTGCGCCGCACCACTTCCAGCAATGACTTGAGCCGGCCCAAAGCCTCGGCCTCGGAAAGCCGGCAGTTGGGGCAGACCTCTTTCAACTGGCGCTCCAGCTCCTGCCAGAAAATATCCTGGAACAGGGGGATATGAAGATGGCCCTGCCGGTACTCCAAGAAGGAGAGGCGGATGCGCGGGTTCTTGCGGCCCTTTAAGGCCACCCAGAAGCTGACCCGGCCCCGGCTGGAGATAGTCGCCAGGGGGAGCACGGCGCGCCAGGCGGCGCTGGTGGTGAGCTGCCGGTGGGTTCCTTCCGTGAGCTTGAGGAGGCCCACGATCCGGCTGTCGTGCGAGGCCAGGAAGGTGGTGCGGCCGTCGGCGTTGAGGAGAAATTGCCGGAGGGCCTGGAGTCCCAGATCCAAAGGGACAGAGTTGGCTTCATGAAACCAGAGCAGGGAAGGCAGGTGCTGCCGGAAGTATTCCAGGGGCCGGTAGTTGGTCAGGATGGCAAACCCGGTGAAGAGGCGTTCTCCTTCCACCGAATAGTAAAGGAGGCGCTTGAAGAGGCGCCAGGCCCGGATGATGGCCTCTTCCCGCCCCTTGTCCAGTATGCCGCAGCGGCGCAAGTCCGCCGCGGTATAGAGCATAGAGCCGATATAGGGGTTGTCCTGGGCGTCCAGCTTGATGGTGGCGCAGGGCGCCTGGGTCAGGCTCTGGAGATAGTCGGCCACCACCTGTTCTTCCAGGGAGTAGGGAGTAAAGGGGTAAAGGCTCTCCGCTTCCCGGGCGGCCAGGGACAGGTGGACGATCACCAGGCGCCCGAAAAGCATGCTGAGAAACCGGCAATGGAAAGGGGAGAGCAGGAAGGCGGTCTGGGTGGTGCGCAGCCGGAAGAAAAACTGGTAATCCGACAGGTCCAGCCGGATTACGTGAGAGATGACCTGGTCGTTTTCCGCCAGGTTGGGATAGATGACGCCCCGGACTTCCATGAGGTGGCGCTGCAGGTAGGTGGTGAAGCAGGGAAAGAGTTCCCGGCCGCCGGCCTGCTCCAGGACCTCCAGGTCCGGGTGGTCTTCCCACTCCACGGTGCAGGTGGTGATGTCGTTCACCAGGCGCAAGACCTCGGGGGTGTTAATCAGGAAGTGAAGTCGGGAGGCGAGGAACTCCAGGGTCTGGACGTGGGCTCTGGCCATGGGGGAGGGTTTTTCCTTTATTAAATAATATCAAATTTTTCCCGAACCGCCAGAAGCGAGTTCAGGAGCGCGGTTGCCGTGGCCGACCCCGGGCCGCCAGGCCCCGCTGGTAATCCCGGGCCTTTTCGGCCAGGGCGGGCCAATCCAGGGTGGTAAGCCGGCGGTCATAGAGGAGCCAGCGGCCCCCCACCATGACATGCCGCACGTCAGCGGCCCGGGCCGCATAAACCAGATGGGAGTAAGGGTCATAGAGGGGGGTGAGGTGGGGCCGGTTCAGGGCCACCACGATCAGGTCGGCGGCTTTGCCGATGGTCAGGGCGCCGGTGGTTTGGCCCAGCCCCAATACCCGCGCCCCTTCCCGGGTGGCCAGGGCCACCACCTGGATGGCGGGCAGCAGGGTGGGGTCGCCCCCCCAGACCTTATGGAGCCGGGCCGCCAGGCTCATCTCGCCCCACAGGTCCAGGTTGTTGTTGGAGGCGGCCCCATCCGTCCCCAGCCCCACCGCCACCCCGAGCTGGAGCAGTCGGGGGATGGGGGCGACCCCGGCCGCCAGCTTCAGATTGCTTTCGGGACAGTGACTCAGCGAAACCCCCCGGTGGGCCAAAAGTTCCTGGTCGGCGGGGTCCAGCCACACGCCATGGACCGCCACCGTGCGGTCGTCCAGGACCCCCAGACGGTCCAGATAAGCGCCCGGGGACAGGCCGGTCCGGCGCTTCAGATCCGCGACTTCCTCCCGGGTTTCCGCCAGATGGAGGAAGAAGGGCGCCCCCCGGGCCCGGGTCAGGTCCTTGGCCTTTTGCAGGGTCTTTGGCCCGCAGGTATAAGGGGAATGGCAGAAGATCCCGGAAGTGAGGCGGTCCCGGTATTCCTCCCCCGAATCCAGGAACTCCGCCGCGGCCTCCAGGTTGCGGGCCGGGTCCGGGACCCCGGGGGCGGGGAAGTCCACCACCCCCTGGGCCACCACGGCCCGGAGGCCGGCGTCGGCCAGGGCCCGGCGCACTGCGGCCTCTAAAAAATAGCCGTCGGCCACGGTGGTGACGCCGCCGCGGATCATCTCCGCGGCAGCCAGGAGCGCCCCCCAGTAAACTTTATCGGCATCGAGCCAGCCACCCTCGGCGGGGAAGATGACCTCCGTCAGCCATTGCTGCAAGGGGAGATCGTCGGCCAGGCCCCGGAACCAGACCATGGGGGCGTGGCAATGGGTATTGACCAGCCCGGGGAGCACCAGGTCTCCCTGGGCGTCCAGGCGCTCCCGGGCGGGGGGGAGGTCCCCGAGGGCCTCGGTCTGGCCCACCGCGGCGATTTTGCCGCCCTGCACCGCCACGCAGCCCGGCCGGAGAGGCCCGGCGCCGGGCGTCATCGTCAACACCAGGGCATTATAGATCAGGCAGTCCCAAACCATACCCCTCACCCTGGCCACAGGATTAGCCGGAGTTTTGCCCATCACTCCCCCAGGGGAAAAAACCACATTTCCCCTTCAGTATATAAAAAAACCCCAGGAGAAGTGTCCCTATTTTCCCTCACCAGTTACCGGTTGGTTTTTGCAAAGCCCTCATTGGTGATTGGCGGTAGACTCAGACACCTCCAGAGCGCCGGCTTACCCAAGGAAATCTCATTCATTCCCGTAAAGATTAATGCTATGATAAAAGCGTTGTCTCCGCATTAATCCTATGTTTCAGGTGATGCAGACATGACCTTGCTCCCTTATCCCATTACGAAAATCCTGCTGCCTTTTGATGGCAGTCCATCGGCCCGGAACGCCCTGGAGCTGGGCGCCCAACTTAGTATGGCCGGCAAGGAGGCGGTAAAAGGTCTGAGCTTATTGCAGGTCATCGGGGGAGGTTACCTGGCCCGGCATGTCCAAAATGTGGACCTGAGGGTTACCCGCATGGACCAGGACAAGGATTGGCAAAGGGTCCGCAAGCGCTACCTGGAGAGGGAAGTCCTGCCCTTACTGGAGGAAGGTAAAAATATCCTCCAGTCCCTGGGCGTTCAAGCTCCCATCGAGGTTCGGGTCGTCGAAGGGCCAGTGGGCGATGAGATCGTCCGCCTGGCCCAGGAGGAGGCCTTCTCCACCATCATCATGGGGCGGCGAGGTTTGTCGCCTCTGCAAGGGTTACTTTTGGGAAGTGTGACGCGCCGCGTCTTGTCCCTGGCGGAGAAAGTGACGGTCTTGGTAGCCGCCCAGGAAGCCCCACCGAGAACCGGTGGTCCGGTTTCTCCCATCCTCGTCCCCATTGACGGGTCCGAGTCCAGCCTGGCCGCAGTTCGTCAGGCCGCGGCCCTGGCCCAGGCCTGCCGACCTCTGGAGCCCTCTCTGACCCTGTTGCACGTTATGGATATCGCGGTTTCGGACATCAGCATTAGGCCCGAGGATCTGGCCATGGAGGGAGAGGGGGTCATGGCCGCCTCCAGGCAAATCCTTAAGGAAGCCGGATTGGCGGGATTCTGGGAGGAACAGCTGGTCAACGGGGAACCGGGCCCGGCCATTGTCCAGGAGGCCGAGGCCGGCGGCTATCCCCTCATTATGATGGGCAGCCGGGGACTCTCAAGCCTGGCCCAACTGATTATCGGCAGCGTCACCAACCACGTGGTCCACAACGTCTCCCAGGCCGCAGTAGCCGTGGTCTATGGTTGAGTTCCGGGGACGAGACTGGTGTCAGGTTGACTGGGGACCTTAAAGAATCCCCCTAAAACGAATAAAACCAATAGGTGGCAACATTGTTAAACCAAACGGCGGTCAAGCCGGATAAACTCGGTGGGTTCCTACTGGCGGTCCTGGTTCTGGCGCTCCTGGCCGCCGACGCCCGGGCCGCAGATCATCTTAACCTGGCGGGAACGGTAATAACCCCACAGGGAAGGGGGATTAAAGATGCGGCGGTAGAGGTGACGGTGAACGGCCAGCCTCTGCCACCCCTGGGAAAAGAGGGGGAGATTCGCACCGGGGTCCGCGGCAGCTTCGCGGCGGACTATATCCTGCCCGCCGGCGCCCCGCCAGGGGTGGTGGCGGTGCGAATCTCCAAACCCGCCTGGCGGGCTTCCGGGCCCACTCTGGTGGAGCTGCAGCCCGGCGAAGCTGATGGGTCAGGCAACCGGGTTTTTTTCGCCCGTCAAAGAATCACCTTGGAACGCCAGGTGACCCCGGCCTTCTGGCTGGCCAGCCTTATTTTGCTCCTGGTGTACCTCATCATCGCCCTGGAATGGCTGCACCGCACCTTGGCCGCTCTGCTGGGGGCCACCCTGATGTTATTCATTTCCTATACGTTAGGGGTCTACGATCCGGCGTATTTCATTTTTTCTTTTGAAGACGCCATGCACGCCATGGATATGAATGTCGTTTTCCTGTTGCTGGGCATGATGATCATTGTGGGGGTCATCAAGAAAACCGGCATGTTCCAGTGGCTGGCCTATAGGAGCTACGCCCTGGCCCGGGGCAATGTCTTTGTTCTGGCGGTCCTGTTTATGTGGATTACCGCGGCGGTGTCGGCCTTCCTGGACAATGTCACCACCATGCTGCTCATGATCCCGGTGACCATAGAAATCGCCCTGACGTTGAGGATCAACCCCATAACCTTCCTGATCCCCGAAGTTTTCGCCTCCAATGTGGGGGGCACGGCCACGCTCATCGGGGATCCGCCCAACATCCTCATCGGCTCTTACGCCCACCTCACTTTCGGCCAGTTTGTCATCAATTTGACGGGAATATGCACCATCTGCATGATGGTCACCGCGGCCTATTATGTCTTTTGGTATAAGGAAGACTATCTCCGTTCCGAAATCAACGACGTCCAGGCCACCATCGCCTCGCTGCGGGAGGAATACCGCATCACCGACCAGCGGCTGTTGGCCTTGTGTCTGGGGCTGCTGGGCCTGACGATTTTCTTGTTCATCATCCACGGCCGCCTCCATATGCAGCCCTCGGTGGCCGCCCTGACCGGGGCCATGCTCCTGCTGGTCTTTTCCCGGGTGGATATCGTGGAGATGCTGGAACATGAGGTGGAATGGCCCACCCTGGTCTTTTTCATGGCCCTGTTTATCGTCATTGCCGGGGCGGAGGAGACCGGTTTGATTCAGTTTATCGCCGAGTGGGTGAGAGATGTTTCCGGCGGGTCGCTGACGGTGGCCATCATCATGGTCCTGTGGGTCTCCGCCATCGCCTCGGCCTTTATCGACAATATTCCCTTCACCGCCACCATGCTCCCCATTGTGGCGTTCCTGAACCAGACCATACCAGGGGCCGACAGCGGCGTCCTGTGGTGGTCCCTGGCCCTGGGGGCCTGCCTGGGAGGCAACGGCACCATGATCGGGGCCTCGGCCAACGTGGTCACCGTGGGCATGGCGGAGAAAGCCGGCTACCGGATTTCTTTCCTGAGTTACCTGAAGGCCTGCTTTGCGCCCATGCTCATCACCGTCGCCCTGGGCATGGTTTACCTGCTGCTGGCGTATTGATTATGGATGCGCAGCCCCTAATCCTGAGTCGCCCTCAAACAGGTAATATTGTTTGTAGCGGTTTTAGGCGTCCGCTCCCATTTGGGGCGCACCCGCGGGTCTTGCTTCACTTGGCTTGACAGCCCCAATCGATCCCCAGGGGCGTATAGGGTCTCCGGGTCACCCGATCCAGATTCTTTTGGGCCGGCTTATAGGAGGGACTGAGGGCCAAGGCGACCCGGTAACTTTTTTCGGCCTCCAGGCGGTTGCTCCGGGCTTCATATAACCCCCCCAGGAGATTGAAGGCCTCGGCGCGGTGAGAATCGATAGATATGGCCTTGTGGGCGTAGACCCGGGCGGCGTCGAATTCACCGCCGCCGATGCGCTTTAAGGCCATCTCAAGATAATTGTCATATTCCCGGCCTTGATGGCTTTCCCGGGTGGCTTGATCCAATAGGGAGGACACCAGTTTGCGCACGTCCTCCACTTCAAAAGGCTTCTGCAGGAAATCCATCGCTCCCAGCTTCATGGCCTCCACCGCAGCCTCAATGGACCCATAGGCGGTAATAATCACCACTTTGACTTCGGGCCTGATCTCCGGGACTCGCTTCAGGACCTCCATGCCGTCGATGCCGGGCATGCGCAGGTCCAGGAGCATCAGGGCGTAGGATTTTGCTGCCAGTTTCTGGAGAGCTTCTTCCCCGTTGTTCGCGGTATCCACTGGAAGGTTCAGCTTTTCCAGGGCCAGGGAGAGAGTCAGGCGGATATTCTTTTCGTCCTCCACAATCAACACCGGCCGGTCAGCCATGGTGGGGTCCCCCTGTGGTTGGAATTAGGCGGCGACGGGCAAAGTTATGGTAAAGGTGCTGCCTTGGCCTGGGGTCGAATCGACCCAAATGGCGCCCCGATGCGCCCGCACAATTTCTTTACCGATGGCCAGCCCCAGCCCGCTGCCGCCGCCGTCGCCGGGTTTGCCATGCACAAATTTATCAAAAATTCGGGGCTGCAGGTCAAAGGGAATCCCCTCGCCGTCATCGGTAACGGCAAGCTGCACCTGGTTGCCGACCTGCTCAACCGCAAGTTTGACATGGCCTCCGGCTCTCGTATAGCGCACGGCGTTGGCCAGGAGATTGACCAGAACCCAGACAATCTTATGGGGGTCGGCAGTGACTTCGGGTAAGTCCGCCGGCGCTTCCAGGGCCAACTCGATGCCTTTGGCGTCGGCCTGGGCCTTGACGACGGACACCGCCTGATCGCAGATCAACCGGGGCTGGACCGGTTCAAAGGTAAGTTCCAGTTTGCCGGCTTCAATCTTGGAGAGGTCGAGAAGATCGTTGACCAGGGCCCGGAGCCGCTGCACGTCTTCGTGACAGGCATCCAGCAAATCCCGTTCCCGGTCCGTTAATTTGGTCGCCGCAGATTCCCGGAGCAGATTCACCGCCATGTTGATGCTGGTAAGGGGAGTTCGCAACTCATGGGAGGCGGTCATGACAAATTCACTCTTCAGCTGATCAAGTTCCCGGTGGCGGGTAATGTCCCGCAGCAGCAAGACCACCCCTGGGATCACCCCGGAAGGAGTTCGCATAGGGACCATAGAAATTTGATAATGGCGGGCTGCTTCCCCGGTTTTTCTGGTCAGGATATCCTGGCCTTCTTCAATCCGGGGAGGTTGGCCGGAGGCCAGGGCTTCCTTGAGGATACCGAAAAGCCTTTCATCCAGCATTACTTCCAGAATATGCTTTCCCAGAGAATCCTCAGGAAAAACCCCGAAAATTTTGGCGGCTTCGGGGTTTACATTCGTGACCAGGAAATTATCGTCCACCACGACGATCCCATCGCCCACACTTCTGATAATGGCTTCGCTCTTGCGCTTCTCGGCAATGATCCTGCCGATATTCATGTCATGGAACTGTTTTAATTTGTCCACCATAAGATTGAATTGGGAGGTCAGGAGGGCCAGTTCATCCGATCCCCGCACCGGCACCTGGACACTGTAGTTGCCTTGGGCGACCTGCAAGGCCGCTTCTTTCAGTTCGGTTACCGGCCGAGAAATGAGGTGGGACACGAACAGGCTAAACACGATCACCAGGATGACTGACGCCCCGCAAATTGCCGAAATGGAGAAAACCGCCTGCACCGAGATTCTATTGGCCCGGTTGCTGGCGGCATACATGGTTTCGTGGTTCAAATCCCGCAGCTTGATGCAGGTATCCCGAATTGATCTGAATAACGGCAGG